>Ga0334722_10001329_pt1 | contig 31477 bp, 30 predicted proteins | sample C3_bottom_MG_FD_207210 | JGI IMG/M metagenome (GOLD analysis project Ga0334722, IMG submission 207210) | Sediment microbial communities from Yellowstone Lake, YNP, Wyoming, USA - C3_bottom | ecosystem: Environmental > Aquatic > Freshwater > Lake > Sediment | place: USA: Wyoming | collected... | reverse complement strand
TTTGAAAAATCCGCAGCAGGTGATTGGTATGGGTTTTTTTAACAAGCAGGGCATCGGAGAGACAGATTCTGAGATGATTACCAGCGTGATCGGCGCGGATATGCAGCTGGTCGGTGATATCTCGTTTAAGGGCAAGCTGCGGCTTGACGGCAAGGCCGAAGGAAATATCCGCGGAGAGTATCTGATCCTTGGGGAAACCGGGATGATCTCCGGGGACATCGTGGTCAACACCTTTGTCTGTTCGGGTCGGGTCGAGGGCACGGTCAATGTCAAGAAGCTGTATGTGGTGAAAAGCGGTTTTATCCAGGGCAAGGTCGAGACCATGGATCTGGCGGTGGAGTCCGGCGCTGTGCTCAACGGGGAAATCAAGTCCCGAAGCCAGGAGTTGCGGCTGGTGCCCGGTTCTTCTCCCCCGGAAGCGACGGATTGGGAGTCGATGAAAGAAGCCGCCGCCCAACCCCAGGGGAAAAAGAAGGGCGCTGCCCTCAAGTAACCAGCAGCCAAGAGTCCTGTGTCTGCTTGCCGCCATCCGAGATTCGTATGGCGGCTTTTTTTATGGTAAATCGCGGGGGTGTTGATTCAGGTCAAGGAAAAGAGTGGGCTGGTCTCGTATATTGGGGAGCAAAGAGATGTATTCAATCTGCCCACAGGAGGTGCTAAGATGATGGAGAAAAAGAGCCTTGCCGAGACCAGGATTTTTGACAGGCGGAATATGAAGAAGGTGCTGATCCACGATTCACCCTGGTTTCGAATCTTAAATTTTAATCTCAGTGCCGGCCAGGTTTTCCCGGTGCATTCCCATGACACGGAAGGCCAGCTCTCCATTCAGGTGCTGGAGGGAAGCGGGGAATTTCTCGGCAAGGATGAGCAGGCTATACCGGCGCAGGCAGGCGACATCCTGCTCTGCGACATCAGCGAACCCCACGGCGTTCGGGCGCACACCGATCTGCGGATTCTGGTGACCATCGCCCCGCCGTTTTAAAACAAGGATACACAACATGAGCAGACAGCAGGTTGCGGTGCGCGACGGGGTCATCCGGCTTGGCCAGTTACTGAAACTGGCCGGGGTGGTTGAGACCGGCGGCGAGGGTAAGCTCCGAATCCAGGAAGGCGAGGCAAAAGTCAACGGCGAGGTGGAAACCCGCCGAGGCCGTCAGTTGGTGCCCGGAGATGTGGTGGAGTTTGGTGGGGAGGTTTTGGAGATTGTTGTGAAGGCGGGTGATTAGGCTTCTGCTAAGGCCTTCTCGTACGCCAGCCGTGTGGCGCTGTTGAAGCAGACAAAGAGGATGTCGACGAGCTCTTTGTTTTCCGCCAAGGCCTGCCGCGCTTCTTGCACGGCGATGCGGGCCGCCTCTTCCTTGGGGTAGCCGTAGATCCCGGTGCTGATCGCGGGAAAGGCGATGTTTCGCAGGCCATATTCCCGAACCAGGGAAAAGCAGTTCCGGTAGCAGCGGGCCAGCAGCTCCGGCTCCCCCTGCGTTCCGCCGCGCCAGACCGGACCCACCGTGTGGATGACCCAGGCGGCAGGCAGGTTGTAGCCCTTGGTGATTCGCGCCTCGCCCGTTGGGCAGCCGCCCAAGCCCCGGCATTGGGCGAGCAGCTCCGGCCCGGCCGCCCGGTGGATCGCGCCGTCCACCCCGCCGCCGCCCAGCAGGGAATTGTTGGCGGCATTCACGATGGCATCTGCTGTGATCCCGGTGATATCCTCTTCCGTTAATTGAATTTTGCCGCCTGTCATGATTGCCCTTCCCTCCATCGGCTTAAGGAAAACCACCCTCCTTGCCGGTGACCTTATTGTACAGGGTGTTGAACGGGGTGTAGATGCTGACCTCCCGATCTGCTCCCAGCCGCACCGTGCTCCATTCCTGGGGCGAGTACCAGATGCCGATCTCCTCCCCTTCCGCCGTGCGGATCACCTTGCCGTGATACCTGGTCTGCAGGTTGCGGTGGGGGTTGTCGATGACCTCCATCCAGCCCTGGAGCTTCTTTTCCGTCAACTCCACCGGAATCCAGAACTCTTTTTTCAACCGGTATTCCGGCCTGATCCCCAGGATGGCCAGGGGGAAATCCTCCGGGCCGCTGTAGTAGTAAGTGTAGCCCGGTAAGGGGCGATACGACTCCAGGGCCGCGTTGATGCGGGAATCCTCATGAAAAATGTAGGCGGGATGTCCGCAGGCGGCAATTGCCAGAAGCAGGGCCAGAAGGGCGATGCGTTTGGGGGAATACGACTTTGTCCAAGGAAACATACGGTCCTCCTCTCGGTTCTTTTCCTCATTATATGCGGAAAGAGGGGGAGGGCCAGCAAAAAAAAGGCAGACCCCGGAAGGATCTGCCTTGCTTGGAAAGCTGGGTGAAAAAAATCAGATAGCGGCGGCGCTGGTCATCTGGTCGTAAAATTCGGTGATCTGGTTTTTCTTGTCGGATTCCATGCAGGCCATGGCCGCTCTGGGATGCTGGTTCATAACTCCGCCGACCATATAGGGGATGAAATAGCCCCAGTCGATTTTTTCCCGCCAGGGGAGAATCTCTTCTTCGATGACCTTGATGAGCGGACGCACATTGAACTTTGGGTTTTTGAGAAAGGAGAGCAACAGTTCCGTTGGGCAGTTGCCCGCGCCGCGTCCCATGCCGTACAGGGTGGCGTCCAGATAGTTGATCCCGCAGATCACCGAGGAGATGGTGTTGGCAAAGGCCAGCTGCTGGTTGTTGTGGGCGTGGATGCCGATGGTCTTGCCGGGCAGCCGCTCCATGTATTTTTTGGCCAGCAGCTCGATGTCTTCCTGGTAGAAGGCGCCGAAGCTGTCCACCAGATAGATGATCGGCACCCGGCTTTTTGCCAGGTCGTCCAGCCCTTCTTCCAGCTCCCGTGGGCCCACGGTGGAGACGGCCATCAGATTGATCGTCGTTTCGTAGCCCTTGTCTTGGCAGTGGTGGGCCAAGGCGATGGCTTTGTCGATCTGGTGGACATAGCAGGCCACCCGCACCATGTCGAGGACGCTCTCCTTTTGGGGGAGGATATCGTTGAAGTCGATGCGGCCGATGTCGGCCATGGCCGAGAACTTGATCTTTTTTTCGCTGTCCCCGATGATGCGCAGCAGATCATCCTCGGCGCAGAATTTCCAGGGGCCGACCTCGGTGCGGGAAAAAGCGGATTCGGAGCTGAGGTAGCCGATCTCCATGTAATCGACCCCGGCCTCGCTGAGCCCTGATAGACAGCGCGGACGAACTTGTCGTCAAACTGCCATTTGTTCATCAAGCCGCCGTCGCGGACAGTACAGTCGATAACCTTGATTTCCGGTCTGAACATGGGAAAGTCTCCTTAGAAAAAGACGGTAATTGTCCAGCAGCACCACATTTGCTTCGCAGTCTCGCTGCGCTCGCTTAGCTGTTATCGGTCTGTTCGCATACCGATGTATAGCTCTCAGCCCTCTGTCGCACATCTGTGGCAGCAGTGAAGCGGCGCTGTTGGACAATTACAAAAAGACGTAAATCTGCCAAGTAAAGGAAGGGATCATACCCGATCTTTTGCGCTGCGGCAATGCTCAACGAAATTTTTTACGTTCTGCCCGATCTGGTCAAGGTTCTTCTCCCGCAACGCCTTGGAGCCGAAGAGGCTGGTGGATACACCCACCGCTGCGGCGCCTGCGGCAAAATACTCCGGGAGATTGGCAAGGCTCACCCCGCCTACGGCTGCGAGCCGGAGATGATCGAAAGGTCCCAGGAGATCCTTGATGTACTGGGGTCCGCCCATGGCGCCGCAGGGAAAGACCTTGACCAGATCGGCCCCGGCGTCCCAGGCGGCGTAGACCTCGGTGGGGGTCAGTGCCCCGGCTATAATGGGGATGCCTTCCGCCTTGGCGTACTCGATCACTCCGAGATCCAGGTTGGGGGTCACAAGGAACATGGCCCCTGCGGTCACGGCCCGTCTGGCTTCCTCGAGATTGCGGATGGTGCCCATGCCCAGCAGTTTGCCGCTCGGCACGGCGGGCCGGTATTCGGCAACGATCCCCTCGGCGCCTGGGGTGTTCATGGTGACTTCCATGGCCGTAAGCCCGGCGGCAAAGGAGATCTGCATCACCTCGCCGAAGAAATCACCCTCCACCCCCCGCAGTATGCCGATTACCGGGACATCAAGCTCCATGCCTTGCTCCTTTGCTTACTTGCGAATAAGTCATTCCGGCGAAAGCCGGAATCCAGGCAAGGTAGTTAATTTCTCTGGATTCCGGCTTTCGCCGGAATGACGGGAAAAACTGGCTGAAGATTAGTGGCAATCAGAATTTTTTTTACGAGAGTATTGTACCACGCAGGGGGTGAAGCGCACGCAGGATTTGCCTCCTCAACCTCCGTCTATTTTCGGGGCTTGATCCGGCTGGTGGGTTGGGCCTGCCAGGGATCATCCGGCCAGTGGTGTTTAGGATAGCGGCCCCGGAGCTCCTTTTTCACCTCATGGTAGGCGCCCTCCCAGAAGCCGCGCAGATCCTGGGTGATCTGCATGGGCCGTTGGGCCGGGGAGAGCAGATGGAGCAGCACCGGCACCATGTTGTTGCAGACCTTCGGGGTATCGGCCAAGCCGAACATCTCCTGGAGGCGCACCGCCAGCACCGGCGGCTCCCCTGGGGCGTACCGCAGCCGGACTCGTGAGCCGCTGGGCACCGTGAGATGGGTGGGCGCCTCCCGATCCAGTTGGCTCTGCTGTTGCCAGTCGAGCAGGGCGGAGAGGATGGTACAGAGGTCGAGTTTCTTGAGATGTTCCGCACTCCGCATCCCGGCCAGATACGGGGCCAGCCATTGCTCAAGGGTTTCTATCAGGCAGGTATCGGAGACCTCCGGCCATCCGGCTGCCGGCTGCCAGAGTCGCAGGCATTCCAGTCGGGCCTGCAACTCCCGGGCTTTGTCGCTCCAAGGCAGGGCGGCAAGGCCGAGGCTGCGGATGCCGGAGAGCAGGGCGGTCAGTACTGCCTCTGCAGAGGGTTTGGTCAGGGGGGCGGTTTCCAATATCAGCTCGCCCAACCGCACAAGGCGTTGGGGCTTTACCGTGGCGCTCTGTTCATCCCAGGAGACCTTTTCCTCCCGTTGCAGCCGGTCAGCGAACAGGGAGACCAGGGCTTCCCTGGCAAGGGGGGCGGCGAGAAAGATGCGGCCCTCGATTTTTCCCGCGTCCAATTCGGCCACTGCCAGATACTCGTGGCTGGCGAGGCGGTCGTGTGCAGGGAGAACCGCTCCCCGGCCGGAGGCCAGTTTGTATTGGCCCCTTCCTTCGCTCCTCCGCTGGCCGATCCGATCCGGAAAGGCCAGAGCAAGCAGTTCGCCCACGGTCGCCGATGCACCCCCTGGCTTGTTTCGGGCCGGTTTTGGCAGATGCTCCCGAAGCTGCCTGCTGGTTTGGATTACCCTGCGGCAGGCGTCAATGTCCGCATCCAGGGATTTGGCCGCGGCCGGACCATCGGTGCGGAAGACCGCCAGGGCGTGGAGCCGGTCTTCGATATCCGCCGAACGCTCCCGCCCTTTGATGATATCCCGCTCCGAGAGCAGGGCTGCAAGATCGCAGGCCAGACCCATATTGCTGGCGGCGCCATGTTGTGCCGCCGCCAGTAGCATGTGCCCCAGGCGTGGGTGGGCTGGGATCTCGGCCATTTTCCGGCCAAGGGGGGTGATGCGCCCCTGCGGGTCCAGGGCTCCGAGGGAGAGCAACACCGATTGCGCCTGGGCGAAATGTCCGGCTGGCGGCGGGTCGAGCCAGCGCAAGGCGTCAGAGTCATGCACCCCCCAACGGGCCAGGTCCAGGGCCAGTTGGCTCAGGTCGGCGGTCTGAATCTCCGGCGGGTCAAAGGGCCTGAGGCCGTGGTCCTCGCCCAGGCTCCACAACCGGTAGCAGTGGCCTGGGCCAAGGCGTCCGGCCCGGCCGGTGCGCTGGGTGGCCGAGGCGTGCGAGATGCGCTGGGTGGTGAGGCGGCTGAGGCCGCTGTTGGGATCGAACTGTGGGGACCGTTTCCAGCCGCTGTCCACCACGGTGTGGATGCCCTCGATGGTGATGCTCGTCTCGGCAATGGGCGTGGCCAGGATGATCCGCCGTCGGCCTTTCGGGTCCGGCTGCACTGCGGCGGTCTGGGCACCAAGGCTCAGGTCGCCGTACAGGGGGTGGATGGCGATTTCGTTTGCGGGCAGGCTTGCGGCCAGCAGGGCCTGGGTGTGTCGGATCTCCGCAGCGCCGGGGAGAAAGGCCAGGATGTCGCCCGGCTGCTCGATCAGTCCCTTGTGGATGGTTGCCGCCACCTGTTTGGCGATCTCGCGGGGCTGGACCAGCAGGCCCCCCTTGCCATATTCCACACCCACGGGATAGCTCTGACCCGTGCCCATAACCACCGGGGCGTTGTCGAGCAACAGGCTGACTGCCCCGGTGTCCAGGGTTGCGGACATGACCAGGAGCTTGAGATCGTCCCGCAACCCCCCCATCACATCCAGGCAGAGGGCCAGGGCCAGATCGGCCTGCAGGCTGCGTTCGTGGAACTCGTCGAAGATCACCAAACCTACGCCAGCCAGCTCAGGATCGTCTTGCAGGCGGCGGGTGAACACCCCTTCGGTAACCACCTCCACCCTGGTTGCAGGCGAGACCTTCGCTTCAAAGCGGACCCGGTAGCCCACGGTCCGGCCGACCTCCTCGCCCAGTTGCCGGGCCATGAAGGCGGCGGCCAGCCGGGCCGCAAGCCTGCGCGGTTCGAGCATCAGGATGGTTCTGACCGCCAGCCAAGGTGCATCAAGCAGGGCCAGGGGCGCAACCGTGGTCTTGCCCGAGCCGGGTGGGGCGGAAAGCACCACGGCCTCATGGCTGGCCAGCTGCACCCGCAGCTCCGGCAAGACTTCATGGATGGGGAGGGTATTTGGGGCTGTTTCCTTAATTGTGTTCGCGGCCGTTGCGGCGCCCTCCGCCATTGTCAAAATCACGGGGTGGCAGCCTTCGCTCGCGCAACTCCGGACGCTCACGGCCATCTCTTCCCCGGAAATTCTCTCTGATTTCGTCCCGTCTTTCCGGCGGCAGGGAGCGAAACTGCTCCCGCAGCTGTTCGCGCCTTTCCGGCGGCAGGGAGCGAAACTGCTCACGGGCCTGGTGCAAACGGCGTTGCTCCTCGGGCGGCAGATTGCGGAAACGCTCAAATCGTTCGCGGACTTTTTGCCGCTCTGCCGGTGGGATATTGCGCCATTGTTCCAGTTTTTTGCCCGTTTCCTGCCGTTCAACAGGGGTCATGGTGAGCCAGCGTTCCGCCCCTTTCTGCAACCGCTGCTGCCTTTCCGGCGGCAAGGTGTCCCACTGGTCGGCATAGGGCTGGAGCACCTTTTGCGCCTCCGGGGCCAGTTGCTGCCAGCCGACCCTTTCTTGGGCGAGAACCGGCCTGGGCAGGGCGATGAGCAGCAGGCCGGCCATCACCAGCCCCAGCAGCACCCCGCCGATGTTATTTCCGGTTGCGCGTTTGTTCATGGTTCTGCTCCTGTGTCGGCACTCGCTTCTGTTGTTCTTTTGCAGTGGGGTCAAACCAGACGCCATCCTTGGTCTGAAATTCCCCTAAAAATTCAAGCAGCTCCAGCGACGGCGGCGCTTCCTTGGCTTTCTGCTCCGCGCCGATTGCCGGATTGCCGGATTGCAACACCATGAGCAGGGCGGCGATTCCCCAGACCCTAGCCCGCATGGTTCTCGCCCTCGGCAAGCCACTGGTAAAAATCCAGGTCGGCATAAAAGTCAGGAGCCTCGGTCGAGGTGATGATCTCCAGGTCCGCCACGGTTTCGCCATTGGGATGACGCAGGTCGGTTCCGGTCTTAAAAAATAAGGCGGCAACCACAAGCACCACTACCAGGCTGGCGGTGAGCGGCGCGACCAGCCAGAGCCAACGGCGCCGGCCGCAGGCCAAGCCCTTTTCCACCGCAGTCAGGCGTGCTCTGGCCAACCGGGAGCAGATCGCGGGGTCAAGGGTGTCGCCCCCGGCATCAAGGGTCTTGCGGACTGTTGCGAGAAAATCCTGTTCGTTTGGGTCTTCTTTCATGGCCAATGGTCTTCCAACATCTCCCGCAGGGCATGCACTGCCCGGGAGTAATGGGTTTTGACGCTGCCTGCCGAGCATTGCATGGCCTGGGCCGTCTCGTCGACGCTCAACCCATGCCAGGCGCGGAGCAAAAAGGTCTGCTGTTGCCTGAGCGACAGCTTTCTGAGCGCCTCGACAAGCGCGGTCAGGGCTGCGCCGCCCTCTGCCTGCCTGGCTGGATTACACAATTCCGGCGCGGGTACTTTGTTGAACGGATCAGCCGCCTCTTCTTCGTCGCCGCGCCACCGCTCCAACCAGCCGCGCCAGCGCTGCCGCACCCGGTCACGCCGGTACCAATCCCGGATGCGGCTTTGCAGAATTCGGAAGAAGAGCGGCCGCCACTGGGCTTCCTCCTTGGCGGAGTAGTGCCGAACCAGAGCCAGCATGGCGTCCTGCACCAGATCGAGCGCCTCGTCTCGGTTGCTCACCGCGATCACGGCCATCTGGTACGCCTGTTTTTCAATGGAGGCCAAAAATCGTTCCATTGCCCGGCTCTGGTCCACCATGTTGTATCCCGGAGGTAGGGCGGGTTACAGAACCGACCGCCCTTGCCCAGTCATTGTTGCTTTTAGCGCTGCCGACCCGGCCGACCAGCCGCCCTGGCCGCAGCGCGATCGCCCCGCTGCTCCATGCGGTTTTCTATCCGTTCACCGCGCTGGTCCATGCGTTCATTGATCCGTTCGCCTTTTTGGTCAAGCCGGTTGTCGATCTGGTCGCCTTTCTTGTCGAGGTGCTCCGCCAGCTTTTCATTGCCCCGTGCCTCGGCGCGTGCTGCCTTTTGGTCCAGATGCGCGTTGATCCGATCTCCCTGGCGGTCGAGGTGCTTCTCGATGCGGTCACCCTTGCGGTCGAAGCGTTGTTCGATGCGCTCGCCCCGGCGGTCAAAGCGTTCTTCCCGACGCTCTCCACGCTGGTCAGGGCGGATGCCGGGCCGGTCGTCCCTGCGGTCATCGCGCCGGTCTAAACGGTTTTCCCGTCTTTCTCTTCGGTCATCGCGTCGGTCGAACCGCTCCTCCCGCCGTTCGCCCCGGCGATCAAGCCGGTTGTCGATCCGATCATCCTTGCGCTCGATGCGATCATCCCTCCGCTCATCCCGGCGCTCAACGCGTTCGTTGGCCCGGTCTCCGCGCGACTCCACGCGATTTTGCACCTGCTCGTTCTCGCCTTCCCCGGCGGCCAAAACCGGCGCTCCCATCACCAGCAACAATCCGCATGTCACAAGAAGAATCTTTTTCATCGTGTACCTCCTTTTGATAATAGTTGAAAAATTTTCCTGCTGTTACTGGTACAAACGCGGAGGCAGTGAGTCGGTTGACAAAAAAAATTGGGTCGGGCGGTTTTTCCAGAAATTCAAAAAAAGGCCCCGTCCGGAGACGGGGCCCTGGTCAAACAGAATCTTCAAATGTCGGCTAGGGATTTACGACAAACCAAACATCCTTCACCCCTTGCCCGGTGGTGTCCCCAGGGTTCTTGTCCCCGGCAAAATAATACAGGGGCATGCCCTTGTAGGTCGTCTGCTTTTGGCCATCGGCGCGGGTGATGGTTGCGAAATCCTCGGCCTTCAAGCCATCCTTGACGGCCACGGCATCACGGAAATAAAGCGGCCATTTTGCCACGCAATCCCCTTCGCAGGCGCTCTTGCCTGGGCTGTCCTTTTTGAAATAGTACAGAGTCATGCCCTTGGTATCGACCAGGAAGCTGCCGACCCCATCCTTCTGCGCGACCTTGACCGCATGATGATCAGCCAGGGCGACTCCCGCTGTCAGCAAAAGCCCCGCCAAGAACGTAACGGTGAACACGCGTGCAATGCTTTTCATACGTTTCCCCTCCTGTATTGGTTGTAAAATCACAGTAGCGTTTCGTTAAAGGGTAGCAAGGCGTTGCTACGGGTGTCAAGAACGGATTTTTAAAACCCCATTTCGTCGAACTGCCCAAGAGCCGCGCTGGTTTTTGCCGTGCGCCTCAATTCCGCGCCGTCAATTATGGACGGCGCGGGCTGTCTATCTGCGGTCGTTATCGGCTATTTTACCGTGACGCGTCTGGTGCTCTCGTGGAAGAGGAATTTGCCCTTGCCTGCTTCCAGCTTGGCCAATTCCCCGCCAGCCGGCAGATGCCAAAGGCTTACCACCACATCCAGTTCCTTGGCCGTGACATTGCGGACCTTCTTGCCGTCCTTGTCCATATCCTCATAGGGGAAGTTGATCTCAAAGGTCTCGGCCTTGGTCTGCCCCGGCTGCAAGGCGGTATCCCGCAGCATGCCGGATTTGCGGTGCGGGCCGTAGACCATCTTGTCGTCCCTGCCCTTGGCCGGGGATTGGGGCATGTAGATTTTTTGTTGGTTAAACACTTCCTTGCCGTCTTTGGTTTTCGCGGTCACATCCAGGACCAGCCGGTTGGGAGACGGTCAGCCATCCGGGATGCGGTGGCCGGCATGACTGGTCATTTTCACCGTCACCACTGCGGTGGGCACCGAGTCGCCCGCCTTGGGCAGGAAATAATAGCCGCGCGCGTCAACGTCAACCGTGACGGCGTTCTTGGCCACGGCCGGGTCACGATACCCGGGCATGAGGTGGCCGTGGCCGTCTTTTTTCATGTGGCAGTCCTGGCAGGTCTCGCTGCCGCCCGAGGGCACATAGGCGTGGAGATAACTGCCGTAGAGGGTGGCGCACTGGGTCGGCTCCGCCAGCTCGAAATTCGGGCCAAGGCCGTGGCACTGGCCGCACATGATCGACTCCGGCATGGCGGCGCTTTTTTTGAGCTTGGTGAATTTACCGTCCGGATGTTTGCCGTCTTTGCTGCCGTAGACCGCGTCAGGATCGATTTCGCCGTCGGTCCACTTGTGGATCAGGGCCTTCTGGTTGTGGCAGATCAGGCAGTTGATGCCGACCTTGGCCAGTTGTTTCTTGGCCTTTTCGTCACCCGCAGCGCCGTCGATGGCTGCCTGGGCGATCTCCTGGGCCACCGCGTCGGTGGCGTCCTTCAGCTGCGGCAGATGGCACTTGGCACAGATCATCATGTGCTCAACGGTGAGATCCTTGACCTCCTTGGCCCCGGAATAGGTGTACTCCTTGAGCAGCCCGTCCTTGATCGTACTGGCGATGGTGGCCATGGTCCGGGGAGAACCAACCAGGGACGCGGCATGGAATGATTTTTCCCATTCCGTAAAGACTTTGGCGTGGCAATTCTTGCACGAGGTCACATCATACATCTTGGCCAGTTCATCGATGGAATTCGCCTTTTTCCCGGCGGCAATGGCCGCAGGGGGCAGCAGGACGATTGCCGCTGCCAATCCGAACCGTAGCAGCTTCATGGAACCCCTCCTCGTCTGATTTTTCCCTCTGTGCAACAGCCCCCGTCCCTTCAGGCACACGGCGTTGTCACCTCCTTTTTGATTTTTATGGGAGACGGAAAAAGTTGCCTTCCATACAACAACAGGATCGCGGTCGGTCGAAAGGATGTCAGGCGGCAGGATCGATGGTGGTGATGCGTGATCTCGCCGGGTCGTTCGGGAATAGCAGCTATGGCTAACCAGCCGCCCCATGGGTCTTGGGACAGGCGGTGGGGGAACAATGCCGTTGCGCGCGGTGGCGGTGGAGCCTGGAAATGCTCGCCCCTTTTCTTTATCGTATGCTGAAAAACCGTATTTTTTCAAGGAGAATGTGATGAACCACTGTCCGTGCCCAAGTAATGCTCCGGGACCGAGCTCAGGAATCAAGAAACTCCCGGATGGAGGTGGCCAGTTCGCGGAACAAGAGCGGCTTCATGATGATCTTGCCGATCCCGACGGCTTTGGCTCTTTCCGGGGTTAGTTTTTCGCTGAAGCCGGTGCACATGAGGATCGGGATGTCCGGGCGCAGCTGCCGGATTTTGTAGGCCAGCACATCACCCGGCATGCCCGGCATGGCCATGTCGGTGAGCACCAGATCGAACTCCTGCGGTCGACTGGCAAACTCTGCCTGCGCCTCTACGCTACTCGCCAGGGTAGTCACCCGATACCCCAGCCGTTGCAGCATGGCCGTATGCATGGCGAGCACCGTTGGCTCGTCATCCACCACCAGCACCCGTTCGTTGCCGCCGGGCATCTGTTGGGCAATGATCCGTGCGATTTCAGCCCCATCACTTTCTGCCTGCGGCAGATAGACCCGCAGCGTTGTCCCGCGCCCGAGCGCACTTTCCACCCTGATCTCGCCTCCGTATTGCGTCACAATGCCATGGACCATGGCCAGCCCCAGGCCGGTGCCCTCGCCGTGCGGCTTGGTGGTAAAATAGGGGTCAAAAATTCTTTCCATGATCGCCGGGGTCATGCCGCAACCGGTATCGCTGACCACCAGCTCCAGATATTTCCCAGGTCGGAGCAGGGCGTTGGCCTCTTGCCCTCTGATCTCCACCGCCCGCAGGGTAACCCCCAGCAGCCCGGAGTCGTTGGCGCGCATGGCGTGGTAGGCATTGGTGCACAGGTTCATGATGATCTGGTGAATCTGGGTAGGGTCGGCGAGCACCGCGCCGCTTGTTTCGTCGATGTTCAGCTGGAAATCGATGGTCGTTGGAATGGAGGCCCGCAGCAGCTTCAATGCCTCCTTGAGCACCAGATACACCTCGATGGGTCGCCGTTCCTGCTCGGCTTGCCTGCTGAAGGCAAGAATCTGTTTGACCAGTTCCTTGGCGCGTAGTCCTGCTTGGAGGACATTGTCCAGGTCGTGGACAAGCTCGCTGTCCTTGGGCAGTTTGTACTTGGCCAGATCGGTAAACCCCAGGATGGCGGCCAGAATATTGTTGAAATCGTGGGCAATACCGCCGGCCAGGGTGCCGATGGCCTCCATTTTCTGGCCCTGGCGCACCTGCTGCTCCAGCCGCGCTTTTTCCTCCACCCCCTTTCTGGCCTCGGCCCGTTCCCGCAGTACCTGGATGCCGTAAGCCACATCAACCGCCAGTTCTTGCAGCAGCGCCACCTCTGCCTCGCCAAAACCATGGGGTTCTGCGGCATAGATATTGAGGGCACCTATGATTTCCTGATCCTGTTTGAGCGGGATAGCCACGGAACTGCCAACCCGATGTTCCCGCGCTGCTTCCCGCCATGGGGTAAACCCAGCGCAATGTTCTACATCGTCACAGTAAGTAACCGCTCCGGTGCGGATGGCCTTGCCGGTTGGCCCCTGACCTAACTCGTTATCCTTCCAGGAGACATTGATGCCTGCGAGATAGCCATCCGCATCGCCAGCTCTGGCTGCCACCTGCACCCCGCAGGCCGGGTCGTTCTCCTTGAGGCCGACCCAGGCCATTTTGTAGCCGCCTTGCTTAATGATGGCCCCGCAGGTATCCGCCAGAAATTGCGCTTCCTCCTGGGCTCGCACCAGAATCTCACCACAGGCGCTTACGGTGCGCAGCGCCCGGTTTTTCTGCACCAGCTCGGCCTCGGTCCGCATCCGGTCGAGGCCAAGCGCTATCTCGTCGGCCATGGCGCCGAGGGCCTGCAGCACCACCTCGGACAAGGGATGTTTGGCAAAAATCCCCATGACCCCGACCACCGTGTCGTTGATTACGAGGGGCTGGCCGGCAAAGGCCACCATCCCTTCCTGCCGCGCCCACTCCTGGTCACGAATCTGCGGATCACCGAGAACAGTATTCGTCAGAATCGGTTTCTTGTGCAAGGCGATGGAGCCGATTTTGGACTGTTCGTCCACCGGAATCCGGCCGTGGGGGCCATCCAGATGGGTATACATCCCGGCACTGGCCACAAGATGCAGCATTTCTGTGTTGGGTTCCAGGGTCCAGATCCGGGCAAAGGCTGCGTCAAGATGGCGGGCCAGCAATTCCGTGCTGCGTTGCAGCATCTCTTCCAGAGTCCGGCCCTTGGTCAGGGCAACCCCCAGCTCGGCGCTGAGCGCCAGGAGGGCAAACTGTTCCTGCAAGCGTTGATCGGTGACAATCTTCCCGTGCTCCAGCGCATGCCTGGCAGAGATATCCCGGACAACCGCCAGCCTATGGGGCTTGCCGTGGTAAGAAATAATCGCCCCCCGCACTTCCACCGGGAAACTGCTGCCATCGGCCCTGACGCCAATCCCGTCAATGGTTTGTTCCAGTTCCATCTGCGTAGCCCGGATAAACCCTTCAAACAGGTGGTAATGGTCGGGATGGACAATGTCGCGGCCGGTGAGCCCTTGCAGACGTTCCAGGGGATAGCCATGGATTTCGCACGCCTTGCGGTTGGCGTCGATGATGGTGCCGGTTTCGTCGAAGATGAGGAAGGCATCGTTGGCAGACTGGAATAACCCTGCGTAGCTGGTGGAAAATTCACGGTGAGTCGCGCGATAGCGAGCCAGCATCCAGGTCAGAAGCCCCAGGGAACAGAGCGCGAAGGCAATATCCGAGACAACATCCCAGGCCAAGAATAGCTGCTGGTTTGTCTTGTCGGCGAGAAGCCAATCGCCCGCCAACAGCCAGAGAAAGGCGAACACGGTGTAAGTTGCGAGAACGGGCCAGAATGGATATCGGGTTGTGAGCATCGCGGATACCTTTTTTGAAAAGGGGATGCCTCATCATACGTCGCTTGCACCTCAAAAGACAAGCCCTGGGCCATAGTTTTCGGTGAAATTGGAAAGCCTGGCCGTCTTCTCTTGCGTCCGTCAGCCAGCATGAAAACAAAAGCGGTTTCGGCCCTGTTTTTTTGCGGCGTACATCGCCTCATCCGCATGCTTGAGCAGATCGCGGATGGTGGTGCCGTGTCCCGGGAAAAGCGCGATTCCGATGCTGGCCGTCACGGTAAGTTCTTGATCGTCCACCAGCACCGGCGCTGTTATGCCGGTGATAATTTTTTCCGCCACCGGCCAGACATTCAGGGTCGATTGCAACTCCTCCAAGACAAGGGCGAATTCATCCCCGCCGATCCGGGCCACGGTATCCGCTACCCGCACCGATTTTTGCAGGCGATGGCTGACGGCCTTGAGGAGTTCATCACCCGCCCTGTGGCCGTATTGGTCGTTGACCTGCTTGAAGTTATCCAGATCGAGCAGCAGCACCGCCATGAATTTGCCGCTCCGGGTCGCTTTGGCGAGCGCATGTTCGAGGCGGTCGTCAAGCAGCAAGCGGTTGGCAAGACCGGTGAGATGATCGTGGTAGGCCGCATTCTGGAGTTTGTGGTTGGCCTCTTCCAGCTCTGCGGTGCGTGCAGTCACCCGTATTTCCAGATTCCGTTCGGAATCTTGCAGGACCTCCACCATGTTCTGCTTGATCTGTAGGGCTTCGGTCTGGGCCAGTTCCTTGTCGCGGCGCAGGCTGTTGATTCGGTCGGCCAGAGCAAAGGAGAGCAGCAGCATCTCCAGGGCCGAACCGATCTGCATGGTGAAAGAGGTGAAAAAATTGGTCGGCAGCCAGCCCAGGTTGCGCAGGGCCAGGACCGCCACGCCGATCAGAAGCAGCGACCAGGCAAGAAGGAAATAGCGGGCTCCGGCCTGGCCGCGCTGCAGGCAGCGGATGCCGACGGCCACCGCCACCACCGCGAAGATGGCGCCGGTAAGCGAGGTGAGAATCGCCCCCACCCGATAGGAGATCAGCATCGGGGCAAGGGCGGAAAGAGCGAAGAACCCGGCAAGCCCCAGCACCAGCCGGTCGAAGCGGGGCGCATTGCGGGGAGTATCGAGAAAGCCACGGGTGAAGAGGGCGCCAAAAAAACCGGTGGCGGCAAAGCCCGAGGGAAAGGCGACATTGCCCCAAGCAGGCCAGTTCGGCCAGAGAAACTGGTTTCCCAGGCCATTGTACGAGAGTTGGCCGACTGCCATGCTGGCAACGAAAAAAACGTAGGTCAGGTAGTTGCGGTCGCCGATGGAAAAATAGAGGAGCAGATTGTAGAGGAGCAGGGCCAGCAGCATTCCGTAATACAGGGAAAGGGCCGCATAGGATGCCTGGTTGTGAAGGGAAAAGGCATCTGGCTGCCAGAGGCGCAGTGGCACGGTCAGGCTTCCGGTCGAGGCAATCCGCAGGTAGAAGGTCTGCGGAGAGTCGCCGTCCAGATGCAGCGGGAAGACAAAGTTGCGATGCACCACGGGTCGCGCGGCAAAAGGTTGCATATCCCCGGCAGTGGCCAGCAGCCACCTCTTACCCGCCGGAGCATGGAACTCGATCCGGTCCAGGGAGGGGAAAGCCACCTCAAGGAGCCATTTTGATGGCTGTTGTATCTCCGGGGCGAGGGTGAAGCGCAGCCAGTAGACAGAAGCGGAGTAGCCGAAGTTGATCTCCGCTCCGGCTGCCGCAGGCTGGAATGCCGCCGCGCGTTCCGGAGCGGTTACCTCCGCAATGGTCAGGCGACCGTCCGGGTCTTCGAGAAACGCGACATGGGGAGCAAGGGAAAAGGAGGTGGCTTTGCCGTTAAGCTGCAAAGGCTCTGCGGCCCCGGCCCCGATCACGGGGCAGAGGGCCGCGTACAGCAGAAAGGCCACAGCCAGGATGGACCGGCGTCGGTTCCGGTGGTTCACCGGAAAAAAGGAAGAAGTCACGTTCATTGGAGCATGTGGTGAGGCATTGAATACGGCACCTGAAAAAATACGGGATATATACTTGTTTTTCGTCAACAGAAACCATGCGCATTGCCGGTACGTTGCAAGGAACATCGCACTTTTTCTGGGTGTTTGTCAATACTGAAAAATACGGGGGCGCCGCTGGCAATGGTGGCGCATGACGTGTTGCCGGGGATAACCAAAGCAGGAAATTCCCCCGTCAAGAGGGTGGCAAGAAAAGGCATGCGTGGTACAATTATTTTTTTTCGCCAAAATACCAACGCCAGAACGGGGCGGCCCATGACCCAGATCATCGATTTTCATACCCACGCCTTTCCCGATCCGGTGGCGGCTCGGGCCATCCCCGCCCTGGAAGAAGCAGGCCATGTCTCGGCCTGTCTCGATGGCCGCATCGAGTCCCTGCTTGCCAGCATGAACCAGGCAGGCATCGGAAAAAGCGTCATCTGCTCCATCGCCACCCGGCCCGAACAGTTTGCCTCGATTCTGTCCTGGTCCGAGGCCATCCGCTCCGAGCGGATTATCCCCTTTCCCTCGTTTCACCCCGAGGCGCCCGACGGACTGGAGCAGATCAGCGCCATCAGGGCGGCAGGATTTTTGGGCATCAAGATGCACCCGTATTACCAGAATTTCGTGCTGGACGAGGAGCGGATGTGGCCGCTTTATGAAAGGATCGCGGCCGATGGGTTGATCCTGGTGATGCACACCGGCTTTGACATCGGTTTTCCTCGCGAGAGGATCGCCGATCCGCTCAAGATTGTGGCCGTGGTGGAGCGGGTGCCAAAGCTGAAATTTATCGCCACCCATTTCGGGGCCTGGGATCTCTGGGACGAGGTGGAGGAATTGCTGATCGGCAGGGAGGTGTATCTGGATCTTTCCTACGCCCTGCACCTGCTGCCGCGAGACAGAGCCAGGGCCATGGCCTTGGCGCATCCAGAGGATTATCTCTTGTTCGGTAGTGATTCGCCCTGGGCCGGGCAACGGGAGGTGCTGGCTCAGCTTGCGGCCCTTGGGCTTGATGCGGGGTTGGAAGAAAAAATCCTTGGGGGAAATGCGGCCCGATTGCTTGCCGCAGAAAAATAGTCATTTTGTGTTGTCATTCCGGTGAAAGCCGGAAACCAGTTTCAAGAGTTTCTGGACCCCGGCGTCCGCAGGGGAGACGGTGCTGTATGTATCGATTCTTTCTGCCTGGGAGGGCTATTTTTCCGGAGCCCGCAGGCTCAGGGCGAGAACCACGCCTGCACCGGTGAAGCAGGCGGCCATGAAAAAACTGCTGCCAAAGCCGAGGCTTTTTTCCGCCAGCAGCCCGGCCACTGCGGGGCCTGCGATCTGGCCCAGGGCGAAGACGAAGGTGATCAGGCCGAAGATGCGGGCCGCCTTGCGCGGCCCGGCATAATCCCCGGACAGGGCCGCCATGATGGAGGGGATGGACCAGGCCACCACTCCGAAGCAGCCGATGGAGAGGTAAAGAAACGGGGTGGCCAGCGGGCGGGACACCAGCAGGTAGGCTGCGGTCTGGATGGCAAAGACCATGGCCAGCGTGTATTTGCGGCCGATCCGATCGGAAAGGCTGCCGAAAACCGGGCCGGAAAGCAGGCTCAAGCCCCCCACCAACGACCAGAAGCTGCCCGCCTCCGCTTCGGAAAATCCGTGTTCCTGGATGAGGGCGGTGACGATGAAGGTCGTGTAAATCACGTAGGTGTAGCCGAACAAAAAGTACAGCCCACCGAGTTGGGCGATGTCCCGCAAGCGGATGCGGATCTCGGCCCCGGCCAGCCAGGCCCCCTCATCGTTCCCGCTCTCGCCCAGGGGGTGTAGGTTTTTCTCCTGCGGACTGTTTCGCAACATCGCCAGGCAGAGGCCCGCCACCAGCAGAATGATCCCGCCCAGTACCTGCCAGCTCAAGCGCCAGCCTTCCGCTCCGCCCAGACGATTCAAGAACGGCACCAGCCTGCCGGAAAGCAGGATGGCAAAGCCGCTGCCGATCACGACAAAGCCCGTGGCCCTGCCCCTGTGGCTTTTGGCGAACCACTGGGAAATGAGGCCCATCATCGGCACGTTGGCCGCGCCGCTGCCCATGCCGGTGATCGTATAGCATACGAGGATCATGCCCAGCGAGCTGCTGCGGCCGATGAGGATCATGGTGACGCCGATGGCCACCAGGGCCATGACGATGAGACGCCGGTAGCCGAAGCGGTCGGCCAGGGCTCCGCAGAACAGAACCGCCACCAGATAGCCCGCGAAGTTCATGGTGCCGATCAGCCCCATCTGGCTGTACGAAAGATGGAGCGACTGGCCCATGGCCGGCAGGATCATGCCGAGAGCAAAACGGCCCAGGCCGAGACAGGCGAAGATGCAGCAGGTGCCGGTCCAGACGATGTGCCAGCCGTAATGGATGGCTTTCCGCTCCGTGGCCATGCCCTTAGGATGCCTGTCCGGCAGCGGGCACCTTTTTGCGGTTGTGCTCGTAGCGCATCTGCAAAATCTCCACCAGAAGGGCGAAGCCCATGGGCAGGTAGATATAACCCTTGGGCACGTGCTTGTGCAGCCCTTCCATGAAGATGGTCACCCCGATGGTGATCAGAAAGGAAAGGGCGAGAATTTTGATGGCCGGATGCTGGTGGATGAAATCCCCGATGGGTTTAGCAAAAAAGAGGATGGCCACGAAGGAAACCACCACCGAACTGATGATGATCCAGATCTGGTCGGTGAGGCCGATGGCGGTGATCACCGAGTCAATGGAAAAGACGATGTCCAGTAGGACGATCTGGCTGATGATCGCGGCAAAGCCGCCCATGACCATGTTGGGACCGCTCCCGTCCTCCTTGGCTTCCACTGTGTGGTGGATCTCCTTCACTGCCTTATAGAGCAGGAACAACCCGCCGGAGATCAGGATCAGATCCCGCACGGAAAAATCCAGCAGCACGGTGTTGGTGAGGTTGGCCAGGCCGAGCAGGGCGATCAGCATGCCGATCCGGGCCACCAGGGCGAAGGCGAGCCCGGCCAGCCGGGCAGAGTGGCGCTTTTCCGCAGGCAAGCGGCCGACAAAGATCGAGATGACCAGGATGTTGTCCACCCCGAGAACCAGTTCCAGCCCGATAAGCAGGGCGAGTAGCGCCAATGCGTCTCCCATGTGCAACACCTCAGTGTGATTGTTGGGTTATGCAAAAAAAATCGTCACACCGGTGGAAACCGGTGTCCAGCCCTTCTGGAACTATCCAAAAGAGACAGGATTCCTGCTTTCGCCGGAATGACGGGATGTTGCGATTATTTTAGAGCCTTGGCGGCAGCCAATGCCTTTTTGAAACCCTCGGCGGAGCGGCTGATCACCGCATCCTCCACGCAGAAGGCGAGGCGGAAATAGCCCGGCATGCCGAAGCCCCGGCCCGGCACGCCCAAAATCTTTTCCTCGGCCAGCAGTCCGACAAACTGGGCGTCATCGGCAATGGGCGATTTGGGAAACATGTAGAAGGCGCCCTTGGGCGGGACAAACTCGTAGCCAGCCTCGCTCAACACCTTGCAGAACAGCTCCCGGCGGCGGGCATAGATGCTGGTGTCCACCGTCACCCCTTGCAACTCCGCCACCACCCGCTGCATCAGGGCCGGAGCATTGACAAAACCCAGGATGCGGTTGGCCAGGGTCATGGCCCCGAGCAACTGGGCTTTGCCTTCGATCTCCGGGTGCACCGCGATGTAGCCGATGCGCTCGCCCGGCAGGGAAAGATCCTTGGAATACGAAGAAACGATGAGGCTGTTGCGGTAGGCACCAAAGATGCTGGGCACCGTGTGGCCATCGTAGACGATCTTGCGGTAGGGCTCGTCGCTGATCAGGTAGATGGTCTGCCCACCCTTGGCCAGGATCGCCCCGAGTCCGGCAAGCTCAGTGGCCGAATAGATCTGGCCGGTGGGATTGTTGGGGCTGTTGATGATGATCGCCTTGGTCTTCGGGGTGATGGCCGCTTGAATAGCCGCCAGATCCAGGCTGAAATCCGCTGCGGTGTTGACGATCTTGGTTGTTCCGCCGTGGTTGTCCACATAGAAGTTGTACTCGACAAAGAAGGGGGCGAGGATGATGACCTCGTCACCCGGATCGAGCAGGGACTTCATGGTCACGTTGATGGCCCCGGCTGCGCCCACGGTCATCACAATATCGTCCTGGCCCAGGGCCATGCCCTGTTCGACGCCGATCTGCTTTGCCACTGCCTCCCGGACAAAGGGGTAGCCGTTGTTGGCCATGTAGCCGTGGCTGCCCGGGCCTTCTGCGGCAGTAACCTTGCGCACCGCCTCCTGATACTGGGCGGGCGGCGGCAGGTCCGGGTTGCCGAGGCTGAAGTCGCAGACCTGGTCTGCGCCGAACTGGGCCTTGAGCCGGGCGCCTTCTTCAAACATCTTGCGGATCCAGGAGGAGCGTTCCGCGAACGCGATCATTTTTTGGGAAATGGCCATGGGGTATCCTTATTGGTAATGTTGTGGTTGAGCAGAAAATAATTCCGCAGCCGGAAGGAAAAATTGTCGGCTGCCGGCGTCTACAATTTTCGTTTGTCGATCACCCGTTTCGCCTTGCCTTCGCTGCGCTCAAGGGTTTTTTCCTCCACCAGCTTGACCTCCACGCCGATGCCCAGTTCCGAGGCCAGTTGGCGCTTGATCGTTTCGATGATCTCCCGCTGTTTTTTCATCTCGTCGAAGAAGATCGACTCCACCACCTCCACCAGCACGGTGATCTTGTCTAGCCGTCCCTCCCGCTCCACCACGATCTGGTAATGGGGCCGGGTTCCTTCGATCTCAAAGAGGATGTGTTCGATCTGCGAGGGATAGACATTCACCCCCTTGACGATCAGCATGTCGTCGGTGCGGCCCAGCACCCGCTGCATCCGGCGCAGGGTGCGGCCGCAGGGGCAGGGCTCTTCGATAATCCGGGTCAGGTCGCGGGTGCGGTAGCGGATGACCGGGAAGGCCTCCTTGGTCAGGGTGGTGATCACCAGCTCGCCGATTTCGCCGGGCCGAACCGGGTCCAGGGTTTCCGGGTTGATGACCTCGCAGAGAAAATGGTCTTCGTTGAGATGCAGGCCATTGCATTGCTGGCACTCGCCTGCCACCCCCGGCCCCATGATCTCGGAGAGGCCGTAGTTGTCGGTGGCGATGATGCCGAGTTTGTTTTGGATCTCGTGGCGCATCGCCTCGGACCAAGGTTCGCCGCCGAAGAGTCCGTATTTGAGGGAAAGTGAACTGGCGTTGATCCCCATTTCCTCCATGGCGTCGGCCAGAACCAGGGCGTAGCTCGGGGTGCAGATCAGGGCGGTGGTGCGAAAATCCTGCATGATCTGGAGCTGTCGTTTGGTGTTGCCGCTGGAGATGGGAATCACCGAGGCGCCCACCCGTTCGGCCCCGTAGTGCATGCCGAAGCCGCCGGTGAACAGGCCGTAGCCAAAGGCGATCTGCACCACATCATCGTTGGTGACCCCGGTGGCGGTGAGAATCCGGGCGATGAGATTTGCCCAGGTCTTGAGGTCGTTTTTTGTGTAGCCCACCACCGTGGCCTGGCCGGTGGTGCCGGAGGAGGAATGGACCCGGACCACATCTCGAAGCGGCACGGCAAACAGGCCGTAAGGGTAGTTGTCCCGCAGGTCCTGCTTGGTGGTGAAGGGCAGGCGGCTGAGCTCGGAAAGCGCCCGGAAGCCGTCCGGATCGACCTTCAGCTCCTTGAACTTTTGGCGATAGAAGGGCACATGGGTGGCCACCCGGTAGAGGGTGGACTGGAGCCGCTCAAGCTGGAGCTGTTCAAGATCCTCGCGGGACATGCATTCATTATCCTGATCCCAGTACATAACCGCCTCCCTGTATTTATTTGCCACGAAACCCACGAAAGAACACGAAAGAGTTTTTTAAAAAACGAATTGCCGCACAATCTCCGTTGACCGTTTTTTCCATTTTCGTGTCTTTAGTGGGTTTCGTGGCTAATTTTCCTTCACATCCCGGCCCAGATAGGCCCGCTGCACATCCCGGTTGGCCAGCAGATCCTCCGCCGGGCCTTCGAGGATGATCTTGCCGGTTTCCAATACATAGCCGCGGTCCGCTACCTTGAGGGCGGCTTTGGCGTTTTGTTCGATGAGCAGCACGGTGTTGCCCGCCTCGCGCAGCCGGGTGATGATCTGGAAGATATTTTTGACGATGAGCGGCGCCAGTCCGGTGGAAGGCTCGTCCAGCATGAGCAGGGCAGGCTTGGCCATCAGCGCCCTCCCCATGGCCAGCATCTGCTGTTCGCCGCCGGAAAGGGTGCCGGCCAGTTGGTTGCACCGCTCGCGCAAAACCGGGAACAGATCATAGATGTATTCAATCTCTTCCTGCAATTTTGTCTTGCCCTGCCGGTGCCGGACATAGCCGCCCAAAACCAGATTTTCGCGCACACTCATGGTGGCAAAGACCTGGCGGCCTTCCGGCACCAGTGAGCAGCCGCGGAAAACGATCTCCTCGGCCTTGAGGCGTTCGAGATTATCCCCCTTGAGGGAAATCTCTCCGGCGGTGGCCCGGATCAGGCCGGTGATCGCGGCCAGCAGGGTGGTCTTGCCCGCGCCGTTGGCGCCGATGAGGGTGACGATCTCGCCTGGGTTGACGTGCAGGGAGATGCGTTTCAAGACCCGGAGCTTGCCGTAGCCAGCCTCCAGATTTTTTATTCTAAGCATGATGGCCTCGCAACAAGTCGATGGCTAAGATTTCAAGCATCGTCTTCCCCCAGGTAGATCCGAATGACCTCTTTGTTGTGCTGGATTTCGGCAGGGGTTCCCTCCGCGATTTTCTCGCCAAAGGAGAGGACCACGATTTCCTGGGAGATATCCATGACCAGGGACATGTCGTGTTCCACCAGCAGGACGGTGATGCCCTGTCCGTTGATCTTGCTGATCAGCCGGGCCACCTCGGCGGTTTCGTAGATGTTGAGTCCGGCGGCCGGTTCGTCCAGCAGCAGCAGCTCCGGCTCCGTGGCCAGGGCCCGGGCGAATTCCACCGCCCGCTGCTGGCCAAAGGCCAGGCTGGTGGCCTCGACCTCGGCCAGGTCGGCGATGTCGAGCAGGGCCAGCAACTCCATGGCTGCGACGCGGCTTGCTTTTTCTTCTTTTCTGCTCCAGGGCAGGGAGAGCATCCCGGAGAGAAACCCGGCCCGGCACCGGCAGTGGCGGCCGACCATGACGTTTTCCAGTGCGGTCATGCCGGGGTAGAGCTTGATGTTCTGGTAGGTGCGGGCCATGCCCTGGCTGGCGATGCGGTAAGGCGGCAGGCCGTGGATGGGCTGGCCCTTGAAATGGATACCCCCCGCGCTTGGCGGCAGGGCGCCGGAGATCAGGTTGAACAGGGTGGTCTTGCCCGCGCCGTTGGGGCCGATCACCGCCTTGATCATGCCCTGGGGCACGGAAAAGCTGACATCGCTCACCGCCTGCAGCCCGCCGAAGCGGCGGAATAGATTCTTGATCTCAAGGAGCATCACGCACCCCGCCGCAGTATGCGTTTGAGGGCAGCAGGCAGGGAGATTCCCAGCAATCCTTGCGGGGCAAAGAGCATGATCACGATGAGGATGGCCCCGAACACCGCGTCGTCGTAGGAGCCGAACATGCCGCGCAGGGACATGATATTGAGCAATGCCCCCATGACCAGGGCGCCCCAGAGGTTGGCCATGCCGCCGATGGCGACAATGGCCACATAGCGCACCGATTTCATGATTCCGGCCTCGGAAGGGCCGATGCCGCCGTTGTAATGGGTGAGAAAAATGCCGGCTACGGCGGCCAGCACCGCGCTGAGCACAAAGGTGTTCAGCTTGTAGCGGGCGGTGTCGATGCCCATGGCGTTGGCTGCCCCTTCGGCTCCGTGGATGGCGCGCAGGGCTCTCCCCACCCTGGAGTGGATCAGGTTGACCAGCAGCCACATGGCAAAAGCCACCATGCCCCAGGCAAGGTAGTAGTTGCTGACCCGGGAGCTGAAGTCACCGCTCACCGCAAGCCCCGGCAGGAGCGGAAAGCCGGGCACCCCGGAGATGCCGTCCGCTTCACCGAACAGGGGTGAAGCCAGGGCTAGCCGGTAGACGATGATGCCGAAACCCAGGGTGGCCATTGCCAGGTAATGGCCCTTGAGCTTGAGGACCGGGATGCCGATGCCGTAAGCCACGACAATGGTGACCAGGATGGCGCAACCGCAGGCCGCCCAGGGCTGCACCAGAAGAAAGGGCTCCCCGAACATGTCCTGGCCGTGGATCAGCAACCCCAGCCGGTCGCCCAGGGCGATCAGGCTGTTTTCCTTGAAGGGGATGAGGTTTTTCGTGGTGAGCATGGCGGAGAGGTAGCCGCCGATGGCGAAAAATCCGGCATGGCCCAGGGAGATCTGACCGGCATAGCCCATGAGCAGGCAAAGGCCGACAATCACCAGCGAATAATAAGCAGCCATGGTGAGCGGGGTCAGGTAAAAGGCGGTGCCGGTGGCACGGGTAAGCTGCTGGACGCAAATGACCGCCAAAACAAGCAGGCTCAGAGGCAGATGACGTTTCATGGCTAGAATTCCTTCAAATCCGCGGCATCTTTGTTGCCGAACAGGCCATGGGGCCGGAAAAAAAGGATGGCCAGAAGAAGAGAGATGGAGATGGCGTCCTGGAAGGCCAACGGTACCACACTGACGCTGAAGGATTCGATCAGGCCGAGGAGCAGCCCTGCGGCCACCGCAGCCATGCTGCTGCCCAAGCCCCCGAGGATGGCCACGGTGAAGCCCTTGATCGCCAACCCCGTGCCGATGTCGTACTGGGTGTAGGTGATGGGGCTCATCACGCAGCCGGCCAGGGCGCCGATTCCGGCGGAAAGCATGAAGGAGAGGGTAACCATGTTCCGGGTGCTGATGCCGCATAGGGTGGCGGCCATCCGGTTGGCGGCGCAGGCCTGCATCTTCTTGCCCTGGAGGGTGTATCTAAAAAACAGGCTTAAGCCGAGGACCATCACCGCGCAAACCCCGATCACCCAGAGCACCTGGGGTGAAACCCGGGCTCCCAGGATCTGGACGGTGGTGATCTCGTTGCCCACGAAATAGGGCAGGGAGCGCACCCCTTCTCCCCAGATGTGCAGGGCCGCCTCGCGGATCAGAATGGAGATGCCGATGGTGATGATGATCATCCGCAGCACCGAGGGTCGATCCAGCCAGCGGATGAAAAGAATCTCCACCAGGGCGCCGATCAGCATCACTATCAGCACGGCCACGCCGATGGCCAGGGGCAGCGGCAGCCACTGGCTGAGCGAGATCGCGGTCATCCCGCCCAGCATCACGAATTCGCCCTGGGCGAAGTTGATGATGCCGGTGGTGTTGTAGATGATGTTGAAGCCGATGCCCACGATGGCATAGATGATGCCGTAGGTGATGCCGGCCAGCAGGTATTGGCTGAAGAGTTCCAGAGTCATTTCGCTCTACATGTCAACGCCGTCGAGCCTTATCGGTCGACGGCGTTGATCTTGAATGTTTGGAAGGGGTGGCTATTTTTTGTACTCGACGAAATCGCCGGCCTTGACGGTGAGCATGGTCACCGAATCGAAGCCAAGGCCGTTGTGGTCGGTGGGGGAGAAATTGAAGACCCCGGCGGTGCCCACAAAGCCCTTGAGGTTTTCGATGGCGTCGCGCACCTTCTCCCGGTTGGTTCCGGCCTGTTCGATGGCCCTACAGAGGATTTTGAAGGCGTCGTAGCCATGGCCGCCGAAGGTGCTGACCTCTTCCTTGAATTTCGTTTCGTAGTTTTTGGTGTAGCTGGTCAGCACCGCCTTCTGGGGATGCTTGTCGGAGAGCTTGTCGGCGATGAGCAGACGACCTGCCGGGAAGATAACCCCTTCTGCCGCAGCGCCAGCGGCCTGGACGTATTTGATGTTGCCGAAGCCGTGGCTCTGGTAGATGGGCACGTTCCAGCCGGCTTGGCGGATGTTCTTGAGCACGATGGCCTGGGCCGGTTCCACGGACCAGTTGATCACCGCCTGAATCTCCTTGTTGGCGGCCAGCTTGGCCACGATGGCGGAAAGGTCGGTGGCCTTGCTGTCATAGACCTCGGTGGCCAGAATCTGGATGCCGTACTCAGGAGCCTGCTTCTCAAGCTGGCCCTTGCCTGCCTGACCAAAGCCGGTGTTGCTTACCAGCACCGCCACCTTGCTGATCTTGGCGGCTTTCATGTTTTCAAAGATCGCGTGGACCACATGGCTGTCTTTCTGTGGGGTCTTGAACACATACTTGGCGACCGGTTCAACGATCTGCTCGGCTGCGGCGCAGGAGAGAAGGATGGTCTTGCCGTCCTCGCAGATTTGCTTGATCTTGAGGGTTTCGCCGCTGGTGGAGGGGCCGATGATGGCGAAGACCTTCTCTTCCTCAATGAGCTGTTTGGCAAAGGAGATGGCCTTTTCCGGGTTGCCGCCGGAATCCTTGATGACCAGTTCGATCTTGTTGCCGTTGACCCCGCCCTTGGCGTTAAGTTCTTCGGCGAGCATTTCCAGGGTCCGCGCTTCGGGCGCGCCCAGGAAAGAGGCCGGACCGGTTACCGCGAGAATGGCGCCAACCTTGATTGTTTCGGCTGCCGCCATGGAGACCGACAGGGTCAGCGAGGCTGCGAACAGGATGACAGCTGCAAATGATCGTTTCACCTTTTTCTCCTCATCAAAATGTGTTGTGAATTTCCCAACAGACGCCCTGTGCGGCGTCTGGCCGTTTTTTCCCTTACAGAGCGTGGACTTCGTCGTCGCTGAGCAACCGGCAGCCTGCCTTCTGGAAGACTGTCACCGCCGCATCCTGGTCGTCGAAGCGGAAGAGGAGCATGCCGGATTCGCCGCTTTTCTTAGTGAAGGCGTACATGTATTCCACGTTGAGTCCGGCCTTGCGTACCACCTGGAGGATGCAGTCCAAAGCGCCGGGCTTGTCCGGCACCTCCACGACCAGCACCTCGGTGATGCCCACGGTGAAGCCGTTTTCCTTCAGAACCTGCTGGGCCTTGGTGGTGTCGTTGACCACCAGCCGGAGGATGCCGAAATCAGCGGTGTCTGCCAGCGACAACGCCCGGATGTTGATGGCGTTTTCCGCCAGGGTGTGGCTGATGTCGGCCAGCCGGCCCGACTTGTTTTCCAGGAAGATCGCAATCTGTTTTACCTTCATGGTCTGGTCCTCTCTCAGATTTTAGGAGCCGTTACGGAACAAAAGCGCTTGCCGATCTGTTCTGTTACGGCTCCTTATGCCGTGCCTGCTATTCAGCCAGCAAGATTATTCTGTCAAAAAAGCTTACGGTTGTCGATGACGCGTTTGGCCTTGCCTTCACTGCGCTGGATGGTTTTTGGCTCCACCAATTTGATGGTGCAGGAGATGCCCAGCAGATCCTTGATCTCAGTTTGCAGTTTCTTGCTGAGTTTTTCCAGGGATTTGACCTCGTCGGAGAAGATTGCCTCGCTCACCTCCACCTGGACCTCAATCTTGTCCAGGGAGCCCTCCCTTTCCACCACGATTTGATAATGCGGCTCCACCCCTTCCACGCCCATGATCACCTCTTCGATCTGGGAGGGGAATACGTTGACCCCGCGGATGATCAGCATGTCGTCGGTGCGCCCGGTGATCTTGGGGATCCGGTGAAAGGTGCGGCCGCAGGAGCAGACATCGGGAATCAACCGGGAGATGTCCTTGGTCCGGTAGCGGATGACCGGGAAGGCCTCCTTGGTCAGGGTGGTGAAGACCAGCTCGCCTGCCTCGCCCAGCGGCAGGGGGGCAAAGGTGTCCGGATCGACGATCTCGGGCAGGAAATGATCCTCCATGATGTGGAGGCCCTTTTGTTCCTCGATGCATTCGGCCGCCACTCCCGGCCCCATGACCTCGGAAAGGCCGTAGATGTCGATGGCCTTGATCTTGAGCCGACTCTCGATTTCCTCGCGCATGGCCTCGCTCCAGGGCTCGGCCCCGAAGACTCCCACCCGCAGTTTGAGGGTGGCCGGATCGATGCCCTGGTCTGCCATGGCATCGGCGATGTTCAGGGCATAGGAGGGGGTGGAGAGCAAGACGGTGGAGCCGAAGTCCTGCATGATCTGGATCTGGCGCTTGGTGTTGCCCCCGGAGATGGGAATGACCGCAGCGCCCAGGTTCTCCGCGCCGTAATGTGCGCCGAGGCCCCCGGTGAATAAGCCGTAGCCGTAGGCGTTATGGACGATATCGCCGCTGTGCACCCCGGCGGCGGATAAGGTCCGGGTCATCAGCTCGGCCCACATCTCGATGTCGCGCTTGGTGTAGCCGACCACCGTGGGCTTGCCGGTGGTGCCGGAGGAGGCGTGGATGCGGACCACCTTTTCCATGGGCACGGTGAACAGGCCGAAGGGGTAGTTCTTGCGCAAATCTTCCTTGGTGGTGAAGGGCAGCAGCCGGATATCGGCCAGGGTCTGGATATCGTCCGGCGTGACTCCGGCGTCTTCCATTTTTTTGCGGTAATAAGGAACTGTGGCGTGGACCCGCGCCACCTGGGCCTTGAGCCGTTTCAGTTGCAGGGCCTCCAGGGCTTCGCGCGGCAGGGTTTCGTATTCCTCGTTCCAGATCATGATTTTTCCTCGTTGCTTGTAAACTTACTTCCCAGCCTTGCGGCCCTCGTGAAAAGCCTGCAGGTTGACGTCAAGAATCTTGGCCGGTAGCCGTTTTTTGATCACCTCGATCCAGGTGGCCTCGTCCATGGGCAGATAGCGGGAGAGCACCCCCACCAGCGCCACGTTCACCGCCTTGAGGTTTCCGACCTTCCGGGCGATGGCGAATGCATCCACAGGCACCACGGTGATGCCCTGGCTGGTCAGCGCGTCGAGACACTGGTCCGGATAGGTCATTTTGCCGGTGGCCACCACAGGCGGGGCGATTTTCTGGGTGTTGACGATCACCGTGCTCTGTTGGTTGAGCAGGGGCAGGTAGCGTACCGCCTCCATCATTTCGAAGGCCAGCATGATGTCCACTGTGCCCGGTTCGATGAGGGGGGAATAGACCCTGGTGGTGCCGAAGCGCAGATGCGCCTCCACCGAGCCGCCGCGCTGGGCCATGCCGTGGACCTCGCTTTTTTTTGCGTCAAAGCCCGCAGCCAGCAGAGCATGGGCGGTGAGTTCGCTGGCCAGCAGAATGCCCTGGCCGCCAACCCCACAGAAATGGATGTTTCCTTGCTTCATTATTTCCCCTCCCCGGAGCTGATCGCCTCGAATTTGCAGAGGGTCAGGCACTGCCCGCACGCGATGCAGGTGGTCTCGTTGATCAGGGCATAGCCTTTCTGCTTTTCTTTTTTGCCCAGGGCTTTGGCCTCTTCCGGCGAGAGCACCACCCAGTTGATGGCCGGGCAGCCTAGGCGCAGGCACATGGTGCAGCCGGTGCAGTTTTCGGTGATGCTTTTGAAGGACGATTTGGGCCGTTTCTTTTCTTCGGGTGTCAAAACGCAGGGGAAACGGGTGATCACCACCGAGGGCTCGGGCCGCTCGATCTCTTCTTTCAGCACCGCAAAGGTTGCTTCGATGTCGTGGGGGTTGACCGTGCGCACATGCTTGACCCCGATGGCCCGGCAGAGTTCCGGGAAATCGATGGAATTGGCCGCTTCGCCCATGATGGTGCTGCCCGAGGCCGGGTTGGGCTGTTGGCCGGTCATGGCGGTGATCCGGTTGTCCAGGATGATCACCGTGGAATAGCTCTTGTTGTATACAGTGTTGATCAGGGAGTTTACGCCGGAGTGGATGAAGGTGGAGTCGCCGATTACAGCCACCATTTTGCCCAACCCTTCTTCGCCCAGTCCCTTGGCCATGCCGTGGGCAATGCCGATGCTGGCGCCCATGCAGACACAGGTGTCCATGGCAGAAAGCGGCGGCAGAGCGCCCAGGGTGTAGCAGCCGATATCGCCGGAAACAAAGACCTTGAGCCGATTCAGATTATAAAACAGCCCCCGGTGCGGGCAACCGGCGCACATGTTGGGCGGTCGGGGCGGCAGCTCCACCGGGGCGAAGGTGGCGCTGCCGGCCTCGCCGGTGATCGCCTTGCGCACCACCGAAGGAGAGAGTTCGCCGATGGCCGGGATCAGATCCTTGCCGTGGCAGGCGATGCCCATGGCCTTGACCCGCATCTCGATGAATGGGTCGAGGTCTTCAATGATGTAGAGGGTCTCCACCTGGGAGGCGAAATCGCGGATCAGCTTTTCCGGCAGGGGAGTAACCATGCCGAGCTTGAGAAAGGACGCCTCGGGAAAGGCCTCCTTGGCGTAGAGATAGCTGGTCCCTGCGGCGATGAAGCCTTTTTTTCGGTCGCCCATTTCCAGGCGGTTTTCGGCCAGGGTTTCGCCGAACTCGGCCAGCTTTTGCTGCCTTTCGCCAATGGCGATCCTGCGGCCCCTGGCATGGGCCGGCAGCATGACCAGCTTGGCCGGGTTCTTTTCCAGGCCAGGGGCAAGGGTCGGCTTTTCGATCTCGCCCCTGGTGACCACGCCCTTGACATGGGCGACCCGGGTGCAGCTTCGGAGCAGAACCGGGGTGTCGAACTGTTCGCTGATCCGGTAGGCGAGTTTCAGGAAATCCTTGGCCTCGGACGGATCGGCCGGTTCCAGCATGGGCAGCTTGGCCGCATAGGCGTAGTTGCGGCTGTCCTGCTCGTTCTGGGAGCTGTACATGGAAGGATCGTCCGCCACCACGATTACCAGGCCGCCGCGCACTCCGGTGTAGGAGGCGGTGAAAAGCGGATCGGCAGCCACGTTGAGGCCCACGTGTTTCATGGTGGACAAGGCACGAACCCCGGCAAAGGAGGCGCCGATGGCGACCTCAAGGGCCACCTTCTCGTTGGGCGCCCACTCGCTGTAAACGGACTTGTATGTGGAGAGGTTTTCCAGGATTTCGGTGGACGGGGTGCCGGGGTAGCCGGAGGCC
>Ga0334722_10001328_pt1 | contig 31485 bp, 24 predicted proteins | sample C3_bottom_MG_FD_207210 | JGI IMG/M metagenome (GOLD analysis project Ga0334722, IMG submission 207210) | Sediment microbial communities from Yellowstone Lake, YNP, Wyoming, USA - C3_bottom | ecosystem: Environmental > Aquatic > Freshwater > Lake > Sediment | place: USA: Wyoming | collected... | reverse complement strand
ACTCGCCGGAGGAAATGGCCGGAAGGGCCTGCTACGACAATCTGATAAGACATGAAGACGAAAAGGGCAATGCGCTGTGTGACTCGGGCTGCCCTTTGGTTGTCCTCGCCCGCGGGGGGAATACCATACGCCGGAACCTTTTCATGAACGCAAAAAACGGGCGGAAGATACTCGTAGAAGAACATATCTCGCCTCTCCGTCTGTCTGCGCAAAAAGAAGGCGGCCATGAAGGCGTGATCGTGATATTCAGGGAAACGGCGCTCTTCAGCGAGCTAAGGCCGTTTCAGCTCAGGACGGACAAGATGCAGCGGCTTGTCCCGATCTGCGGCTGGTGCAAGAAGATAAGAAAAGACGCCGGCGACTGGGAGCAGATAGAGGCCTTTCTTTCGGACGAAGGGTTCGGCGAGTTTACCCACTCCATGTGTCCATCCTGCGCTGAGACGATATTCGACAAAAAAGTCTACATGGAAAGCTACCAGAAGATATGCCGGGCGATCAGTTCGAGCATCTCCCTGGAAGAGGTTTTGAAGCTCATAGTCACCAACGTTGTAAAGGTAATGAATGTAAGGGCGAGCCTGCTGAGGCTTTTGAACAAGGAGAGAAACCAGCTCGAAATCGCTGCCTATCACGGGCTGAGCGAAAGCTACGCAAACAAAGGGCCGGTCGAATACGACGCCAGCATCGACGACGCAATGGCCGGAAAGCCGGTCTCGATATACGATATCACCGCCGACAAGGATGCGCGCTACCGCAAAGAGGCCGAACGGGAAGGCATACGGAGCATTCTTTCGATCCCCATGAGGTTCAGGGACGAGGTGATAGGCGTGCTGAGGATGTACACGTCTGAACCGGTGGAGTATACGGAAGACGACCTGAAGTTCGTGACCGCCATAGCGGAGCAGGCGGCCATTGCGATCATGAATGCGCGCACCTTCGAAAAAATGGTATCCAAGGAGCGGGAATACCTGAAGCTGTTCCAGTCGGTAGCGCAGACGATCAGTTCAACGCTTAATGTAAATGAAGTGCTGGAGCTGATCGTCAAAAAGATACCCGAGGTCATGAACCTGAAGGCCGCTACCATCAGGCTTCTGGACGAGACCGGCACCAAGCTTCAGCTGGCCGCAGCCTCGGGACTCAGCGAAAAATATCTCGGCAGGGGCCCGGTAGACAGCGAGGAAAACGTCATGCATGCCCTGAAGGAAAAACCTGTAGCCATATATGACGTCTCTACGGACAGCAGGATCAGATATCAGAAAGAGGCTGAAGAAGAGGGCATAAAAAGCATTCTCACACTGCCGATCATCGCGCACGGCAAGGTGATCGGCGTGCTGAGACTCCTCTCCGGCTGGCCAAGGCATTTTACGCAGGAAGATATTGACTTTGCCGCGTCGCTGGCGGTCCAATGCGGCACAGCGATAGATAATGCGAGGATGTACGAAAAGGCGATAAAAATAGGTAAATAGTCTAACTGACAGGTAAATAGTCTAACCGGACAGGTAAATAGTCTGTAGGTGTTTAGGTAAACAGCTTTTTCAGAAGATTAAAACCGATACTGTATCTCCTGTGCGGCTAATTCAACTTATACGGAATTTATGGATAGAGCGGCTAACAGACTACAGACTAAACAACCTACCTGGACTAGCCGGACAGGTAGATAGTCTGTAGGCGTTTAGGTAAACAGCCTTAATTTCAGATCAAATCCCTTCCTTTATTCGGTCCTAACAGACTACAGTCTAAACAACCTATCGGGACTACAGACTAAACAACCTAAATAGCTTTATTGTATTAATCGACCAGCTTATTGAAATATTCGGGGACGCCGGTCTCGAATGTAAGCCGCTCGCCGGTTGCGGGATGAATAAACGAAATCGATTTTGCATGAAGCGCCAAACGGCCGTAGGCCTTTCTCCCTCCGCCGTACTTCTCATCCCCGACAACCGGATGCCCAATTTCTGCGAGATGCACTCGTATCTGATGCTTTCTGCCTGTCAGGAGATTTACCTCAAGCAGCGAAAAATCTTTCGTCTCCCTAAGCACCCTGTATGCGGTATGAGACAATTTTCCCTTTGAAGGGTCTTTGGTGGAATATACAACCTGTGCCTTGTTCTCGGTCAGGTATGTCGTGATCGTGCCCTCTTTATTTTTACATCTGCCGTGCACTACCGCGACATATTTTTTCTCGGTTTCTTCCCACCCGGCCTGCAGCTTCATTTTGGCTTCCGCATTCTTTGCGAAGATGATTATCCCGGAAGTGTCGCGGTCCAGCCTGTGAACTATAAAGATGCGGTTTGAAGACCTTGCCTGCCCCTTCCGGACATAAGCGGTCAGCATGGCATAGAGCGTCCTGTTTTTGTCCCTCTCTGTAGCCATTGTCAGGAGTCCTGCAGGCTTGATTGCCACCAGGATATCGTTGTCTTCATAAAGGATGTTTACACCTTTCGGCAGTCGCCTGCCGGCCGACCCCGATATATTACTCATTTGAAATTCCGTTCGGGTCCGCTTCAGTCAAATCCACAGCCCTCAAGCGCTCAGCAGCATCTTCCGGGCAGATGGTATTCACGAATAGTCCGGAGCCGAGTTCGAAGCCGGTGGGGATGCTCGTGCGCGGGCAGATTTCGAGATGCCAATGATAGGACGCGGCTTGTGCGCCGCATTCCGGACTGTGCGGGACCGAGTGAAGAAAATAATTATACTGCGCGCCGCCGATGACTCTGTTCAGCCGCTCCATGGTCCTTTTCACGATCTTTGCCAAATCTTCCAGCTCCTCCCTGCCGCAGGCCAAGAAATCCGCCTTGTGTTCCAGGGGCAGGATATGGACCTCCCACTCGTATCTGCTCGCAAAGGGTTTGACCGCGACAAAGCGGCTGTTCCGCTCGACCACGAACTGCCCGACGTTGATCTTCCTCCGCACCTCGCCTGAGGTCCGGTCGAACAGCGTAGCCTCAAACGTGAGCGCTTCGTCTATCAGGCTGCAGAAGATGCATCTATGAGAGGCCTCATAAAAGGCGGCGCTGTTTCTCAGCTCGGCCTGTATGTTGTCAGGCACCACCGGCATGGCGATGATCTGGCTGTGGGTATGGCTGATGCTTGCTCCCGCTGCCGGTCCGAAATTCTTGAATGCCAGGACGGATTTCAGCCGCGGGTTCGATTGATAGAGCTGCTCCATCCTGTTCCGGTAGGTCTCAAACAACAGGGACAGGTGGCCCTCGTCCATCTCGTTCAGCCTGATGCCGTGGTCCGCATTGTCGATGATCACTTCGTGCCGGCCGTACCCGTCGAGCGTCTGCTGCAGGCCGAAGTTAAAGTGCGGATCTTCCCTGTCGTCGCCCAGCACAGGATACAGGTTTTCCACAATTCGCAGCTTCCACTCACCTTCAGAAGGTATTTGGGCGATCGAAGCAGGCGTCTTCGATTCATTCCCCCTGCAAAAAGGGCAGGCTTCAACGTAAGAGCGGGAATCGTGCGGCGCAGGCGGCTCCTCTTTCTTCGGCCGCATGCTGCGAGCTGTTGCGACCAGCACCGACTCTGTCGGGATGATCGGATTGATCCGGATCTCACGGACTATTTTCTTTTGGGTTTGCGACGCGTCCTGCTGCATATGAATGTATTCTCCTGTTTAAAGTATAACGCCGAGTTATTTACAGTCTCAAAATAGTAACGACATGACATCGAATAATAAAATCCCTCCTCCCCTCCCTTTGCCAAAGGGAGGAATAAAGCCCCTCTTTGGCAAAGAGGGGTGAGGGGAGATTTCCCTGTTAATCTAAATTCAATTATGAGACCCCTAATAACCCATGAAGTGAAGTAAAGATGGGCTGAATGGCTGGTTCTAAATCCGCCTCAATTGGCAGCGTCACCTATTTGACAGAACTTCTTCAATGGGGACGGCTCTGATTTTTCCGGCATGATACGCCGCAATCCTGTCATCAATTTCTTTACGCCATAGACTATCGATCTGTTCGTCCGGCTGGTCAAGGCTTGCAAGAATGTCGTCTACAAGCGTTGCCCTATCTTTAAGGGGAAGAGTTAATGCATCTTTCAATAGCTGTTGGGCATTTGTAGCCATATTTGAAGCCTCCTCATTTTCTTCTATTATTTCACTTGGCCGGCCGCTTTGTAAACTGAAGGCATTCGGATGTGGCCCTGGTTTTTGCACAATTGGAAACCAAAAAGCGCTTATTCAGCGCCGTTACATACTATTATGCCTAATAATCATTTTTGTAATCAGGGTTCATGTCTTTATTCTGAGGTCATGCATGTTATATCTTTGCCTTTTGCTGTGTAAATTATGGGTCTTTAAATAAATATACAGTAGCAGTGGTGATAATTTTTTCCTTTAAAAAAGAAGTTTGATTCTCTCCTTTTCGCAGCCTAAATGTTCCAATATAATTGTTAGGCAACCCCTTCTGCCAAAGCCAATCAATAGTCTTAAATTTATCATTTGTGCTGTCTAATTCGTACCAATAGCCATTACAATCAATAAAAATAATATTCTTACCATCGATAAATACGCTTAGCGGGACTCGACTCCCCGAATCTTGATATAAAGATTGTTCCGTAATTTTCCTATTGTTTTTCTTGATGATTAGTTTTCGGCTGTGATCTACAAGAAACGGATGTTTGTTTGACATCTGAATAGAAATGTCGTACCCCATAATCTCCTCAGCCCTGACGGAGGTGGCCAATGGATCAAGAAATACAAATATTAATGCCGCAAATAAGCATAAAAAGCTTAGTAGGAGCATCACAACCCCGGCCTTTGATTCTGGTATTTTCATTGTATTATATTCTCGATTAATTTCACTCAGAACATGTATTAAATCGCCAAACAGTAGAAAATATTTTTCTCATAGTTGATTCCCGCTAATAAATTACACTATTTCACAATTTATGAAAAGAGCGGATTTCCAAGGGTGTCAGGGCAACCTCAACAAGTTCTAAACTCAGGGGTTCTATGAGCCGCCTGATATCTGCGGGTCTTCTTCTTTAGACGACTAATGAACAAAGGCTGCCGGCACATCAAGTCGATAGTCCACGTAGAGCAGCCACCGACAGCGGTCTTGTTTTTTCGCCTTCAGGCGTGCTAAATTTCACGTGTGTACGGCAAATACTTTTCAGGTGAAATACAAAAAAACCTCTTTATCGCGCTCCTGGCCGTCCTGATTTTCGGATCGCCTCTGACCGGCTGCGGAAAAGCCAAGACCCCCGCAGACACAAAGACAAAACCCCCGCGCGAAGTCCGTCTTATTGCGGTCGAAAAAGGGACCCTGCCCCGCACGGTTATTGTTACAGGCACGCTCGCTGCGGATGAAGAGGTGGTCGCAGGGTTCAAGGTAGCCGGAAGGGTCAGCGAGCTTGCGGTAGACCTCGGCAGCCCGGTGAGCAAAAACCAGGTAATTGCGCGGCTCGACCCGACAGACTTCCTCCTGAAGATCGAGCAGGCAGAGGCCGCGCTGCGTCAGACGCGGGCAAGGCTGGGCCTTTCTCCGGACGGGTCGGACGACTATGTGGACCCTGAAAAAACAGCGCCTGTAAGAGAGGCCCGGGCTGTCCTCGATGAGGCCCGCCTTAACCGTGAACGCTCGGCAAGGCTGCTCGAAAAGAATTATATTTCAAAAATGGACTTTGACTCTGCGGCCTCGCGTCAGCTCGTTGCCGAAAGCCGCTATCAGGCGAGCATTGAAGACGTCCGCGACCGTCAGGCCCTTCTGGGGCAGCGTAAAAGCGAACTTGCGCTGGTCCGTCAGCAGCTTAAAGACGCCACTCTCTACGCTCCGATTGACGGCGCTGTGAGAGAGCGAAAGACCTCGGTCGGTGAATTTCTGGCCGCAGGCACTCCCGTGGCTTTTTTAGTCCGCACCCACCCGCTGCGGCTCAAGGTTTCTGTGCCGGAGCGCGACGCGGCCGACGTGCGAGTCGGACAGACGGTCCAGGTCAGGGTCGAAGGCGATCAGCTCAAACATTCCGGCCGGGTGGTCCGCTTAAGTCCTGTGATCGAGAAACAGAACCGCACGCTCACGGTTGAAGCCGAAGTGGATAACAGGCAAAACAGGCTGCGGCCCGGCTCCTTCGCTACAGCCGAGATACTTATCAATGCGGATCAGTCCGCTGTGCTTGTGCCTGCTTCCGCAATCGTCACCTTTGCGGGGATTGAAAAGTTGCTTGCGGAAAAACAGGGTCGCGCAATAGAACGCAGAATCCGCACCGGACGCCGCGCAGGAGACAGGGTCGAAATCCTTGAAGGCGCAGCCCCCGGAGATCTGATTATTGTTGAACCCGGAAACCTGAGCGGCGGAGAGCCCGTCACAGTGAAGCAATAGGCCTGTTGTGCAAAAGCTGGCTGAAATCTGTATACGCCGCCCTATCTTTGCGGCAATGCTTATTCTGGCGCTCTGCGTTATCGGCGGAGCGAGTTACGCCCGTCTCGGCGTCGACAGGTTCCCTTCTGTAGATCTCCCGACCGTCAGCATCCGCACGGAACTGCCGGGCGCTTCAACAGAAGAGGTTGAGACCGAAATCTCTAAGCGCATAGAGGAGGCTGTCAACACAATTCAGGGGATCGATGAACTGCGTTCGATCTCAGGACCCGGAACGTCTGTTGTTATTATTACCTTTAATCTCAGCCGCGATATAGACACAGCGACTCAGGATGTACGAGATCGCGTAGCGACGGTGCTTAAAAACCTTCCTGATGATGCGACCCCTCCGCTCATAGCCAAAGCGGACAACGACTCCCAGCCGGTGGTTACTGTTGCCCTTTCGGGTGAGCGCGCGCTTCGTGAGTTGACTGAACTTGCGGACAAGGTCGTAAAGGTGCGACTCGAACGCGCCGACGGCGTGGGAGACGTGCAGCTTATCGGCGGCCTGAACCGCGCCATGAATATATGGGTGGAGGCGGACCGTCTGGAGGCGTACAGGTTCCCCATCACCCTCGTGCGCGACGCCATAGTACGGCAAAACTCCGATTCCGCAGGCGGCAACGTGACAGGCGGCGCTCGCGAAGAGACGCTCCGCACAATCGGCAGGCTTAAAGACGCCCGGGCCTTTAACGAGCTTGTGATAAACAACATCGACGGCGCGCCTGTCAGGATACGCGATATCGGCCGCGCGGAGGACGGAACCAGGGAGCAGCGCTCAACCGCCCGTTTAAACGGTGTGCCGACTGTGGTCCTCGAAGTGCGGAGGCAGTCCGGCGCAAATACGGTTGCGGTCATCGAGAGCGTAAAGAAGAACCTCGCCGCAGCCATGACGGAACTGCCCCCCGGGGTCGAGCTGACAGTGATCCAGGACCAGTCCCGTTATATCCATGCGGCGCTTCACGAAATCAATGTACATCTTATTCTCGGCAGCATTCTTGCCTCTTTGGTAGTGCTGGCCTTCATGCGCAACTGGCGCTCGACCGTGATCGCGGCAGTGGCCATTCCGGCGTCTGTGATCTCGACCTTCGGCATGATGCGCGCGCTTGATTTTACGCTCAACAGCGTCACCATGCTGGCGCTTGTGCTGATGGTAGGGGTCGTTATCGACGACGCCATTGTTGTCCTCGAAAACATATTCCGCTTTATCGAGGAAAAAGGCATGAAGCCGTTCGAGGCCGCAAGGGCTGCGACCGCCGACATCGGCCTTGCGGTCATGGCCACTACGCTTTCACTCGTGGTCATCTTTATCCCGGTATCTTTTATGTCGAGCATCTCGGGACGCTTTCTTTATCAGTTCGGGATAACGGCCGCAGTGGCTGTGATGGTGAGCCTGCTCGTCTCGTTTACCCTGACCCCGATGATGAGCGCACGACTGTTGCGCGTTAAACCCGCATCAGACAACAGGGAAGGCGCAGCCGGGTCCAGAGGCGGGTTTTATCGATGGATTGATGAAGGGTATGCCAAAGTCCTTTCCCTTGCCATGAGCAATCGTCTCGTGGTGGTCGTCATTTCACTGGCGGTGATTATGTCGTCGATCCCTTTATATAAAATGCTCAAGCAGGATTATCTGCCCGGCAACGTGGACGAAGGCGAATTCAATGTCAATGTCACCGCCCCCCAGGGCACGAGCCTTGCCGCCATGGACGAGATCATGCTGGCGGTAGGGAAAGAGATCAGGAGTGTTCCGGGCGTCAGGATTGTGCTCACAACAGCCGGAGGGACCTCTATCGGAGGAGTCGGCGACGGCAGGACATATGTACGGCTCGCCCCGCACGGGGAGCGTGTCTTTTCCCTTGGACTGCTCGCAAAAAATACCCTTGCCGGCAAGCCCCTTGACACCTTCAGGCAACTTGCCTCCCAGGCTGAAATCATGCAGGAAGTAAGGAAACGGCTGAAAAAATTCCGCGACCTGAGGGTCTCTGTGCGCAACCTTACGGGATTCAATATCGGCGGCAGCAGCGCGGAAATAGACTTCGTGCTGAGAGGGCCTGACATCAACGCGCTCTCTTCCTATGCTGAAAGCCTGAGGACAAAGGCGGATGCCATGGGGATCATCGACGCTGACACAACCCTGAAACTGGATAAGCCGGAACTGCGCATACAGCTGGACAGGGCCAGGGCGGACGATCTTGGAGTGGACCCCGGAAGGATAGGCACAGCTATCAGACTCCTGGTAGGCGGCGATCAGCAGGTTTCAAGGTTTCAGGACACTGCCCTGAACGAAGATTACGACGTTCAGTTAAGACTGCGGGAGGAAGACCGCGCTAACCCGGCGACAATAGGACGGCTGTTTGTGTCCCGCGACGACGGCAGTCTTGTGCGTCTTGACAACGTAGCGCGCATTGAGAGGATCAAAAGCGCCTCGCGTATAGACCGCCTCGACCGCCAGAGGGAAGTGCGTCTACGCGCGTCTGTGGCGAAGGGATACGGCCTTGCGGACAGGCTGGCTGCCTTAAAGTCCGCTGTAGCGGAGATGAACCTGTCTTCAGCTTACACAACAGCCGTCTCTGGCCGTGGACGTGAGCTGGAACGGACCTTTCACGAATTCATCTGGGCCTTTGCCCTTTCAATTGCCTTCATGTATATGATCCTTGCTTCCCAGTTCGAAAATCTGATCCACCCGTTCACTATTTTGCTTTCGCTGCCTTTGACAATCCCCTTTGCGCTTTTGTCGCTTTGGCTTACCGGCAACTCGCTAAACCTTTATTCAGCCCTTGGCATGCTGGTGCTGTTCGGGGTGGTAAAGAAAAACGCCATCCTCCAGATCGACCACATGAACAATCTCCGGGCCTCCGGAATGGAGCGCTCTGCCGCTATTCTGCAGGGCAACCGCGACAGGTTAAGGCCGATCCTCATGACCACGCTCACCTTTGTGGCCGGTATGATCCCTCTTGCCGCAGGCACAGGCCCGGGCGCTGAGGAACGACGCGTGATAGCGGTTGTTGTTATCGGCGGGCAAACGCTGTCTCTGCTTCTGACACTCATTGCGACTCCGGTAGTTTACTCGCTCCTGGACGACCTCGGCTCCGCCTTCTTAAACCGGCGGCGGCCGCATTCTTCAGGCTGACCGGAATCCATCCGTAACCAAAGCCTTACTGCACCGCCAGCCGGTAATTACAGGGCAGTATTTTGAAATAACCATGATGTTTAAAGACATGATGCTGTCTGAAAAGGACATGTTATACGCGTACGTCCTGAATGAGGACGGCAAAGAGCTTGCGCATACCTTCGGCAAAGAAGTGCCTCAGGAGCTGAAAGCGGCCCATCGGGCGGACCCGTCCGCGCAATACTCCGCAAAGGACATATTGACCGACAAGGGGAAAGCGCATGACATTGCGGTCCCCCTGCTGAAAGGGCAGATCGGCGTGCTGCATATAGGACTGTCCGACGACACGCTCAAAAAAAACGTTAATCAGATTGTGATTTCCGTAATACTGTTTTCTTTCTTTGCGCTTCTCGTCGGGAGTGCGGTTTCCGCAATATTTTCGGACAATATCACAAAGCCGCTGTCAAATCTTGCCGGAGCAGCCGAGGCCTTCGGCAGGGGTGAGATGAAACAGACTGTCCCGATCAATTCAAATGATGAAATAGGCGATCTGGCCAGGGTGTTCAATACCATGATCGAAAACCGGAAACAGAATGAGGCGGAACGTGAAAAGCTGATAATTGAACTGAGGGATGCGCTGAGCAAAGTGAAGACACTGAGCGGTATGCTGCCGATATGTTCCTCATGCAAGAAGATCAGGGACGACAAGGGTTACTGGAACCGGATAGACACCTACATAAGCAGGCATTCGGATGCGGAATTCAGCCACGGAATCTGCCCGGACTGCACCCGGAAACTATATCCGGATATCTGGGAAAAGATAAAGCATAAACACAACATGGAATAGATCGGGCAGACTCTCGATCAGGGTTAGAATAAAATCAGAGTTGGGATGAAGTTTGTTCTGCTGCTTCTTACCCGAAAAGCGCCTTTACAAAATCCGCAGGCCTGAAATCCTGAAGGTCTTCAATGCCCTCGCCGACCCCGATCAGTTTTACAGGTATTTTCAGCTCCTGCCTGACCGCAAAGACTATGCCGCCCTTTGCCGTGCCGTCGAGCTTGGTAAGCGCGATGCCTGTCACGCCGACAGCCTCGTTGAACATGCGGGCCTGCATAAGGGCGTTCTGTCCGTTAGTCGCGTCGACGACCAGCAGCACTTCGTGCGGCGCGCCCTTCATGGCCTTGTCGCAGACGCGTTTGACCTTCTTCAGTTCTTCCATGAGGGGACTCTTGGTATGCAGACGTCCGGCCGTATCGATGATAACAACATCCACACCCCTGGCCTTGCCGGCCTCTATCGCATCGAACACAACGGCTGACGGGTCTGAGCCGCTCTGGTGTTTTACAAGCTGCGCGCCGGACCTGGCGGCCCATATTTCGAGCTGTTCTATTGCAGCTGCCCTGAAGGTGTCGCCCGCGGCAAGCATCACCGAGTGCCCCTCATTCCTGAACCTGCTTGCGAGCTTGCCGATGGTAGTAGTCTTGCCCGCGCCGTTGACGCCCACTGTAAGGATCACAAACGGTTTTTCGCCGTAGACAACAAGCGGGGAGGCTGAGCCGAGCATGCCGGACATCTCGGTCTTCAGAAACTCCTTTACAGAACCGGCTTCCTTTATTTCTCCCCTGTTCGCGCGTTCCCTGAGATGCCCGACTATCTCCGCGGCGCTGCCGGCCCCGACGTCCGACAGTATCAGCGTCTCTTCAAGTTCTTCAAGGGTCTCCTCATCAACCGGACGGCCTGTGAAGATCGTCTCGACCTTTTCTACAAAATTCTTTTTGGTCCTGCTCAGACCCTCTTTCAGCCTGTCAAAAAAACCCATATCCTCTCCTCAAAAGTATTTCCCGCCCTGAAGCAGGTCCTCTCTGTCGATCACATAACTTCCGGCCTCTATGCGGCCTTTCAGCCTGATAGGATAGCAGCTTCCTATCCCCTCTTTCAAATCGTAAACAGAATACGTTACATCGCAGGCCCGGCAGTCCAGACGGTCGCCTGCCTGACGGTATCCCTTTTTCTTCGGATAGCATTTGGCGCAGGCATCGAAATACGACTGGACTTCTCCGTTGAGCTTCAGCACGAAAAAGTTTATCCCTTTTTCCTTGCCCTCCCGAAAGGTATAAAACACCGGTTTCTTCTCCGAAAGGGCTGAAAGTTCTATGCGCACGCTTCCGCGCTCAAACGGCGCAACAGGATAAACCGGTTTACGCGCACAGGAGCACAGGACAAGGCAGAGGATAAACCAAAGGCTAAAATGCATTACAGCGACAATGGTTTTATGCATCAGAAAACCCGGCCGCTTCTTTCAATTATTGCGTCGGCCGCGGCCTCCTGCGCAAAGGCGGAGTCCCAGTATACGCACATTTTGGGGCCGCGCAGACCGTCGAGCAGGTAAGGGCTTCCGAACGAAACAAAAAGGTCTGTCTTAGCGTCGAGGTACGATACCCTTTCCCACAGCAGGCTGCCTGCCCCGCCCTTCCACGCCTTTGTCTCGGAGAATATCGCGGTGATCACGAATGCGTCTTCAGGGACCGCAATCTTTCTCAGCCGGGAACCCCTGCCGATTGTAATCGCCTTCAGCCCGTTCAGTGAAGAAAGGCGCTCTATAAACACCTTCCCCTTATCAGCCGGTTCATCGTCATTCAGCACGACCAGAAACGGTTTGCGTCTGATGCCGACTTTTCTGGAAAAAGAAATCGCTTCCCGGGTCAATCGTTCCGACAGCCGCGCGTGCCCGTCAAAATCCGGCCTGCCGGCAGATGAAAAACAGGAAAGAGGAGACCTTTTCAATCTACCGCGAAAGTCTTCAATTCCTGAAGTATCAGCAGTTGCGCAATGCTTTGACATGTCCGCTACAAGCCCGTCCGCGTCAGAGGGGTGGAGTATCAGATCAACGCCTGACTCCAATGCCGTGAGTGAGGCCTCAGCCTCGGAAAAGCCGGCAAGCCCGCCCATGTTCATTGCATCGGTAATGATTATACCTTTGAATTTCATCTCGTCCCGGAGCAGACCTACAGCCTTTCCGGACAACGACATCGGAAGCCCGGAGGCGTCGATCGCAGCCACTTTGAGGTGGCCTGCCATTATCATTTTCACGCCCGCTGCTATCGCATCCTTAAACGGACTCAGTTCATTTGCCCTGAGGGATCTGATTCCCCTGTTAATTGAAGGCAGGCTGATATGGGAATCCGTCTCAGTGTCGCCGTGGCCGGGGAAATGCTTTCCGCAGGCCGCAATGCCGCATCTCTGCAGGGTCCTGATCATCTCGCAGCCGAAGAACGAAACAGTGTCTCGGTCTTCGCCGAACGCCCTTGCAGCGATGATCGGATTTTTGGGATTTGTATTGATGTCCAGCACAGGGGCGAAGATAGTGTTGATCCCTGCGTATGCAGCCTCTTCAGCCAGAGCCCTGAAACTCCTTCTTATGACCGGGAGGCCGCGTTTACCCTGAGCCTCGATATTGCGGAAGGCCTTTGCAAGCGCCATTGCAGGCGGGAAGTGCGTGCCGCCTTTCAGCTGCTGCCCGAGGCCGCGTTCGAGGTCTGAGGCGATAATAAGCGGCATGGCCGCTTCGTCCTGGAGACGCTGGATGTATGACCGGACCTCTTCCAGTTCTCCGCCGAAGACGATGAACCCGGCAACGCCTTTTTTAACAAGCCTGCGATAATATTTGAAATCGCGCCTAATGTCCCGGCCGTTGAGGCGGGGTATGACGACCTCATAAAAACTATGCATTGAATATTATAAATTAAACTTGAAGATGATAAACACCGGACGTAAGGGCAATTCATGAATTATTCCTGCGAAAAGAAAAACTAATACAGCAGAGCCTTGAGCCCCCGGACCGCGCGCTCGGGCGAGGGATAGACAGGGATGCCGGACTTTTCCATAAGGCGGGTTATCTTCGCGGAGATGCCCCCTGAGGCGATGTTCGCTGTGACCGGTTTTTTGATCTTCAGCCTGGCCTCTCCGGCAACCTTCCCGAGGTTCGCGGTTATGCCGAACACATTCGGGAGCGCTATAAGTATAAAGCCGTCATAGTGCTCGGCAAGTTCTGTCATAACAACCGCATAGTCTTCGTCTTTTACCTGGGCTGTCAGGTCTACAGGATTATTCAGGCCGTAAAAATCCGGGAACACGGAAGCGAGTTTTTTCTTCTTTTCCTCCGGTATATGCATCACCTCAAGACCCTGTCTCATGCATTCATCCGAGGCCAGCACACCCGAACCCCCACCGTTCGTAATAATGCATATCCTCCTTACTCCCTCGCTTTGGCGAACGCCTGCGGACAGGGGCCCGCCCAAAGGCGGTTGCATTGACAGCGCCTTTGCGGAATCCATCAGCTCATCAAAGTCCAGCGCTTCTTTAATGCCGAACTGTCTGAGAATCGAATGAAACACATCATATCTTCCGGCGAGCCTTCCGGTATGGGAATAGGCCGCAGCCTGCCCACCCGGCCCCTTGCCTGACTTCAACAGAATAAAGGGTTTCCTGTCCGAAAGGTTTTTTGCGCTCGCTATAAACTTTCTTCCATCGCCTACGGATTCAATATATGAGACGACGACGCCGGTCTGCCTGTCTTCCGCCAGATAATCGAATATGTCCGACGCATCGATATCTATCGCATTGCCGTAGCCGACCGCCTTTGCTATGCCTGTGTGGGATTCCTTCACCACGGAAAGCAGGCAGCTGAGAATCGCGCCGCTCTGGGAGACTATCGAGACATTGCCTTTTAGCGGTCTGGGCAGCCTTTCTTTGGGAAGGAAAAAAGTATCGAGCCTGTGATGAGGGTTGTACACGCCCATACAATTCGGCCCGATCAGCCTTATGCCCAACTCCTTCCCCAGATTGCGGACCTCATCCTGAAGCAGGTCTTCCCCGATCTCGGAGAAACCGGAACTCATTATTATCGCTCCCTTTGCCTTGTCCTTCAGTTCGCAGAGCATTTCCGGGACCTCTGAGGCCGGTCTCATGATTACGGCCAGATCCACTTTAGCCGGTATCTCAAACGCGGTGGGATAGCATTTCATGCCCATCAGTTCGGTGTACCTAGGATTTATCGGATAGACCTCGCCCCTGAACTTCAGGAGGTTGCCCAGTACAATCCCGCCGAGCTTGTGGTCGGAATGGGCCGCGCCGGCAAGCGCAATTGATTTGGGCCTGAACAGAAAATCAAGGTTCATAGTTAATAGGGATTCATAGCAAATCAGAGATCAGGCGCTCTCTATAAACAAAAGCGCCGGGTCTTCGATGTATTGCGTCACCCTCTCAAGGAACCTCGAAGCATCCACACCGTCCGTTACCCTGTGATCAAAGGTCAGCGACAACGGGATGATCTTCCTGATAACTATCTGCCCGTTCTTCACCCAAGGCTTGTCCGAAATCTTGCCTGAGCCGAGAATCGCAACCTCGGGATAGTTTATTATCGGCGTGGCAAACGTCCCGCCGAAATGCCCGTAATTAGTAATGGTGAAGGTGCCGCCCTTCATCTCCTCCAGCTTTATCTTCCTGTCCCTGGCCTTTTCGCTCAGTTCGTGCAGCTCTATCGCGAGTTCGCGGATAGTCTTCTTTGCGGGGTCTTTGATTACAGGCACCATGAGGCCGTCCGGGGTATCGACCGCCACGCCGATGTTGTAGTATTTTTTCAGGACGATCTCTTCCCTCTCGTCGTCTATCGAGGCGTTCAGATACGGATGCTCCGCAAGGGCATGCAGCACCGCCTTTACAAAGAAAGGCAAAAACGTAAGGTGGATGCCTTTTTCAAGCAGAGCCTTCTTTTCCCTCTCCCTCAGCTCCCAGAGTTCGGTGATGTCCGCCTCGTCCATGCCTGTGACAAACGCGGTGGCCCTCTGTGAAGCGATAAGGTTTTTAGCTATGGTCCTGCGCAGCCCCTTCAAAGGCAGCCTCTCCACATCTCCAAAAGTGTCCTCCGGCTTTTTGCCCTTTACAGCGGCCGCTTTCAGATCGCTCATGGTTATGCTGCCTGCAGGCCCCGAGCCTTTGAGCGTTTCGAGCCGGATGCCCATCTCTTTAGCCATGGCCCTGACCGCAGGCGCGGCGAGCACGCCCCCGGGCTCTTCTTCCTCAGGCATAGTGCCGACAACCGACACAGACTTGGGCCTGTCAATAGTCTCAATTGGGCCGGAAGGTTTGGCAGCCTCTGCTACAGGTTTTTCCGACGGCTCCGCAGGTTTTTCAATGGCCTCCCCCTCTTCGGCAACCGTCATCAGCACTTCCCCTACCTTTACGGTCTCGCCTTCCTTCTTATGTATCCTTGCTACTATACCGCTCCTCGGAGAAGGCACTTCCACAATCGCCTTGTCGGTCTCTATTTCGAGCACTGTTCCGTGCTCCTCTACCCTGTCTCCTTCAGCAACGAGCCATTTCCTGAGCTCTCCTTCGGTAATGCCTTCGCCCAGATCCGGCAATATAAAATCGAATGCCATTATTTCCTCCTTTAATCTAACGACAACAGCCCGAGACAATTTATTTTCGCCGGAATTATCTTTTTGAACGAACTGTCCTGACCAAACTCCTTAATTTGTCATAATGCAGTTTGTCGTCCGAGCCAAGCCTGTCTATCAATTCGCCCAATTCCGGATTGGACTTTCTGATGAGAGTCCTGCAGTGATATTCGAGCGCATTACATTCAAAATCCATCGACAGTTTCAGGGCGTCCACAAGGGATATCGGTTTTTCGGACGATATAATAGCCTCTACTTCACCCATAAATTGCTTCAGGGGTTCGATGTCAAAATCAACGTCATTGAATTTTGACCTGTCCTGTCTGATATTGCGCAGCTGATAGGCTATGAGATCGGCGTGGGATTTTTCCTCGAGGCTCAGTTCAAAAAAAAAGCCTGCGGCTTCCTTATCCTCTGAAAACGTTTTATTGTAAAACTCGTAAAGCTCCTGCATCTTCAGTTCGAGTTTTTTCAAGGCTGTAAGCGCTTTAACAATATCCATGTGCACATTATAGACCAAAAGGCAGGCATCGGCAACAGCCGGAATCGGATTATATCGAGCCGCAAAAAATCAGGCGGCGGCTTTGAATCTTCTCAGTCTCAGCGCATTGGTAACCACTGTAACCGACGACATTCCCATCGCCGCAGCTGCGATCATGGGGTTCAGCAGTATGCCGAAGAAAGGGAAAAGCGCGCCGGCAGCAACAGGTATGAGCACGACATTATATGCAAAGGCCCAGAACAGGTTCTGTTTTATGTTTCTCAATGTGGCCCTCGAAAGCGCAATCGCGGTTACCACGCCTTTTATGTTCCCGCCGATCAGGGTAATATCGGCCGCTTCTATGGCCACATCCGTGCCTGTCCCTATCGCGATGCCTACGTCAGCCTGCGCAAGCGCCGGCGCGTCGTTTATCCCGTCTCCCACCATGGCGACCACACGAGCTTCAGATTGAAGTTTTTCGACATTCGCCGCCTTGTCCGCGGGGAGCACTTCCGCAAGCACCCTGTCTATGCCTGCCTGACGCGCAACAGCCTCGCCAGTGCGTCTGTTGTCGCCGGTCATCATCACGACTTCTATGCCTAACTCGTGCAAGGCCCTGACAGCGCTCACAGAATCCGGTTTCAGGGTATCGGCCACGGCCACTATGCCTGCAGCCTTGCCGTCCACGGCAATAAACATCGGTGTTTTGCCCTGCTCCGAGAGTTCGAGCGCGGCCTGTTTCAAACCGCTGATATCGATCCGTTCGTCGTACATGAGTTTTTCATTCCCGAGAAGGACCTGCCTTCCCCCGATCCCGGCCTTTATGCCGTGGCCCGGGACCGCCTCGAATTGCTCAGGGTCCGACAGTCCGATTTTCATATCAGCCGCTTTCCGGACGATCGACTCCCCCAGCGGGTGTTCCGAATTCTTTTCAGCTGACGCGGCATAAAAGAGCACCTCTGTTTCAGGCAGTCCGGCGGCAATTATATCGGTCACCTCAGGGCTGCCTTTTGTAAGGGTGCCGGTCTTGTCGAAGACAACGGTATTTATTTTATGCGCTGTTTCAAGCGCCTCGCCGCTCCTTATCAGGATGCCGTTTTCAGCGCCCTTCCCTGTCCCGACCATAATGGAGGTAGGCGTCGCGAGTCCGAGCGCGCAGGGGCACGCGATGATCAGCACCGCGATGAAGTTGAGCACCGCATAGGTAAAAGACGGAGAAGGACCAAAGATATACCAAACAAAAAAAGTCAGAGTCGCTATTCCCAAAACAGTCGGGACAAAATAGGCGGCAATAATATCAGCCATGCGCGCTATCGGAGGTTTGGAGCCTTGGGCTGCCTGCACCATGTCTATTATGTGAGACAGCATGGTGTCCTTCCCTACCCTTGAGGCCTCAAACCTGAAGGAGCCGGTCCTGTTTATCGTAGCGCCGATAACAGTGTCGCCGACATTTTTTTCAATCGGCAGGGACTCCCCGCTCACCATGGATTCATCGACAGACGAATGTCCCTCCTTGACTATGCCGTCCACAGGGATCTTTTCACCCGGCCGCACAACTATGATATCGCCGGTCTCAACGTCTTCGACCGGGATATCGGCTTCAGAGCCGTTCTTTAAGACCCTGGCGGTCTTAGGCTGCATGCCTATCAGCTTCTTTATCGCCTCAGAAGTATGCCCCTTTGCGCGGGCCTCGAAAAGCCTGCCGAGCAGCACCAGCACGATGATCGTCGCAGAGGTGTCGAAATACACGTCAGCTGAATATCCCTTTATCTCAAAGACCGAGGGGAAAAAGACAGCCACAACACTGTATATGTAAGCGGACGATGTCCCTATGGCGATAAGCGTATTCATGTTCGTGGTCCGGTGGCGCGCCGCTGCAAGAGCGCCGGAAAAAAACTGTCTGCCTATCCAGAACTGTACTGGCGTGGCGATGAGGAACTGCAGTATAAAGTTGGCCTGTTTGGACAAAGGGATAATGCGCGAGAGGCCGATATGGTGCCACTGCATGAGGAGCATCAGAGGGACCGCGAGGACCGCTCCGACGATGACCTTTGTCTTAAGATCGAGGTAGGCCGCTTCCCTTTCCCTCTGCTCTTTTTCAACAATGTCTTCGCCCTTTTCAGCCTCGATTACATCATAGCCCGCTTCCTTGACGACTTTTTTGAAATCCCTTATCCCGACCTGAAAAGGGAAATAATCGACAATCGCCTTTTCGGTCGCAAAGTTCACAGAGGCCGTAAGAACACCTTCGAGGGAGTTCAGGGTGTCCTGCACATTCGCCACGCAGGCTGCGCAGGACATGCCTTTGATCGGAAGAGTTACCTGTGCCTGCATAACGCCGTAGCCGAGCTCTTTTATGAGGCGGACAAAGTCGTCAACAGATACCAGGTTTTTGTCATATATTACCGTGGCCTTTTCAGCCGCAAAATTGACTGCCGCGCTTTTCACCCCCGGCAGGGCTGACAGCGCCTCCTGTATGTGGGCAGCGCATGAGGCGCAGGACATGCCTGAAACAGGCAGGTCTATTCTGGCTTCAAGTATGGAATTATCATCAGGCATTTGTGCCTCCAATCGTAGTGCTTGCTCAATCAACAGTTGCGAATATCCTTAATTTTATCACCTTCCGGATTATTTTGAAACGGATTGCAGGGAGAGGGTTTTCGTATCGTTATGAATTAACCTTGTAATTAACAGTTTTTGTCTTGACACTGATCTGTGCAGAAGGGTATAGAATAAAGCTGAATATGGGGGCGAATAATAAAGAGAGGGATTTTCATGTCCGGACATAAAGGCAAAAGAATAAACATCAGAGAATTTTCTTTGGACCATAATGCCTGCAAACATTATAGACCTGATAATCATATAACGGCACCTCGGAAAACTATTATTAGGGCCAAATAAATGAAGCTGAAAATAATATATCTAATAACACTCTCTGCCCTCATACCGCTGTTCCTTAACTCATGTGCGTACAACAAGCACTGCGCGACAGACTGCGATAATTTAAGAACAATGTTAATGTCGGAATTTACAAAAAAAGGATGGGATTTCGAAATTGGCCATAATACCGATGCCATAAAGAACACGCTCGGGAAGCCGTTATCGGAATCAATAGAAAATATTAAGAATCTGCATGATGAAGAACAAATTGATCAAATTCATACACTCAAATATGCCGGCTTAGAAATCAAGGTATACCACGTAAATTATGTTGAACCATACGATTTCATCATAGAAATAACAATAGATGACGATAGTCAATATCCTATGAAATACGGCCTAAAAATAGGGGCAAGCAAAAAAGCTGTTTCAGATCTATTAGGGAAACCAGATAAAGACAACAACGGAATCATGATGTATCAAACAGAGGAAGGTGATACATATCCTACCGCAATATTCCATTTCGATAATGGGTCATTTAAAAAGGTCAAATGGGAATGCTATCCGGATTAATCAGAAAGGACAACGAGTAACGGGAAATGGGGGCTGGGTCTATAATGTTAGAATGAGGAGCAAGGTAATCTTCAGTTCTGGAGACAGGGAAAATGAACAGGAGGTTTAAGCAGATGAAATATGACAAGGAAGAAAAGGCTATTATTGATGCGTTTGAGAAGGAGAAGATGGCCCTTTCTGCGCCTTCAAAGAAGCAAATTGAGGCAATCAAAGCAACTGCTGGAAAAACGATAATTAAGGACAAGCGAATTGAGATATAATTAATTCAGCAGGCATGTTTCTTCATGTACAATATACAAGAGGATAAAATGAACGATACAAGAAAAAACATAAGAGTGCCTCTGACTGCTTCGGCCAGATTGATTTATAACGGTCCGGAAGGCGTTAAGTCCATTGACAGCACAGTGGGCAGCATTTCCATGATGGGCATAGGCGTATACGCTGATTGCATGCCCGGAAAAAGCACACCTCTTTTGGTAGAGATAAGCTTTTTTTCGTCGGACGGACAACTGAAGACCGCTGAGATGGAAGGACAGGTAATCAACGCCAATGAAGTATCAGCGCTCTGTTACATTTGCATTGTATTTAAAGAAGAGATAAACGCGCAAAAACAGCCTTCCCTGCATGAGCATCTTCTGAAACTGATGAAACGCTAACCACATATTACCGGGGTTGATCAAGCCGTTTCCAGCTTCTTCTTTCACGGATTCCCGGCGTCCGCCCTGACCTCTTCAACCGTATTCCTACAGGCAAAATGTTTGAGATTGCCGCTGTAATCGCCGACCGATATTTCGATGACGCCGTTATTGCTGAAAGCGGAAGGCGCGCTGTGCTCGTTTACCGCAACGCCTTCAAGGTAGGCTTCCCTGCTGAAGACCGTCCTGCCTTCAGCATCGGTCCCCGAGGCAAACAGGATAAGTTTTCCGTCCTGCCGGCCTGAAAGCAGGTATATCTTTTCCCCGTCCCTGAACAAGGACGGGACAGCAAACCTGCCGACTTTTACGCCGTTGAACATATCGGGGATCGCCTCCCACACCGGCATGCCGTCCGCCTTAAGCCTGTACCTGAACCCTCTTATGACCCCGGCCTCGTCGCCGACAATCAGTTCCCACCTGCCGTCTCCGTCGAGATCGAACACCGCAGGCGCGGCATGCATCATCAGCGGCAATGACCCGAAGAACTTCTTTTGCTCGACCCATTTGGGTCTGTTGATCGTCCCGGAGTTGAGAAAGGCCCGAAGTTTGCCGTCCTGCTGACCCGTTATAAGAAGATATCCTCCCTGCCATTCGGCAAGGACCGCGCGTGAATAGCCCGGCAGTTTGGCAACGCCTGCGAACGCCTTTTTCTCGGCCCAAGGCAGTTTCCCGGACATTGGTCTATACTCAAAAAACTTCAGTTCGCCGTCGATATTGCCTATAACCATAAACGTCCCGTCAAGGATATGCGACACGGCAGGGGCGCAGGCCAGACCCGCAATAATCCTTCCGTCAAACATAAGCGGAGTTTCTTCCCATTTCCTGTAACCGCCGTCTTTGTTTCTGAAGTAGTGAAGACCGCCGCTGCTTTCCGATACCACCAAATCCCTGTTTCTGCCCCCGCCCGAAATAAATGCCGGGGACGTAAAGCCTGCGAATGAAATCTTCAGCTGCTCCCTGCTCCATGCGGCCTTCCCGTTTACAGACCTTTCGAGGATATATAGTTTTCCGGTGTCGTTGCCGGCTATGACGCAAATCTTATTGGCGCCTTTATCTCCGCACATGGTTGCCGCGGGCGCGGCGTACATGCCGAGTTTTACTCCCTTGAAAAAGGCCGCGTCTTTTTCAAAGACTATCCGGCCTGCCGAGCTGCGGTTTCTGAACAGGAAGAGATTGCCGGTTGAATTGCCCGCGATAATGTCCGGCCTGCCGTCATTGTCAACGTCCAGAAGGGCCGGGGCCGCGTCATTCCCCACACGCAGCTCCGGCATATCGACTTTTCTCCATACCGGTTTTATGCGTGTGCCCGAATTTTTGTAGACCGAGATATTTCCTGAGGCCGTTGAAAAGCCTCCGCTTCCCACAAGGATTTCAGGCAATCCGTCGTTGTCTATATCACCTGCCGCGGGCGCTGAAAAAGCGCCGACCTGTATGCCGTCGAAATAATGTTCAACAATCTCCCAGGAAGGACTGTCGGTCGAGCCGGTGTTTTTATATAACCTGAGCAGCCCGTCTTTGCTGCCGGCTATCATTTCGTCCGCGCCGTCTCCGTCCACATCGTAAAACGTTGTCCGTATAAAAGGAAGGGCGTCGATGCCGCAGCTGTTGAATACGGCTTTGGTGTCTTCCCCGCACTTTATATATTGCCTGTAGCGCCTCACGACGTCAGGTGTCGCAGGCATCGGCTCAGGAGAAGGACTTACAATAACTGCAGGCGGAGCAGGAGGCTCGGGCAACGGAGCGGGGGGCCGGACGATCTGCTCTCTGGAAGTCGCACAGGAGAAAATAAACAGCAACAACAAAGAAAGCGCCGGCAATTTAATAAGCGTTAACATTCGAAAATTCCTGCGTTTATTATAAACGATTTCAGGTGAACGATTTCAGGCTTTTAATCATCTTCCGCGATTCCTGTCAACTCAAGATCTGTTTGAGCAACGTTGTTGCAGCCCTGTTTGCACAAAAAAAAACTCCGGCCTCAAAACAGAGGCCGGAGTTTTTCAGGTTCCCTATTTTACGATAACTTCAAAGTGCACTCTTCTGTTCGCCTTGGCTTCAACTGATTCCTTGTTCTTGGGTGTCGGTATTTCCGGCATGGCAAGCCTTGTTTCTCCATAGGCAATCGATGTCAGTCTGTCGGCTGCAACACCTTCCTTAACGAGATATTCCTTGACCGCCGCAGCCCTTCTCTCGCTGAGGGCCATATTATACTTCTCAGTGCCGTGCGCACAGGTATGGCCTTCGATCTGGACATTGATGCCGGGATTTTCCTTAATGGTCCTGATGTCTTTCTTCAGGATGTCCACAGCAGCAGCCGTCAATGTGGCCTTGTCAAAATCAAAATGTATATCTTCCAGAACTATCTTTACCGGCTCCTTTTTGGGAGCGGGCTTCACTTCAGGCTTCGGTTCCGGTTTAGGCTCGGGCTTGGGTTCCGGCTTCGGCTCAGGTTTGGGCTCGGGCTTGGGCGCGGGTTTAGGAGCAGGCTTCGGTTCAGGCGCAGGCTCCGGCTTAACCTCGGGCGCAGGCTTGGCCTTGCCTCCGAAAGCGAATATCATGCCGACGGTAGTCTCGATATTGTTGTAGGACTTGCTGAAGGTATGGATGTCCCTAACGTCGGCCCTGAGACCGAACTTCTCGGACAGCCAATACTTTGCGCCGACGCCGAAGTCAACCATGAACTTGTTGATATTGTGCCCGTCGCTGGGATTAAAAAAAGCCCCTCCCAGACCCGCCGTTACAAACGGATTAAATGCCTTGTCCGGCATAAAATGATAAATGCCGTCGACATGGGCCATTACGTTCTTTACGCCGATTGTCGGACTTACAAAAGGCGGCTGATTGGGCCACGTGAGTGCCGAATCCTGGATCGAGCCGTTTATATAACTGACAGCGCCTTCAAGGCCGATATTTTTTGTGAAGTTGTAGCCCAGTCTCAGGCCCGGTTCATACTTGTATTTGAGGTTCGTCCCTTTATCATAAAACATCCTGCCCACATATGGATTCAATTCCCAGGTTCCCTCCCTGATCTCCGCCTGGGAAGTCAAAGGCGACAATGCGGATATAATAAAGACAGCCGCAATTAATAAGATTTTTTTCATAAGTCCTCCTTATAAATTTTTTATATAATATCCCTAAAGAAATCTGATGTCAACCGCTAAAGGCCTTTCCAACCGACCAGGCGTTGCGCAAGGGCGGCATTTTGACGCAACACACCCCCCCCAACAAAGCCCTTCCGGCAGGAAGGGCTCGGAGACGACACAGGACTGAAATCAAAGCAAATCGCTATCTCCTCCGTATAGGGGCCGCCGGCCCTGCAGGCGAAGCCGGAGCGACAGGTGTCGCTCTAATAGCGGGCGCAGGCGGCGGAGTTGCGCTGCAAACGCCCGCGAGTTCGACAAGCAGCGTATACGTATTGTTGTTCTCGTTTTGCTCCTTTATCTCGTTCGCCGGATCGAAGTTCAGATACAGAATGTTCTTTCCGGGTTTAAGTTGTAAGGTGTCGCTCTGGGTGGAAGAGGCGCCGGGAACTATGCTGTCCCACATCCTGTCTACCGTCCCCGCAACCGCAGTATTGCTCCATGAGCTTTTGAACCGACCCGTTGCGGTACCTCCTGTGTTACGGGCGCCGTACTGCATTGTGAAGGCACAGGTCCCGTTGGCGACCTGTGCGGCGTCTTTTGCGTCAAGGTTTATTGACGTAGTAGATATCAAGACTGACTTATTCCCTATGATGAACGTATCGGTCCTCGTAATATCCGCCGGCAGAGCAACTGCCGTGCGCGAAGGTTTTTGCGCTGTTGTAAATGTCATGTCGCGCCCTGACCCGACCAGGTTTTCACTGCCGCCGCCGATAATGCGGTAATGATAGGTTGTGCCCGGCGTCAGCCCTCCGGCAATGGTGTATGAAACATTCAAAGAGGCAGGGGATGGATACTGAGGGCTGCCGCTTTGGCTGCCATACGAATCTGTCGGGCCATACTGGAAATAATAGGAAGTGGTCGGCGCATCTACGGTCCCGTTCAGGACCGCGGAAACGTCGGTAACATTCGTTGCGGCGTCCGTAGTCACCACCGGCGGTTTAGGTTTATCCCTGGTGGTAAAAGTCTTGTCACCCCCGGCGATACGACCAGCACTGCTATTCGTTACCAGACGGTAGTGGTAGGTGGTGTTGGGAGACAAGCCAAATGCCACATCAGAAACCGTGTCGCCGCCGGCGCGACCGCTGCCGGTATGGTTGTACTCTTTTTCTGTGGACGGCGCCGTACGGCCGTAGGAAGTGGTCGCGCCATATTCAAACCACCAGGTTGTATCCAGGCCGTTGGTTGTGATGTCTCCCCCAAGTCTGGCGCCTGCGATTGTCATTTCCCGAGCCTCGCCAGTCGTGACGACCTGAGGCGACGAAGATGTGGTAAAGGACTTCTCATCCCCGCGAACTGTCGATTTATCATTTTTACACTCGAGTGCATAATAATACATCGAGTTGGGATTCAATCTGTTGAGATTCCCGAAAAGATCGCTATCTTTAGTCTCATCAATAATCCCCTGTCCAGATACAGTATCCGTGTAGTTTCCCTTGGTCGTCCCATACCTGAACAAGCATGACGGTTTTGTTCCCTTGGGATTGACGGTCCCGGTGACAACGGCAGACGTCTTGTCTATACTCTTTACGTTACCGGTTACCACGCCCGGCGGAGGCAGAGCTTTGGTCCTGAAGGTCTTCTCCGCACTTTTTACATCCCCGGCGCTGCTGTTCTCTCCCCACATCCTGAACGTATATAGAGTGTCAGGCTCCAACTCCTTGATATCGTGAGATTGTTTCCAGTCATATTCCCCGTCCACACTTTCGCGTTCCGACCACTCCGACTTGCCGTCTGCTTTCCGCCACTCGAAATACCAGAGCGTCTTGACATAATGGGGATTAATCGTGCCGTTAAGAGTGGCGGTCTGGAAGGAGACATTCGTTGCTTCGTCAACCGAGACGGTAGGCGGCTTAAGTTTTTCGAGCGTGAATGTAACGTCGTCACCATAGGCTGTACCTGCTTTATTCGAGGCTACAAGCCGGTAATGATAGGTCTCTCCGGGTTTGACCGTGTCAACAAGCCTGGAAACATTCACCGGCGCTTTCCCCTGAGCCCAATCTGAACGTTCTCTATTGTCGTAATCCTTCGTCTTTCCAAACTGGAACCAATACTCCGTAGGGAGATCGTTGGGAGTGACCACGCCCTTCAGAGTTGCAGATCTAATATCGACCACGGCGGGCGCTGTATATACTACAGGCTTCTGGACAATTTCAAACGGAATCCAGTCGGTCCAGGTGGAGTCTGACATCACATTGGCAGGATCAGTAACTCTTGCGCGCAAACGATATTGGCCGCCCGACAATCCAACAGTCTTGGATATCGCACCGTTTTGGATCTTCAGTGGAATGAGTTGGGTACTGCATAGTCCAATGACGTAATTCTTGCCGCAGAGCGGCTCAATTGCAACCTCTATTTTATGAGCAAAAGCTGTCCCCTGAAGAGCAAACTCAGCGGGGGAGAACGATTCATTAGGCTTTGGGTTCTGGATTGTTATCACTTTGGAAAGAAGCTGGTCCAATTTCGTTTGTATCTCGGCGCGCCGGACAGCAAGGAACGAGTTGGTGTAGGGGAATACCAGGTTTTGATATCTCTTTTCAAAACGCACATCCCCAACATCCCATGAAACCTGAGAGCACTGAGGGACAGCCGCCAACCACGGATCAGTCTGACACGTTCTCGTGCTGCTGACTGTCATAAGTCCACGATCATAGGGGAGGAGTACGCTTAGCTTCTCGGTCGCCTTCCTGGTGACCACATTATATTGTGAAAAAACATCGTACCTGTTTTGGGTTGTGTCAAAACATTCTCTACCGTCTGTCGGACACCTTCTCGTAGTGCAGGTTCCGTTAAAGGTGTATGTATGAACATCCAGCATCTGAGAGAAATCGTAGCCTATGCCGGCCGGGTCCGGCTCAAGACATCCGGTTTTTTCCTCCCAGGATTCATCGCCGAATCCGAAAAAGTCCGCCACCTCATTATATAAATCAGACAATCCTTCGACCATTATCCCGCCTATATCCTCAAGACCGCTTAGCAGTCCGCAGACATCCCAGCCGCCGGTTACAGACTGCGCAAGCGCGCATATAATTGCCTCGCCAAAATCTTTCAAAAGGCCCATGATGTTCTCTGTGCGGATTTCTATGTAAAGTTTGATCAGGTCCTTAAACCACGACGGCAGTCCGCTGTTGGTGAAGGCCTTTGCACCGACCGGGGTATCAAGAAATTTATCGACACAGGCGGCGGCAGCGGCGTCATCGCCTGCGGTTCCGATGCATTCAAACAAGTCTGCAGAATTCTTCAGGTCCTGACCGGAGACTGGAAGTGTGGGAATAACGATTTTAACAGTGTCTATAATATCGGCAATATCGTCAATAGTAGATGCCTTGGCTACACCGGCTGTGCCCATCAGGCAGAGAATGATAGCAGCTATCAGAAGAAATGACCTTTTAAGCGAGTAATTTTTCTTCATGTCCTCGCCCCCTTATCTCTGCTTCGGCGCCTGGGCGGGGCCGGGTTTCTTTTGATTGAACGCAGGTATTACATTGGGGTTTTTTGCCAATGCCTTTTTCAACATGCCTACAGTAATGCGTTTACCCTTCGGAGACTCCAAAATGGTGTCCTCGGGAAGCTGCTGAATCTCTTTCCAATTCGTCTGCGTATTAACCTTGCGGGCCGTACCCGTCGTATTTGGCCTCTGAAAAGCGCGTTCAGGGACGGCGTCGAGCAAACGGCCCAGCTTTTTTTCGATCAGCGGACGCAATAACTTTATCATACCGACAGTGACGGGCTTGCCTTTAAGCTCAACAGTATCTGTATCAGGTCGCTTAAGCGCGGCAGCAAGATCACCGGCGTTATTCAGTTTTGCGACAGGGGCGCCCGGCCTGATATTAAAGGCCGCCGGCCTTTTACTGCCTAGAGCCGCTTCCCTCAGCTGGCGGCCCATTTCCCTCAGCTGCCTGATATCCCCCAGGCTCATTTGCCGTCCATGCGAGAATTCAATCTTATCTGTGGCCGGACGACCGGCCAGCTCGCTTGCCTTCATTTCCTTCTTATAGGTTAAGACATGATCACCGACATTCCTATCCGGCCTGGTTGCGACGGTATCCAGCGCCGGCGCGTAGCAAGGCATCGCAAGACAGAACGCCGCAATTGTGAGCAAAACGCCGGGCCTGCCCCTTAAGGCTTTTGATACGAGACAGCGGATGCTTTTCATAATCATGAACTCCTCCCCTTGATATATCGCCCTTGCCGGGCGCTATAATTATTTCCTGCTATATAGCCTATCGTAAACGTAAGCGCCATGAACCGGAATATATTCACACACCCTTCCAGGATAAGATGTAACGATTCCCCACATGTATCGCAGTAAATTCAAAAGAAAAGAACCGCAACAAACCTGTCTTTACCTTTCCATCCATTTCCTTAATTCCCCTGTAATCTGTGATGGGTAAGCAAACCCCGCCCTCGACGCTGCGCTCTCAGTCAGTCAGAAAAATGGTCAACTATAAAGAGAGAGGAATGCAATAATAACAGCTCGTCCCGCTATTGTTTATAATGTATTTTGAATGAGTTACGCTACCAAAAACAGGGGAATCTGTCAATCAGATGATTTCCCTGCTACAGGCATGTCTGTGGAGGTCGTCCCGGCGCGGCGGGCATACCAGATCTCTCCCACAGCAAGCGTTAAAAGAGTGAGCATCACACCTCCGATCACATCCACCACATAATGATATCTGCAATAAACGGTTGCAACAACCAGCGCTGAGACCAAAGGCAACAGGATATAATAAAGCCTCCTCTCGAACCTGAAGGCCAGATAAAGCACGGTCAGGGCTATGCCTGTATGCCCGCTCGGGAAGGCGTCTCTCTTGACGCCTTCGAGCCTGTTCAGAAATTCCTGCAGAGGCCCGGTGAAGAACAGTCCTTCTAGCGGCTTATTCTGAAGATGGCCGATGGTAAACCGTGGGCCGATTGCAGGCATCAGCATATAGCCCAGATAGGACAGATAAAAGCACAGCATGATGAAGAAAAGCGATTGGTCGAATTCCTCAGGCTTCTTCTTTGTCAGCAGAACAACGCCGAGCGAAATGGGAATGAAATAATAGCTTGAATACGCCAGTTGCAATACGTCCGTTAAAAACGGGTTCATGATCTTTTCGAGCATGACCGTGGGGTAGCCGCCGAACAGCATATAATCCAGCCTGATAAGCTGCGGGTCGATATCCCTGGGGTTGAGATAATGGACAAGCCTTTCCAGGCTGTCGAATATAAGGAGTATCGAGAGCGTTGGGAGGACAAGGTTATAGGACCATTTCAATATCCGGTTACGGTCCTTCAGCAGGAGGAGCAGCGCCTGCGCGAGGACAAGGGCGGAATAGAGCAGCACCAGATATGCCGGGCCGTCTATCTTATCTCTGAACACGACCGCGACAGAAGTAAGAAAAAGCAGAAATCCCAGATTCAGTAAATCGGCCGGTCTTGCATTTACCGCAAACTTTCTGATCACGTTTATCGAAACCTTTGCTTAAGGGAATTTCCGGCATGTCGGATGCCGTGACCGGGTTATTATAGCCGAGTCCGGCCTATTAATTGCTCCCCGGTAATTGCTCCCCGGCCGCAAAGCAGATTTACAGTTTTATTTATCAAGACCCTCTCTTACCTTCGTAAGAAGCTCAAGCGGGGACACGGGCTTTGAGACAAACGCCATGCCGTCCTCAAGGATCCCCTTCGTCTTTATGATATCAGCGTCATAACCGCTCATAAAGATCGCCCTGATATCATGTCTTATACCTTTGATATCTTCATAGGCGTCCCTGCCGTTTTTCCTCGGCATAATCACATCCAGGACGACAATATGAATGTTGTCCTGATTTTCCCTGAATTTATTTACAGCGTCCTCGCCGTCGACCGCCTCGATTACCGTGTAGCCGTAATTTTCAAGAGTTATCTTGGTAAGGTCCCTTACCGCCGGGTCGTCCTCAGCCACAAGCAGAGTCTCTGTGCCGCGTTTTGGGGCTGCGGCTTTCTCTTCAATCGTTTCAGCGCCCTCGATTTTGACGAGAGGCAGGTATATTTTGAAGGTTGTTCCCCTGCCTAATTCGCTGTAGCAGTTGATATATCCCCTGTGCTGCCTTACAATGCCGAATACAATCGAGAGCCCAAGGCCGGTGCCGCGGCCGATGCCCTTTGTTGTGAAATAGGGCTCGAATATCCTTTCCCTTGTCCTGGCGTCCATGCCGGTCCCTGTGTCCGTGGCCGATATCACCGCATATTCCCCGGGCTCTCCATACCCGTGGACCTTTATAAATGAAGAGTCGAGAAGCTCCCTCTTTATTTCTATGCCGAGTATCCCGCCTTCGGGCATGGCATCCCTTGCGTTTGCGGCCAGGTTCATCAATACCTGTTCAAGGTGCCCCCTGTCCGCCATCAGTATCAGGGGCTCATCAGATGCAGTTATTCTGAGTTCTATATCCTCTCCGATAATCCTCCCGATCATCTTTCTGAAGCCTTCTATAATTACGTTTACGTCCACGGGTTGCAGCTCCAGCGTCTTTTTTCTGCTGAAAATGAGCAGCCCCTTTGTAAGGTCCGAGGCCCTGTCGCCTGCCCGCAGCATCTCCCTGACATAGGGCAGGAGCGGGTCGGTCTCCTTCATCTCCATCTGCATGAGTCCGCAGTAGCCGAGTATCACATTGAGCATATTGTTGAAGTCGTGCGCGATGCCGCCCGCGAGCGTGCCGATAGCCTCCATCTTCTGGGCATGCCGCAGCTGCTCTTCAAGCCTTCTCTTTTCGCTCATGTCGTTTAGCGTCTCTATTACCGCAGTCACTTTCCCGGAGGCGTCTTTTATCGGATACGACTTCGTCTCCACATAGACAGGATTGCCGCTGCTGTCAAAATGGGTATGGATGGCTGCATAAGGCCCCCCTGTCTTAAATGTATGGGCAGGCGCGCATTCCTCTCCCTCAAGAAAACACGGCTTGCCGAGGTGGTGAGAAACCTCGTGGCAGTGTTTCCCGATGATGTCGGCTGAAGGCATTTTAACCTGTTCGCAATACGCTTTATTGGCCGCTATGATCCTGTAATCCGGGTCTATCACTATAAAGCCCTCATCCACGGTTTCGAGGATGTTGAGTATAAATTCATCTCTCTTGCGGAGTTCTTCTTCCGACAGCCTGCGTTCGGTAATGTCCTGCACAGTGCCCAGTGAACGCACGGGCGCGCCGGCCTCATCGTAATGGGTCTCGCACTGTTCGTGGACGAATTTGATCCGGCCGTCCTTCATCAGCAGACGGTGGTCGATCTCATACGGGGTCCTGGTCTTCAGGGAATCCGAATAGGCCTTGCCGACCATATCACGGTCCTCGGGATGTACAGCCTCCAGAAAGGCCTCATATGTAGCGCCGAAGCGTTCCCTGTCCATTTCAAAGATCCGGTAAATCTCGTCGGACCATTGCAGCCTGTTGGTCTTAAGGTCCAATTCCCAGCTGCCGAGCTGGGCCAGTCTCTGGGCCTCAAGCAAACCGGCTTCGCTCCTCCGCAGGGCATCTTCAGCCCGCTTGCGCTCGGTGATATCGCGCGCAACAGCCACCATATAGTCCTTTCCGCCGACGGATATGTATTTAACATTTATCTCGACCGGAAACGAACTGCCGTCTTTACGCCTGTGTTCCCCCTGCAACACCATGGATTCCCGGTCTTTCAGTTCGCGCACATGCGCCTCCCATGCCGGCTGGTCGGGGATAATTGCCTCAAAAGGGGGTAGTCAATTAGCTCCTCCTACCCTTTTTGCTCCAGTCGTAACCGAAAGTCACGTCGGCTGCAGTTACGGGACCAGTTATCATTGATTGTT
>Ga0334722_10001326_pt1 | contig 31505 bp, 25 predicted proteins | sample C3_bottom_MG_FD_207210 | JGI IMG/M metagenome (GOLD analysis project Ga0334722, IMG submission 207210) | Sediment microbial communities from Yellowstone Lake, YNP, Wyoming, USA - C3_bottom | ecosystem: Environmental > Aquatic > Freshwater > Lake > Sediment | place: USA: Wyoming | collected... | reverse complement strand
CCTCGACAACCCCAATAACCCCACCGGCACCATCTTCGGCCGAGCCGAGTTCGAAGCCTTCCTGGCCCAGGTGCCGGAGCAGGTGATTGTGGTGCTGGACGAGGCCTACGTTGATTTTGTTGCCCATGAGCAGCGCATTGATGTCCGCGCCTATCTCAACCACCCCACCCCGGTGGTGGGGTTGCGGACCTTTTCCAAGGCCTACGGTCTGGCGGGGTTGCGGGTTGGCTACGGGATCATGAACGGGGAAGTTGCTGGTTACCTGCACCGGGTGCGGCAACCCTTCAACGTCAACCTGCCCGCCCAGGTCGGCGCTCTAGCAGCTCTTGACGACGACGAACATTACCGCTTGACCCTGGACCACACCCGCACCAGCATTGCCTGGCTGACCAAGGAGATTACCGCTCTGGGTTGCACCGTCTTTGACACCCACACCAATTTCTTTCTGGTCGATGTCGGTGGCGATGGCAAGGGTTTCTACGAGAAGATGCTCCGGCTGGGAGTCATTGTCCGGCCCATGAACGCCTATGGTTATCCCGGCTACATCCGGATCACCGTCGGTAGCGAGGCAGAAAACCAACGCTTGGTGAAGACCATGGCCCAGGTTCTGGCTGAGGCGGGGAAAATTTGAAAACCTCAAGCGAAATCGTCACCATCGACGGCCCCTCCGGGGGCGGCAAGTCCACCATCAGCCGCCTCCTGGCCAAAGAGCTGGGCTATGCCTTTCTCGATACCGGCGCCATGTACCGGGCGGTGGGGCTGGCGGTGCAGCGGGCCGGGCTGGCAGTGGCAGAGGGTGAACCTTTGGCCGCCCTCCTGGCTGGCCTGGAGATTGATCTGGTCGCCACGGCTGGCGATACCGGGGTGATCTTGAATGGCGAGGATATCTCCGCCGCCATCCGCAGCCCGGAGATGGCGATGCTCGCCTCCCGGGTCTCGGCCCTACCCATGGTCCGCAGCTATCTCACCGACTTGCAACGGCAGATCGGGGCCAAGGGCGGAGTGGTGACCGAGGGGCGCGACACCGGCACCGTGGTTTTTCCCAGCGCCGCCCATAAATTTTTTCTCGACGCCAGCCCCGAGGAACGGGCGCGGCGGCGGGTGGCGCAGCTGCGGGAGCAGGGGCGCCAGGTGGACGAGACGGAGATTCTCGCCCAGATCATCGAGCGGGACCAGGCCGACAGCAATCGCGCCCACGCCCCCCTCAAAGCGGCGTTTGATGCAGTCATCGTCGATTCATCCCATTTGGATATTGCCGGAGTGGTGGCCTTGATGTTGGATCAGGTCAAGCGCAACCGCAATGCACAAGGAGCCCCATGAGTAACGCCAATCTGCCCGATTTCATCACCTCCCTCTTGCGCCCGGAGGCCTATCCCCATCCGGCGGCCGAGGTTAAGTTGGTTCAGACCCACATCTCCTATGTGTTGCTGGCCGGGGATTTTGTCTATAAGATCAAGAAACCGGTCAACTTCGGCTTCCTTGACTTTACCACTCTGGAAAAGCGGCAGCACTTCTGTGGCCGGGAGGTGGAACTGAACCGCCGTCTCTGCCCGGATCTCTACCTGGGGGTGGTGGCCGTTACCTGGGATGGGGCAGGTTTTGCTCTGGACGGAGCCGACATGGTGGTGGAGTATGCGGTCAAGATGGCCCGGATGGATGAGGCGCAGATGATGGGCCGGATCATCGAGGCCGAGCAGCTCACCGAGGCGACTCTGGATAAGATTGTCGAGATCCTGGTGCCCTTTTACGAAAAGGCGGCGGGCGGCGCCGAGCTGGCCGATTTCGGCAACCCGGATGCGGTGGCGGTCAATGTCCTGGAGAATTTTCAGCAGACCAAGGGTTTTATCGGCTGCGCTTCTTTAAGTGCGGCCCAGTTCAATCATATCGACAATTACGCCCAGTGCTTCCTGGAGCGGGGCGAACTCTTTGGGGCCCGGATCAAGGCCGGTCGAATCCGCGATTGCCACGGCGATCTCTACTCGGCCAACATCTGTCTCTCCGAGCCGATCCAGATCTTCGATTGTATCGAATTCAACGAGCGCTTCCGCTATTGTGACGTGGCCAGCGACGTGGCCTTCCTGGCCATGGACCTCGACTATCACGGCCTGGACGAGCTGTCGCGCTACTTCGTTGCTCGTTTTGTCGAGAAGTCCGGCGACCAGGGCTTGCTGGTGATGCTCGATTTCTACAAATGCTACCGGGCCTTCGTCCGGGGCAAGATTGGTCTCTTCACCGCCCACGCCCCGGAGGTTGATGCGGCCACCCAGGCGGCAAGCCTGGCCCAGGCCGGGCGTTATTTCCAACTGGCGGAGCGCTATGCCGGTGGCGCCTAGGGTTTGGGTTTTTTTCGGCCTGATCGCCAGCGGTAAGAGTTATCTGGCCGAGGCCTGGGCGGCGCGGCACAGCTTTGTCCATCTCAACTCCGACCAGATTCGCAAGGAGTTGGCCGGGGCGGCTGCGGCCAGCGGCCGGGGCAGTGATGCCGACCAGGGGATCTATACCCCGGAGTTCTCCCGCCGTACCTACGACGAATTGCTGCACCTGGCGGCGGTAGCGCTGGCCGGTGGGCGACCGGTATTGCTCGACGCCTCCTACCAGAGCCGGGTCGAGCGCGACCTGGTCCGAGCTTGGGCGGTAAGCCTGGGGGTGGCAGTGCATTTTGTCCAGTGCATTTGTCCCGAGGAAGAGGTAAAAAGACGCTTGCAACTGCGCGCCGCCGATCCCGCCGCCGTCTCTGACGGCCGCTGGGAGATCTTGCAGATCCAGCGAACGCGCTTTGAGCCCCCGACCGAACTGGCTGGGGCGCAATTATTGATTCTGGCCACCGACCGTCCGCTGGGGATGTTGCTGGACGAACTAGATAAGACCCTCGAGGTAATCCGCCATGTCTAACCGGATCTATGTCCTGAAGTTCCCCAAGGAATCCATCGATCAGCCGATCATCTCCAAGCTGGTCAAGAAGTACGGGGTGGAGTTCAACATCCTCAAGGCTGACATCAACCTCCAGCAGGAGGGGGTGATGGTTCTAGAGATGATGGGCCACAAGACCAAGGTGGATGAGGGCATTAAGTTTTTGAAGGATGTCGGGGTACAGGTCGAGCGGGTGGCGACCGGTATTCGCCGCGATGAAGAGAAGTGCTTCCAGTGCGGGGCCTGCACCAGCGTCTGCCCCACCGGCGCCCTCTCCATCCGCCGCAGCGATATGGCAGTGCCCTTTGATCCTGATAAGTGTACCGGCTGCGGGCTTTGCGTTGCGGTCTGCCCGGTGCGGGCCATGGCGGTTTCGTTGCAGGGTTCCCCGGGGTTACCGGGGTAAATCAGATCACGGGGTCAGACCTCCACGATTGGAAGTTACGCCGCCGTTCCACCGTAAGGGGGATGCGACGTTCTTGATTTATTGACTTAAGCGATCCTCGGTCAACTTGTTTGTGTCCGAATCAATAACGCTTCCCGGTATTTGTCGTTCTCGCAAAAAGCCGCGAGGACGACGGGCAGCGCCAATTAACTGCCTGATTTAACGTTGGCCAAGTCGGTCGATTTTGACTTTTTGCGAATGCCTCAGATTTGACTCATGTGTCTCGACAAGATTGCCTGTTGCCGTGAAAAATCGGTTTGCATATCCGGATTTTCACGGTAAAAACTGGCATGATCCCTCGCCAATCACATCTAACTCAACTTGCCGACAAATTAACCAATTTCCCGGTGGTGGCCATGCTTGGTCCGCGTCAGGTCGGTAAGACCACGCTGGCGCGACAATTGGCGGCGCAATGGTCTGGCCCGGCCAGGAATTTTGACCTCGAAGATCCGGATGATCAGGCCCGTCTTGCCGACCCGGCCTTTGTCCTGCGCTCCCTCACCGGCCTTATCGTCCTCGACGAGATTCAGACTCGCCCCGACCTGATTCCACTGCTGCGGGTCCTGGCAGACCGCCCGGAGCAACCGGCTCGCTTCCTGATCTTGGGGAGTGCTGCTCCGGAATTGCTGCGTCATACTGCGGAGACCCTGGCTGGCCGGGTGGTGTTTCATGAGCTGGACGGCTTGGCCCTGGATGAACTTGCACCCGTAAAATCAGGCCCGGATTGGCTTGATGAGCGCTGGCTGCGGGGTGGTTTTCCCCCGGCCCTTCTGGCCAAGAACCAGGCCGCCAGCCGGTCCTGGCGCGACGCCTTTATCCGAACCTATCTGGAGCGGGATCTGCCGCAGCTGGGGATTACCCTGCCGGCTCTCACCTTGCGCCGCTTCTGGACTATGCTGGCCCATTACCACGGGCAGACTTGGAATGGCAGTGAACTGGGACGGGCTTTGGGGGTAAGCGACAAAACCGTGGCCCGCTACCTGGATATCCTTGAGGGAACCTATATGGCCTTTCGCCTTACCCCTTGGCATACCAATGTCGGCAAGCGAGAGGTGAAATCACCGAAGGTTTATGTGGCTGATTCGGGCATCCTCCACAGTCTCTTGGGGGTGGGCGGGATGGACGACCTGTTGGCCCATCCCAAGTGCGGCGCCTCCTGGGAAGGTTTCGTGGTCCGGGAAATTATGCGCCGGAGCGGCGCCCGGCCGGGAGAGGCGTTTTTCTGGGGAGTGCATACCGGCGCCGAACTTGACCTGTTGATTCAACATGACGGTCGGCGGCTGGGGTTTGAAGTCAAGCTCACGCGCTCACCCAAGGTGACGGCGTCGATGCGCTCGGCTTACACTACCCTCGCCTTGGAGCATCTGTATGTGGTGTGCCACGGCGCAGGCGAGCCCTGGCCCCTGGCTGAAGGGATCACCGCCGTGCCGGCCCTTTGCCTGGCCTCCCCGCAGTGGACGCCGTAAACGGGTTTGCAGAGTCTACCTGCCGGGGGTTATCCCCAACCTCTTGGCCGTCACCGGAAACAATTCCAGATCGGTATGGGGCAGGAACAACGAGGCGACGTACTGATCCTTGAAGGTTGCCACCTCGGAAAGCTCAAAACTGGTCATCCGGTTGACCACCTCCACCACATCGCGGCGGATGTGGTTGCTCAATTCGCTTAATCTGCCCCCCATCAGCGCCCCGTTGCCCACGTAGGTGACCTTGCCCGGCGCCACCTCCGGCAGCAGGCCGATGGCCATGGCGGCGTCGAGATCGATGAAGCTGCCGAAGGCCCCGGCCAGGATGATCTGTTCCAGGTCACCCATGACCAGCCCCACTTCCTCCACCAGGGTCTTGATCCCCGCGTAGATGGCCGCCTTGGCCCGGATCAGGTTGTCGATATCGACCTCGTTGATGACGATATCGCCCTCGCCGCCACCCTCAACCTGCCAGACCAGCACGTACTCCCAACCGCTCTTGCCTTCCCGTAGCCGGGGCGAAGGCATTTGCTGGTTAAATTTGCCGCGCCGGTCGATGACCCCGTGGGTCAGCAGGGTGGCGACGATAATCAGCAGTCCCGAGCCGCAGATGCCAATGGGTGGCCGGTTGCCGATGGTGATATTCATCGGCTCCAGGGTCTCCGGGTCCAAGCTGAAATCCTTGATGGCCCCGTCGGCGGCCCGCATGCCGTGGGTGATGCCACCGCCTTCAAAGGCCGGTCCGGCCGAGCAGGCGGCGCAGGCCAACCACTCCCGGTTGCCGATGACGATTTCGGCGTTGGTGCCGATGTCGATATAGAGGGTCAGCGCCCGACTCCGGTAGATGCCCGAGCCCATGACCCCGGCGACGATATCGCCGCCCACGTAGCTGGAGATGGCCGGAAATACCAGGGCCACACAGTGGTGCGGTAGGGCTAGCCCCAGGTCGCCCGCCCGCATGGGCGGGAAGAAGGTGGAGACCGGCACATAGGGGGCGCGGCGGATGGAGTGCGGTTCCAGACCCAGGAAAAGGTGGGTCATGGTGGTGTTGCCGGCGATGGTGATCGAGGTGATTTCATCCGCCTCGGTCCCGGTTCCGGCCAGCAGCTTGGCGATGAGTTGGTTGATGGTCCCGGCGGTCAATTCCCGCATGGTCTCCAGCCCGTCAGTGGTCTCGGCATGGATGATCCGGTTGATGACGTCCTCGCCGTAGCTGATCTGGGCGTTGTAATCGCCCTCGCCGCCCTTGATCTCGCCGCTGTTGAGATCGATCAGCTGTCCGTAGATGGTGGTGGTGCCGATGTCGAAGACCAGCCCGAAACTGCGGCCAGTCCAATTTCCCGCCTGGATGTTGACCAGAAAATTCTTGCCCCGTAAGGGATGCACCGGGCGGGCCAGGGAGACCGTCACCCGGAAATCGTCCTCGCGCAGCACCCGGCGCAGTTTGCGCAGCACCGAGAGGCTGACCACCAGGGCCCGTTCCTCGTACTGGTTGTGTAGCCCCTGGATCACCCGTTTGGCGTCGGCCATGTTGTCCACCGCCGAAGGGCGGGGCAGCTCCAGGAAGAGTTTTTCCACCGGCGGTTGCAGGAGCCCGGCCCGGCGCAGTTCTTCAAGGTCGTACTGGCGCAGGCGGCTGCGGTTTCTCTCCGCCACTCCGGTGGAAAGCCCGCCGATGAGCTTGCCGGAGCCGACCGGAATCTCCACCGTGACCTCGCCGGTGACCACGGCGGTACAGGCGTGGCGCCAGCCGACCGCCCGGTCGGCAGCGCTGAGCTTTTCGTTGCCCCCGCCGTCCACCTCACCCTCCTTGATGATCACCCGGCACTTGCCACAGACCCCGCTACCGCCACAGGAGGCGTTGATGTGGAGGCCAACGTTTTGGGCCGCTTTCAGCAGGGTCTCGCCGCTGGCAATGGCGATGGTTTTCCCGGAGGGCAGGAAGGTGACCCGGTGGGTTTCCGGGGAATTGTTAGCCATCAGTTTAGTTCCATGACTGAAAGTTTCTGGAGTTCGGCCAGGGTGAAGACCGGGCCGTCCTTGCAGACCAGCTTCGAGTCCAGGTGGCAGTGACGACAGATCCCGACCCCGCATTTCATGTGCCGCTCCAGGGTGGTGATGATTTGCTCGGGCGGCAGCCCCATCCGACTCAATTCGCCAAGCACGGCGCGGATCATCAGCGATGGGCCGCAGATTAGGGCGGTGCTTTGTGCCGGCTCCAGGGTTAGCCGGTCAAAGAGTCCGGTGACCAGCCCCACCGGGCCGTTCCACTCCGGCCCGCCCTGGTCGACGGTCAGGTGACAGGTGAAGTTTGCTTGCTCCTGCCAGGCCTCAAGATCGCGGCTAAAGGCGAGATCTGCAGGGCTGCGGCTGCCGTAGAGCAGGGTGATTCCGGCCGGGCGGTTTTCGGGCGCAAGCAGGCAGGTCTTGATTACCGAGCGTAAGGGGGCCAGTCCGATGCCCCCAGCGACAAAAAGCAGCTGGCGTCCGGCCAGTTGGGGCATGGGGAAGGGGCGGCCGTAAGGACCGCGGATCCCCACCATGGCGCCGGGTTCCAGCTGGTGCATGGCCTCGGTCAACTTACCGGCCCTCCGGATGGCCAGGTGGATGGTGCCAGGTTCGGCTGGGGAAGAGGCAATGGAGATCGGTGCCTCGCCGCAATGGGGCACGGAGAGCATCAGGAACTGGCCCGGGGCATAGGTAAAGGCCTGGTTCTCCTCCGGGTCGGCCAGGGCCAGGACGAAGGTCTTGATCTGGGAATTCTCCACGATCACCTCCACTATCCGCGCCGCCTTCGGCAGGTAGAGATGGTTACTGCTGCTGGGCATGGTCATAGTTCCTGGCCGACAAGGTTGATAAACCGGACGATATCGGTACCGCCGAAGCAGATCCCGACGCAGCGGCCACAGCCCACGCAACTGGGGCGCCCGTGCTTGGCGACATCGTAGAGCAGTTTGTGCAGGAAACGCTGGCGGATGGCGGCCTCTTCCCGCCGCACCGGATTGTGATCACCTGCCATCCGTGTGAAGCCGGAGAAGGTGCAGGCATCCCAACTGCGCACCCGGTGCCCGGCAGTGGTCGATTCTGGCTGATCGGTGATGGTGAAGCAGGTGCAGGTGGGGCAGACGTAGGCGCAGCCGCCGCAATCCTGGCAGCGCTGGGAAAGGAACTGCCAAATTTTCGGGTCGATCTCTCCCTGCCGTAACCTCTTGATGGCCTGATCGACGTGGATCTGGCGGGGAAAGGCGCCGCGGGCCTCCAGCAGGGCCTGGTACTGGGCCTGGCTGTCTTTGGCTTCTGCCGAAGTAAAGAATTGGGGCCAACGGTTGAGCAGTTCCTCGCCCCGGGCCCGGCCCACCTCGACCAGGAAACGGTCGCCCAGGTCGGTAAACTGGAGGTCGAAGCCGAACTCCTGGTGCGGCCCGCTCTTGGTTCCGTTGCAGAAACAGTTGGTGAAGGGCTGGTTGCAGTTTAGGCCGATCAGTACCGATTCCTCACGACGCCGCTGGTAGAAAGGGTCCTTGGCATCTCGCAAGAAGATGACGTCCATGTACAGCAGGGCCGAGAGGTCGCAGGGGCGGACCCCGAAGAAGATGGTCGGCTGCCGCTGGAGCTCGGTCTCGCTGAAGCGGTAGCCGTCGGGGGTGTCGGTCCGGTAGTCGCAGATCGTCTCGGTCTGGGGGAAGAAGAAGGATTTGAGCGAGTTTTGGGGTTGGTTATGTAGGTCGATTTCCTCTTGATCCAGGTCGGTGACCGGCTCGAAGATGGTGTCGCCGTGACGGTTCTTCAAGGGGGCGACCAGCCGGTGCTCCTTGGTGAGCTTACGCAGGAAGGGCTTGAGGTGGTCTTTTTTGAGCAGGTATTTGCTGGTCATCAGGGGCACTTGTACAGTTCAAAGAAGTCCCCTCCCCCCTTGTGGGGGAGGGTTAGGGTGGGGGGAGTTCGCCAGGAAGGCAGCATGTTGCAACTTCACCCTCCCCCCAACCCCCTCCCATAAAGGGAGGGGGAGTCGGCTTGCGGAGCACTTTCTAGAGCCCATCATACCTTATCAACCCGAACCGCGCAGACTTTGAATTCCGGGCAGCCGGATTGGCTATCCTGGGCCCCAGCGGTCAGCAGATTGATCGGTGCCTCGGGAAAATGGAAGGTGGTGTAAACCGAACCGGTCGCCACCATCGCGGTGAGCTCGGTCTTGAGCTGGATGGCGCCACGGCGGGAGGAAAGTTTAACCATTTCCCCGTTACGGAGCTGCAAGTTGCTGGCATCGGCCGGGTTGATCTGGAGCCGGGCCTGGCTGTTTTCCCGGTGCAGGGTGGGGCTGCGGCGGGTCATGGTGCCGGTGTGGTATTGGTGGTAAATGCGCCCGGTCATCAGGAGCAGTGGATAGTCCGCATCGGTCGGCTCGGCGGGTGGGATGTGTGCGGCCGGTTCAAAACGCCCCTTGCCCCTGGTGAAGTAGTACTTGTGCAGGAAGGGGGTGCCGGGGTGTTGCCGGTCCCAGCAGGGCCACTGCAAGCCCCAGCCCGCCTCCAGCCGGTCGTGGTGCATGCCGCCGTAAATGGGGGCGAGCAGGGCGATCTCCTCCATGATCTCGGCTGACGATTCGTAGCTCATCTCGTAACCCAGGCGCCGCGAAAGCTCCATGATGATCTCAGAGTCGCTGCGGCAGCCCGGCGGCACCGGGATGGCCGGGCGGACCATCTGCACTCGGCGCTCGGAGTTGGTGAAGGTGCCGGACTTCTCGGCGAAGGAGGCAACCGGCAGGACCACGTCGGCCAGGTGGGCGGTCTCGGTGAGGAAGAGATCGGCCACCACCAGGAATTCCAGCCCCTTCAAGGTCTCGGCCACTTTGGTCAGAACCGGGTCGCTGAGCATGGGGTTCTCGCCCATGATGTACAGGCCGCGTAGGGAGCCGCCTGCTGCCCCGTGGGTCATGTCGAGCAGCCGCAGGCCGGGCCTGCCCGAGAGTTTCACCCCCCAGGCCCGCTCGAATTTTTCCCGGTAGTCGGGGTTGTCCACCGGCTGATAACTGGGGAAAACGTTGGGCAACGCCCCCATATCGCAGGCGCCTTGGACGTTGTTCTGGCCGCGCAGGGGATCGACCCCGGTGTCCTCCTTTTCCACATGGCCGGTGAGCATGGCCAGGTTGGCCATGGTCTGGACGTTGTCGGTGCCGCAGATGTGCTGGGTAACCCCCAAACAATAGCAGATCACCGCCTTGTGGGCCCGGGCGTAAAGTTGGGCGGCCCGACGGATCAGGGGGAGCTCAACCCCGGTGATGGCCGCCACCTGGTCCAGATCGAGCCGGGACAATAGGTCGCGCAGGGCGTGGTAGTTTTCGGTGCGCATCTCGATAAAGAGATCGTCGGCCAGATTTTCGTCAACGATCACCTTCATCATCCCGTTGAGGAGCGGGATGTCGGTGCCGGGCTTAAGAGGTAGATGCAGATGGGCCATGGCCGCCAGGGGGGTGCGGCGGGGGTCGATGACGATCAGTTTGGCGCCCCGGTCCACAGCCGCCAGCATCCGCCTGGCAATCTGGGGATGGGCCTCGGTGGTGTTGGAGCCGGAGACCAGGATGACCTCGGCCCGCTCGATCTCGTTGATCGAGTTGGTCATGGCCCCACTGCCGAAGGTGGTGGCCAGACCGGCCACGGTGGGGGCGTGTCAGAGGCGGGCGCAGTGGTCGATGTTGTTGGTCTGAAGCACCGCCCGGGTGAACTTCTGCAGCAGGTAATTTTCCTCGTTGGTGCACTTGGCCGAGGCCATCACCCCCAGGCTGTCGCCGCCGTACTCGGTCCGGATGCGGCCCAGCTCGTGGGCGATCAAACCTAGGGCCTCGTCCCAGCTAGCCGGAGTGAGTTGGCCGTTCTTGCGGATCAGGGGGGTGGTGAGGCGGTCAGGAGAATGGATGAACTCGTGGATGTGCCAACCCTTGACGCAGAGGTTGCCCTGAGAGATCGGATGGTTGCGACTGGGCGAGACGCCGGTGACCCGGCCGCCGTCTTCCTTCAGGTAGAGCCCGCAGCCGCAACCGCAATAGACGCAGGTGGTGAGAACGTTACGCATCCAGCCCTCTCGGTTACATGATCCGGCCGTCTCCCATGCGACGGGCCGAGAATCTTCATATGGCACTTCCGGGAGGTTTTTGTAAACAGGAAATCCCCGTTGGGGGCTGGGGGAGGTCAGGCGCGGCAGACTCGGTGGGTAAAAAAACCCCGGTTGCCTGGGCAACCGGGGTTTTGTCGGTAATTTAAGGGGGGGGTTATTTGCAGCCGCATTTGCAGCCGCATCCCGAGGCCTTCTTCTCCTCCTGCTTGACCATCACCTCGGCCTCGCCGCAGGCCGAGCATTTCTTGGGTTTACAGCGCATCTCCACCTTGGCCCCGCACTTACTGCACTTGAACTCCGCCATCGTGATCTCCTTTCTATCGGTTGGTGTCAATTGATAGGTTGTTCCAATAAAACAGTAACGTTTACTAGGCTGGATAATACCCGGGAGTTCTCGGGGTTGTCAAGGCCTTCAGCGCTGGTCATTCCGCTACCGGGAAACTCCTCCTGCCTGCCTGCTACGCGGGGAGACAGTCGGGTTTTTTTCGTCTCCAAGGCCCGTGGGAAGGGAGTTGTCTACTATAAGTTCCTGCAAAAAGTTCCTGCAAATATCCATGCTGAGCGTCATGATTCGTGGTAGTTTTTACGCGAGATATTCTGACCATACGATCTGAGCCGGATTCACAGCACGTTGTTAGGCTGGGTTTTGAGTAAACTAAGGAGGCCCTGTGGACCCTAAATCTTCTGTCCCGATCAGCAGCGTTGTTTCACTGCCGGTTATTGTCGCGGCCCTGGGGTACTTTGTCGATATCTACGATCTGGTCTTGTTCAGCATCGTGCGGGTGTCGAGCCTGAAGTCCCTCGGTCTTTCCGGCCAGGATCTGATCGATCAAGGCGTTTTTCTGTTGAATATGCAAATGGCGGGCATGTTGATCGGCGGGATCCTCTGGGGCGTTATGGGTGATCGTAAGGGCCGACTGACGATCATGTTCGCCTCGATCTTTTTGTACTCCCTGGCCAACTTCGCCAACGGCCTGGTCACGACCCTGCCGGCTTACGCGGCGCTCCGGTTCGTTGCCGGCATCGGTCTGGCTGGTGAGTTGGGGGCGGGGATTACCCTGGTTTCAGAGGTCCTGCACCGCAGCATCCGGGGTTACGGCACCATGCTGGTCGCCTCAGTGGGTGTTTCCGGGGCCATTCTTGCCAACGTGGTGGCCACCACCTTTGAGTGGCGCTACGCCTTTGCCATCGGCGGTGGCCTGGGGCTGTTGCTGTTGATCACCAGAATCAGCGTCGCCGAATCCGGCATGTTCAAGGCCATGGCCGACAAATCCTTGGCGAGCCGGGGCAACTTCCTGGCCCTGTTCACGGACCGGCAACGCTTCTACCGCTACCTGAACTCGATCCTGATCGGGGTGCCGATCTGGTTCGTGGTCGGTATTCTGATCACCTTCTCCCCAGAGTTCGCCAGGGCGCTGGGCGTAACCGGCGCCATCACGGCCGGGAATGCGGTAATGTATTGCTATCTGGGGCTGGTTTTTGGTGATCTGTCCAGTGGTCTCTTGAGCCAGCTCTGGCAGAGCCGGAAAAAGGTGGTCCTGCTCTACCTGCTCGTGACTATCGGGGCGATTGGTCTCTATTTCCTCCAAGGCAGCTCGACGCCCGCGTTCTTTTACGCGGTCTGTCTGTTACTCGGCTTTGCCGGCGGTTACTGGGCCATCTTCGTGACCGTGGCTGCCGAGCAATTCGGCACCAACCTGCGCGCCACCGTGGCCACGACCGTGCCCAACTTTGTCCGCGGCATGGTCGTACCGATTACCCTGCTGTTTCAGCTATTGAAAAAACACCTGGGGCTGGAGGCCGGGGCCTTGGTCGTGGGGACCATCTGTATAGTCGCCGCCTTGTTTGCCTTGAAAGCGCTGGAAGAAACCTTCGATAAGGATCTTGATTACTTCGAGGAGTTTCTGTGATGTGTGGGGGCTGGTATTGACTAATGCAGGTTAGCTAGCACGGCCATTGCCACCCGGTAAGTCACGAGATTAGGTGTATCCGATGGCGCCATTTATCACCGCTATTTCCCCTCCCGAGTTGTGCTTTGCCGACAGGACGGATATAGTGGTGAGCACTTGTAATGAGTTGAACAGAATAACCTCAAGTCGAAAGGGTGTGGCTATGCTGGAGAGGAAAAATTGCACTTTATATAGTGGCGGGTTGCAGGGCGCCGAGAGTTGTTTCGGCGAGATGGCCGAGAAGTGGGGGATCAAGGAAGTCAATTTCTCCTTCGAGGGCCGCATCCCGGCCCGCAACCGCAACGTGGTGCAGCTCACCGACGAGGAATTACGGCGTGGCGATATCAGCATGGAGCTGGCCTCCCAGATGATGAAGCGGAGCTATTATGAGTCGGAAAAAATCCGCAAGGTCCTCCAGGCCATCTTCCACATGGTCAATAACGGCCACCAGATCTTTGTCGTCGGAACCATTCAGGACGATGACACCGTCAAAGGTGGCACCGGCTGGGCGGTCGAGCTGGCCAAGCTGTTCAATCGCCCGGTTTATGTCTACGGCCAGGTGCGCAAAGGCTGGTATACCTGGCGGCACGGGGAATGGGTGCCGGAGGTGCCGCGCATCGAGCATGAAACTTTCGTCGGCTCGGGAACGAGAAATCTCACGCCGGAGGGGTGCCAAGCAATCGAGCAACTCTTTGTGGATTCGTTCGGTAAGCCCTGATTATTGGGGGCATGGTCAGCCCCCGGTTTCACAGTTTAAAACCACCGGCCTGGATTTTCCTCGCGGAGATCCAGGCCGGTTTTTTTTGCGCCTTTCTGGGTGATTTTTCCTTGACAGCCTTAAGGCTTGCGGTTAATAGTACCCGCCTTCACAATCTGTCGCTTAACTGCCTGTCTGAGCGGTGGTTTTAGTGGTGACGGTTCATTCGGCAGCCCCTGTTTGGGGCTGTTTTATTTGGCACGCGGCTGAAGCGGCTAACTGCCGCCTGGAATTCAGGAAACCTTGAGGTTGTAACAATGAGTACAAGTCTGGATAAGGTTCGGAACATCGGGATCAGCGCCCATATCGATTCGGGCAAGACCACCCTCACCGAGAGAATTCTCTATTATACCCAGCGGATCCATGCCATCCACGAGGTGCGCGGCAAGGACGGGGTCGGCGCCAAGATGGACTCCATGGAACTGGAGCGGGAGCGCGGCATCACCATCTGTTCCGCCGCCACCTACTGCAGCTGGAAGGACTATGCGATCAACATTATCGACACCCCCGGCCACGTTGACTTTACCATTGAAGTCGAGCGCGCCCTGCGGGTTCTTGACGGCGCCGTCCTGATCCTTTGCTCAGTGGGCGGGGTTCAGTCCCAGTCGATCACCGTCAACCGCCAGATGACCCGGTATAATGTTCCCCGGATCGCCTTCATCAATAAATGCGACCGCACCGGCGCCAACCCCGGCCGAGTTACCGCCCAGCTGCGCGAGAAGCTCCAGCTCAACGCTGTCGCGATCCAGCTGCCGATCGGCCTGGAGGCCGATATGGAAGGCATCATCGATCTGGTCATCATGAAGGCCGTCTATTTCGACGGCGATAATGGTGATATTATCCGGGAGGAGGAGATCCCGGCCGCGCTCAAGGAAGAGGCCGACCTTGCCCGCGAGGAGATGCTGGACGCCGTTTCGATGTTCTCCGACGAGTTGATGGAGGCGGTCCTCGAAGGGACCCCCACCGTCGAGATGATCCGCGACGCCATCCGGATCGGCACCCTGAAGTTGGAATTGACCCCGGTCATGGTCGGTTCCGCCTACAAGAACAAGGGTGTCCAGTTGTTGCTCAACGCCGTCGGCGACTATCTGCCTTGTCCCACCGACGTCAAGAACATCGCCTTGGACCTCGATAACGGCGAGGCCGAGGTGCAGGTCTCCAACCAGCCAGGTGACCCGCTGGTCGCTCTGGCCTTCAAGTTGGAAGATGGGCGCTACGGCCAGTTGACCTATGTCCGCACCTACCAGGGCACGATCAAAAAGGGCGAGACCATCGTTAACACCCGGACCGGCAAGAAGGTCAAGGTCGGGCGGCTGGTTCGCATGCATTCCGACGAGATGGAGGAGATCGAGGAATCCGGCTCCGGCGATATCGTCGCCCTCTTCGGTATCGACTGCGCCTCCGGCGACACCTTCACCGACGGCAAGGTCAACTACTCGATGAGCTCCATGCATATCCCCGCCCCGGTTATCTCTTTAGCGGTAACCCCGGTCGACAACAAGGCCCAGGGCAACATGTCCAAGGCCCTGAACCGTTTCACCAAGGAGGATCCGACCTTTAAGACCTTCATGGACGAAGAGACCGGCGAGACCATCATCTCCGGCATGGGCGAGCTGCATCTCGACGTTTACATCGAGCGGATGAAGCGGGAATACGGGGCCGAACTCAAGGTCGGCGCTCCCCAGGTTGCCTACCGCGAGACCATCACCCAGCGGGCCGAGTTTAACTACACCCACAAGAAGCAGACCGGCGGTTCCGGCCAGTACGGTCGCGTGGCTGGCTTCCTGGAGCCCTTCGATGGCGAGTATGAGTTTGTCGATGCCATCGTCGGCGGCAGCATCCCGCGGGAGTTTATCTCCGCCTGTGACAAGGGTTTCCAAAAGAGCATGCCCAAGGGCGCTCTGGCCGAGGCGCCGATCACCGGCGTCCGGGTGACCATCAACGACGGCGCCTCCCATGCGGTGGACTCCTCGGACGTCGCCTTCCAGCTCGCCGCCATCGGCGCCTTCCGCGAGGGTTACCTGAAGGCCAGTCCGGTGCTGATGGAGCCGATCATGAAGGTCTCCGCCGAGGGCCCCACCGAGTTCCAGGGGGCGATCATGGGCAGCCTGAACCAGCGGCGCGGCATGATTGTCGGGACCTCCGAAGAGGGCAACTACACCGTGGTTGACGCCGAGGTGCCGCTCTCCGAGATGTTCGGCTATTCGACCATTCTCCGTTCGCTTACCCAGGGCAAGGCCGAGTTCACCATGGAGTTCTCTGTTTACCGCCAGGTACCCAAGGCGGTAGCCGAGACGGTGATCCAGGAGCGCTTGAAGAATAAGAAGAAATAAATTTCGGTTCTCGCCGGGAGCGACGAGGTCGCAGGCCAAGCCACCGTTGGTTATCACAGGAGATACGGTAATGCAGAAAGAAGATTTGATTGCGAAGAACCCCTTGCGGGTTTTTGCCCAGGACGGGGCCGGTAAGGAGATCAATCAGCGGATGGGCTTGGTCATGGCTCGGGCCGGGTTGGGTAAGACCGCCATCCTGGTGCAGATTGCTCTGGATAATATCCTGCGCGGCCATCAGGTGCTGCATGTCAGCGTCGGGGCCAGCCTGGAAAAAACCAAGGTCTGGTACGACGACATTCTTCAGGATATCGCCGAGGGCGCCAAGCTGGAAAAACCCCAGGAGATCCGGGATGCGGTAATGCGCAACCGCTTGATCATGACCTTCAAGGAGGCGGGATTCACCCGGCCCAAACTGGAGGAACGTCTCAACGATCTGGTGTATCAGAATGTCTTTCGTCCGGCCTGTGTAGTGGTGGACGGCTTTGACTTTGCCACCGCCGGACGCGAGGCGGTGGCCGATATCCGCGAGCTGATGACCATCATGGACATGCAGGTCTGGTTTTCGGCGGTGGTGCATCGGGATGACAGCCGGGTCAGCGCCAATGGCGTCCCCGCCCCCTGCCACGAGGTGGAAGATCTTTTCGACACCATTATGCTGGTCAAGCCCGAGACCGATAGCCCCAGTCTGGCCCTGGATGTGCTTAAGGACGCCACCGGTTGTGTCAAACCCGGCAAGGCCCTGACCCTGGATCCTGCCACCTATCTGGTGAAGAAGGCCTGAAGCGGCGGGAGTCTCTGGCGGTTTTTAATTATTTGCTTGTGCTGGCGGAAGGGTTCGTTCCTTTCCGCCATTTTTTTTTGGAGGGTGGCCCGTGAAATTTCGGCCCTGCATCGACCTGCATGACGGCAGGGTGAAACAGATTGTCGGTTCGACTCTCGTGGAAGGTGACGGGGAGGCGCTGCAAACCAATTTTTCCTCGGATCTGCCACCGGCCTATTACGCCGAAATGTACCGCCAGGATGGGTTGACCGGCGGGCATGTGATCATGCTTGGGCCCGGCAATGAGGCGGCGGCGGCCAACGCTCTAGCCGCCTGGCCAGGCGGCCTGCAACTGGGCGGCGGTATTACCGCCGCCAATGCTCGCCAGTGGCTGGACCGGGGGGCGGCGGCGGTGATCGTCACCTCCTACGTCTTTCGGGATGGCCGGGTTTTCGCGGACCGCTTGGAGGAGCTGTCGCGGCTGGTGGGGCGGGAACGGCTGGTCATCGACCTGAGCTGCCGCAAGCGAGAGGGGCGCTACTATGTGGTCACCGACCGCTGGCAGAAATTCACCGGGGTGGAAATCGGCCCGGAGTCGTTGGCCTATTTCGCCGACTTCTGTAGTGAGTTTCTAATCCACGCCGCCGATGTCGAGGGCAAGTGCGCCGGAGTGGCAGTGGATCTGGTGGCTGACCTGGCCCAATGGACCCAGATTCCCACCACGTATGCCGGCGGGGTAAGGGGCCTCGATGATCTTCGCCTGGTCCGGGAGTTGGGCAAGGATCGCCTGGATGTCACGGTGGGCAGTGCTCTGGACATCTTTGGCGGCACCACCCTCACTTATCGGCAGGCGGTTGATTTCTGTTCAAGGTCGCAGCCATGAATAAATCAGAGCCTACCCAGAGCAGAGACGCCGAGTTACTGCCAGTTAATCTCCAACTCCCAGCCGATCTCTTACGCGCTTACCACCGCTGTACGTGGATTATCATCAATGAAACCGGGCGTGACCAGCTCGCGATCATGGAAGAGATGGTCCGGGATTTCCTCATCAAGCATGGTTGCTGACTGTTCCCCGGGCTTCTTTTGATTTTCCCCTGATAGCCAGTTTTTTGTGCGGATTTTATGGGGAAGTTTTTATAATCCCCCGATGAATCAGGACCACTCTCCCCCACCCAGAGCTAATCTGGCACCGAATGCGCAGACCCTGCTCGCCGGCGTGCTGGACAAGATCACCTTCCAAAATCCCGATAACGGCTTTACCGTGGCCCGCTTGCAGCCAGCGGCAGCCGGGGGGGAACCGGTCACGGTGGTCGGAACCCTAGGCACCATCGGGGTTGGCGTGACACTTTCTTTGACGGGGCAGTGGCGGCAAGATGCCCGGCACGGCAAACAATTCTTGATCTCCTCATATCTGGTAAAGCAGCCGGATACCACCAAAGGCATCGAAAATTACCTGGGCTCAGGGATGATCAAGGGCATTGGTCGTAGCTATGCCGCCAGGATTGTTGCCCACTTCGGCCTGGATACCTTGGCCGTCCTGGAACAAGAGCCGGAGCGGTTGCGTGAGGTCGCTGGCCTGGGGCGCAAACGGGTCGAAGGTATCGTTCAGACCTGGCGGCAACATCGGGATCAGCACGAAATCATGCTCTTTCTGCAGGGGCATGGTATACCGGCCGCCCAGGCGGTTAAAATCCATCAGACCTACGGGCGGGAAGCGCTGACCGTGGTGCGTGCCAATCCCTACCGGTTGGCGGAAGATATCTGGGGGATCGGTTTTCGCAGTGCTGACCGCATCGCTATCTCCTTGGGCATGTCATCCCTTGACCCCCGGCGGGCCCGGGCCGGCTTACTGCATGCGCTGAACGAGGCCGCGGCCGAGGGCCACTGTTACCTGGACCAGGCCGATTTGCTTCAACAAGGTAAGTTGCTGCTGGGCTGTGAGGCGCATTTGCTCGAGGCAGAACTGCTGAAATTGGTGGTGGATGAAAAACTGGTAAATTCCAATGCGCAGATATACCTGGCCCCGCTTTACCATGCGGAAACCGGGGCGGCCGCCGGTATTTTGCGTCTGCATGGCGGGGCGCCGCCCTGGGGGGAGCTAGCGATTGCACGAGAGCTACCTGGGATACAGGAGCGGCTCGGGCTAAGGTTGGCCCCGGAACAGCAGGAAGCTCTGCAAATCGTGCTGGGGGGCCGGATGGCGATCATTACCGGCGGCCCCGGCACCGGCAAAAGTACCATCTTGAAGGCCCTGATCCTGCTCCTGGAAGGCAAGGGCATGACCATCAACCTGGCGGCGCCCACCGGTCGGGCTGCCAAGCGGTTGGCCGAGGCTACCGGCCGGGAGGCGAAGACCCTCCATCGCTTGCTGGAATACGATCCCATGGCGCACGGTTTTCGGCGCAATGCGGAGAATTTTCTGGTCGGCGACCTGGTGATCGTCGATGAGGCCTCCATGTTGGATATCTATCTGACCAACGCCATGCTCCGGGCCTTGCCTCCAGGTGCTGGCTTGCTGCTGGTCGGTGACTATGATCAGTTGCCTTCGGTGGGCCCGGGTAACGTGTTGCGAGAATTAATCTCTGCGGAAACTTTTCCAGTGGCCCGGCTGACCAGGATCTTCCGGCAGAGTGAGGGGAGTCTGATCAGTCTCAACGCCGGGAGGGTGAACCGGGGGGAGTCGTTAGATTTGTTGCCGGAATTTCGCGGTGAAAAGGATTTCTACTTTATCCGTCGGGAAACCGCTGAAGCGATTTTAGCGGAGATCTTGAGCCTTTGCGGGGGCCGCCTGGAGAAAAAATATGGTTTCGACGCCAGGCGCGACATCCAGGTGCTTACCCCCATGCGTAAGGGCTTGCTCGGTTTGGAAAACCTCAATATTCGGCTCCAGGAACTTCTTCGCCTAGCTGGCGATGAGGGAAGAGGGGAGGGTGTTTTTCTGGTCGGCGATAAGGTTATGCAGTTGCGCAACAACTATGACAAGGACGTCTTCAATGGTGATATCGGCTTTGTGATTAGAATTGATGAGGAAGAAACCAGACTTTTGGTCGATTTCGATGGGCGCCAGGTAAGTTATGGCGCCGCAGACCGTAGCGAACTGCAGTTGGCCTATGCGATTACCGTTCATAAATCGCAGGGCTCGGAATTTCCCTGTGTCGTGCTCCCACTGCACACCGCCCATTACCAAATGCTGCAGCGCAATTTGTTGTACACTGCTTTAACCCGGGGGCGAAAACTTGTTGTAGTGGTCGGAAGTCAACCGGCGGTGGCCAAGGCCATTGCCAATAACCGGATTCAGGCACGTAACTCCGGGCTGCGACGGCGAGTCCTGGCTGGTTGCGGACCCGCGACGCACCTTTCCCAGCGATAGTCACCAGCGTTCATGATTTGAAAATCTCTTTCATACCACTATGTGGGGTGTCAGTTAAGCGTCCACGCTGGGGAAAAACGGTTGTGGTTACCTCACTTGCTGGTGAAAATAGGTGGGTCAACGGCTGGTCGGACCCAGTTTTTTGTGCTTGAAAAAACCATCCAAACATGCTTAGTGTTCTGGACATCTACTGAACCGCCATTCATCTTTGCGAGCGGTTCGCAACAATATCCCCTACGTGGTTTTAATAGAAAATGCGGATCCTGCAGCTTCTGGCGGAGAAAGAGTCTTCTATTCTCGGGGCATGGCTCGATCTGGTTTTTAGCGATTTCAAGCCCGAGGCCATAAGGTTTCTCAAAGGCAAGGATCATTTCGCCAATCCTCTCGGGCAGGGCTTTTCCCAAGGGCTGGGGGCGGTTTTTCAGGCTCTCTGTTGTGTGGAGCCCACCGAGGCGGGGGAGGCCATCGAGCATCTCATGAAACTGCGAGCGGTTCAGGCCGAGTTGACTCCGGCGCAGTCCTTGGCCTTCATCTTCGGACTGAAGAAGATCATCCGGCAGGAGTTGAGCAAGGAATGGTCGGCTGAGCTCGATCAGGAGTGGCCGGAAATGTCGGACCGGATTGATCGGGTGGCCCTGCAGGGCTTCGATTGTTACACGGCCAGCCGGGAGAGGCTTTACCAGGTTAGGATTAGGGAGCTGAAAAGCGGCCGTCATCTCCTGACTGACAACATGAAATGTCCCTCCGCGATGGTGCGGGAGGATTTAGGAGCCGTCGAAAAACAACCTGGCCATCGCTGAACCTTCTGTACGGCTCCTTATGCCGTCTTGGCTGGACTAAATTGGACACGTTGTTTCTGGCAAGGGCTTACATAGACAACAAAAGGTGGAGAATGATAGGCAACCTTAACCACAGTCAACTAGAAGCGAGGTAACAGTAAATGAGAGTTTTACAATCATTGGCAATTGTCCTGGCGCTGATGCTGGTTGCCTACCTGGGCGTGGAGATGCCCGGCGGGCGGACCCTGTTCGGGGTGGTACTACCATGGTTGGCCTTTGCCACCTTCGTCTTCTTCTTTGTGGCGAAGATCGTGGGTTGGGCCAAGTCACCGGTGCCGTTCCGCATCCCAACCACCTGTGGGCAGGAAAATTCGCTGCCCTGGATCAAGCAGAACAAATTGGATTGCCCATCAACCACCGGTGGGGTGGTGGGGCGGATGCTCCTGGAAGTCTTCTTGTTCCGCTCCCTCTTCCGCAATACCCGGGCGGAAATCCATGAGGGACCGAAACTGGCCTACGGCAGCAGCAAGTACCTCTGGCTGTTCGGCCTGATGTTCCATTATTCCTTCTTGGTTATTGTTCTGCGCCACATGCGCCTTTTCACCAATCCGGCGCCGTTTTTTGTCCATGCCCTGGAGTTTGGTGACGGCTTTCTCCAGGTTGGCGCTCCGCCCATCTACATCACCGATCTGGTATTCCTGGGCGCGGTGACCTTCTTGTTCGCGCGCCGAGTGGTGTTGCCTGCCATTCGTTATATCTCCCTGCCGGCCGACTATTTTCCGCTCTTTCTGATCCTGGGGATCGGCCTGACCGGCGTGACCATGCGCTACTTTCTGCGGGTGGACGTGATCAGCATCAAGATCTTGACCCACGGGCTGGTGACCTTCCAGTTCTCCGCCCCCCTGGACAATATCGGCAGTCTGCTCTTTGTCCATCTCTTTCTAGTCACCACCCTCATGGCCTACTTTCCCTTTAGTAAGCTGATGCACATGGGCGGGGTTTTCCTGAGCCCGACCCGGAACCTGGCCAACAACAGCCGGATGGTTCGCCATATCAACCCCTGGAACGATCCGTCCATCAAGCCCCATTCCTATGCGGCCTACGAGGATGACTTCCGCGAGTTCATGGTCGAGGCGGGGCTGCCGGTGGAAAAGGAGTTGGAGCCCAAAGCAGATGAACCGGCTGCCTCTGAATGAGCCTGAAAAACAGCTAACATAAGGGATTGCGAAAATGGCAGATACTAAAGTTGGACCGATGAGCGTTAGCGTGGCGAAAGACCCGTCGCTGATGACGGGCGCCATTCCAACCAAGGATTGGATGGATACCCCGGCGGTGTTTAAGCCGGGCAACTACTGCTACCCCGGGAAGAAAGAGATCGCCGCTTATCATGGCAAGAACCTGCCGGGCAAATTCGGCGAACCTCGGGAATGGAAAGTGGAAGAAGATGACTGGAAGCTTCCGGATAATTGGAAGGAGATCATCATCCAGGGCATCAAGGAACGACTGGACAAATTCCGCTCCTTTAAGATCTTCATGGATTGTTGTGTGCGTTGCGGCGCCTGTGCCGATAAATGCCACTTCTTCCTGGGCACCGGCGATCCCAAGAACATGCCGGTGTTGCGGGCCGAATTGCTGCGCTCGGTATATCGTAACGAGTTCACTAAGGCCGGCAAGATCCTGGGCCGCTTTGCCGGGGCCCGGGAGATGACCTTCGGGGTGCTGAAGGAGTGGTTCATGTACTTCTATCAGTGCACCGAGTGTCGGCGCTGCTCGGTGTTCTGTCCCTACGGCATCGATACCGCCGAGATCACCATGATGGCCCGGGAAATCCTCCATCTGGTCGGGGTCAACACCAACTGGATCTTGGAGCCCGCCTCCAACTCCAACCGGACCGGTAACCACTTGGGCCTCCAGCCCCACACCTTCAAGGAGAACGCCGAGTTCCTCCTCGATGATATCGAAACCGTCACCGGCATCCGGCTGAACAATCTCACCTTCAACCGCAAGGGCGCCGAGATCCTCTTCGTCATTCCCTCGGCGGATGTTTTTGCCGAACCGGGCATCTTCACCTTCATGGGCTACCTGCTCATGTTCGAGCATATCGGTCTGGACTATACCATCTCCACCTACTCTTCCGAGGGTGGCAACTTCGGCCTCTTCACTAACAACGAGTTGATGAAGAAACTGAACGGCAAGATCTACGCCGAGGCCAAACGCTTGGGGGTCAAGTGGATCCTGGGCGGCGAGTGCGGTCATATGTGGCGGGTCTTGCACCAGTACATGGATACCATGAACGGGCCGACCGATTTCCTCCAGGTGCCAAAGTCACCCATTACCGGCACGGTCTTCGAGAATGCCGCCTCCACTAAGATGGTCCATATCAGCGAGTTCACCGCCGATTTGATCAAGCACGGCAAACTGAAACTGGATCCGTCCCGAAACGACCATCGCAAGGTCACTTTCCACGACTCCTGCAACCCGGCCCGGGCCATGGGGATGTTGGAGGAGCCGCGTTATATCCTGAAAAATGTCTGCAATAATTTTTACGAGATGCCGGAAAACACCATCCGCGAGCAGACCTTCTGCTGCGGCAGCGGCACCGGTCTGAACACCGGCGAGATCATGGATCTACGGATGCGGGGCGGATTGCCCCGGGCCAATGCGGTCAAGCATGTGCGCGACAAGTACGGCGTCAATATGCTCTCCTGCGTCTGCGCCATCGATCGGGCGACGCTGCTATCCCTCATGCAGTACTGGAACCCGGATGTCGAGGTCTGCGGCATCTCCGAGCTGGTCGGCAACGCCCTGATCATGGAGGGTGAACAAGAACGTACGACCGGCCTCCGGTCTGAACCTCTGGAAGGGATGGAAGGGTGATGCCAATGTACGATAAAAATAAAATCATACCCGGTTTGATCGTTTTTGTTGGCCTGGTGACGTTCCCGATCTGGTACGGTTTCGGCGGTGGCGGTAAGCTACCGAACCCCGAGAAGCCGACCATTGCCAAGCAATGCGTGATGCCCACCGAGGAGATGCGCAAGTCTCACATGGTCCTGCTCAATCAGTGGCGGGATGACATCATCCGCATGGGTGGCACCCGCAAAGGGGTGACCGCCGATGGGACCGACTATGTCAGGAGCTTGCAGAAGGGTTGCATGAAATGTCACGCCAGCAAGAAGAAATTTTGCGACGAGTGTCATAATTATGCCGCCGTTAACCCTTATTGCTGGGATTGCCATCTCCAGCCTAAGGAGGCCAACTAATGGATAACAGCAGAAGAAAATTTCTAAAGATTGCCGGTCTGACCGCCATAGCCGGTATTGGTGCCCCCACCGCCTTTAATTCACTCTTGAAGGGCGAGGTTCATGCTAGTACGGCTACGGAAGGGTGTTATCCTGCCGCCGAACATGGGGTGGTTACGGCAACTTCCGGCAAGCGCCTGGGTTTCGTCATCGACACCAAGAAGTTTGCTGCGGATCGTGATCTGTCTAAGCGGTGCATTGAGGCCTGCCATTCGATCCACAATGTCCCCGATTTCGGCAACAAGAAGGACGAGATCAAGTGGATCTGGGTTGAAAATTACGAGCATGCTTTCCCCGACAATAGTCAGCAGAAGGTCAGCGAGGAGGTTGAGAAACTTCCCATCATGACCCTGTGTAACCACTGTCAAAACCCTCCCTGCGTACGGGCCTGTCCCACCCAAGCGACCTTCAAGAATGCCGAAGGAGCAACCATGATGGATTTTCATCGCTGCATCGGTTGTCGCTTCTGCATGGCGGCCTGCCCTTACGGCGCCCGGAGCTTCAACTGGCGTGATCCTCGGCCCTTCATCAAAAAGGAAAACCCGGAATTCCCCACCCGGATGCGCGGGGTGGTTGAGAAGTGTCTGATGTGCTACGAGCGTCTGGCCGAAGGCAAGCTCCCCGCCTGTGTAGAGGTGGCGCAGCCGGCCGGGGCGATGTTCTTCGGCGATCTGAATGATCCCAGCTCCGAGATCAGCCAGGTGTTGAAGGAGAAGTTTACCATTCAACGTAAACCGTCGCTCGGCACCAAGCCGTCGATTTTCTACATCATCTGAGGTGAAATGTCATGATTGAGAAAGCGCTAACTGGCGACAGCAGATATTGGACCTGGATGACCTGCCTTCTGGTGCTGATGGGCATCGGCGGGTTTTGCTACACCCAGCAGTTTAACTACGGTCTTGGCTATACCGGCATGAGCCGCGACGTTTCCTGGGGGCTCTATATCTCCCAGTTTACCTTCCTGGTCGGCGTCGCTGCCGGTGGGGTTATGCTGGTTCTACCTTACTATCTCCATAACTATAAGGTGTTTGGTCGCATCACTATTCTGGGCGAGTTCATGGCCGTGGCTGCGGTTTCCATGTGTTTGATGTTCATCCTGGCCGATTTGGGGCAGCCCATGCGGGCTTTAAATGTGATTCTTCATCCGACACCCCATTCCATTCTTTTCTGGGATATGATTGTGTTGAATGGGTATCTGTTTTTGAATCTCGTGGGTGGTTGGGTAATCCTCAATTCCGAGAAAAAACAGGTGCCGCCGCCCAAATGGGTCAAGTCGTTGATCTACATCTCGATTCCCTGGGCCATCAGCATCCACACGGTTACCGCCTTTCTTTACTGCGGCCTGCCCGGTCGCCACTACTGGCTGACTGCCATTCTGGCCCCGCGGTTCTTGGCCTCGGCCTTTGCCGCTGGTCCTTCGCTGCTGGTCATCTGTGCGTTGGTCTTGCGCCGCTATACTGATTTCGACGCCGGAAAGGAGGCGATCAACAAGCTGCTGACCATCATTACCTATGCCGCTATTTTGAATTTCTTCTTCGTGGGTTTGGAACTGTTTGTCGCCTACTACAGCCAGATCCCCGGCCACATGGACACCATTGATTATCTCTTCTTTGGCCTGAAGGATGCCGATGGCATTATGTACAATAACCTGGTTGGGCCGATGCGTTTCTCAGCCCTGATCGGTATCAGCGCCACCATCGCCCTGTTGTTCCCCAAGATGCGGGAAAACTACTGTACAGTTGGTTGGCTCTGCGGGGCGATCTTTCTCTCCCTCTGGATCGACAAGGGGTTGGGCCTGGTGTTGGGTGGTTTCGTTCCCAGCCCGCTGGAGTACATCACCGAGTACTATCCTTCCGCCGGTGAACTTGGCATTACTCTGGGGGTTTGGGCTACCGGGGCGTTCATCCTGACCATTCTCTACAAGACGGCAATTTCCGTCAAACTAGCCAAGGAAAGCTGATAGCAATTATCGTACAGTTTTATCGGCAGGCCATATGGTCTTGAGAAAGCAAGCTTCCCCGGTGGGAAGCTTGCTTTTTTTATGGGCAGCCATTAAGAATCAAAATTGACCATTTGTACTTCAGCGTGGCAAGTGCGCTATTGGGAATTTTATTATTTGCTGCAGTACCCTCCCCTCAATCCACTTATATAAAGGGAGGGGAGGTAGCTCACTCTTTCCTTGTGGTAGAGGGTGGGGAGAGGGGAAACCAACACGCAATTCTTTATCCAGGCAACACCGATTAAGAATGGTAAACCCGCGCCGTTGGCGCATCCATTGAGAATTTCGAGGCACCATGAAAACTCGTACCGCACCACCCCTAGGACCTCAGAGTATCTTGGATTTAATTGGTCACACCCCGATCGTCCCCATTCGGCGGCTCAATCCCTTCAAAAAGGTGGCCATCTTTGCCAAACTGGAATCGTTTAATCCGGGCGGGTCTGTAAAGGATCGTATTGCCTTGAACATGATCGAAACCGCCGAGCAGAGCGGTGAGCTTACCCCGGACCGGGTCGTTCTTGAGGCCACCAGCGGCAATACCGGTATTGGTCTGGCCATGGTCTGCGCGGTTAAGGGCTACCGTTGTCAGCTAGTGATGCCGGAGTCGGCCTCCATTGAGCGACGGAAGATCATGCTCGGTTACGGGGCCGAGATCCTCCTCACTCCCGCCAAACGGGCCACCGATGGGGCCATCGAGCAGGCCTATGCCCTGGGTCGCGAACACCCCGATCGCTATTTTTTGACCGACCAATTCAATAATGACGCCAACTGGCAGACCCACTACAAATACACCGGTCCGGAGATCTGGGAGCAGACCGAGGGCAAGGTGACTGACGTCGTCATCACCCTTGGAACGACTGGCACCGCCATGGGTATCTGCCGTTACTTTGCCGAGCATCATCCCCAGGTTAAGGTAACTGCCATGGAGCCCTTTTTGGGCCACAAGTTGCAGGGGCTCAAGAATATGAAAGAGTCCTACAAACCGGGAATCTTTCGCCGCAGCGAGCCTTTTCAGATTATCAATATTCCTGATGAAGAGGCCTTTACCAAGGCCCGCCAACTTGCGGCCCGTGAAGGCATCTTTGTGGGCATGAGTTCCGGCGCCGCCATGTGTACCGCCCTGGCCCGGGCTGAACAGCTCAAGGATGAAGGTGGGGTGATCGTGGTGATCTTCCCCGACGGGGGGGAGAAGTATCTCTCCACCCAGTTGTTCAGCGCCGAGGCGGCTGTCCCGGAAACCGAGGTGGTCTCACGGCTGCGCTTTCACAACACCCTCACGAAGCGCAAGGAACTCTTCACCCCCATCAATCCGAAGCAGGTCACCTTTTATACCTGCGGACCCACCGCCCACGAGCCTGCCACCCTGGACCATTGTCGGCGTTTTATCCATTCCGACTTGATCAACCGGGTTTTACGGGGCAAGGGTTATGACGTAAAATTTTTCATGAATTTTACCGATCTGGACGACAACACCATTCGCGGCGCCCAGGAGAGCCAGCAATCGGTTAAAGACTTTACCTCGCGGTATGTTGAGGAGTTCAAGGCCGATATCGCTGCCCTCGGTGTTCTCCCGGCCACCGGCTATCCCCGTGCCTCGGAGCATGTGGAACGGATGATTGAAATGTCCCGGGAGCTGGTCAAGCGCGGTTATGCCTACGAGAAGCACGGCTCGATCTATTTTGATATCTCCAAATTTTCGGGGTACGGGCGCTTGTCCGGGGTTGATCTCAGCAAGGTGCAGCATGGTCGCACCGTTGATCTCGATGACTATGAAAAGGACAGCCCCGGTGACTTTACCTTGCTCAAGCGTTCGGCCCTCACCGAGATCAAGGGGGGGATTTTTTATGCCACCGAGTGGGGGAATATGCGCCCGGGCTGGCACATCGAATGTGCCGCCATGTCGTGTCACTTCCTGGGGGACACCATTGATATCCATTCCAGCAGCCGCGACCTGCTTTTTCCCCATCACGAAAATGAGATTGCCATTGCCGAGGCCTTAAGCGGCAAGCCACTGGCCAAGTACTGGTTGCACAGTGAGCTGGTTCTGGCCGAGGGCAAGAAGATGAGCCGTGAGTCCGGTACCATCCTGACCCTGCGTGGGGTCCTGGCCCAGGGCTTTTCGGCCCGGGAGCTGCGCTACTATTTACTGCGTACCCATTATCGCAAGCCCATTAATTTTTCGCTGCGGCGGTTGGAGGTCGCGATAAAAAGCCTCGGTCGGTTGGATGAATTCTGCGCCAAGCTCCTCTGTCTCAAGCCGGACCTTCCCCACCCCGAGGTGGCCTCATTTTTGAGTGAACTCGAAGCGCGCTTTTTTGCCGCCCTGGATGATGATCTCAACGTCTCTGGCGCCTTTGGCGCCCTCTTTGATTTCGTCAAAAAGGTCAACCCCATCGTCAGTCTCGGCCAACTTGACCGTGACCAGAAGGGGTATATTCTCGAAACCCTGCGGCGAATCAACACCATCTTGAATGTCCTCCGTCTGGACCGCTGCCCGCTGGCCCCGGAGATTGATCGCTTGATCCTCGAGCGTGAAACGGCGCGGAGCCAAGGAGACTGGGTCAGGGCTGATGGCGTACGCCAGCAACTGGCCAGCCAGGGGATCGCGGTTATTGATACGGCCAAAGGGACGGTCTGGAAGGAAAATCGATAGCTGCGGCTCACGCAATTTGAGTAAAAAAAAGCCCCGGTTGGATTGGATCCAACCGGGGCTTCTTGTTGTAACGGCTTGCCTCTGTACGGGTTACGGGGTAAGGCTCCAGCTCACCTTAACCGCGCTGGTGGCGGTTTGGAGCTCGGTGGCCCCGGCCATTCCCTTGACCCAGACATTAACGGTGCCGGAAACAGCAATAAGGGAAAGGTCGGTAAGCTGAATCGGATTCGCATCGCCGATGGCAAAGGGCCCGATCCAGTTGCTGCCATCGGTGCTGTACTCGTACTGGGTGATGGGTCCGCAGTTGGCCTTGCCCGTTCCCACCGGTAAAGAATTGGGGCAGACCGCAATGGTTGCCGTATTCTTGCTGGATGCAACGGCAGGGTATCCAGCCAGGATCGGCCGGTAGGCGTAGAATGGAAGTAGGGCACCAGTGTTAGGGTCACCCGGATCCACAACGGTCACCGGGCCTGGGGTGTACGGGGTGGTGCCACTGGTGGCGATCCGGTTGTTGCCCAGTTGGCCATTTTTGTTCATTCCGGAGGTCTGTATCTGGCCATTGGGGAACAGGACCATGGTATAGCCATCGCCAGCGTTTACGTCCATCGCCGGGCCGCCGGCCGTGAACGCCGCTTCCGGTTGACCTGTATCTGCTGTGGTGCCAATGCCAAGGGCGCCGCAGCTATCATGTGTTTCAGCACCGTCAGCTTGGCCGCCGCAATCATTGTCACCAAAGGTATAGACCTCACCGGCAGGCCCCATGACGATGGTAGTGTAGTCGCTGGCATCAATTTTGGTTGGGAGGAAAAGGAAGGAGCCGTCGCCACCATAATAATTCGAGGTGTCAAAGGGGTTCTGCGCCATAAATGGCACCTCTCTTTTGACAGAAGAGGCAGAATTTCCTAGTTGAAAATCGACGTTAAAGCCCCAGCCGAAGAGGTCAAACACACTACTACTGCTGTTGCTGCCGACCGCAAAGGAGTCCTGCGCGCCAGCGCCAATGGCCGTGACCCCAGACAGGCTAGAAACGAGGGTTGGAACAGTGACAACTTGATTTGCGGTGGACGTAAGCCCGAGCTGTCCATTAGATTCCCGGCCCCAGGTATAGACTAAACCGTTAGTGGCCATGGCCATGGCATGGCCAGTGCCTATGGCGATATCAGTAACGCTAAGGCTGGTAAGGGCACCCAGGGCCTGTACTGGGGCCATGCTGTCAGTATTTAATCCGTTACCTAGCTGGCCGGCCCCGCCCCGGCCCCAGGCCCAGACCGTACCGTTGTCTTTGAGGGCCACCGAATGCGTGGATGCGGGCGCCACCTTGGTGACATGGTCGAGACCCGCAATCATGGCCAATGGGCTGCCGGTTGCGCCGACGTGGCCAAGTTGCAGATAGGAATTAACCCCACTGGTCCAGACAGTCCGGTCCCTCTTGATAATTGCGGACATGGCATTACCGGCGCCGACCCCGGCGGCCTTGCCGAAGTTCAACTGCTTGGGGAGCGTCGAGATGCAGCCGCCAGCTATAGTGAGGCCCGGGATATCAAGTTGCCCCGATTCGCAGGCCCCCCAACCCCAGACACTACCGTCATTGGCGAGGACCAGGTTATGGAAATCGCCGGCCGATATGGCCGGGGTAACGCCATAGACACTGACAATATCGACGTTGGTGGCATCGACATGGGCTGCGGCAATTGAACCTGCGGGGCCAATGTCGATGGTGAATGGGACGTTACCGGTGTCCGTGCTGTTGCTCACCCCGGTAACGGTGACGGATTGGCCCGCCCCGCCATTTATAGCATAGAAAGTGAGAGAAGAAGGACTTACCGTCCCGCCGGTGGTGGTATTAGAGCTGCTGATCGTGATGACGACATCATCGGTGGGGGCGGGACTCAGGGAAACCATGAAAGTCGCGCTGGATCCGGTATCATCAACCTCAATGCGGTTGGGCAAAAGAATTATTGCCGGCCCGGAACCACCGGAGGTGACGGTGATCGAAGCAGGTGCGCTGGAAATGACGGTGTAGTTGGTATCGGCCGCCTTGGTAGCGGTGATCGAACAGGTTCCTGAGCTGGCGGTAATTGCAACATCGCCGGTGGATGAGTTGACGGTACAGGCAGTAGAAGCGCCATGGCTGAAGGAGACGGCGCCGGTGCCGTTGCCGCCGGAGGTTCCGGCAGTGATCCCGGCCTGACCAATGGTTGCGCTGCCCGGCAGGCCGGTAAGGTTCAGGGTCGCCTGGGCTGCCGGTGAAATGGTGATCGCAACAGCACCACTGGTAGTGGCGTTGTAACTGCTATCGGCCGCCTTGGTAGCGGTGATCGAACAGGTGCCGGATCCGCTGGTGATGGCGACGGCGCCGGTGGAGGAGTTGACGGTACAGGCAGAAGACGAGCCATGGCTGAAGGAAACGGCTCCGGTGCCGGTGCCGCCGGAGGTCCCAGCTATAATGCTAGCCTGGCCATAGGAGGCGCTGCTCGGCAGGCCGGTAACGTTTAGGGTTGCCTGGTTGGCAAGGCCTGTGACGGTAATCGAAACAGGTGCGCTGGCAATGACGGTGTAATTGGTGTCAGCCGCCTTGGTGGCGGTGATCGAACAGGTTCCTGAGCTGGCGGTAATTGCAACAGCGCCGGTGGAGGAGTTGACGGTACAGGCAGAAGACGAGCCATGGCTAAAG
>Ga0334722_10001325_pt1 | contig 31527 bp, 33 predicted proteins | sample C3_bottom_MG_FD_207210 | JGI IMG/M metagenome (GOLD analysis project Ga0334722, IMG submission 207210) | Sediment microbial communities from Yellowstone Lake, YNP, Wyoming, USA - C3_bottom | ecosystem: Environmental > Aquatic > Freshwater > Lake > Sediment | place: USA: Wyoming | collected... | reverse complement strand
AGCCCCATAATAGCAAGAGCCGTCAGACTCTTCCCGCATCCACTCTCTCCCACGAGACCAAAGACCTCTGATTCCCTGATATAAAAATCAAGGTCCCTTACAACATTTATCTTTTTTGAGGATGATAAGAAGGATATATTGAGGTTCCTAACCTCGAGAAGGGGTTTTGCCATTCTGCCTTCAGTGATGGTTCCCAAAAAGCAAGGAATAAGACATTCTTGTCCTACTTCTTTTCCACGGACCCTTCAGCCTCTTTCTTTATCAGCTTGAGATAGGTCTTTGCCTCTGATAGGTTAGGGTTTTGCCTCAGGGCTGCCTCCCACTCCTCAACGGCCAGACCTATCATACCCTTCATATAATAGGTCAGTCCAGATTGAACCCAGGCAGGCCCATAATCAGGATTTATCTCCTTTGCCCTATTAAAATGAACCATTGCCTCCTCATAATTCCCTTTATTTCTCAGGGCCATACCAAGCCTCGTATGAATATCAGCAGCCTTATCATGAAGCCTCAGGGCCTTTTTATATTCCTCAATGGCCTCGTCATACATTCCGAAATCGAGATAGATGTTGCCAATCTTGAAATGTTCATTTGCAAGCTTCCCTGCTACAAAGGGATCAAGGGATAATGGTGTCGGATGTGCTATCTGAGCAGCTACTGAAAAGACCTCCTGAGCCTTCTTGAACTCGCCGAGTTCATTATATGTGATAGATAGATTCAGGGATGCTTCAGTGTAACGGGGATTTATCTCTATTGCCCTCTCAAAAAATTCTACCGCCTCCTTGAGATTCCCTTTTAGGTGGGCTATAACACCCAGTTTATTCAATACGTCTGCATAGGATGACGATCTCCTGATCACCTCTCTTAGAATGGGTTCCGCCTCCGAATACCTTCCAGCATCGAAGAGTTCCTTTCCCATCTGGTATAATTCATTCAATTCTTTTTCCATCATCAAAGTATATTGACTCAAATTGCCCTTTGTCAAGACAACCGCTGAGTTCACCAGGGCTTGAAACCCTAACCATGATTTAGGGTATAATCCCTTCATGGTTTTAAGAGGACTCTTAATCGTCTTTATTATCGGGACATTAACAGGATGTGCGACCAATTCAATAACCCCCTTTGGGGCCTATTATCCAAAAAAGGTTTCAGATATAGAGACGATCCAATTCCTCATCGAATCCAGGAACAAGACTATCGAGAGCCATCCTCAGTGGCGAATGATCGCATCCCAGAGAATAATGTCTCGTTCCCTCAATGATATATCGCAGAACGAATATGAAAGATTCAGGGAATATCTTGATGATGGCATAATGTATATCATAGTTCACCCTGCCTACTACTTCTTTTTCCATGACGGCTCATTATTTGCTGAGACCAGAGAGATAGAGGCCTACCTTGATAGGGATACATATACCAAGAGGGAGCTTGTTTTGAGAGAACAGGAGAGAGCCCTCAGAGACTTCCTGGAGATAACCTCCACTCGAAATCGCCTCATTCTGCTCATCCTGCCCGGTAACTACAGAGAATATTCAGGATTTAAGTACAGGTATGGAGACGATGAATTTGCAAGATATATTAACGAGGTAACAAACGACTCAAATGCCACGATCTATCTTTATTCAGAAAAACCAAACAGGGGCATGCTTTCCCGTGAATCAATGGATATCCTCTTAGATTTTATAAAGGCTGTGAATCCTGACAGGATTGTTCTCGGTGGAGGTTATTTAGGGAGATGTCTGGAAGATTTTTATAGACAGTTATCACCCCTGATGAAGAATGGTCAGGTCGAAATAGAACCATGGATCAGCGCCTTAAGTCCTGAGGACCTTAGATATTTTGACCTCAATGACCTTATCAAAGGAGATAGACTCGACATGAGCCTCATGAAGGACTTACAGAGGAACTATTCTAAGGCAAATAATTCCTTCAGAGAGATACTCAGGAATTACAGAAATAACAAGGGTAAGGGCTAATAGATCTTTTATACGCTCTTCTTTATAATAAATATGAACACTCCTGTCTCCTCTCTTATTTCTATAAGGCAGTGACCGAGCCTTTTAAGAAGAACGGGAATATCTGCCTTTGATGCCGGGTCGGTCGTCCTCACCTCAAGGATCTCATAGAGATTGATCTCTTCGAGGGCCTTTTTTGTTTTTATCACAGGCATGGGACAGTGAAGTCCTCTTGCATCGACTATCTTAGCCGCTTTCATAATACCTCCCACATCTTTATTTTCAATATAGCAAGGTTAGCAAGAAAAATGCCTATACCTTTCAATCCAGATTATGCAAGGATTCGCAAGTCTCATTCTTTAAAAAAGGATTCTTCAAGTTTTGCCCCGCAACTTCGAGATCCTTCGTCTCATGATGGGAAGAAAGCGAAGGACTACGATTTACATCTTACAGTGCCTTTACTCATACATTGCATAATTCAGGTTTAAATAAAAATAGCGTCCATGTGCTATAATTCAATCATGAAGACAACCATTGTTTGTGACATCCTCGGCAGTGGAAAGACCACTTTTATTCAGGGAATTCTTAAGAGAGGCCCCTTATTATTATCAATGACTTCTGATCCGAAGGAAGTGTATGCAAAGAACTGATTAAATATTGATGTAAGAATATCAGAGGCGCTGAAGTGACAGAAGAGCTTGAAAGACATAATAAGAAACTTTCCATCCTATATGAAATAGCCCTCACAGTGGGAAGATCCCTTGACCTGAAAACAATTCTGAATGATGTCCTCGAAAATATAATCGGATTTATGGGGGTAGATGCAGGGGTCATTTATGTAATAGACAATAAAACACTCGAAATGATCCCGGTTGCCTTCAAGAACCTTTCAGAGGAAGTGGTTAAGGACCTTTGCGAAAGAAAGGTCAGGGTAGGAGAGTGCATGTGTGGAAATATCGCAAAATTTGATGAGGAAGTTATAATTTTCGAGAAGGCATCCCAAGACCCGAGATTTACAAGGGCAGTCCTTAAAAGAGAAGGCATGGAATTTTACGCGGGTTTGCCGCTTAAGTCGAAAGGGAGGGTCGTGGGTGTCCTTTGTGTTATAACACATGAACCATATTTCCCAGCCCCTGACCTCATCGATGTCTTGCGGGCAGCTACAATTCCCATCGGTCTTGCAATAGAAAATGCCTTCTTATTCGAGACGACGAAGAAAGAAGCAGACCTTCAGAGAAGACTTTCAGATTTTGAAGGAATAATTACAAGCAGTCCTTCTATGTTGTCCATACTCGATCTTCTAAGAAAAGTAAAGGACCTATCCTCGACCGTTCTCATCTATGGTGAAAGTGGCACCGGGAAAGAGCTAATTGCAAAAGCCATTCACTTCAATAGCCTCAGGAAGGATAAACCCTTCATTGTAGTAAACTGTGCCGCAATCCCTGAAAATCTCATTGAGTCAGAATTGTTCGGATATATAAAAGGCGCTTTTACCGGGGCGTATACCGAGAAGAAAGGCCTATTTGAGGCTGCTGATGGTGGTACAATATTCCTCGATGAGGTTGAGGCCATAAGCAAGAATCTACAGGTAAAGCTCTTGAGGTTCCTTCAGGACAAAACCTTCTTTAAAGTTGGCAGCACAAAACAGTTAACTGTTGATGTGAGAATAATAGCGGCAACAAATCAAAGGCTTGAAGAACTTGTGAGAACAAAACAATTCAGGGAAGACCTTTTTTACAGGCTAAACGTAATAAAGGTAGAACTTCCTCCCCTTAGAGAAAGGCCTGAAGACATCCCCATTCTTGTCAGATATTTTATCAACAAATATTCATCAAAAATGAACAAAGCTATACGGCAGATCTCGCATGAGGCAATGAGCATTATCATGAATTATCAATGGCCAGGGAATATAAGAGAACTTGAAAATGTATTGGAGAGGGCAGTTGCCCTTTCAGAGACAGAAGAGATCAAAACGGATGATCTTCCTTTAGAGATCATGCCATCTATAGAAACCCGGCACCCTGGATGGTCTCTCAGAGAGATTAAAAAAGATTTAGAACTGGAACATATCCGCAAAGCCCTTGCCCTGACAGGTGGTAACAGGAAAAAGGCAGCTGAACTCCTGGGGCTTGATACCACCACGCTCTGGAGAAAACTAAAAAGATTAAAGAAACTATGATTGCATTAATGCAACACCATGGTGTAACTTCGTTTCAGTTTCGCAATCGTCTTAATGTCGATATTTAATTATAAATAAGGTCCATCCAGTTTCTTCCCGAGTGTTAAAAAATAAATCAAATAGGCATAGGTTTTGCTTAGAATAAAATAAAATCCTTAGATAAGGAGGTATTGATGGCAATAGTGAATGGACTCGATACAGAAAGACTCTTAAAAGTAGTCGAAATGGTCAAGCAAAACTGGGAAACAGGCAGGACTGTCTGGAAGGCCACAACTGAATGGAAAGGTGCCTTCAGGGTCAAGACCTGTTCGAGAGACTTTTCTTTAATGGCAGATGAACCTGAGATGTTATGCGGAACAAATACCGCTGCTAATCCTGTAGAGATGGTGCTTCAGGCCTATGGCGCCTGTCTAACAATCGGTTATGCAATGAATGCCGCGGTAAGGGGCATTGAACTCGAGGATATTAAGGTAGAGGTCGAGGGAGAGATTGATCTGCCAGGATTCTTAGGACTTGAGCCACCAGAGACTTACGGTATGGATAAACTTCCAGGATTCAAGACGGTAACGGCAACCATTAAGATACGGGCGAGAAATGCTGATGAGTCGACACTGAAGGGGCTCCATGAACATGTTGTGAAGACCTCTCCGGTGGGACTTACCCTCTCAAGGCCTGTAAAGGTTACAGCAAATCTCGAGGTCGTTTAAAAACATGAAAGACTCCTTGCAGGAGGAATACTTTATTATCCTTTGTGCCTCAGGATTTGAAAATCCTGAAAGAGTAAGGTCTGCTCTGATGTTTGCAACTCTTGCAGCATCGGCAAATTACCGTACAATATTGTATTGTATTCAGAGCGCTGTTGATGTCATGGTTAAAGGCGCTGCAGAAAAGATAGAGCCGTCGAGACCAGATACCCCCACAATAACTCAACGTCTCAAAGAGGCAGTAGAGATGGGTGTCGAGATTCAGTGTTGCTCGCAAACGATGGCCAACAAAGGTCTGAAAGAAAGCGATCTCATCCCAGGAGCAACAGTAGCAGGGGCTATGAATCTCATAGCCCTTGCCACAAAATCAGAGGGCACACTTTGTTTTTAGATCGAGCGACGTCAGCTACCTGTCAAAAAATCAAAGATTAAATTTATACCTGCGGCAAAGACTCTTCGTAAGATTACCAATCTGACATCGAACCATAACCATTGCTCTTTCATCTATGAACTTTCAGGATTGAAGATTTCTCTTACTACAGGTTATACTGATATTTAATGCAAGTCGAAAAAATAGAACTCATAGGCTTCAAGTCATTTGCTGAAAAGACGGTATTTCATCTCCATCCAGGTATAACCTGCATAGTTGGGCCGAATGGTGCCGGAAAGAGTAATATTGTCGATTCCTTCCGATGGGTTCTCGGTGAACAGAGCGCAAAGAGCCTTAGAGGTGACAGGATGGAAGAGGTCATCTTTAATGGTTCTGCAACCAAAAAGCCAAGGGGTATGGCAGAGGTCAATCTTTATCTCTCCTTCGATATACCTGATAGCGGAAATGGTAACGGAAGGAATGTCACTGTAGTAACGAGACGTCTTTACAGGTCAGGGGAGAGTGAATACCTGATTAATAAGAGAACATGCAGACTGAAGGACATAAGGGATCTCTTCCTCGATTCGGGCCTTGAGGTGAAGAGTTATTCAATCCTCGAACAGGGAAGGATTGGAGATATATTGAATTCAAAACCCCAGGAGAGGAGGTTTCTCATCGAGGAAGTTGCCGGTGTGATGAAGTATAAGGTGAGGAAGGCTGAGGCCCTCTCCAAGCTGGAGCAATCGAGGCAGAACCTCCAGAGGGTTAATGATATCATACTGGAGGTGAAAAGGCAGATCAATTCCCTCGATAGACAGGTAAAAAAAGCGGAAAGATTCAAGAGGCTATCGACAGAGATTAAAGACCTCGAGATAAAGATAGCAAAAAGGGATTATGATGGCATCAAAGATAGCCTCGACAATACCCTCATGAGTCTGAAGAGTCTAAAGGAAGAAGAGGCCTTGCTCAGGTCTGAACTGAATAGGGTAGAAAATGAGATAGAGACAAAAAAGGTAGGGCTTATAGATAAGGAGAAGGTCCTCGAAAGGGCAATCACTGAGCTACGAGAGGTAGAGAGGGAAATGGCTGAACTGGAAAGAAGCGTAGCCGTCTCCAGGACAGAGATAAATAACCTCAATGAGTATCTGTCAAAGCTAACGCTTCAGGAGATCGAGGTGAATACAAAGATCTCTGACTCTGAGAAGAGGATAGAGGAACTTGGCAGTATGGAGGTGTCTCTTATTTCAGAGATAGATAGTCTCAAGGAGTCACTCAGAGAAAAGACTGATATATTGAAGGAGGCCGAAGCTAACATATCCGAAAAAGAGAGGATAATCGAGATAAAGAGAAAAGAGATCTTCAGGCTTGCAGAAGAGATAAGTCATATAAGAAATGATATAGCCAGATCCATGACGATGATTGGAACCCTTGAAAAGAGGGATACCTCTATATCGAGAGATGGAGAGACAACCTCAAAGAACCTCGCTGACCTGGAGAGGAAGATAGAAAAGACAGAGAGAGTTCTTAGTCTCAAAGATAATGAATTACCCGCTCTGAAAGAGAGAAGAGAGGCCCTTTCGTCAGAGATACAGAGGGACTCAGAGGTTCTCGAGACCCTGAGGACCGAAGTGGCTCGAATGAGGGAGGACCTTGCCTCTTCTATATCGAGACTTCAGTCTCTCAGAGAGATAATCCATGAGGAGATCCCCTCAGAGACATATGAGGGTTATCTTCCCATCATATCGACTGTTGCTGATATAATCGATGTTGAGGAGTCTTATGAAAAGGCTATAGAGAATGTCCTTTCCGAAAAGATAAAGGCCTTTATTGTAAGGTCCTCAGAGGACATATTTAAGGCCTTATCCAATCTGAAAGGGATAAAGAGGACATCCTTCATTCCACTTGATCTGCCCGATTCTGATTCTCTTCCTCTTCCTGAAAACGAGGCAATCATCGGTCGGGCTATCGATTTCGTCAGGATTCAGGATGAAGATAAGAGTTTCACACCGCTTATAAAGCGACTCCTTGATAACATCCTGATCATCAGGGGATTTCCAGAGATAAGTTCATTGATAGGCAGTGGTGGCTTCACCTTCGTGACTCCTGATGGGGAGGTAGTGGAGCCTTCTGGAACAGTGACTGTTGGTGAAGGCAGGGGCATATTAAAAAGAAAGAGGGAGATAAGAGAACTCGAAAACAGGATTAAGGTTACCCGTGAATCAATGGAGGCTTCTGAAAGAGAGCTTAACAGGATAGAGACGGAACGGACCAATAAGAGAGGACTTTTAAAGGAGATAGACTCATCAATCGTGGAGACAGAAAAGGAGATATCCCTCCTTAGATTAACATTGAAGACACAGGAAGAAGAAAGGGAAAGGATAAGGAGAAAACTATCCCATCTTGAACTCGAGTCAGAAGAGGTGCAGAGGGAAATAAAGTCCCTGAAGGAGATAATCTCAGGAAAAGAGGGAGAATTAAATACCCTTAAGGTGAAAAAGGATGAGGCTGAGGCAGGTCTGGCTGATATACAGGATGAGATATCGAGGGTCAGGGTAAACCTTGAAGAAGAAAGGTCTTCTATCACGGATCTCCGTCTATCTCTGAACTCATGCAGGGAGAAGCTCGATTCCATTCAGAAAGAGAGAGCCCGTTTTAAAGAAAGTATAAATGACCTGATGACAAGGATGGAAGGCTTTAAAGAGGAACGATCAGGGGTCTCCACAAGAATAGCCCAGTGCAGTCTTGTTATAAAAGAGGGAGAAGAAAGATTGAAGACTCTTGCAATAAGGGCAGACCAGATGAAGAGGAATATTGATGAGCTTAGAGAAGGGTTAAAAAGGGAGTCAGATGAGATTAATGCTTCAGAACAGAAGGCCCGTTCTCTAAGATCAAAGGTTGAAGGGTTAGTGGCATCTATTAATGAGACTGAGCTCACAGCAACAGAACTGAGACTCAGGCTCGAGAACCTTGAGGGTTCTATCAAGATGCACTATGGCATCGATATATCTTCGGTTGTGACAGGAACAGTTGAGGAAGGGGATGAAGAGAGACTGAATGAACTCAGGGCAAAGATACAGGAACTCGGCCCAGTAAATCCCGGGATACTCGAGGAGTTTGAGGATTTGAAGAACAGATACTCCTTTCTAACAGGTCAGCAGGAAGACCTCAATAAATCGATCGCTGAACTGGAAGAGGCGATAACGAGGATAAACAGCACAACAAGAAAGAAATTAAGGGAGGCCTTTGAACAATTGAACCTGAAGTTTACTGAGGTATTTGTAGAACTCTTCGGTAGCGGAAAGGCAGGTCTTGTCCTGACTGATGAAAACAATATACTTGAATCAGGCATAGAGATCATGGTCCAGCCTCCTGGCAAAAGGGTACAGAACATAAACCTTCTTTCAGGAGGAGAAAAGGCCCTTACTGCCATAGCTCTTCTCTTTGCAGGATTCCTCATAAAACCTTCTCCCCTCTGTATCCTCGATGAGGTTGATGCAGCCCTGGATGATTCGAATATCGAGAGATTCTCGGCTCTACTGAAGAGACTCTCCTCGCGGATCCAGTTTATAGTAATAACCCACAACAGGGTTACGATGGAGGTCGGGGACTATCTATACGGCATCACGATGGAAGAACCAGGGGTATCAAAGGTCATATCCATGCAGCTTACTGAAGTTCAGAATGTATAACGAATTAACTGGTATCGCCTTATCGACAAAGATAGAAGACCTCCTCTGTTATGGCTTCGATGCCAGTGGATTGGAGGGAATGCCATCTGTTGTTGTCTGGCCTGAGAATACAGAAGAGGTCATAAGGATAATGAGATACGCCTATGAGAATGGGATCTCAGTAGTTCCCCGTGGGGCAGGTACAGGCATGACAGGCGGTGCGATGCCGACGGAGAATTCTATGGTCATGAGTCTCGAGAGGATGAACAGGATAATTGATCTGGATAGGGAAAATATGACAGCCCTCGTTGAGCCTGGCCTTATCAATGGAAGGCTCCAGAAGGAGATAGAAAGAGAAGGCCTCTTCTATCCTCCTGATCCAGCGAGCATGAATTTTTGCACCATTGGAGGAAATGTTGCTGAAAACGCTGGCGGGCCAAGGGCCCTGAAATACGGGGTGACAAGGGACTATGTAATGGAATTAGAGGCTATCTTACCTGATGGCAGCCTGATCAGGACAGGGGTCAAAACCCATAAGGGAGTTGTCGGCTATGACCTGACGAGATTACTGGTCGGTTCCGAGGGAACCCTTGCAGTCATAACAAAGATAAGGCTTAAACTACTTCCAATTCCTGAAGATGTGATAACCCTCCTTGCTCTCTTCAATAACCTGCCCTCAGCAGGCAAGGCTGTCACATCCATATTATCGTCAGGGATCATACCGAGGACCCTCGAATTTATGGATAGAGAGGCCATCATTGCTGTTGAAAACCTTTATCCCCTCGGCCTGCCTCCTGATAACGAGGCACTCCTGCTGATAGAACTTGATGGACATGGAAAGGCCATAAAAGAAGAGGCCGAAAAGGTTGTTCAGATATTGCACAAACTCGGCTCTGATGTCAGAGTAGCAGAGGATGAAGATGCCAGGGATAAGATATGGGAGGCGAGACGTTCGTTATCCCAGGCCCTATACCATCTCAGTCCTCACAAGATAAACCAGGACATAGTAGTGCCGAGAAACAGGATACCCGAGATGCTCAACGGCCTCAGAAGACTTGCCGAAGAAAAGGGATTAAGGATCGTAAATTTCGGTCATGCTGGAGATGGTAATATTCATGTGAATATAATGGTTGATAAAAAAAACGAGGAGGAATACAGAAAAGGTCAGTCCATCGTCACCGAAATATTCGAATTAACCCTCTCTCTTGGTGGCACGATTTCAGGAGAACATGGCATAGGGATAACAAAGGTCCCGTATATCAGGATGGAGATCAGAGAGAAAGAACTCTCGCTGATGAGGGGTATTAAAGGGGTCTTCGATCCAAAGGGCATACTGAATCCAGGAAAGGCAATTTAGAAGATTAACGTCTTATACCGTATTTCTTCATGAGTGAATGAAAGTTTGTCCTCTGCATCCCCACCTCTGCTGCTGCCCTCGATATGTTCCAGTCATTCCTGCCAAGGGCATCAAGTATAAAGGACCTCTCTATACCTTCAATGGACCTGGCCTTTAATCTCTTCTTCGTCTCCTTCAATTCTCTCAGATTCCTGGGTACCTTTATATCCTCTGTTTTCGGAATGATAATATCTTCAGGCCTCAATGTGTCTCCGCGGGCGAGTATGACAGCCCTGTGTATAACATTCTCCAGTTCCCTGATATTACCAGGCCAATCATAGGAGAAAAGTTCCTTCATCGCCTCTGCTGATATATAAGAAACCCTCTTGCCCAGATCCTTACTGTACTTCCTCAAAAAGTATTCCGTCAAAACAGGGATGTCTTCCTTTCTCTCCCTCAGAGGAGGCATGAATATAGGAAAGACATTAAGCCTGTAGAAGAGGTCTTCCCTGAAGGAGCCTTCCTTAACGAGCAAAAGGAGGTCCTTATTTGTTGCTGCAATGATCCTGATATCAGCCTTTATTATTTCCCTTCCTCCGACAGGTCTGAACTCCCTTTCTTGAATGAGCCTCAATAACTTTGCCTGAAGGGGGAGATTCAGGTTCCCTATCTCATCAAAGAAGAGGGTTCCCTTCCTTGCGACCTCTATGAGTCCCTTCTGTGTCTCTGAGGCGCCTGTAAATGCACCCTTTATATACCCGAATAATTCAGCCTCCATGAGATTGTCAGGGATAGTGCCACAGTCAACAACTATAAAAGGGCCTTCCCTTCTCGGACTATTATAGTGAATTGCCCTCGCAACGAGTTCCTTCCCTGTCCCGCTTTCACCTGTTATGAGGACTGTGCCTTCTGTAGGTGCAACCGTGGCGATGAGATTAAAGACCCTCTGGATGGCCTTTGATGTGCCGACTATATTTTCTACCCTGTAAAGGGCCTGAATCTCCTGCCTCAGTCTCGTATTCTCGAGTAAAAGGTTCCTTCTTTCAAGGGCCCTGCTGACTACATTTATGAGTTCCTCGGGGGAGAAAGGCTTTTCCAGATAATCATAGGCCCCGTATCTTATCGCCTCGATAGCTGACTTTATGGTACCGTAACCTGTAATAACTATGACCTCTATGTCAGGCCAGGCCTCTTTGACCTTTTTCAGCACATCGATGCCATCCATATCAGGCATCCTCAGGTCTGTAAGGACAAGGTCAAAGGGTTTTTTCGAGAGGATCTTCAATCCATCTTTTCCGCCTGCTACAGAGGCAACAAGAAATCCTTCAGGAGCGAGCACCTTCTCACAACTCCTCCTGACTATCTCATCATCATCGATTATAAGAACCCTTCCCTTTTCCATTCATCATGAATGAGTCTCGCCTGACATCGCCTCCCTTACGGCTTCGATAAGGGCATCAGGGGTGAAGGGTTTTTCTATGTAATTGTAGGCACCCATCCTCATTGCCCTGACAGCATGCTCAACAGTGCTATAACCTGTAATCATTATAACCTTTGTATCAGGGTGCCTCTCCTTCACCTTTGTGAGAAATTCCATGCCATCCATGTCAGGCATCTTGAGGTCTGTGAGGATAACGTCATATCTGTTGTTCTCTGTCATGGCGAGACCCTCAATCCCATTGGCTGCCACATCCACATCGTATCCCTCTGGCGTAAGACACTTTTTGCAACTCACCCTGACTATCTCTTCATCGTCAATAACGAGTATCCTTGGCCTGCTCATTTACCTCCTCCTGACCGTAATATTGAGATAAGATAAAGTTGAATTTCTCTTAGCCTCTATCTTCCACTTCCTTCAACTAACTCCCTTATCCCTCTGTTGATCCCCTCCTTTATCCTCTCAAGGATCAGCGGTAGATTTATTGGAATCCCTTCAAGTTCAGCCTTTATATCATCCGTATCAAATCGGAATGTACGGCTATCTTTATTATACTCTAAAACGATAGTCAACTCAGGATTACCTGCAATAAGGACCATGATGGTCGCTCCTATGTCTCCTATGGGCTTCATGTCTATATGGCTGGGCCTGAATTCAGCACTAATAATTGTCCCCTTTCCCTCTTCAGAAGATATTGTAAGCCTGCCACCTGACTCCTCAGCAGCCTGTTTCAGTAAGGGGATACCAAGACCAACCTTTCTCACCGTCTTTGTCGTAAAGAATGGGTCTGAAACCATCCTCAGGAGCTCCTCATCCATCCCCTTCCCATTGTCTCTCACCTCAAGGATAAGAAGGTCTGCTGTCGAGTCTTCCCTGATCATGATCTCTATCCTGTCAGCTCCAGCAGTGATGGAGTTTTCTGCTATATCGAGTATATGTAATGAGAGGTCCTCCATCTACCAGTAAAACTTACCATCTCTAAGGGCCTTTTTTATCTCCTCAAGAGATATATCTTCCATCTCAAAGATCGTTATCCTTCTTCCTATGTCCTCGATGTAATGGGCATCAGAGAAGGAGACCCACGGAAATCTATCGAGTTCATGAAATACCCTTTTAGCCTCGTCCCTCTTTATATGATGTGAGAACTCCAGTGCATCGAATGAGAGGTCATCAGGTATAAAGCCAAGCTGTGAGATTATACTGAAGGACCCCTTATCCACATGACTTGCTATAGCAATGCCTCCGAGTGACCTGACGGTATCAACAATTTCTTCCACACCTATGCGGGTCGCACCGATAAGGAGTCTCTTATTGAGGGACAGAACCTCATCCATCTCATTTACAACAACCTGATGACCATAGAGCCTCTCATCATTCTCTCCAGAGGGAAGATTTTCATAGACAAGTCTCTGTAACCTTCTTGCATCTTCAATCTCATCAAAGATGGCAAGGATATGGATCTCCTCTGAAGAGGTCACCTCTATACCTGCAAGGACATAAAGGTTGTCTCCGCCAAGTCTCCTTGCAACCTCTACATTCTCCATTGAGTTATGATCTGTCAGGGCTATGATATCCAATCCTTTTTCGATTGAGGTCTTTATGATCCCGCGAGGAGTCATATCCAGTTCAGCGCAGGGTGATAGACAGGAATGGATATGGAGGTCTGCACGATAACCCCTCAACATCGAAGCATTTGATAAAGCCTGCCGCTCAGATCAAAGGTTGTCAGCGAAGTTGCTGCAATACTGACCCCTTCCTTTGAAGCCTTTCTGACTGTCTCTTCCTCTGGCGAGCGATTATTAGTGATGATTATGGCCGCGATATTCTTCAGGGTCGCAACAGCAACGATATTTGGATGTGTCTGGAGGGTTATCCATATATCCCCCTCCCTCGCATTTGCCATTACATCTGAGAGAAGGTCACTTATGTAACAACCCTTCACCTCTCTTGTAAGATCCCCTGTTACTATTACCGACAGCCCCAATCTATCGAAGACCTCTCTTACGTTCATCCTCTCCCTCACTTTATCCTGATAAGGATCTCTACTGTCGTTCCTTCTCCTACAACAGAGTCTATCCTGAGTTCATCTGCATTCTTCTTCATATTAGGCAGCCCCATTCCAGCCCCCCATCCCATCTCCCTAACCCAGTCAGGTGCAGTCGAATATCCCTCCTCCATAGCCTTATTTATATCAGGTATGCCAGGCCCCATGTCTTCGAAGACAACCTTTATGAGGTCATGAGACACCTGATAATACATAACACCTGCTATTGCGTGGATAATTACATTCATCTCACCTTCAAAGGTGGCTATTGCAGCCCTCCTCACAATATCCTGGCTTATTCCAAGATTTGTCAATATGGATTTCAACTCACTTGATGCTGCGCCAGCCTTTGTAAAATCACCACCTACGAGGTGAAAGCTCCCTTCAATCTTAGTCCGAAATTCATCTGTTTTCATCAACACAACTCCTCAACCCTTCAGAATATAATTTACCGCAGGCGGTGAACCTCGATAAGGGCGACACGAGAAGGGCTATATTTTTTTCCTTTGCAAGGGCGACGGTATCTTTATCAGGTCTCTTATTAAGAACAAAGACTATGGCCTTTATGTCAGCTATGTCAGCCGTCCTTACCACCTGAGAATTTGTAAGACCTGTAATGAGAAGGGATTTATGTCTCGTCGAGAAGTGCAGCAGGTCACTCATAAGATCAGAGCTACAGACCGTCTCTATCTCTGTATCAAGGGAATCCTGACCAAGTATAACCTCGGCATCCAGGATCTCTGCTATCCTCTTAATCTTCATCCTATCTCAGAACCTTCCTCGACAGGGAGCCTTATGAAGAAACTCGCTCCCTTTCCGACCTCGCTCCTCACAGTGATGTTTCCACCATGTCTCTTTATTATCCCGTAGCTTACAGCAAGTCCCAGACCTGTACCCTTTCCAACAGGTTTTGTAGTGAAAAAGGGCTCAAAGATCTTGCCGAGATATTCCTCTGGGATACCAGGTCCTGTGTCTGTAAATTCTATCTCTATAAATTTCTTCCCTTCCTGAGGATGGCCCATCTTAAACCATGGAGTCTCTTCTGACTCTCCCACAGTCCTTGTGGCTATAGTAATCTGTCCCTTTTCATTCATGGCGTCTGCTGCATTAATAAGGAGATTGAGGAAGACCTGTTGCATCTGATTCGGATCAACATGAATAAGCGGGAGGGATTCATCGAAATTTAGATTGAATTTGATATTATGAAACTTTGCCTGGTTCTTCACCATAGCTATCGTGCTATCAAGAAGCGTATTGATATTTACCTCTACCCTCTCGGCAGTGGCCTTTCTCGAGAATCCGAGAAGACCCTTTATGATCTTCGAACACCTGTTTGCCTGCTCTATAATGATCTCAAGGTCTTCCCTGTCCTGCTTATTTTCTGGAGGAAGTCTCTTGAGCATGAGATGGGCAAATGTAACAATTCCTGTAAGGGGGCTGTTGAGTTCATGGGCAACACCAGCTGCCATCCTTCCAAGAGATGCGAGTTTCTCTGCATTTATTAATTGTTCATGGGCCTTCATGATCTCTGTTGTCTTCTTCTGTATCTCTTCCTCAAGGGCCTTCGTCCAGTTCTCCATATTCTCCTTGTATCTCTTGATATCCCTTGCCATATTATTAAAGGTAGCAGCTAAAAGACCCATCTCGTCAGAGGACTTTATCTGTATCTCATAGTCGAGGTCACCCTGGGCAATCCTCTTCATCCCTTCCTCGAGGAGTGAGATAGGCCTGGAGACAAATTTGTATAGTATGATGCAGAGGGTAACCGAGATGATACTCACAAATAGACCGCCAAAGAAGATAGTTCCAATGCGATTCTGCCTGATAGTCTTATCAACTGTAGCTGTGCTGAAGTCTGTCTCGAGTACCCCAAGAACCTTCTGCTCTCTTGAATGCCTGTGGCATGCCGCTGTATAGCATGCGGGCTCGTTATAAATGGGAACGACGAGTTTAAGACTCTTTCCGGCCTTATCCTTTGTTATTGTCCAGTTCCTGGACATTGCCATGACATCAGAGGGCTTCGAATCAGCGTGACAGATTCGGCATGATGGATTATCCCTGCCAACTACCATCCCCACCGACTTCTTATCAGAAGAGAAGACTATCCTTCCTGTCTTGTCATAGATTACAATTGCCTTTATGTCCGGGCCAGAGCCTATAACATTGATAGTCTGTTCAACAACCTCATGGTGGGCAGTTAGCATCCCGTAAAAGACACCTCTCTTTATGAGGTCTGCCTTTGAAGAGGCATAGCTGATGAGGTTATTCATCATTATCTTCTCTTCATAACTAACGAAGATATAACCGAAGACAAGACTCCCCACAGTCATTAAGGCGCCAACGGCTATGATGAGTTTTCCTGCGAGGGAGTTGAAGGATTTTTTAATCATGAATTATTTTATCACAAAAGATGGATTATAATTTATAACCTATCTTTCTGAGAAAATCCCTTCTCCTGTCTCTATCCTCTATTGTCTCGACCCCCTTTGGAGAAAATCCGTCAATAACACCTATCACACCACTGCCCTGTTCAGTCGAGGCCACTATCACCTCGAGGGGATTTGCAGTTGCGCAGAAGACCCTGCATACCTCAGGACAGTTCTTGACCTGATTCAGGATATTTACAGGGAAGGCATCCTTGAGGATGATACAGAAGACATGACCTGCTCCTATATCCCTGAGCGTCTTTGTAGTGGCTTCGATAAGACTCTCGTCATTTCCCTCTTTCCTTATCAGACAGGGGCCTGATGCCTCTGTAAAGGCAACACCAAACCTTGCCTGAGGGACGGTTGTAACGATAATCTCATAGAGGTCCTCGATCGTCTTGATAAAGTGAGTCTGACCGATGATGATATTACATCCCTCGGGGATCTCGACCCTTACTGACCTTATTTCCATGAGACACCTCCTGTTCATGTAACGTTATGCTATAATGAAAATAAAATTCATCAGGATATGTCAAGTCTTAAACTATTTATAAAGGTGTCCCTCTTTGGTCTTCTACTCCTTTCCCCTGTATATGCAGCAGAGGTCTCAGTTCCTGATGTCAGGATTGTCGGAGGAGATATCTCTGTATCAGCAGGGATAATACTTGATGAGAAAGGGGTTGAAGAACTGCGGAGTGGCATATCAAAGGAATTGACAATATATATAGACCTCTTTAAGGTCTGGTCAATGTGGCCTGACGAATTCATCACAGGTAAGAAGGTCATAAACACGCTGACGAGCGACCCCATAAAGGGCGAATATATAGCCTCATCCTTTGATGGGCTCACCATGACAAAAAAGAGATTCAAGGATTTTGACTCCATGCTCAGGTGGGCACTCAATCTAAGGGATGTAAAGATAGCCAATATAAAGGAACTCGAAGAGTCTGAGTACTTCGTCAGGATAACAGTAGAATCGAGGCTTCGGAAACTTCCCTCTGTCATAGGTTATATCCTCTTCTTTGTGCCCGAAAAAGAATTCAAGATAGTGAAGGATTCTCCCAAATTTTCGATACCAAGGAACAGGCAATGAAAGGTTGGCCTATTAAGATAACTGTATTCTTACTGGTCTTGCTTATGCTCGTTCTGGAGATCCATTTTATCAGACTCAAGGACCTCTCGATATCAACAAAGGTCCTGCTACTGATCATACTCAACCTGAATACCATTGCCCTTCTGACCCTGATATTCTTTGTTCTGAAATCCCTTATAAGATTGTATCTCGAAAGAAGGCAGAGGGTGCTTGGCTCGAGGTTCAAGACCAAGATCGTTCTCATCTTCGTCATACTAACATCCATCCCTTCAATTTTACTCTTTATGGGTGCAAGCGGCCTGTTGACAAACTATATAGACAGGTGGTTCACCCCAAAGATTAAAGAACCTCTCGGCAATAGCATATCCCTTGCAAAGGGATTATATGAACTTGAAAAGGAGAGAACCCTTAATATAGCAAGACTGGCGGCATCAAAAGGGGTTGTACCTGAAGGTTACAGGGTTTACAGGGTTAACAGGCCTGACGAGAGTCCATCCCTGGCAGCAGAGGTCTTTAGTGGCGAAGAATGGGTTGAGGTAATATCAGGCGATGAAGGCGATATCATCAGGGCAGCAGTCCCCGTATCAAAGGGTGGTAAGGTAACAGAGGTCTTTGTTGTAGAATCCATGATACCCCGAGATCTGAACCTCAGGGTGAATCAACTCAAGGATTCCTATGAGGATTACATAAAACTCGAGACCTTCAAAAAACCTCTAAAATTAAATTATCTCCTGTTCCTCGGCTTCTTCACCCTTCTTGTTATCTTCACCGCAATCTGGGTCTCCCTCAGGATAGCTAAGGGGATAACAGAGCCTGTCCAGATGCTGGCACAGGCAACGAGGGATGTCGCAGCAGGCAATCTTGTGGTCTCATTGAAGACCGAAAGGGATGACGAGATAGGTCTCCTCATCGAATCCTTTAATAAGATGGTAAAAGATTTAAACGAGGGTAAGGAAATTCTCCAGGCTGCTTATCTTGAATCTGACAGGAGAAGGCTCTGCATGGAGAATATCCTTGAGAACATCAGAAGTGGCGTTATATCCCTCGACGGAGATGGAAATATCGTCACGATAAACAGGGCAGCACTTTCCATTCTCAATCTAAGTCCTGATGCGGTTAAAGGGAAGAATTACAGGGAGATACTCTCTACAATTAAGTCAGATACACTTCAGGAGCTTATCCATGGAATCAAATTGAAGACCTTAGAGAGGATAGAAAGGGACCTGTGGGCAACAATCAATGGTAGAAGGGCGATGCTGAGGGTCACCATAATGGGATTAAGAGACAGGGATTCAAACTATCTTGGCCTCCTTGTTGTCTTCGATGACCTCACCGATATTATCAAGGCACAGAAGGCTGTAGCATGGCAGGAGGTAGCGAGAAGGATGGCCCATGAGATCAAAAACCCTCTCACCCCTATAAAGCTTTCCACAGAAAGGATGCTAAGAAAGTGGGAAAACCATGACCATGACTTTGAGGAGGTCTTTAAGAAGTCCACAAAGACGATCATACGAGAGGTGGATGGGTTAAAGAAACTGGTGGATGAATTCTCGAGATTTGGGAAGATGCCTGATATTAACAAAGCCCCTGCCAGTATAAGTGCTATAATAGAAGATGTTGCTAATTTATACAGGGCATATAAGGGCCTGAATATAAAGGTCTCGATCCCGGCAGATACCCCTCTTGTCGAGCTTGATGGAGAGCAATTTAAACGGGTGTTAATCAATCTCTTTGACAATGCCCGTCAGGCGATGGGAGAAGGCGGGACTATTGATGTGTCTGTCGATTATGATCTCAGACTGAACAGGATATTCATCAATGTGGCTGATAATGGCCCTGGTATTAAGGAAGAGGACAAGGATAAGCTATTCCTTCCATATTTTTCTACAAAAAAGGGCGGGACAGGCCTTGGTCTTGCTATTGCAGATAGGGTCATTACTGAACATATGGGTTATTTAAGGGTAAGGGATAATATTCCAAAGGGTACGGTTTTTACTATTGAATTGCCTATAAAGGAGAGGTTATGAAACCTGTAATACTCGTGGTTGATGATGAGGAGGGGATCAGGGAGACCCTTTCGGCCATCCTCGAGGACGAGGGATATAATGTTATAACAGCCACCACAGGAGAGGATGCCCTTAACATATTCAGGAGGGAGGTCCCTGACCTCGTATTCCTCGATATCTGGCTACCAGGGATCGATGGTATCGAGACATTGAAGGAGATCAAGAACATAGGTAGTGATGTCCCTGTTATCATGATCTCAGGCCATGGGACTATAGATATTGCTGTCAGGGCAACCAGGATGGGTGCCCTCGAATTTCTTGAGAAACCCCTTTCCCTCGATAGGGTCGTCCTGTCGGCAAAAAATGCCCTCACTATGAGAAACCTCGAGAAAGAAAACAGGGTTTTAAGGGAGAGCCTTGCCCGGAGATGGAGGCTCATCGGCGAGTCGAAGGAGATGAAGGCACTCAGGTCACAGATAGAGATGGCATCAAGGAGCCAGAGCAAGGTATTGATCACAGGGGAGAGTGGATCAGGTAAAGAGTTGGTTGCAAGACTCCTGCATAGTCTCAGCAGCAGGGCATCTAAGCCATTTATCGAGGTGAATTGCGCAGCCATCCCACAGGAACTGATAGAGAGCGAGATGTTTGGACATGAAAAGGGATCTTTCACAGGGGCCTTTGAGAGGAAGAAAGGAAAGTTCGAGCTTGCTGACGGTGGTACCCTTTTCCTCGATGAGATAGGCGATATGTCTTTACAGACACAGGCAAAGGTGCTCAGGGTTATCGAGACACAGGAATTTCAGAGGATAGGGGGGAGTTCGAATATTAAGGTTGATGTGAGGATAATCGCAGCAACAAATAAGGACCTCTTAGAGGAAGTAAAAAAGGGCAACTTCAGAGAAGACCTCTTCTTTCGTCTCAATGTGATACAGATAACAGTGCCACCCCTGAGAAATAAGAGGGATGATATACCACTTCTTGTCGATTATTTCATAAAGATCATCTCTGAAGAATATGGACAGAAGCCGAAGAAGATCACACCCGAGGCAATCAAGAAGCTCCAGAATCACGACTGGCCTGGTAATGTAAGAGAATTGAGGAATACCATAGAGAGGCTGCTCATAATGACGCCATCAGAAGTAATCACAGAGAAGGAGATAAACCTGAGCAGTCCTCTTTGCTCGGCCGATTATTTCAGGTACAGGACATTGAAAGAGGCAAGAGAGGCCTTTGAGAGGGATTTTATCCTGAGAAGGCTTGAAGAGAACAACTGGAATATATCAAGGACAGCAGAGGAACTCGATATAGAAAGGAGCAATCTCCACAGAAAGATCAAGGCGTATAATTTAGGGTGAAACACCCCTTCCGCTTCACCTGATTGCATTCCATTTTTATAATTTTTATATTATACTATATACAGTCGCACTGTAGCTCTGTCGCCCTAAAGTGAATGGGGAGTCGTCCAATGGCAGGACGGCAGACTCTGGATCTGCTTATAGGGGTTCGAATCCTCTCTCCCCAGCCAGAAGGTCCCATCGTCTAGAGGCCCAGGACGTAGCCCTCTCAAGGCTAAAACACGGGTTCGAATCCCGTTGGGACCGCCAATTATCAGGCATTATAAGGGAACAATCAGGTTACTGAGTCTCCCTATCCTTTGTCAGATATTCCACAGAGGCCTTAAGAGTGCTGAGTCGAAAAGGCTTCTCGAAAAAGTCATCAGCTCCTGCCTGCATAAAGACCTGTTTACAGTAAAAGGCGCTTATACCGATTACAGGGGTAAGGGGTTTCAATTTTTTGATCCTTTTTGTTAATAGAGGACCAAAAGAATCGGGCAATTGATAATCGCTGATGACTATATCAAAATCGTTATGCATGATTTCAATGAGCACACCTGAGGCATCTTCGACAGGAACAACCTCAAAACCATTTTCCTCGAAAAAGTCCTTTAGGAGTTGTCTTATAAGAAAATCATCTTCTACTACGAGCATCTTCTTTCTCATACTATCCCCCTCAAACCTTGGATCCTCTATTAATCTATGAAAGGAGGACAGGAAATTCAAGAGAAATTTTATTGAATCTTAAGGCATTTTATTGAAATATGATTAAATCTCAATCACTATTTTCAAGATATTGTCCCAGGAGCTTCAGGGATTCAAGAACCTTCTCGCCCTCAAGAGTAAGGCAGTATCTCTTCTTATTATCCTGAAAGACAAGACCGGAATCGATAAGCATCCTCAGATGGTATGAGACCTTTGTATTGTCTGCAATCTTCAGGGTATCTGTAATCTCTGAGAGCCTCATGCCTGAATTCGACCTCAGCATCCTTAAGATAGAACGCCTTATAGGATTTGAGAGAGATGTAAAGGCCTGATCCATATTCAGCTTTCTCGTCTCATCTTCGAACCTCTTTTCTTCAATTGTCTTGTTCACCACTGAGAGAAGCTCCCACAAGCGGAAAGGCTTTTTGATATAATCACTCGCTCCTCTCTTAATGGCTTCAACAGCGTTGTCTACTGTGGCGAAGGCGGTCATGATTATTATCTTTGTCCCTGGACTTATCCTCTTTATCTCGCTCAGGAGTTCGAGTCCTGTAACTCTCGGCATTACCATATCAATAAGGGCTATATCATATGGAGAAGATGCTATTTTTTCGATGGCCTCGATCCCGTTTGAGGCCTCATCAACCTGAAAACCTGAACTACTCAAGGCATCGACTATCGTTGCCCTCAAGTCATTATCATCATCTGCAATGAGTATCCTTTTCATCGTATCTCCTTAAGAATTCAGAAGAGCAAATAGATTGATAATGTTAAGTTAATCATATTATATCAACAAATTCAATGGAAAATATTTTCATCTTTTTCTCTGGATATTGAAAACCTTTTAATGCGATAATTCGAGCATCATTATTAGGGCATCCTCATCAGGATGGACATAGTAATGTCTTCTCACTCCTACAACCTTGAAATTGAACCTTTCATAAAGCCTTTTTGCTGCAAGATTAGAGGTCCTCACCTCAAGATATATGTATCTGCAGCCTTTTCTCTCTACCTCCTCCAATAATCTGCTTACGAGAAGGCTTCCGACCCCCATCCTCCTGAAATCAGGATGCACGGCTAAATTGAGTATATGGGCCTCATCAATGATCATCTCAGCACATATATATCCCAGGATCCTATCACCTATCAAGGCTACCATAGAGATTGAATAGGGTTTATAAATCTCTCTCAGGAAGGAATGAGACGACCAGGGTGTGGAAAAAGAGATATTCTCTATCTCCACCACATGGGGTATATCTGACTCCTTCATCTCTCTTATCACGATATGTCTCATATAAAATGCAAGATTAGTTAAATTATAACCTAAACTTAAGGCTTGACATATTTTATCGAGTCATGTTATTAAAATAAGACCTTTTTTGGAGAGGCCTTCATTTTTTAAATAGGGAGGAGACCTTAATGGGTCTACTGACATTTAAAGGTGGTATCCATCCACCTGATAGGAAAGAACTTGCAAAGGACAGTCCTATTACACCTGCCCCTGTTCCACAAAAAGTTATAATTCCTTTGAGTCAACACACAGGTGCACCGAGCAGACCGGTCGTTGCAATAGGGCAGGAGGTTAAAAAGGGGCAACTCATAGGTGAACCGTCTGCCTTTGTCTCGGCACCTGTTCACTCCTCTGTATCAGGTAAGGTTGTGGCGATTGGAGATTTCCCCAATGCCATGGGAAGGATGATAACCTCTGTTGTTATTGAGAATGATGGGAGTGAGGAATGGACATCCCTGAAAGATGACCCTGATTATATGAGACTTCAACCGGAGGAATTGAAGGAAAAGATAAAGAATGCAGGCATAGTGGGCCTTGGCGGTGCAGCCTTTCCAACGGCTGTAAAGCTTTCACCTCCGAAGGAGAAACCCATCGACACTGTAATAATAAATGGTGCTGAATGTGAGCCATATCTTACGGCTGACTATAGATTGATGATAGAGAGGTCAGAGGAGGTTATAGAGGGCCTGAGGATCCTGATGAAGGTCCTTGGTGTAAACAGGGGATACATAGGGATAGAAAATAATAAACCTGATGCTATCGAAGTAATGAAGAAGGCAGCATCAAGGGATAAAAACATTGAGGTCTGTTCCCTGGAGGTAAAGTATCCTCAGGGAGCTGAGAAGATGCTTATTAAGGCAATAACAGGAAGAGAAGTCCCCCCGAGGGGGCTACCGATGGATGTTGGGACGGTTGTCCAGAATGTTGGTACTGCCTTTGCCATATATGAGGCCGTGAGGTTTGGAAAACCCCTTATAGAAAGGGTCGTTACTGTCACAGGAGAGGGAATAAAGAGGCCATCAAACCTCCTCGTCAGGATAGGAACGTTGATATCCGAATTGATAGAAGACTGCGGCGGTTTTGTCGATGGTGCAGGAAAGGTCATAGCAGGAGGGCCGATGATGGGATTTGCCCTTGGAACCCTCGATGTACCTGTAACAAAAGGTACCTCCGGAGTTGTCGTGATACCTGAGGAGGGAGTTATACATGCCGAGGAGTTTAAACCCTGTATCAGGTGTGGTAGGTGCATCGATATCTGTCCCATGGGATTGATGCCCTCAATCCTCAGTGTCCTTTCAGAAAAAGGGCATTACGAGGATATGAAGGAGTATAATCTCTTTGATTGCTTTGAATGTGGAAGTTGTGCCTTTGTCTGTCCATCAAAGAGGCCTATAGTCCAGCTTATAAGGCTTGGTAAATCTCTCGTGAAACCTTAGGTAACTCAGGAGGCATAATGGAGGCTATAAAGAAGCAAGAATTGATAGTTACTGTCAGTCCCCATGTTAAGGATGAAGAGACCGTAAGCCGCATAATGTGGAGTGTGAATCTCAGTCTTCTGCCTGCCTTTATAATGGGGGCATATTTCTTCGGTCCAAAGGCGGTATTTGTCACAGCCCTCTGTATATTAACGGCAGTCCTTTCCGAATATTTGGTCCAGAAGGCCTTGAAGAAGAAGGTTACTGTTAGTGATGGCAGTGCCTTTCTTACAGGTCTCCTGTTAGGAATGAATCTTCCATCGTCTTTATGGTCAGTAAAGCCCTTCACGCTCCATATTCCTGTTATAGGAGCTGTCGTCGCCATTATTATCACAAAGCAACTCTTCGGAGGTCTCGGATACAATATATTTAATCCTGCCCTCATTGGAAGGGCATTTCTCCTCATCTCCTTTCCAAAGGCGATGACTATATGGTCCGAACCTACTGCAGCCTTTGTTGCCTTTGATGCAAAGACAACTGCCACGCCACTGGGCATCCTGAAGGAAGAAGGGCTGAACAGATTGATAGAGGTCTTTGGTGACAAGCTACACCTCTATTCCCAGCTACTCCTGGGACACAGGGCAGGCTCGATTGGAGAGACCTCTGCTATTGCCCTGCTCATAGGTGCGGCCTTTCTCCTTTTCAAGAGATACATAACATGGCATATACCCATCTCATTCCTCGGTACCGCAGCACTCCTGGCCTGGATTTTTGGCGGTAAGGACCCTCATACAGGGAAGTTTATCCTTTTCAGTGGCGACCCCATCATCCATTTATTGAGCGGTGGTATGCTCCTTGGTGCCTTTTTTATGGCAACAGATTATGTTACATGCCCCTCTGTCAGGAAGGGACAGATATTGTTTGGAATAGGTTGTGGTGCCTTAACAATGCTTATAAGGCTAAAGGGTGGATACCCTGAAGGAGTCATGTTTGCTATCCTGATTATGAATTGTTTTGCACCCCTGATAGACAGAAAGATGAGGTCAAAGGTCTTTGGATTCGTTAAGAAAAAGAAGGAGACTCAAAGATGAAGGAGATGTTAAAGATTACGATAAGCCTTGTGGTCATCTTTGTCTCTGCCGGCATCATAATGGCAGCGGTCTTTGCCAAGACGGCACCTATAATGGCAGAGGCTCAAAAGAGAGAAAAGGAGGAGGCCCTTAAGAGGCTTATGCCAGAGGCAGAAAAGATAACAGAGGCAGGAAAGTGGGAGCCTCTTCACAAACATGCTGAATATTATGAGGCTAAAAAAGGCGACGAGACGGTCGGCTATATAGCCTCCACATATGGAAAGGGCTATTCAAGTTATATAAGCATACTCGTGGCTACAGACTCTGATATAAAGGTCAAAAAGATAAGCATCCTCAGCCATGGAGAAACCCCTGGACTCGGTGACGAGATAGAACAGGAATACTTCAAGAAGAGGTTTGAGGGTAAGACCCTCGAACAACTCGAGGTAGTAAAGACAGAGACTACGGATAAGATACAGGCGATATCAGGTGCCACCATATCGAGCCGTGCCGTGACAAATGGTGTAAGAGAGGCGGTAAGGCTCCTTAAGGAGAAGTATCAGGGAGGTAAAAAGGATGAATAATAAGAGTTACTGGGCTTTGATAAAGAACGGCATCTTTGCAGAAAACCCTATATTCAGGGTTGCTCTGAGTCTATGTCCTGCTGTGGCAGTGACGAGTGGTGTAAAGAATGGCTTTCTCATGGGAATCGCTGTTCTATTTGTCCAGACAATGGTCAACGTCACTATCTCGGTCATAAGGAATTTCATACACCCAAGGGTCAGGATACCATCATACATGTTTGTGATAGCAACATGGGTTACTGTTACAGACCTGCTCATGGCTGCCTTTGCAAGGGATGTTTACAAGCAGATGGGGCTTTATATCCAGCTCATTGTTGCCTTTGCCATAATACTTTCAAGGGCAGAGCTCTTTGCGAGCAAAAACAGGGTTGTTCCTTCCTTCTTTGATGGTCTTGGAATGGGAATCGGTTTCCTATTTGCCCTTGTCGTAATCAGTTTCTTCAGAGAATTACTCGGGAAGGGGTCAATATGGGGATTGCATATAGTGGAGTTTAAGCCTCTCTTGATCATGATATTACCTACAGGAGGGTTCTTTGCTGTTGGCATCCTCATGGGTCTCTTTAACTGGATAGATATCAAGTTCTTTGGAGGCACAGGTGCCTCTGGAGGAGGACATTAGGAGGAGACATGGAAAATTTGTTTGAATTATTCATTGCAGCCTCTCTCATAAATAACTTTGTCTTTACAAGGTATCTCGGACTCTGTATCTTCTTTGGTGTAACAAAGAAGATGGAGACAGCTATTGGTATGAGTGTCACCTTTACGGCTGTTATGGTTATAAGTGCTGCCCTTAGCTGGGTCATATATAAGGCAATAATGATTCCATTGAACCTCACCTTCCTTAAGATCGTTATCTTCATCGGTATAGTTGCAGGTTTTGTTCAGGCTGCCGATACCATAATGAGGAAGGTCTCTCCAGGTCTCTATTATAAGCTCGGTATCTACCTTGCCCTTATCACGACAAACTGTATAATACTTGCCGTTCCACTTATAAATGCTGGAGAGGGTTATAGCTTTATCCAGAGCCTCTCCTTTGGTCTTGGCTCAGGTGTTGGTTTTGCCCTTGCCCTGATAATCATGGCGAGTATCAGAGAAAGGCTCGAACTCGCTGATATACCCAGGTCTTTTCAGGGACTGCCGATCGCCTTTATTGTGACAGGCCTGATAGCCCTGGCCTTCTTAGGATTCTCGGGGCTGATAACCCTTTGATTGGCTTTGTAATTTTTATTGTAAACAGGGTATAATAAAGAAAGCATAAACTATAAAAAGGGAGAATAAAGGATGTTTGAATTACAGAAGATAGTACTTGATATCTTTGAGATAGTTCAGGGAACATCGGCATTTCACTATCTGATACCGAAGATAGGTGTTGGTGGTGCTGTAGAGGTTACAGGTCCTGTAGACTTCAAGGCCCTCATCACCTTCACCTTCATCTTTCTTGCAGGTCTTGGAGCGATCTTTGGCATAGGTCTTGCGTTTGCTGCCCAGAGATTTGCCGTCAAGGTCGACCCAAAGGTAGAGATGGTGAGGAATGTGCTGCCTGGTGCGAACTGTGGTGCCTGCGGCTTTGCAGGCTGTCAGAGCTATGCTGAGGCCGTCGCCACAAATCCTGATGTCCCTCCCAATCTATGTGCCCCGGGGAAGGCTGCTGTTGCAGAGGCAGTGGCAAGGATAACAGGAAAGGTAGCCTCTGCACAAGAGCCGAATTTTGCAAGGATCATGTGTCAGGGAGGCAGTTCAAAATCTGTTAAGAGATTTAAATATGAGGGAGTACAGGATTGCAGGGCTGCTGTCCTGGCAGGTGGTGGAGATAAGGCCTGTATATATGGATGTCTTGGTTATGGTACCTGCGCAAAGGTCTGCCCCTTTGGAGCCATAAAAATGAATGAGGACCACCTTCCAGTTGTGGATATAACAAAATGTACAGGCTGCAGAAAATGTGAGCAGGCCTGTCCAAAAAAGGTCATAGAGGTCCTGCCAGCGTCCCGTCAGGTCCTTGTTGCCTGCCATTCCAGAGACAAGGGAGTTGATACAAAGAAGAACTGTTCTGTTGGCTGTATAGCCTGCGGGAAATGTGTTAAGATCTGCCCCTTTGAGGCCCCTTCCATCTCTAATAATCTATCGAGGATAGATATCAATAAGTGTAAGGTCTGTGGCCTCTGTGTATCACCCTGTCCAACAGGTGCTATAGTGGACTTTATACCAATGAGGTCAAAGGCCTTTGTAATGGACAATTGCATAGGCTGTCAGATCTGTTCAAAGGTCTGCCCTGTAAATGCAGCTTCAGGAGAGCCGAAAAAGAAGCACACAATAGACCAGCAGAGGTGCATTGGCTGTGGCATATGTACTGCAAAGTGTCCTGTCCAGGCTATCGATGGTACATTCAATGCCCGTGAGGTCTTTGAGGCTGCAGCGGCAAAGAAGGCTGCCAGGGCTGTAGCATAAACTCGGTGCGACTACAACTCAGGGTGAAGGGTGATTTACCCATCTACCACTTCACCCAATTGTCCGATAACCTAAATTTTATGCAGCACTTTATCGCACTACGTCAAAATTACCCTCTCTCTCCGTTTCGCTTCCTGTAATGACCGCCCTGGATAAATTCAGAGAGGTCTCTCGACTCCTCAATTCCTCTGGTATTGATGATGCCCCGCGAGAGGCAGAGATCTTAATAACAGAGACCCTGGGGATCAGCAAAACCGAACTCTATTCAGGAAGATATGAGATAACTGATGAGGAATCCATAAGGGTCGATTCCCTCGCCCTCAGAAGGTCAAAGAGAGAACCCCTTCAGTATATACTCGGTTTTGTAGAATTCCTTGGTCTCAGGTTCCATCTTGGTAAGGGGGTTCTTATACCGAGACAGGAAACAGAGTTGCTCGCTCAGGAGGCTATAAGGCTCTTGAAGGATAGAAAAACAGGGAATGCCAGAGTACTGGACCTGTGTACAGGTAGCGGATGTATAGCTATAACCATAGCCAGTAACCTTCCTGATACAGTCGTTTATGCTATAGACATATCAGAGACAGCCCTAAAATATGCCTGTGAGAATGCTCGATTGAATAATGTTAAAAATGTCATATTCATGAAAGGAGACCTCTATGAACCACTTAAGTTATCAGGTCATAAGATAAGATTTGATTTGATAGCCTCGAATCCACCATATATAAGGAGAAAAGAGATCGAAACCCTTCAGCCCGAGATAAGGGAATGGGAGCCCATTGAGGCGCTGAATGGGGGAGAGGATGGCCTCGATTACTACAGGAGGATCATAGGGAATTCCAGGGAATTCCTGACAGGAGAGGGAGAGATATTACTTGAGGTTGGAGATCCGGATGGGGTCAGGGAGATTGCCATATCCAGGGGGTTCAAGATTATATCAGCTATAAAGGACCTTTCTGGTTTCGAGAGGATACTCCGTCTTGCCTCCTGAATACAAAGTCTGCCTCATAGACCCATTTATTTTTTAAATCGCTTGGTACCTTGACTTTTCAATCCTTCTCTATTACTATATGATGAATCCTGATTTGGAGGGTTAAAAGTGCAGGAAGAATCTTTATTAATGGACATCATAATAAATCCGCATCTGGTGCCTCATTACGTATCCTATGCCTTTCTTGCCTCAGTCATACTGATAGGCGTATCCCTGGCAATAAGAGGGTCAATGGCAATAGTGCCAAGGGGGACACAGAACTTTATGGAGGTGCTTGTTGAGGCGCTCCTAAAGCTTGCTGACGAGAACATAGGCCATCACTGGGGAAGGCACTTCTTCCCTCTTATAGGAACGATAGGCCTTTATATCCTTATCTGTAATTTTATGGGACTGATCCCTGGCTTTGCATCGCCAACGAGCAATATCAATATGACAGCATCAATGGCAGTGCCTGTCTTCCTTGCTACCCATTACTATGGAATAAAGGTTCATGGTCTTAAATATATAAACCATTTTCTCGGGCCAATTCGTTCAGTAGCGGCCCTCCCACTCATGATACTTATGTTCTTTGTAGAATTCATAGGCCATCTGGTCAGACCGGTAACCCTCTCTGTCAGGCTTTTTGGAAATATGATTGCAAAGCATATGATACTCTTTGCCCTCGGCCTCCTTGCACCTGCGGTTGTCCCTGTAGCCATACTCGGTCTTGGGGTGCTGGTGAGCGTTATTCAGGCCTTTGTTTTTGTGCTTCTAACAGCCCTTTATCTTGCCGGTGCTGTTGAGGAGGCACATTAAGGTCCCAGGAGTCGGAGACTTCCGGGCATAATTTTATATTCTTAATAGAAAGGAGGAATAGCGATGAGAAGACTTTTATTTCCCCTGTTACTCTCTTTGATCTTAGTATTTTCCTTTACCGTTCTGGCCTTTGCTGAAGAGGCTGCTGCACCTTCAGCAGGTGTGACAAGCTCAAAGATCTTCTATTATGCCCTTGCCGCTCTTGGATGTGGTCTTGCAATAGGTCTTGCAGCCCTCGGAACTGGAATAGGCCAGGGTATCGGTCTCAGCAGGGCCTGCGAAGGAGTTGCAAGGAATCCAGGGGTATCAGGAAAGATCACGACTACTCTCATCATCGGTCTCGCGATGATAGAGTCACTTGCTATTTATGCCCTTGTCGTGGTCCTCATAATCCTTTTCATGAATCCTTTCAAACTTTAATCCACTGAAAGGGGGCTATGCCCCCTTTCTTAAATATCCGACTCTACGAAGATCCTGAGTAATCCATTGGCCGGAAGGATTGTATCTATGCTCAAGAAGCAGGTTCCGTCGCCATTATCCTTAATCCTTACAATCCTCACAGGGTGATCCTTTTTCTCTCCTCTTACTGATATGCTTGAGGCCCTAATCCTGAATCTCTCGACCTCTGACATTGGCATCATTACAGGGATATTGCCTAATCTTATGTCAGAATAAGAGATGTTCGAGACCTCTATCTCTGACCTTTCCTCAAAACCATCATTGCCGGTTATAGTCCTCAAATCTATTGCCCCTGGAACCATCAGATCAATCGAGATATCCTCACCCTTTAGATTTACGATCAAATAATGGAAAAAACCACCTCCCTTTGGTGATTGATAGAGTGGAGAACCACCTCCGCCTGTGACGATATATCTTATTCCATCTCTGATAGTTTCGCTATATAGATGTTCGTGGCCTGAAAAGACGGCCTTCACCCTGAATTCCTTAAAGAGAGAATGGAGATAATCCCTGTTTCCCTTATCCCTGAAGGATTTTCCAAATATGAGATCAGGATCGATTGCAGAAAACATAGGTCTGTGCATGAAGACAAAGATATTCCTGGCATCTCTGTTCTTCTCAAGGTCATCCCTCAGCCATTCAAGCTGTTCGCCCTTGATCATCCCCTCTCTTCCCTTTTCCTCTGTATTAAGTATTATGAAATGTGAGTTGCCGAAATCAAAGGAGCCATAGAGATTTCCAAACCTCTCGATCAGATACTCCTCCCTCTTGCCTCCACCTGCTATCTCATGATTGCCAGCAACATTAAAGACAGGAACCGAAATCCGCCTCATGGTTGCCACGAAATAGTTAATCTCATTTTTGAATCTCTCAAAGGAGCCTCCATAACCATAATAGGCATCGCCTGTGCTGATGACAAAATCAGGATGTATCATCTCGATATCCCTCAAGATCCTGGAAAGTGGTTCATGATAGGGTCTATCCCGCCTCAATGTCCTGAAATCGCCGAAGACTACGAATCTGTACTCTCCTGAATCCTGCTGAATAAGGGGTAGAGCATTGATCGCCTTTATCGGCCTATGGGAGATTGCATATAGAGGATAATTGAATATGAATAAAAGGGTAAAGACAATGAATATAATCTCTCTCTTTAGTCTCATCTTATAATACCTCCTCCAATGACAGTATCTTTATCATAGAAGACAGCGGACTGCCCTGGTGC
>Ga0334722_10001324_pt1 | contig 31552 bp, 30 predicted proteins | sample C3_bottom_MG_FD_207210 | JGI IMG/M metagenome (GOLD analysis project Ga0334722, IMG submission 207210) | Sediment microbial communities from Yellowstone Lake, YNP, Wyoming, USA - C3_bottom | ecosystem: Environmental > Aquatic > Freshwater > Lake > Sediment | place: USA: Wyoming | collected... | reverse complement strand
GATCATGTTCCGCACCGTCCGCCCGAAAGCGTACCCGTACGGCCCCAGGGTGGGGAATTCTAGTTGCCAGGCCCTGGGGAATTCAGATTACCATTTCCACATCGCCCATGGCTTTCCTCTTCCCGAGGCGGCGACCGGCCCCGGTGAAGGGTTTTACCCCGTCGCTGTCGAGCCGCATATTCTCGTCGCCTGGGAACTGCGCAAGCTCCGCGGCGACCTCTCCCAATCCGAGATCGCAGCGCGCCTGGGCATCCCTTACCAGTCCTATCAGCGCCTCGAGAATCCCGGGAAGGGAAACCCCACCGTGAAAACCCTCGAAAGGGTGGCCAAGGCTTTCGGAAAGCGTCTGGAGATAGGGCTGGTGTAGTCGGACCCGGTCACTCCCCAGCGGCTGCCGCTCGCCTAGAGCAGGGCGCGCCCGGCCTCGCCTTCTGCCTTGAGGGCGTCCACCGCCTTCTTGACGTCCTGGCTTTTGCCCCGGCGCGTCACGAGAAGGGCATCGGGCGTGTCGACCACGATGAGATCGTCCACGTCGACGAGGACGATGCGGCGGGTGCCGCCAACGACGAGGTTGCCCCGCGCATCGAGGGCGAGGAGATCGGGCGGCCCGGCATTGTTCGAACTGTCCCTGGTGCGGATTTCGTGGATGGAATCCCAGCTTCCGAGGTCGTTCCAGGCGATCGAGCAGGGGACGACGACGACGCGCTCGGCCCTCTCCATGACGGCGTAATCGATGGAGTCGGCCGGGATGGCTTCCATGGCGGCCCTAGGGAGGGCCAGGGCCTCTACGCTCGCGGCGCTGGCCGCGCCGGCGGCGAGGGCGGCAGTTCGCGCGGCGACGGCGGCCTTCAGCATGGCGGGGGAGTGCAGGGCAAGGGCGTCGAGGAAGACGCCAGCCTTGAAGCAGAACATGCCGGAATTCCACAGGTAATTCTTCGAAGCGAGGTAGCCTTGGGCTGTGGCGAGGTCGGGCTTTTCCTTGAAGGCTTCGACGAGGGCGAAGGCCCCGCCTTCGAGGGCGGTTCCGACCTTGATGTAGCCGTAGCCGGTCTCGGGGTAGGCGGGCTCGAGGCCGAAGGTGACCAAATTGCCGGCCTCGGCGGCTCCGCGGGCCCGTGCGACCGCAGAAGCATAGGCTTCAGGATCGCGGATTTCGTGGTCGGAGGGCGTGACGAGGACGACCTCCTCGCGATCGAGGCCCAGGCAGCCGAGGGCGATGGCCGGCGCGGTGTTGCGTCCCACGGGCTCGAGGATGAAGCTCGAGGCCGCGCGGGTTCCCAGCACGGCCCAGGCCTGCGAGGCCGCGAGGGCGTGGGTGTCGATGCTCGTAACTATGAGAAATGCGTCCGAAAAGGGCGCGTTACGCGCGAGGGTGCGCTCGAAGAGACTGGGCCCCTCGAGGAGATCGCAGAACTGCTTGGGCGTGGCCTTGCGAGAAAGGGGCCAGAGGCGGGTGCCGGCGCCGCCGCAGAGCACGAGATTGGTCATGGTTCCTCCAGTATTCATAATTGATTGCTTAGATTTTTGAAGCCGCGCCCGGGCGAGGGGCGGGGCTCAGGACCACGAGACAGCGCTCCTCCTCGAGAAAGGGCACCGCGAGATCGACGATCTCGGCGCTCGAATAGAGCCCCTCGATCTCGGCCAGCTCGGCCTCGGCCTTTTCGCGGCGACCCTTGTAGGCGGCCACGAAGCCCCAGGGGGCGCAGGCGGCGAAGACCTTTTTGAAGAGCTTCCGCTCGAAGGGGCGGAAGGCGCGGAAGGTGACGAGATCCCAGGAGCCCTTCACCTGCTCGACCTGGGCTTCGAGGATCTCCGCGTTGGGGAGGGGAAGCTTGAGCTTCATCTCCTCAAGGAAGTGGATGCGGCGGGTCATGCGGTCGACGAGGGAGAGGTCCCACTCGGGGCGGGCGAGGGCGAGGGGGATGCCGGGGAGGCCGGCGCCTGTACCGAAGTCCGCGAGGGAGGGCCGCGCGCGAGCAGCCGCTATCTGCCCAGGTCCCAGGGCGGCGCGGCCCGTCGCGGCCTCGGCCATGAGACCATCGAGCAGAGTGAGCGGGGCCAGGCTGTCGAGGATGTGCTTGACAATGAGCTCGTCCCCCGAGGCCCCGACGAGGCCGTGGGTGGGGTTCCAGGCCTCGATGGCCTCGAGGTAGGCCGCGAGGCGCGCGGCCAGGGGGCCGTCGTCGGGAAGCGCGAGGGCCCTGAGGCCGTCGGCGAGGAGGGCGCTGTTCACGGGGGCAGTCTATAGAAGCCGGGGCGGGAATGGGAAGCGGCCCCCTACGAAAGGCGCTTCTACAACAGTCATTCGTAGGGGTCTCGTTGACAAGCGCCGAGGTCCTTCCCACAATCGAGGCATGACAACGATCGACCTGAGCGCGGTGATCGCGAAGGCGCGAGAGGATCCCCGGATTCTCGCCCTCTACCTCCTCGGCAGCTTCGCCCGGAATGAGGCGCGAGAGGATAGCGATGTCGACCTCGGCATCGCCGCCACAGGGGATTTCGGGCCTCTCGAAAGGGCGGAATTCGCGGCCGAGTCCTCCTTGGCCCTCGGCAGGGAGATCGACGCCGGCGAGCTCTCCTCGAAGGATCTGATTTACGCCCGGGAGGCCATCCTCGGAGGGAGGAGGATCTATGTCCGCGACGAGGGCAAGGCGGACTTATTGGCAGCCACCCTCCTCGGCATGTACGCCAATTTCGAAATCGAGCGCAGAGAGGTGGTGGATGCCTATACCGCCTGACGATGTGATGCTCAACAAGGCGGCTATCATCGAGCGCTCGATCAGGCGGGCCCTGGAGGAGTACGCTTCCGACCCGGGGTTGAGCAGCTTCACCCACATCGATGCCATGACGCTCAACATCGAGAGAGCGTGTCAGGCCGCGATCGACCTGGCCTTTCATCTCGTGTCGTCCCAGCGCCTCGGAATGCCGAAGACCAGCGCGGATGCCTTTGAATTGCTGCGCAGGGCGGGACTCATAGGGCGGGAGAGCGCGCGGGATATGATGGCGATGGTGGGTTTTCGCAACATCGCGATCCATGTATACCAAGACCTCGACTTGAGGGTCCTCCGGGCGATCGTCGAAGAGCGATGGCGGTCTTTGGTGCGCTACTGCTCCGAGCTCGGCCTAAAAATCCTCCCTGCTTCCCCGGGTATCCCATCGGCATAATTGTCTCGAGGTCGCTAGTGGGCTAGAATCCGCCCATGAGCCAGTCCCCCTTGCGCATAAGCCTCCTTGTCGTTGTAACGCTGATGTTCTCCAGCTTCGCGGCCCAGGCCCAGCCGGTCGTCGCCGATCCCAACGACCCGGTCTACGCCGCCCTCGACGCCTGGTCGACCCGCGGCATCCTGCGCGACCTCCCGCGCTTCCGTCCCTACGCGAGCTCGATGCTCGCGGGCTTCCTGAAGGAAGTGCGCGACTCGGGATCGGCGACTGAGGCCGACCGCCAGGAGGCTTGGGCCCTCCTCGAAGCCCTCGGTCGTTCGGGCTTCCGGACGAAGGTGGTGGTCCGCGCCGACCTCAAGCTCTCCGAGGGAGCCCGGGACTACTCCCTGGCCTGGGGCCCCGAATTCCGGCTCAACTTCCTCGTCGATGACAGGGTAGGGTTGTCAGGCCGGCTCGACCCCCTCGCGGTGAAGAATGCCCCCGACGCGCTCATGCCCGCCGGCGCGCGCTACGAACTCGACTACATGAGGAGCGCCGACGCCACCCTGGGCGGGGGCTTCTCGGGGCTCCAGGCCATCTCGAGCTCGACGAGCTTCGGCGGCGCCGACCTCGCGGTGCAGGCGGGCTTCGCGAGGAGTTCCTGGGGACCTCTGTGGACGAATGGCGTCGTTTTGGGACCCCAGGCCCCGACGAGCGGCCAGTTCAGCTTCTCCTGGCGCGGCAGGGGCCTCTCCACCGACATGGCCTTTCTCGCCCTCCAGCAGGGCTGGCCCGGCTCGGGGCTGAACGTCGACGCTTCAGGCGGGAAGGTAGGCTTCTCGGGCGGCAAGTATCTCATGATCCACGGCGTCAACTGGGCGCCCCTGCCCTGGATGGAAATCGGGCTCTTCGAGACCATGGTCTACATCGACCGCATCGAGCCCCTCTACTTCATCCCCCTCTCGGAGCTCTTCGTGTCCCAGTCGATCTCGGGCTACGGGGACAATTCCTTCGCGGGGCTCTCGGGCACCCTATATCTGCCCCAGGACCTGCGCTTCGACCTCGTGGGCTACGCGGACGACCTCGACCTCTCCGGCATGCTGAAGGGCGAGTGGGACACGAAGTGGAAGGTCGCCGCCGAGGCCGGGCTCTCCTGGGCGCCCGCGGAATCCACCTGGCTCCGAAGGCTGGCCCTCGACTACACCGCGGTGGCTCCCTACACCTACACGCACTGGGTGACCATGGGGAACGACGGGACGGCGGCCTACAACGGAGCCCTGGCCTATACGAGCGGGGGCGTCAACATGGGGCCGGCCCTCGAACCGAACTCCGACCGGGTGAGCCTCGAGGCGAGGACCAAGGTCCTTCGCGGCTTTTCCCTGGTCGGGAACCTCCGCATGCTGCGGCACGGCAACGCCTCGGCGGGGATCCCCTACTACGACGCCTCGACCAGCGCCTCGGGCAACGCTTCGGGCGACATCGGGGACTCGGGCAAGTTCAAGGTCGATCCGGCCCATCCCGAGTGGAGCGACCTCTCGATCTTCCAGCAGTCGGGCGCCTTCGTCACGGGCACCTGGCCCAAGTACTTCCGCTTCCTCACCCAGGAGGTCATCCAGACGACCTTCCAGGCGGGCTTCTCGGGCAGCTACGCCCTCGCCCTTCCCGACTGGGGCCACGTCGACGCGGGCTTCGGCTACACCTTCGAGTACACGATGAACGACGGTCTCGTGGCCGGGGCGACGGCGCTCAGGCACTATCTCTCGCTGAGTCTGGGGGCCAGCTACTGAACCCTCGGTGAAACCGACAAAGAAAAACCCGGCCGCGCGGCCGGGTTTTTTTATGCCCTCGCGGGCAGGACTCCGGGACCCGGTCCCGGGCCTTCGTTACTTCGAGTCACCCTTGTTGCTCTTGGCGAGCATGAAGTGGATCCGCTTGATCCAGAGTTCCTCGAGGGGGAGGATGATCAGTATCGCGTAGGCGATTCCGAGGACGGCGCCGCCCACGATGACGAGGGGAGCGGCCCAGGCCCAGAGCTTGGCGAGGTACCAGACCGCGACGTCGATGGTGAAGGAGGCGAAGGCGAAGACCATCACGACGCCCTTCAAGGGGTCGGAGAACTTCGTGAAGGAGAAGACGATGGCGAGGCAGAACATGAGGGGAAGGAAGGCGTTGACGTGGGTATGGCTGAGGGCGATGAGGCGGGCCCAGGAGATGCCTGAGTCGGAGGCGAGGAGGGGCTCGATGTCCTTGTAGGAATCGGTGACATAGCCGGCGGTGGCGACGTCCTTGGAATGGCAGGTGTCGCAGGATACGGCGAAGATCGGCTGCACAGTGCCGAAGTCGGCTTCCTTGCCACCGTTCTTGATCCAGGTGACGATGGCCTGGCCGTCGGAGTCCGAGGAGAGGTACTGCTTCATGTTGCCGCCGATGGCCTTCTCGAGCTTGGAGCCCGAGGGGTCGCCGTTGAAGGCGAGGCGGATGTCGTCGATGGAGAGGCCGGGCTTTCCGTCGACGGGCACGTAGCTGAAGATGATGTTAGTGAGCCCGAGAAGGTATCCGAGTCCGCAGACGAGGAGAAAGGCCGTCAGGCTGAACCTGAAGGCGAGGGGAAGCTGGTCGAGGCCTCTGTTGCTTTGCCAGAGCATGGATATCTCCTTAGGTAGTAGGGTCGAAGTTACCGACAAAATAAAAGTTTAACGATGGACTCTATAGTCAATTCGGCAATGAGTCAAGCTGGAGGGCCCTGCGCACCGCTGCGGCAGGGCCGCGAGGGGCCTTCCACAGAGGCTCAGTCGTACTTGCCGCCGAGCTCCATCGGAGGCGGGGCGTCCCGGTTCGAACCATCCCGTTTCCACCGTCCCAGTACCACTGACTCGAGGGAGGCCGCGAGGCCGAAGGAGAAGACGCTGACCACGAGGGGGACGCCGTGGGCCTCGAGGAGGTCGAAGAGGAAAACCTTCACGATGCCGACGAGGGTCAGGAGGATGGCCACGTTCCGGAGTTCCCTGTCGCTTCGCCGCCAGGCGAGGAGGAGGAGGGCGATGACGACGAGGTTGATGAAGACGGACTGGGCGCAGGAGAAGACATCGGCCCGGCCCTCGCCCGACAGCCCCGCGACGGCGAGGGCCAGGACGAGCCTCACTCCGACGTAGGCCGCGAGCATCCCCGAAAGGAGGATGAGGACGGCACCCCGATCCTTGGGATCGAAGCGAGTGAATATGGAACCCTCGACCGAGGGGGGAGAGCGGCGGACCCAGGCGAACTGGCCGATGGCGAGGACGGCGACGAGGAATACGGCGAGGATGGCAGGCAGGGTGGCGGCCTGGTCCTCGGCGGCGAGGACGGCTATGGCCGAGCCGAGGGCCGCGAAGACCTGGACGAAGTAGGCGACGCCGCGGAGGCCCTCGTTCTGCCAGCGCTTCGACAGGGGGCCGAGGAGGAGGGCCAGGAGGGCCAGGAAGGGCAGTGAGAGGATGAAGGAGCCCAGAAGGGCGGGCACGGCGAAGGCGAGGAGGACGGCTCCTGCGATGGCGAAGCTGACGAGGGAGGGGTCGCCGCCGCCACGGCGCCGGGCCGCGAAAAACACGAGGGCGAAGTGCGCGAGGGAGAGGAGGAGGAGGAGGGCGCCCAGGGCGAGGGTCCAGGCCCGACCGAGGGGCAGGACTGCCAGGAGGCCCGCCGTCGAGGCCCAGAGGGCATCGATGGGGGGAAGGCTGATGTCGAAGCGGGAGATCCTCGTGACCGAGGCGCGGAAGGTGCCGAGGAGGGCGAGGCTCAGGAAGGAGAGGAAGTAGGCGGCCACGATGGGCAGGTACCAGAGGGGGAACAGTGAGGCCGCGGGCATTCCGGCCTTGGCGGCCGACTGGCCCAGGAGGATGCCCCAGTAGCCGAGCATGAAGATCGTGACGCCAAGGATGCTCCAGCGCAGCCAGGAGCAGCGCTTGAGCTGGGCGGCGGAATAGCCGAGAAGGTTGGCGGCGAAGAGGACCAGGGAGAGGAGGGGGAAATTGGGCCGGGGCCAGTCCATGGCGGCGGCCCCGAGGCAGGTGGCCAGGAGGCCCACCGAGATGGGCATGAAGGCGTTGAAGCGGTGGCTCGCGAGGGCGAGAAAGAGGGCCGTGCCCATGAGGGTGAGGTAGGCGGGCACGAGGGGGAGGGTCTGGAAGCTGGAGTGGGTCTCCACGACCACCGAGGACATGAGGACCGCTCCGGCGGCCGCGAAGACGGGGGCCAGGGCGCTCTTGCGGGCGTAGAGGATCCAGCCCGCGGCCATCAGGGCGGCCGCGTAGCCCATGCCGAGGAAGTTGCCGGCGAAGGCGCTCACCAAACCGGTCTCGGCGATGGTGCGGAGGAGGAGGGCGACGACGAGGAGGAAGCAGAGGGTCGCGAGACGCGGGAGGAGGGAGGCGCGACCGGCCCAGGTGAGGGCCTCCTCGGAGACGCCGGCGGCGCCTTCGAGCATCGCGTCCTGCCTTTCCAGCTCGGCTCGCGGGGCACTGGCCAGGCGGCCGAAGGGGCTCGCCTGACCGCCCTCCAGCTCGGCGATCTTCCCCGCGAGGATCGCCACCTGGCACTCGAGGGCCTTGACCCGCGCCGCGAGACTTCCGGCCTCCTCATCGACTGTCATATCAGGCCTCCGGCTCACAGTTTCGACTCAGGCTTTCGGCTCCGGATCGACCGGAAGGATCTTCTTGATGAAGTAGAAGAGGACGAAGGGCACCGTGAAGACCGTGAGGGCGCCGAAGATGCCTTCTTTGTAGGTCTCGATGTCGTGGGGGATGATCGGCAGCTCGTAGTGCATGAAGCCCGAGAAGGTGAGGGAGAAGGCCTGGCCTCCGATGACGACGTTCCAGCGCATCATGAAGATGCCGAAGAGGACGAAGGCCGCGGCGATGGCCGCGCGGCGCAGGCTGAGGCGGGGCGAGAGCAGGAGGATGAGGGGGATGAGGTCGCCGATGCCGTACTGGAGGATGAAGACCGGGATGAAGTCGTGGACGTAGATGACGCTGCGGAGGGCGTCCCAGCTTTTCACGGCGGTGTAGCCGCGGAAGACGAGGTCGAGGAGTTCGAGGCTGATGGCGGCGACGAGGAAGGCGAGGAGATAGTTCGCCGTGGTCTTGATGACCCCGAGGTCGATGTTCGCCACTCCCGCGTCGATCGAGCGCGTCTTGGCGGCGCGCCGGGCGGACAGCCACTTCTTGATGCTGTTCATCACGATGTAGGTGACGGTGCAGAGGGCGATGCCCGAGACGACGGCCGAGGTGATGAAGATGACCGGCATGAGGGGGGTCATCCAGAGGGCGTTGGCCTTGACGGAACCGAAGATGAAGCCCACGTAGCCGTGCAGGAAGAGGGCCACCGGTATGCCGATGCCGGCCATGATCTTGACGGCCTTCTCGTCGCGCTCGAGGGTCTCGTGGCTGATGTCGAAGCCGCCGATGGTGAGGGCAGTCCAGAAGAGGTACTGGATCTTCTGGACGAAGCTTTTGCCGGTCACGGCCTTGAGGGCCAGGCTCTTCTCCACGAAGCGCTTGCGGAAGAGGAGCCAGAGTTCGGTCGCCACGATGGAGGCGTAGGTGAAGAAGATGACGCCGAAGGAGGCGATGGCGGAGGTGAAGTGGGGCGTCGAGAAGACGTTGAAGGCCCGCTCGGGGTGGAGGAGGTGGAGGAGGAGGGTCATCGGCGCGGCGAAGAGGAGGGAGAAGGAGAAGACGAGGGCGAAGCGCGCGATGTCCTTGAGCTGCTTGACCCCGAAGACGTGGTAGAGGGAGGAGAGCACGAAGGCTCCCGCCACGAGGCCCGTCATGAAGGGATAGCAGACGATCTGGAGGCTCCAGTAGATGTTCTCGTTGGGGAGGACGAAGAGTTCCTTGAGGGTCCAGGCCTCTCCGTGGATCAGCGGGTTGGGGTACATGTTACCTGACCTCCTCGTCGAGCCCGATGTAGAACACCTGGGGCTTGGTCCCGAACTCGCTCTTGAGCACGCTGACCCGCTCGGTGCTGATGATCTTGGTCACCGGGTCCTCGGGATCCTTCAGGTTGCCGATGCTGCGGGCGCCGAAGGCGCAGGCGTCCACGCAGGCGGGCTGGAGTCCCTTGGTGATGCGGTGGTAGCAGAAGGTGCACTTTTCGGCGGTGTGGGTGGCCGGGTGGAAGAAGCGGGCGCCGTAGGGGCAGGCCATGATGCAGTAGCCGCAACCGATGCACCAGGTGCGATCGACGAGGGCGACGCCGTCCGGGGTCTGGTAGGTGGCGCCGACGGGGCAGGCCTGGACGCAGGCCGGGTCCTCGCACTGGTTGCAGAGCTTGGGCACGAAGAAGGCCTTCTGCACCTCGTCGGCCTTGATCTCCTGGGTCTTGCCCATGCCGAGGTCGATGAGGGGGCTCGTGAAGCCGTCGCGAGCGCCCTTGGGCGAATCGGCGAAGCGTCGCCCGTCCTTGGTCTCGACATAGCGCTCGACCCAGGTGCGGGTGGCGCTGGTGTCGTAGGGTATCTCGTTCTCGAGCTTGCAGGCCCGGACGCACATGCCGCAGCCCACGCACTTGTAGGTGTCAACGAGGAAGGCCCAGCGGACCTTGCTCTTCTCCGCCGCCACCTGGGCGAAGAGCTGCTTGGGCTTGACCACCGAGAAGAAGGTGGCGGGAATGGCCGTGGCGGCGATCCCGAGACCCATCTTCTCGAGAAACTCCCTTCGGGTCATTTGGCTGCCTCCATGGTCGTGGTGTGGGGGTTGTGGCAGGCCACGCACTCGCCGTCGGGGACCGGGTCCATGTACCTGATCTTGGAGCGGCCGCTCGAGGCGTAGGGCAGGGGGGCGTGGCAGCGCTGGCAGAGGGCGGGGTTCGTGTCGACCTCGAGCTTGTCGATGTCGGCCGGGTGCTGCTTGGCCACACCGTCGACCATCCGGACCGCCGGCCCGTGGCAGTTCTCGCACTGGATGTCCGCGTGCGGCGAGGCCTTGATCGCTTCGATCTTGTCGCCATGACAGGCGGCGCAATAATCGTTGCCCTGATATTTCACGGTAAAATTCTTCCAGTCCTGCTCGTTGCCGAGCCGGTGCCAGCCGAAGCGATAGCCCCGTTCACCGATGGTGAAGTCCTTGGGCACGAGGAAGACCCGCGCCACGAGGATGAGAGCCACGACGGCGGCCACCACGAGGAGCGGCCTGACCACGGAGTGCCTCATCGATTCCCACCTCCCCAGAAATTAGGTAGCGTGCAAGCAAACATAGGAATATCCCTATTGTGAACAAGTCATCAGTTTTGTCACGGGATAAAATACGAGAAGAAGTCTAGCCGCTTGCGCCGAATTGGCAAGGGTGATTCGTTCGGGCCGGAACTTTTATGGCATTGAAAATAATGTTATAGATATAAAAGACTCAATCGGCCCGGTCCAGGCCGAGATCCGGCGGGGAGAGGGTGACCTCCACCTCGGCCGCCCTGCGGCGACGGCTCCCGCTGACGCGGAGGACGAGGATGGACAGCTCATAGAGGCCGAGCATGGGGATGGCGAGGAGGATCTGGGAGACGACATCGGGCGGGCTCAGGATGGCGGCGACGATGAGAATGACGAGGACGGCGTAGCGCCGACCCTTGGCCAGGATCTCGTGGGAGAGGATACCGAGGGCGCCGAGGACGGCGGCGACGAGGGGAAGCTCGAAGGCGGCTCCGAAGGAGAAGGCGAGCTCGTAGACGAAGCTGAAGTAGTTGTCGATCGAAAAGAGGGTCTGGGTGTTAGGCAGAGAATAGGAGAGGAAGAACTTGATGGTCATCGGAAGGACGACCTCGAAGGCGAAGGCGGCGCCCAGGGCGAAGAGAAGCCCCCCGGAGCCGAAGGCCGCGGCCAGGGCGCGGCGCTTCCCCCGACCGAGGGCGGGATTCACGAAGGCCCAGACCTGGTAGGCGATGACGGGGAGGGCGACTAGCAGGCCCGCGGCGAGGGCGAGCTTGGTGTAGGCGATGAAGAGCTCGGCGGGGGAGAGGACGACGAAGCTGAGGCCGGCGACGGGGCGCATGAGGAGCTTCGCCAGGTCACCCGCAAAGCCGAAGGCGGCGAGGGAGGCCGTCACGAGGACCAGGAGGGAGACGATGAGGCGGCGCCGGAGCTCCCCGAGATGCTCGACGAAGCTCATCGACTTTTCGCCGCCGGGACGGCGCATCAGTTCCCCGCGCCTTCCTTGCCCTTCTCGGCGCTCATCTCGCCGGAGGTTTTGACGCCGGGAGCCGGCGGCTGGCCGGGCAGGTCGTCGGGCCTTTCGCTGCTTTTGCGGAAGTTGCGGATCGCGTCGCCGAGCACCTTGCCGAGTTCGGGCAACTTGGCGGGACCGAAGATGACCAAGGCGATGGCGAGAATGAGAAGGAGCTCGCCGATGCCGATTCTGCCGAACATGAGGGCCTCCTGCGCCGAGTCGAGAGAAAGCGCCCGTATACCGGGCGCGAGCTCCTCTCCTCGTCGTTGTAGGGACACCCTAGTCCCCTGGTTCCGATCTGTCCAGAAGAAAAGCCCTCCACCCCGCGGAGGGAGGCCGGGCTTCGTCTTTCTGTGTAAGGAAAGACATATATTATAATAGTGCAATATATATAGATAAAAGGCTTGCAATATATTGGCATTAAGGTATAGTTAAAACACCTTCACGAAGGAGTTGTTACCGATTATGGAGAAGCTTCCCAAAAACCGGCCCTGGTTGCCGGGAGGGTTGGGCCGAGCCGCCTTCGCCCTCATCCTTTGCCTCGTTTCCCTGGGCGCCTTCGGGCTCTCCTCGGAGGCGGACACCTGCCTCGCCTGCCATTCCGACAAGGCTGTCGCGCCGGTCGTGGACCTCGCTTCCATGGACAAGTCCGTGCACGCGGCCTTCGATTGCACGGTCTGCCACGCGGGCGCCAAGGACCTGCCCCACGAGGCGACCTCGCTCAAGGCCGACTGCTCCACCTGTCACTCGGACGTGACCGCCGTCTACGCCAAGAGCGTCCACGGCCGCGCCCAGTCGACCGGGGACAAGGCCGCCGCCTCCTGCACGAGCTGCCACGGTCAGGGTCACGCCATCCTGCCGGCCTCGAACCCCGACTCGACGGTCTACCACAAGAACCTGCCCAAGACCTGCGGGACCTGCCACTCGAGCGGCAAGATCGCCAACGCGGCCAACGTCAATGTCGACACCGCCTACGATCTCTATGCCGACTCGATCCACGGCCGCGCCGCTATGAAGAGCGGCATCGCCGGGGCGGCGAACTGCGCGGACTGCCACGGCTCCCACGACATCCAGCCCAAGACCGACCCCCTCTCGCCGATCAACCGCGTGAACGCGGGCGATACCTGCGGGAAGTGCCACGTCGACGTCTACCGCGACTGGAAGGGCTCGAAGCACGCCGACGCCTACACCGCCGGCAACCCCAAGGCCCCCGTCTGCATCGACTGCCACGTCGCCCACACGATCACCCAGGTGAACAGCGCGAGTTCCTTCAACACCCTCATCGACGAGTGCGGCACCTGCCACGCTTCCCAGCTCGAGAGCTACCGCGAGAGCTTCCACGGCAAGGTCGTCTACCTGGGCGACACCAAGGTCGCCAAGTGCGCCGACTGCCACAGCGCCCACAAGGTCCTGCCCTCGACCGATCCCCTGGCCCCGACCAACGCTGCCAACCTGACCCAGACCTGCCAGGCCTGCCACCCCGGCGCGAACGCCTCCTTCGCCGAGTACCAGACCCATGCCGAGTACAAGAACCCCGCCAAGAGTCCCCTTCTCTTCTACATCTGGGTGTTCATGACGCTCCTCCTCGTAGGCGTGTTCGCCTTCTTCGGAGTGCACACGATCCTCTGGCTCACCCACTCGCTCAGGACGCGCAAGGGAAGCAAGGGAACCACGAACAAGGAGGGCCACGATGGCCGCTGAGGAAACCAAATACTTCTACCGCTTCCGCGTCTTCAACCGCGTGCTCCACATCATGGTGATCGTGAGCTTCCTGGGCCTGGCCCTGACCGGCATGAGCCTCAAGTTCGCCCATGAGAGCTGGGCGCAGTGGATCTCCTGGACCTGGGGCGGCCCGATGGCCGCGCGGGTATGGCACCGCATCTTCGCGGTCGTCACCTTCATGTACTTCGGCCTCCACATCCTCAACATCATCCGTTCCTGGGTGACGAAGGGATTCAAGCGCACCTTCTGGGGGCCCGAGTCGATGATGCCCCAGCCCGTCGACTTCGTGCAGGCCTTCCAGAACATCAAGCACTTCCTGGGCCTGGGCCCGGCGCCGAAGTGGGACCGCTTCACCTACTGGGAGAAGTTCGACTACTTCGCGGTCTTCTGGGGAGTCGCGATCATCGGATCCACCGGCCTCGTGCTCTGGTTCCCGACTCTCTTCGCGAAGTTCCTCCCCGGCATCGCGATCAACGCCGCGATCATCGTGCACAGCGACGAGGCCCTCCTGGCCGTCGGCTTCATCTTCATGATCCACTTCTTCAACACCCACCTCCGTCCGGAGAAGTTCCCGATGGACAAGGTCATCTTCACGGGGAGGGTCACGCTGGAGGAGCTCAAGGAGGAAAGGCCCGCCGAGTACGAACGCATCGTGAAGACGGGCGAGATCGAGAAGATGCACGCCGAGCCGCCCAAGCATTGGCTGCACAACGTCACCCGCGTAGGCGGCTTCCTGGCCGTATTCACCGGGCTCTGCCTTGTCCTCTTGATTATCTACTCGATGATTTGGGGGTAGCGCCTCGTACTGAACCTGATCGAAGGAGCCCCGGGAGGGTCGGCGGAAGCCGGTCTTCCCGGGGTTTTTTATTGCGGGCAGGCTGGCGGGCGGCTTTCATTACTTTGTTACCGATTGGCAGGGGCGGTGTTCTACTGTATACTGCTGCGTCCGCGGGCCCATGCGCCGGGACGACATCCCATTGGTGAGGAATGCCCGGTGAACTCAATCTACAAGTTCTTCAAATCGATACGGCTCGCCGTCGTGTTGATCCTCGTCATCATCCTCTTCGCCCTCCTTTCCACGCTGATACCCCAGGGCAAGAGTCTCGAGGAATACAAGGCGATGTACTCGCCGGCCCTCTATTGGCTGGTGACGGCCTCGGGCCTGCAGAACTACACGCGCGGCCTCCTGTTCTGGGTCCCCCTCGCGCTCTTCATCCTGAACCTCGGGGTCTGCACCATCGACCGCCTCGTGTCGAGGGCGCGCCGGAAGGCGGCCAAGCACTTCGGGCCCGACCTCATCCACGTCGGCCTCCTCATCCTCGCGGTGGGGGCCATCATCACGGCCTCGGTGCGGCGGGAGCAGGACTTCAACATGTCGGTGGGCGACAAGGTGAATCTGCCCGGCGGCTATTCGATGAGCCTGACCGACTTCCAGTACCTCCAGTATCCCGACGGCAGACCCAAGGCCTGGATCTCGACGGTGGACGTCGACAAGGACGGGCAGGCCTTCCGCAAGGGCGTGAAGATCGAGGTGAACCATCCCCTCGCCATCGGTCTCCTCAAGGTCTACCAGACCAACTACGGGAACGACGCCTCGATGAACCTCGTCGACGAGGGCGGCGCGCCCGCGACCATGAAGATGGGCGAGGGTCTCCGGAGCGGCGACACCATCCTCGGCTTCGCCTCCACCCACCCGGCGGCCGATCCCGCGAAGGGTATCGCGGCCCGCATCGAGGAGTGGAAGGGCCAGAACTTCGTCGCGGCCCGCGACGTGGTCGCCGGCGACGAGCTGGGCGGCTACAAGGTGATCTCGGTGAGCGCCCGCGAGTACACCGGCCTCCGGGCCGCCACCGATCCGGGTTTCATCCCGGTCCTCATCGCCCTCATCATGGCCTCGACCGGTCTCGTCATGACCAGCTTCACCAAGAGCAAAGGAGTTATCTGATGGCTTTCAACGAGATTCTGGCCGTCGCCGGCCTCGCCCTCATCGCCGTCGCGGCGGTGCCCCAGATCATATGGTTCATCAAGCGCGAGAAGACGAACGAGACTCTCTCGCAGTGGCTTCTCCTCGCCGCGGGCTTCGTCCTCTTCGGCACGATCGTCGTGCGCAGCATCGAGATCGGCTTCCCCGCCGTCACCAACACCTACGAGGCCATGATCTTCTTCTCCGCCTCGGTGCTCGTCGTGGCCGCCATCCTCCGCTTCATCTCGAAGACCGGCTCCTCCTCGCTGCGCTGGAGCGTCTTCGGCGGGACCATCATCGCCTTCGCCCTCGTGATGCTCTCCTCCTCTCCCCTCGTCGAGAAGGGGGTGAACCCGCCCATCCCGGCCCTCCACTCCTACTGGCTGGTCCTGCACGTGACCATGGCCTTCATCGGCGAGGCCTTCTTCGCCGTCTCCTTCGTCGCGGCCATCAGCTACCTCCTCACGAAGGACGAGGAGAAGCGGCAGGCCATCGACCGCATCATGTACACCACGATCATGATCGGCTACCCGATCTTCACCGCCGGCGCCCTGGCCTTCGGGGCGATCTGGGCCGAGTACGCCTGGGGTTCCTACTGGACCTGGGACCCCAAGGAGACCTGGGCCCTCATCACCTGGCTGGTCTACACCGCCTTCCTCCACACGCGCCTCGTGATGAAGGTGAAGGGGAAGGTCTCGGCCGTCCTCGCGATCACCGGCTTCCTCTTCACGATCTTCACCTTCGCCGGCGTCAACTACCTCCTCTCCGGTCTTCACAGTTACGCCAAATAACCGTCGTCCGGGCGGCCTTCGCGCCGCCCGGAACAGGCGCGTTTCGCGGCCTCCCCGGAGCCACGTCGTCCGCGGCGGGGGGCGCGCGGAAGGCGCGGAGCTTGACAAAGTCCCCACGTCGGCAGATTCTTGTCAGGCGAACCAATAAGTTTCCATACCTATCGGAGGAATCATGAAGACCAGCAAATTCGCCGCGATCGCCGTCCTCGTCGCCGCGGGTCTTTTCGTAGCCGCTCTCTCGGGAACCGCCGCGGGCAACGTGCCGCCCCTTCCCGGCATCAATGCCCCCGACCTCCAGGCCAAGGGTTGCGTCGACTGTCACATCAACGCCGGAGGTAAGGACTTCCGCCTCACCAAGGTGCTCGAGGGCATCAAGGGCGGACATCCCGACGTCTCCAAGCTCGTGAAGAACGTACCGATGGACTGCCTCAAGTGCCACTACGCGAGCGCTATGGCGCCCGTCCTCGGCTCGATGACCCACCGCAACCACTACCAGAACCAGGTCAACAACGACTTCCTCATCAAGGACAAGGGCTCCTGCCTTTCCTGCCACCTCGTCGATATCAACTCCGGCAAGGTCGCGGTGAAGAACGCTCCGGCCAACTGGTAATCCCTTCTCTCTCAGCGAAAACCCGGCCACGCGGCCGGGTTTTTTGCGCTTTGTTCGCGCCCAAAGTTTGGCCCTTGACGAGATTCCTTCGTTTCCGCACTATAGGCCTGATTTTTGTATACCTACCAGGAGGATGCAATGAAGACCGTTCGCGTTATCGCTCTTCTCGCTTTTGTGGCGCTCGCCGTGCTCGGCGTTTCCGCCGCCGACAAGGTTCCGCCCGCCTATCTCCCCGGCCTTCTCCAGGCCGACACCCTTCCCAACGGCTGCGTGAGCTGCCACGTCAAGGTCGCGGCCGACAAGGACTACACTGTCGTCGCCGAGCTCAAGAAGGTGAAGGGCCATCCGGACATCTCCAAGGTCGTCAAGTCCGTGCCCGACGGCTGCATCATGTGCCACAAGGCCGGAGCGAAGATCGCCACCCTCGGCGCCGTCGTCCACCAGGTCCACTTCGGCCCGGACACCGCCAAGAACGTTTTCGTGTCCACCTACGGCGGCTCCTGCCTCAACTGCCACAAGCTCGACCTCAAGTCCGGCGAGATGTCCTTCAAAAAGGGCCCCGCTAATTGGTAAAACTCATCTTCGGATGACGAAGGCCCCCGGGAAACCGGGGGCTTTTCATTTTAGGGCCTCGCGCCAAGGCGCAAAGACGCGAAGAAAGAAGGGAAGGAACGCGTGAAGGAAGTGCTTGCCCTATCGTTGCCAGTATTCACGTTTCCTCCCGCCTTTGTGGTCAGGCTTTGCGACTTTGCGACTTTGCGCGAAATTCTTGAAGGGGTTATTATTTCGATCATTCCTCAGGGCTGCTCCCTTGATTGACCTTCTTTCTCGCAGGTAAACCGGTTTTAGGTTGACGCGAAAGATCAGCTTCACTAAGCTTCGCCTCGATGCCCTCCTTCCGGGGCGGCCATCCTGAAACCAAGGCGGAACGCATGAAAGTCCTCGCCCACACCGTCAAACCCAAGATTCCCAAGTCCCTCGCCGCCCTCGAGGAGATAGCCCACAATCTCTGGCTCTCCTGGAATTTCGAGGCCGTCCAGCTCTTCATCCGCCTCGACTACGACATCTGGCTCACCTGCAACCAAAACCCCGCCAAGATGCTGGGCATGGTGCCCCAGGAGCGCTACGACGAGGCGGCCAAGGACGACTCCTTCCTCGCCGCGCTCAAGGAGGTCGTCGCCAAGTTCGAGCGCTACAAGAAGGGTGAGCCCTGGTACAAGGGCACGATGAAGGATGTCATCGCCTACTTCTCGATGGAGTACGGCATGGACGTCTCCCTTCCGGTCTACTCGGGCGGCCTGGGCATTCTCTCGGGCGATCACATGAAGACGGCCAGCGACATGGGGCTGCCCCTGGTCGGTGTGGGCCTCCTGTACCGCCAGGGCTACTTCAAGCAGTATCTCAATCCCGACGGCTTCCAGCAGGAGGCCTATCCCGAGAACGACTGGTACAACATGCCGGTGCACCGCTGTCTCGACAAGGCGGGCGGGGCGGTCAAGATCTCGGTGGAGATGGCGGGCAAGAACGTCGCCGCGCAGATCTGGCGGGTCGAGGTGGGACGCGCGAACCTCTACCTCCTCGACACGAACATCCCCGAGAACGGGCCCGACGAGAGGATCATCACGGCGGCCCTCTACGGCGGCGACAAGGAGACGCGGATCAGGCAGGAGCTCCTCCTCGGCATCGGCGGCGTCCGCGCCCTCAGGGCCCTGGGCATCAATCCGGCGGTCACGCACATGAACGAGGGGCACTCGGCCTTCCTCGCCCTCGAGCGAGTGCGCGAGCACATGGAAGAGCGCAGGTTCAGCTTCGGCGAGGCCGCCGAGGCGATCAGGCCGACCAACATATTCACGACGCATACACCGGTGCCCGCGGGCAACGAGCGCTTCGGCATCGACCTGATGGAGAAATACTTCGGCGGTCTGGCCCACCAGCTCGGGCTTTCCTGGCTCGACTTCCTGGCCCTGGGGCGCGAGCGCCCCGAGGACATGGCCGAGCCCTTCTGCATGACCATCTTCGCGCTCAAGCTCTCCGCCTACGCCAACGGCGTCTCGGCCCTCCACGGCGAGGTCTCGCGCGAGATGTGGAAGAACATCTGGCCGGGCGTGCCCGTGGCCGAGGTCCCCATCTCCTCGATCACCAACGGCGTGCACCCGCGGACCTGGGTCTCGAACAACATGCTCGAGCTGCTGGACCGCTACTTCGGCCCCCATTTCTACGACGCGCCGGCCGACCTCGAGATGTGGAAGCGCATGGACCGCATCAGCGACGAGGAGCTCTGGCGCACGCACGAAAGGAGGCGGGAGCGCCTCGTGGTCTTCGCCCGCGACCGCATCAAGAAGGCCGCCCGCCGGGCCGGCGAGGGCGAAGGCGCCATGGTGCGCGCCGAGGACGCGCTGTCGCCCTCCGCGCTCACCATCTCCTTCGCGCGGCGCTTCGCCACCTACAAGCGCGGCAACCTCCTCATGCGCGATCCCGACCGCCTCCTCCGCCTCCTCTCGGACAAGGACCGGCCCCTGCAGATCATCTTCGCCGGCAAGGCCCATCCCCACGACATCCCCGGCAAGGCCCTGATCAAGGAGCTCGTCCACTTCTCGCGCAAGGAAGAGGTGCAGAGCCGCATCGTCTTCATCGAGGACTACGACATGACGATGTCGCGCTACCTGACCTCGGGCTCGGACGTCTGGCTCAACACGCCGAGGCGCCCCCTCGAGGCCTCGGGCACGAGCGGTATGAAGGCCGGAATGAACGGTGTGCTCAATTGTTCGATTCTCGACGGCTGGTGGGCCGAGGCCTTCCGCGACCACGGGCCCTCCATCGGCTGGGCCATAGGCTCGGGCGAGATGTACTCGGACGAGGACCTCCAGGACGACATCGAGAGCGCCGCCCTCTACGACCTCCTCGAGCGCGAGATCATCCCCCTCTTCTACAGCCGCGGACGCGACGGCCTGCCCCGCGACTGGATCAAGAAGATGAAGGCTTCGATGCAGCACATCGGGGCGGAGTACTCGACCCACCGGATGCTGAAGGAGTACTCCGAGCGCTTCTACATCCCCGCCCTGGAGAACTACCGGCGGCTCGCGGCCACAGACTTCAAGGGGGCGAAGGAGCTCTCCGCCTATCTCGACCGCGTCAGGGGCGCCTGGCCCCGGCTTTCCATCCACGAGATCTCGACGGACGCCAAGCCCGTGATGGAGAGCGGCGACGAGGTGAGGATCGAGGCCCTGATCGACTCCGCCATGCTCGCCCCCGACGATCTCCTCGTGGAGCTCTTCCACGGCGATCTCTCGAACCAGGGCGATTTCGTGTGCGCCCAGCGCGCGCCGATGAAGATGGTGCAGAAGCGCGACAATCTCTGGCAGTTCGCCGTCACGGTGAAATGCCTGCGCACGGGTCAGCAGGGCTACGCGGTGCGCGTCCTGCCGGTGCATCCCTCGCTCGTCGGGTCCTTCCTGCCGGGGCTGATAAGGTGGGGTTGATCGGTCCGGCGCAACCTTTCGCCCTCGGGATGGTCTATCTTCAGGCATCGGCCTGACATGGTCCCTCGAGGGACCGGTCGAGACAGAGTCTCAGTGGAGTTCGCCCATGTCCGTGCTTTCAGTCGCCGCCCAGGTTCTCATCGCCCTGATCCCGATCGTCGGGATCGCCCTCGGGTCGGTGGTGGTCTTCTTTTGGATGCTCTGGTCCCATCGGGAGCGCAAGCTCCTCATGGAGAAGGGGCTCTGGGCCCCGGCCAAGGTCGACCTCCGGCTGCTTTCCCTCCTCGCCGGGCTCCTCCTGTCGGGAGTGGGCCTGGTGCTTTCCCTCCTCATCTATCTCATCGGGGGCCTGGGCTACGGCCTCCTTGGCGGCCTCATCCCACTCGCGACGGGGCTGTCCCTTCTCCTCTTCGTGCGGCTTTCGAGGCCGGCAGGGGGCAGATGAGGAAGCGGGTGAGGGAGGGGAGAGCCCATGGCTCGCCCTCCTGACCTCGTGCCGGGCCCCGTCGAGGGCAGGGCGGAGGACGAGGCAATCATCGCCCAGGTCCTCGACGGCGATGTCGAAGCCTTCGCCGAGCTCGTGCGGAGGCACAGGGACAGTGTCTATCGGGTCGGTCTCTCGTGGTTCCATCGCCACGAGGAGGCCGAGGACCTGGTCCAGGAGGTCTTCGTGAAGGCCTATACCAAGCTGGCCTCCTTTCGGGGGGCATCGCGTTTTTCCACCTGGCTCCTCCGGATCGCCTACAACACGGCGATCTCGGGCCGGGAGAGGCGGAAGACTCCCGAGGAATTCGACGGGGAGAGTTACGTGGATCCCCGCGAGGGGGTCGAGGCGGGGGTCGTCGCCGGGGAATCGGCCCGGGAACTCCGGGAGGCCCTGGCCGAGCTCAGCCCCGACCAGGCCCTCTGCGTGGACCTCTGTTTCTTCCAGGATCTAAGCTACGTCGAGATAGCCGAAGTGACGGGATACCCCGTGAACACCATCAAGTCCCACGTGTTCCGCGCGAAGCGGGCACTCAGGGAGAAGCTGCGCGACCGCATGGAGGTCTGATGCGCTGCGAGGAATTTCTCCTTCGATACGACGAGCTCGAGCCGCGGGCCGGGCTCACTTTCTCCCTCCGCCGCCATCTGGCTGCCTGCGAAGGGTGCCGGAAGCAGGTCGAGGCCGTCGAGGCCGCCTTCTCCACCTATCGCGGCGAGGAGTCGGCGCGGCTCGCGGAAGGTCTCCGCGGCGAGCTCATCGACGAGCGGGTCATGGCCCTGGTGCGCATGACTCCCCGCCCGCGCCGCGAGTTCAGCCTGGGGCAGTGGGCCTTCCCCGGCGCCCTCCTCGCGATCTCGGTCCTGATCCTGCCCTTCGCCGCCATCAACGACTGGCTCGGACCCGAGCGCGTCCTCCTCTTTCCCCTGGCCCTGGCGACGGGGAGTTGGCTCGTGATCCTCGGCTGCTTCTTCATCGGGAGCCACGTCAAGGAGCTGAGCTCCATCCTCGACGAGCAGCGCGCCTCGAAGCACGGGCTCTTCCACCGGTTCTGAGGGCCATAGCGCTGAAAACAAGACGGCCGCCCGACGAGGGCGGCCGCTTTCATTCCGGGCGGGGGATCACTCCCCTTCGCGCACGATCTCGATCTTGATGCCCTCGGGGGCGGCGGCCTCCTCCTTGGGGGGCACGCTCACCCTGAGGATGCCGTTCTTGAACACGGCCTTGACCTTCTCCTGCGCGAACTTGTCCGCGGGGACGTAGTATTTCTGGCGGTCGACGTCCTTGAGCTTGAGGCGGCGTTTCACGTATCGGACCCCCTCGTCGGCCAGGGACTCGCCCGTCATGCGGGCGGAGAAGACCATGTAGTCGCCCTGGAAGGAGAGCTGGATGTCCTTCTCGTCGAAGCCCGCGAGGGCGAACTCGAAGACCATGGAGCGGTCGGGGGTCAGGTAGATGTTCATGGGCGGGTAGGAATAGGCCGGGTAATAGTCGGCGTTCTCGTCCTGCCCGACATCGAACCAGGTATGGGGGCGGGGACCCGGACCCATGCCCGGGCCGGAACCCGGTGCCATCCCCGGACTGAACTCCTTGCCCATTTTCTCGCCGAAGTCCCTGGCGACCTCGAAGACCTCGTCGAGGATAGTGCCGATGTCGACGTACATCCGGTTGCCTTTCATGATCTCCTCCTTGGGAGCGAGGCGGAGACGGAGGATCCGTCCCCTTCAGTGCGTATCGTCCCCCCTACGGGGCGGCGAGGGGAGGGAACCCTTCGGGCTTCCCTCCGATGACTCAAAGGTAGTGATGAAGGACCCATCGGGCAAGGCCTCCGTCCGGCCGCTCGGGTCCCGGCGGCTCGGACAAAAAAAGGGGGCGGCCGAAACCGCACCCCTTTTTCGCGAGTTCGGAGACTATTTCTTGGGAGGATAGAGGAGGGGCATGTCCACGGCCGCGCCCTGCTTGGCGAGGTCCTCGGGGATGAATTTCCAGTTGCCGATGGGGGCCACGGTCACCTCGCCCTTCTGCTTCTCGAACCAGGTGAGGAGGTAGTAGCGGAGATCCTTGGTGGTCGCCCCGTTGACGAACTGGAGCTTCTGGACGGCGGTCTTGTCCATGCCGGCGCCGGTGGTCAGATGACCGCCGCCGCCCTGGCCGCGATAGGAGTTGATGGCGACCACGTAGGTCTTGCCGAGGTCGAAGGCGGAGCCGTCGGCCATGGAGGAGATGACGACGCGCTGCCCGGCGGGCTTGGAGACGTCGACGGTGTAGTTGATGCCGGCCGCGGAGTCGTAGTTGTAGTAGCGGGTCGCGGTCTGATAGGCGCCGGTGCGGGCGTCCTGCACGAGCTTGCCGTCGGGCATCTTCTGGTAGGCGATGATGTGGTTGCCGTCGTTGGGCAGGGTGTCGACCCAGAACTTGTAGGAGTACTCGAGGAAGTCCTTGATCTGCTGTCCGGTCATGTCCATCGTGTAGAGGAAGTTCTCGAAGGCGTAGAGATTGAACATGTCACGCACGTACATGCTCTTGCCGTCGGGGGCGCTGGGGATCGTCGAGTCGAAGGACAGGGGGGCGGCGAAGGAGATGTCGGCCTTCTTGAGTCCCATGGTCGGGTCGGCCGAGAGCTCGAGCTGGATGCGCTGGATGAGATCGACGAAGGCCGAGTCGCCGAACATGGAATCGCGGGTGGAGATCTTGGAGGCGAGCTTGCCGACGGGGCGGTCGACCCAGGCCTTGATCGCGTCGAAGCGGGGCTTGAAGGCGGCGGTGAAGCCGGCGTCGGCCGAGACCCAGTCCATGTTGACGAGGGCGGGGTTGAAGGTCTTGACCCAGGCCTTGGCCTTGGCGTCGTAGAGGAGGGAGATGTCGAGGCGTCCGACATTCTTGGCGCCGTTCAGGGCGCCGAGGATGTAGACCTTCTTGCCGTCGGGGCCGGTCACATCGATCTTCTTCTTGGCGACCGGGTCCCAGCCCTGGCCGTCCCAGCCCTGGTGGTCGTGGCCGACGAAGATCGCGTCGAAGCCGGCGACCTTCTGGGCCACGAGCTGGGCGGCGTTTTCGTTCTCGGGGGTGTCGGCGGTGGTGCCGCCGTAGGTGTAGTCGACCCCGGCGTGGAAGAGGCCGATGAGGATGTCGGGCTGCTCGTTCTTGAGGATGATCGGGACCCACTTCTTGGCGGTCTCGACCATGTCGACGAACTTCATGCCGGTCCAGAACTGGGGCGGGAGCCATTCGGGGATCTTCGGGGTGATCATCCCGAGCACGACGATCTTGACGCCCTGGCGGTTGATGACGGCGTAGGGAGTGAAGTAGGGGCTCCCGTCGGCCTTGACGGCGTTGGCGCAGATGATGGGGGCGCGGATCTCGTCGTAGAGCTTGTCGTAGACGGCGTGGCCGGTCTCGATGTCATGGTTGCCCACGGCGACAGCGTCGTACTTGAGGTAGTTGAGGGTCTCGGACCAGAGGTGGGGCTCGTCGGTCTTGACGAAGTTGTAGTAGTAGACCGCGGGCTGGCCCTGGAGGGAGTCGCCGTCGTCGAGGAGGACGACTTCGCGGCCCTTCTCCTTGCGCAGCTGGTTGACGTAGGTGGCGACCTGGGCCATCGAGGTGGAGGCGGGGGCGGCCGTGATGAAGTTGTAGGGGAAGACCGAGCCGTGGACGTCGGTCGTCTCGACGATGCTCAGGTTGAGCGGCACCGTGACGAATTTCGAGGGCTGGGCGCCGAGGGCGCCGAGAACGAGAGCGACGAGCATCGCGGCCAGTGCGATCCTCGCCATCTTGCTGTGCATGGACATGCATTCCTCCTTGATATCAGTGGGAACCGAAGTCCCACCAGTATAGACCCGTTCCGGGCTGTCCGGTAGGCGTGGAACGAAAAAACTGGGGAATGGGACGGGACCCCCTGACCCTCCTATCTCAATCGCCACCTTCGGGGCGGAGTCCCAACTCGCGGAGGCGGCGGGCGGCGGCTTCGCGTTCCTTGCGGAGGCCGAGCTCGTCGTAGGTGTCGTGGAGATTGATCCAGGCCTCGTCGTAGTCGGCCCTTAGAGCGACGGCCTTTTCGAAGACCGCGCGGGCCTGGGCGTAGGCTCCCCGCCGGAAATGCACGACACCCAGGTCGTTCCAGGCCTCCGCGAGGCCGGGCTCGAGGGCCAGGGCACCCTCGTAGCGGGCCACGGCGAGGTCCCAGTCGTCCGACTCGTAGGCGACGAGGCCGAGGGCGAGGAGAAGGTCGGCCGATTCCCCCTCGAGGGCCAGGACGGACTCGAGGTCGAAGCGCGCCTCGGCCAGGCGACCGGCGCGGCGGAAGGCCTCGCCCCGGTTGTAGAGGAGGTCGGGGTCGCCCGGCACGAGGGCCAGGGCCTCGGTGAAGCTCGCGACGGCCTCGTCGTAGCGGCCGGCGTCGGTGTGGGCCCGGCCCCGGCGGTCGAGTTCGCGGACGGCGGCGTCGCTCACAGGCTGGCCCTCCTCATGCAGGTCTCGAGGTAGAAGGAGGCGGCCCCGTCCTCGGGGAGGGTCTCGAGGACCCGGTTGAAGTAGTACATGGCCCCCGAGAAGTCCTTCTGGTAATAGGCGAGCATGCCCTGCTCGAAGAAGGTGCTGGCCTTGATCTTGCGTTCGAGGAGGCCCGGCTCGATGCCGTCGAAGATCTCGAAGACCGAGATGGGGTCGGCTTTGCCCTTCACCTTGACCTTGCCGATGAATCGGTAGGTGTAGGCTCCCGGATCCTTTACGGTCTTGAAGACCTCCTCCGAGATGGCCAGGGAGACGTTGAAGGCCTTGGTGATGGCCTGGAGGCGCGAAGCCACGTTGACCGAATCCGAGATCACGGTGTTCTCCATCCGGTCGGCGACGCCGACGACGCCGAGCATCAAGGAGCCCGAGTGGATGCCGATGCCCATCTGGACCGGGCGGTAACCCGACTTCTGGCGGTGGCCGTTGTACTCGGTCATCTTGGCCTGCATCTCGATCGCGGAGCGGATGGCCGAGTCGGGACCGTCGGTCCCGGGGAAGAGGGCCATGATGGCGTCGCCGATGTACTTGTCGATGAAGCCGCCGTTCTCCTTGATGACGGGAACGACCCGCGCGAGGTAGGAGTTGATGAAGGCGAAATTCTCCTCGACCGTGAGGCGCTCGGAGAGCTCGGTGAAGGCCCGGATGTCCGAGAAGAAGATCGTCATCTCCTTCTTCACGTGGTCGCCGAGCCTGAGGTCGACCAGGTTCTTCTTGTCGAGGGCCTCGAGGAACTCCTGGGGTATGAAGCTCTTCACCGTGTTCGCCACGTCGGAGACATAGTCCGTGAGGGTCTCGGAGGTCTGAAAGCTGTAACGGATCTTCCGGACGAGACCGAAGGTGGTGGCCACTACGAAGAGGAAGAGGCCCAGGGGCTCGAAGAGAAAGGCCGACATGGGGTCGCCGTGCCAGATCTGGCGGATCAGGGCCGTCGCGATGAGGAAGAAGGGGCCGGCCAGGAGCCAGCGCGCCTTTTTGGAGCCCCTGACGGAGTAGAGGATCAGGACGGCGGTCACCGCGAGGAGGAAGCCCGTGTAGGCCAGGGAGGCCCCGCTGTTGAGGGCGAAGAGGGAGGACCGGAAACCGATCTCCCCCGCCGCGGCGAGGGAAAGGGAGGCGAGGAGGAGCCAGCGGAGGGGCCGCCGCGACTTCGTCAGGTAGCGGGTGTAGAACCAGCCCAGGGCGAGGAAGTGGAGGAGGAAGGCGAGGGCCTGGAGGAGGTCGCGGTCGGGCAGGTCGAAGCCGAGGGGGAGGACGGAGACCCCGTTCACCAGGGTGCGCAGACCCTCGCAGGCCAGGAGGAAGGCGAAGGCCAGGAACTCCCGGTTCTTCGGCCAGAGATTGTAGAGGATGAGGACGGAGACGGCCCCGAGGAGGAAGGCTCCCGCGAGCAGGAAGGTGAAGCCCCCCGCGATCACGAGAAAGCGCGAGAAGGCCGCCGTGGGACCGAGAAGGGGGAAGTCGGGGGAGATGCGGGGCGAGTCGACGCCCGTCTTGCCGCTCTCGGCCTCGACGAGGATGTCGAGGGTCGTCGGACCGCCTTCGAAGGCGAGGTAGCGCGAGCCCGTGGCGTAGGGCTGTCCGTCGATGAGGCAACGAACCAGCTTCCCCTCCACGGGGAGGAGGAGGGACCAGGGTTCCCGGGGCGCGGGACCCTCGATTTCGACGCGAAGGCGATAGGTCCGCTCGCTTCCTCGGTCGTCCTTGATGGGGAGGAGGCCGGAGCGGATGGAGGCCTCGACGGAGGTCGGCGTCCCGAGCCCCTTGTCCGCCGCCTCGAGGGATCCCTGGCGCCTTTCCCAGGGCCCGAGGGGCAGAAGGAGGCCTGCCGCCGGATCGTAGCCGAGGAGATCGCCGCGCCGGGTGCCCGTCGTGATGGTCATGACATCGCAGGAGCCGAGGAGGACAAGGGATAGGACCGCGAGGGCGCCGAGCCACCTTCGCGGCATCCTCTGCGCTGTTTGCTGACTACTTGGTGTCATGGCGCGAGTATAGCCCGGGGCCCGGCTCCGGCAAAGCGGCCACATAAACTCGAACGCAGTTCTCTTCGCGCACGCTATAATCCCCCTGATTTGGGGCAGGAGCCATTGTCCAAGCCCGGGCCTCTCCGTATAATGTCGGGGCTTTCGTATAGATATAGACTTATCGTAATATAAGGGAGGCATGCATGAAGAACGACGAGGCCGGGTTCCCGCCCGAGCTCACAGCCTTCATCGAGGATTGGAAGGACAAACCGGGAAACCTGATCATGCTTCTCCACCGGGTCCAGCAGGAATACGGCTACATCCCCCGCGAGGCCGCGGAGCGACTGGCGCGGATGGTCAATCTTCCTCTGGCCAAGATCTACGGAGTCGTCACCTTCTATCACTTCTTCAAGACCACAAAGCCGGGCAAGAACCGCATCGCGATCTGCCTCGGAACCGCCTGCTACCTCAAGGGAGCCCAGGGGCTCCTCGACGAGGCGAGGGACGTGCTCAACATCCAGGGAGACGAGGTGACGGACGACGGCATGTTCAGCATCGACGCGGTGCGCTGCCTCGGCTGCTGCGGCCTGGCTCCCGTCCTCATGGTCGGCGACGACGTCCACGCCAAGGTGACTAAGGACGACATGGTCGACATCATCGCGAAATACAAGGCGTCCTGACAGGACCGGGGGAGATAGAGATGGCGAAACTGGATCGGGCCGCCCTCCGGCGGTACCGGGACGAGATGGAGAAGAAATACGGGGCGGGGAGCGGGAGCCGCGTCCGCATCGTGGTGGGCATGGGAACCTGCGGCATAGCCGCGGGCGCCCGGGAGGCCTGGGAGGAGATCAAGCGCTCGGTCGAGGAATTCGGCATCCAGAGCGAGGTGGATCTGACCAAGACCGGCTGCATGGGCCTCTGCCAGGTCGAGCCGACGGTGGAGATCGCCGTCCCCGGCATGCCCACCGTGATCTACAGCAAGGTGACCGCCGAGGTGGCCAAGCGCCTCGTGCGCAAGCACATCATCGAGAAGACCATGGTCGACGGGCACATCCTCGACCGCCCCGCCATCGATATCGTGGCGGCCGGCAAGTCCGCGAGGGGGGCATGATGGCGGAGAAACAATACCTCCTCGTCTGCGGAGGCGAGGGCTGCCAGTCCTGGAAGGCCGAGGAGCTCTTCCTCGCCCTCCACCACGAGGCCGAGGCCCAGGGCGCCAAGAACGACGTGCAGATCATCCGCACGGGGTGCTTCGGTTTCTGCGAGAAGGGGCCCATCGTGAAGGCCCTGCCCTCCGAGACCTTCTACGCCGGGGCCAAGACGGAGGACGCCAAGGAGATCATCTCCGAGCAGGTAGTCGCGCGGCGCGAGGTGAAGCGCCTCCTGTACAAGAAGGAGACCAGGCTCGCCGAGACCGTGCGTCTTCCCGAGGGCGGCGCCTACAACAAGCAGTTCCGCATCGTGCTCAGGAACTGCGGCGTCATCGATCCCGAGAACATCGACGAGTACATCGCCCGGGAGGGCTACGCGGCCCTCGAGAAGGTCCTCTTCGACATGAAGCCCGAGGAGGTCGTCGCCGAGCTCAAGGCCTCGGGGCTTCGCGGGCGGGGCGGCGCGGGCTTTCCGACCGGCATGAAGTGGGACTTCACGCGGGTCGCGCCCGGGGACGTGAAGTACGTGATCTGCAACGCCGACGAGGGAGACCCCGGCGCCTACATGGACCGCGCCACCATCGAGGGCGATCCCCATTCGGTCGTGGAGGCCATGGCGATCTGCGGCTACACGGTCGGGGCGAAGAAGGGCTATGTCTACATCAGGGCCGAGTATCCCCTCGCCATCGAGCGCCTCAAGATCGCCATCCGCCAGGCCGAGGAACGCGGCCTTCTCGGGAAGGACATTCTCGGCTCCGGGGTCGATTTCGACCTCGAGATCCGCCTCGGGGCCGGGGCCTTCGTCTGCGGCGAGGAGACGGCCCTGATGCGCTCTCTCGAGGGCAACCGGGGCATGCCCGTGCCCAAGCCGCCCTTCCCCGCGACCTCCGGTCTCTGGAAGAAGCCCACCGTCATCAACAACGTCGAGACCTTCGCCAACGTCCCCATGGTCATCCTCCGGGGCGGGAAATGGTTCGCCTCGATCGGCACCGAGAAGTCCACCGGCACCAAGGTCTTCGCCCTCACCGGCAAGATCAACAACTCGGGCCTCGTGGAGGTCCCGATGGGCACCACCCTGCGCGAGATCATCTTCGACATCGGCGGCGGCATCCGGGGCGGCAGGAAATTCAAGGGCGTGCAGACAGGGGGACCCTCCGGCGGCATCATCACGGCCAAGGACCTCGACTCGCCCATCAGCTACGAAAGCCTCACCGCCCTCGGTTCGATGATGGGCTCGGGCGGGATGATCGTCATGGACGAGGACGACTGCGTCGTCGACGTGTCGAAGTTCTACATGGAATTCTGCGTCGACGAGTCCTGCGGCAAGTGCGCGCCCTGCCGCATCGGCACGAACCAGATGCACTCCATCCTCGAGCGCATCACCAAGGGGAACGGAGAGATGGGCGATCTGGCCAAGCTCGAGAAGATCGGGCAGGCCATGACCAAGGCCTCGCTCTGCATGCTCGGCGGCTCGGCGGCCAATCCGACCCTGTCCACCATCAGGCACTTCCGCGAGGAGTACGAGGAGCACATCCAGGGCCACAAGTGCCGTTCGGGCTCCTGCACGGCCCTCGTCACCTACACCATCCTGGCCGACAAGTGCATCGGCTGCGGGCTCTGCGCGCGCCGCTGCCCGGTGCAGTGCATCGCCGGGGAGAAGAAGGCGCCCCACGTCATCGACGCGGCGAAGTGCATCAAGTGCGGCGAGTGCTACAAGTGCTGCAAGTTCGGCGCCGTGGCGAAGGCCTAAGGGGACGAAGATGATCAAAGCGAAGATCAACGGCCAGACCGTGGAGGTGGCGGAGGGGACCTCGATCCTCGAGGGAGCCGAGCGCTGCAACGTGAAGATCCCCAAGCTCTGCCACAACGACGACCTCGAGCCCTGGGCGGCCTGCGGCATCTGCGTGGTGAAGAACGGGAAGAGCCCCAAGCTCCTCCGGGCCTGCTGCACCCCCCTCGAGGAGGGGATGGACATAATCACGACCGACGCCGAACTCGTGCAGACGCGCAAGACCGTCATCGAGCTCATCCTCTCCACCCATCCCGACGACTGCCTGGCCTGCCCGCGGAACCAGGAGTGCGAACTCCAGCGCCTCGCAGCCGAATTCGGCATCCGCGACCAGCCCTTCCCGAAGCGGCTCCGCAACCTGCCCGTCGACGACTCCACGGGGGCCATCGTGCTCAACCCCGAGAAGTGCGTGCGCTGCGGGCGTTGCGTGAAGGTCTGCCAGGAGATGCAGGACGTCTGGGCCATCGAATTCCTCGGCCGGGGCGAGAAGACCCGCATCGCGCCCGCGGGCGACGTGAAGCTCGGCGAGGGTCCCTGCATCCGCTGCGGCCAGTGTTCGGCCCACTGTCCGGTCGGCGCCATCTACGAGAACGACCAGACCACCGAGGTCTGGGAGGCTTTGATGAAGACGGGCGAGGGCGAGAAGACCTGCGTGGTGCAGATCGCCCCGGCCGTGCGCGTGGCGATCGGAGAGGCCTTCGGGCTCAAGCCGGGCGTCAACCTCACGAAGAAGCTCTACGCGGCCCTGAGGCGCCTCGGTTTCGACGTGGTCTTCGACACCAATTTCGCGGCCGACCTCACGATCATGGAAGAGGGCACGGAGTTCGTGAAACGCTTCACCGCCGCCGCCCAGGGCATGGCCGCGGGCGACGCGCCCCTGCCCCTCATCACGACCTGCTGTCCGGCCTGGGTGGACTACCTCGAGAAGTACTGGCCCGAGATGATCCCCAACTTCTCCACCGCCAAGAGCCCCCAGCAGATGATGGGCGCGATGATCAAGACCTACTGGGCGGCCCAGGCCAAGGTGGATCCGGCCCGGGTATTCTCGGTCGCCATCATGCCCTGCACGGCGAAGAAGTACGAGAATTCCCGCGACAAGACGATGTACTCCTCGGGCCACAAGGACGTCGACGTGACGCTGACGACCCGCGAGCTCGCGCGCATGATCAAGCAGGCGGGCATCGACTTCCTCAATCTTCCCGACGAGGCGGCCGACTCCCCGATGGGACCCTACACCGGCGCCGGCGTCATCTTCGGGGCGACGGGCGGCGTCATGGAAGCTGCCCTGCGCACGGCCCACACCCTCGTCACGGGCGAGGAGCTCAAGGACGTCAACTTCACCGGCGTGCGCGGCATTTCCGGCATCAAGGAGGCCCGCGTCAACATCAAGGGCACGGAGGTGCGCGTGGCCGTGGCCCATCAGATGGGCAATGTCGAGACCGTGCTCAAGCAGGTGGCCGAGGCCCGGGCGGCGGGCCGCGATGTCCCCTGGCATTTCATCGAGGTAATGGCCTGCCGGGGCGGCTGCATCGGCGGCGGCGGTCAGCCCTACGGTTGCACCGACGAGGTGAGGAAGCTCAGGATCCGCGGGATCTACGACGAGGATGACGTCTCGACCTACCGCTCCTCGCACCACAATCCCTTCATCCGCAAGATCTACGACGAGTTCCTCGGAAAGCCCGGCAGCGGGAAGAGCCACGAGCTCCTCCACACGCATTACACGGCGAAGGAAGTGTACATAAAGTAGGAGGGAGGCCGGCCGC
>Ga0334722_10001323_pt1 | contig 31562 bp, 29 predicted proteins | sample C3_bottom_MG_FD_207210 | JGI IMG/M metagenome (GOLD analysis project Ga0334722, IMG submission 207210) | Sediment microbial communities from Yellowstone Lake, YNP, Wyoming, USA - C3_bottom | ecosystem: Environmental > Aquatic > Freshwater > Lake > Sediment | place: USA: Wyoming | collected... | reverse complement strand
ACATCGCCCATGCGGCCGGCCGGGAAATTTTTCAGGCCGATGTGGATCAGGCCGTTGAGGAAGGTGCCGGTGGCTATGACCACGGCCCGGGCGGTGATTTCCTCTTCCAGGGAAGTAACTACTCCGGCTATTTCTCCATTTTTTATAAGCAACCGGTCGGCGGTGCCCTGCCGGATATGGAGATTTTTTTGCTGCTCCAGCACCGATTTCATCCGCAGCCGGTAGAGGAGCCTATCTGCCTGGGCCCGGGAAGACCAGACCGCCGGGCCTTTTCTTGTGTTGAGGCGGCGGAACTGGATGCCGGTGGCGTCGATGTTTTTCGCCATCTCCCCGCCCAGGGCGTCGATCTCCTTGACCAGATGCCCCTTGGCCAGGCCGCCGATGGCCGGGTTGCAGCTCATGGCCCCGATGGTGTCGGCGTTGACCACGAGCACTGCGGTGCGGCAGCCCATGCGGGCGGAGGCCAGAGCGGCTTCGCAGCCGGCATGGCCCGCGCCGATCACGATGATGTCATAGTCGTAGCTTCTGGTCATGGCTTTTTCCACCAGATCAAAGCCCAGCGGGGCGGGGTCTGTCTGGCCAGCTGCCAGGAGCCATCGGCGATTTGGCTCAGGCGCGCATCCACATAGACGGCCAGCCGCTCTTCTTCCAAGGCGGTAAGATCATCCACCATCCAGCGGTACGACTGTAAGGCTTCTTCCCGCGAGCCGTAGGTTCTTCTGCTGTCCAGGCTGATGAAATCCACCTGGGCGTGGATGCCGAGGGTGTAGAGGATGTTGAGCGTGAAGATATAATCCGGGCCGGGCTCGAAATTGCGGCCAATGGCGGCAAAGAGGTCCGGGTCAAAAGGCCCGGCGCCGACCCGGTCCACGACATAGACGGCCCTGCTGGCCCAGGCGTTGAGTTTGCGCAACGCCCCTTTCAGGTCGTCCACCGACAGGGAGCGGGAGGCGATGGCCACCTCGTGGCGGGCAATGCCCAACGCCTGCCAGTCGTCGGTCCAGGAGGCCTGGACGGTGGTGATGTTGTCCAGGCCTGCGGCCTTGGCTTGTTTGTCCAGCTCGGCAAGCATGGCTGCGGAGTAGTCCAGGGCCGTTACCTGCCGCCCCTGCTTGGCCAAGGGTATGGCCAGGGTGCCGGGGCCGCTGCCGACATCGAGCACGGTCCAGTCCGGTTCGGTCTGGAGATGGGCCATGAACTGCGCGACAAAGGGCGAGTCGAGATTGCGCTCGGCAAACCCGGCGGCCCGCCGGTCCCAATCGCTGCTTTTTTTCTTTTGCCAGGACTTGTGGGCTCTGGATTCCTGCCACATGGTGTCCCAGTCGATATCCTGATAGCGCATGGTGAGTTTCTTTAGCCCCGGCGGGTGAGCCGGTTGACGATGATGGTCAGATCTTTGTCGTCGCTGCGCATCTTGCGAGCGCTCGTTGCTATTTCGTATTCTTTTTCAGCCAGATGGAGAAATTTTGGCAGGCTTTTGCGACGGGCATCGTGGGCCAGGTAGATGACGCCCTGGTCCGCCAGCAGCGAGCGGAAGATGTTCAAAAGCGGGGCGAAGAATTCTTCCCGAAAGAGAATCTCCGCGCCGATGATGGTGTTAAAGCGCGGCAGGGTCGGTGGTTTCAGCCAGTCGAGCAGACGGCACTCCATCCCTTTGATTCCGGTGGCCGCAGCGCTGACCCGTTGAAAATCAAGGATGTGGGGCTCGTAATCGGTGAGGGTTACCCGGTATCCGGCCAGGGCGGCGGCAAGACCTGGCGCGCCAAGACCAGCGCCGAGTTCGAGCAGGGTCTGCCCTTCTTGTGTCGGCGGGGTGGTGAGCATGAGGTCCGCCAGGATCATGGCGGCTTCCCAGAGTTTTACCCAGAAGGGAAAGCCTTCCACATCCTCGAAGGGATCTTTTCCGCCTAAAAGTGGTTCGAGGTCCGTGACTTGCAGGAGCTGGATTTCCTTGCCGCGCAGGCGCAGGGGTTCGAAGTCCACCTTATATATTTTCCGGATTTCCCGGAGACGGGCATAGTGTTTTTCAGGAAGCTGCGCAGGGTCCATGGGGGTCTCCAGGGCGGCGAAAAAAGCCGATGACGCTACTGTTATCGTTGCAGAAAAAGGGCGATAAAGACCAGGGCCGCCAGCAAGAAGCGGTAGTATGCGAAAATAGCAAAGCTCCTGGCCCGGATGTATTGCATGATAAAGGAAATGAACAGGTAGCCGGAGATGGCGGCGGCAAGAAAGCCGGAGACATAAAGGATGCCTTGCCCGTCCAGCAGGCCATTTTTGACGATCTTGGGGATTTCGTGCACCCCTGCCCCGAAGATGATGGGGGCGGAAAGCAGAAAGGAAAAGCGGATCGCCGCCTGCCGAGTGAGGCCCATGGCCAGACCGCAGGTGATGGTGCTGCCGCTCCGCGATACCCCTGGGATGATGGCGCAGGCCTGGGAAAGGCCGATGAGCAAGGCGTCAATCAAGGTTATTTTTTCAAAATTGCGGGCGCGTTTGCCTGCCCGGTCCGCAAGGAGAAGCAGGAGCCCTGCCCCGGCCAGCGCTGTCGCCACCATGGCGGGGTGCCGGAAATAGTTTTCCGCGGCTTTTCCCAGCAAAAGGCCGGCCAAGGCGCCTGGGACAGTGGCAATGACGATGAAAAGAGCCATCTTGCGCAGGCGCTGTGTTTCGGTTTGTTCTGTGTGGAGACCAAAGACGGCCTTGCCCATCTGCCAGAAATCGTCCCGGAAATAGGCGAGGATTGCCAAAAGGGTGCCAAGGTGCAGGGCCACGTCAAAGGCCAGGTCGGATTCCTGGGTGCCGAGAAAATAATGGGCCAGAGCCAGGTGGGCTGAGCTGGAAACGGGCAGGAATTCCGTGATGCCCTGGAGAATGCCGAATATGGTTGCCTCAACAATGTTCATGGTCTGGCACTATACGAAAGGGTTGGGGAAAAGTAAATACCGATGGAGCGCGATGCGTCTGAATAAAAAAAAGCCCGGCCAGAGGCCGGGCTTTTTAGATGAACCTGTAAAAGGTCATCAGGAGGGATTAGCAGCCCTCGACAGCTTTTTTCTTCTTGGCAGCTACAACTTTGCCGTCTTTTACTGCAACCATGTCGCCAACCTTAGCTGCACCCTCTACCGTCTCCATCTTACCGGCGCAATCTACGGTTACCTTGGTGCCCTCAACAGCGGTTACTTTGCAGTCGCCAGCGAAAGAAATCACTGCGGAACCTGCTACGAAAGCCACAGCCATTGCCAGGGAAATCATCTTCTTGCTCATGTTCATCTCCTCTTAGGTAGTATTTGAGAATGTCCTGTTATGCGAAACAGGAAAATAATGAATGACAGTTCATTAACTATACGACAGGGACGCAGGATGTCAACCCGAAAGTTCCCTCTTTTATTTCAGGATGGCATTGAGGTCGTTCACCAGGGTCTGATGGTCGACATAGCCGTCGTAGCGCTTGACCACATTGCCCTCTTTGTTTACCAGAAACGAGGTGGGAATGCCGAGGATGCCGCCGAAGGCGGTGGGGGTTTCCGAATCGCTCAGCAGGACAGGATAGTTGATTTCCATTTTCTGGACGAATTTCTCGACCAGGGCAGCACCGCCCTGGTCGGTGGAGATGCCGATCACGGTGAAGCCTTTTGGTCCGTACTCCTTTTGGAGTTTGATAAAGTCCGGGATTTCCTTGCGGCAGGGAGGGCACCAGGTGGCAAAGAAGTTGATCAGCATTGCCTGGCCCTGGTAGCCGCTGGACTTGACCGCGGCTCCATCCTTTACGGAAGGCAGGGTAAATGCCGGCATCTTGGTGGCGGCCTGGGCAGCGCCGGCCATCAGGCCGAAGAGGGCAAGGGTGATGGTCAGAAGGCGGGCTTTCACCGCCATGGATTTCATGATCTGCATGTGCTTCTCCTGAATAATAGATGTATGCGCCACCGGCACGGGCTATAATTTTTTACAAAACAGAATCTGTTTACCCGCTTTTTCAGGGAAACAAAAGGAAAATATCGGGCCGGCGGCGCTTGGGATTCAGGATGGCCTGGTCCCCTGGCAAAGACGCTCTCCACGGGCGGAAATCACCACCTCCTGCACCGGGATGGCCTGGCCGGAGCGGGCAAGAGCCTGGGAAACAATATGGCGCATGTTGCCGCAGCAAGGCACTTCCATGATGGCCATGGTGATGCTTTTGATCCCTGCCGAGGCAAAGATTTCCGTGAATTTTTGGATGGCGCTGTCCACCTCTTCGAATTTCGGGCAGCCCAGCATGACCACCTTGCCGCTCAGGAGATCGCGGTGAAAGTCAGGGTAGGCCACGGGCACGCAGTCCGCCGCGATCAGAAGATCGGCCCCTTTGAGAAAGGGCGCGCTCGGCGGCACCAAGCGGATCTGCACCGGCCAGTGGCTCAGGGCGGAACCGGTGGCCGCACCGAGTTGGACCGGAGCATTGGCCGCCTGGCAGGGGGTGGCCGGGGCAAAGGTCTGCAAGCGGGCCGAGGGGCAGCCGCAAGCTGGTTGGGCGGGCGGGGCGGGGCGGCGGGCCTGTGCCGCCTCTCTTGTGCTGAGCAGCTCTTCCACCGCCTCTTCATCAAAGTCCTCGGCCTCCCGCTCGATGATGTGCAGGGCCCCGGTGGGGCAATGGCCCAGGCAGGCGCCCAAGCCGTCGCAATATTTTTCCGCAAGCATTTTAGCCTTGCCGTCCACGATCTGCAGGGCGCCTTCCGCGCAGTTGATAATGCACTCGCCGCAGCCGGTGCAGAGGTTTTCGTCGATCTCAATAATCTTGCGCATTATTTTCATGGTCGTGTCTCCGTTAACTCTTGAGCAGTACCTTGGCGGCCAGGGCGGCTCCTGCCTTGGTAAGAAAGGAGCGGTCGATGATCTTTTGCAGATGCACAGGCGGGGTGGGCGCATCCTTTTGTTTTTCTTCCAGGTTGGTGATCAGGTCCGCGTCGTAGAGCACCTTGAAGTTCATGGTCTCCTCCGGCCTGGGCACATGGTGGTGGCCGATGATGTCGCAGACCTCATCGATGAGCGGCTGCGGTGCGCCCAGGGCAGTGAGGATATCCCTGGCCACCGGCGGCCCTTCGATATGCTGGTATTTGGGCGACGAGCTGTTGTGCTTGCGTTCGCCCTCCTTGATGCCGATGTCGTGGAGATAGGCGGTGATCTCCACCACCGCCGGGTTGCACTCCTCTTTTGCCGCGATATCCGTGGCGTGGCGGGCTACCCGGCTGGCGTGGCCGATGCGGCGGAAATCATCGCCAAAGTACCGTTTCATCTCGACGGCCACCCGCTCTTTCAGCATTTCCTGTTTCTTGGCCAGCAGCTCCGGGGGCAAAGAGCCCAGGCACTGCGCGGCATAGGGGCAATAGGAGGCGCAGCCGAAGTCGTTGTTGGGGTTGAGCATCTTGGCGCCGCACTTGCCGCACTTGCGGCTGGAGTCGTCCTTGAAAAATTCGACGCTGCTCCCGCATTTCGGGCAGGTTGCCTCGAATACGGCGTTGGCGTCCCAGTAGCGGCTGTCCTGGCCGGGGCATTGCATGATCGTCGTTCCTTTTTTCTGTTCGATCTGTCAGCGACCAGCCCCGACTGAAGACTGATAGCTGACAGCAGATTTTTTTATCCGAGAATGGCCTTCAAATCCTCGGCCGGGGTGGTGACCGGCTTGATGGCGAAGTTTTTCACCAGCACATCCAGTACGTTGGGGGTGATGAAGGCCGGCAGGGTCGGTCCGAGCCGGATGTTCTTGATGCCCAAGTTCAGCAAGGTCAGCAGGATGACCACCGCCTTCTGCTCGTACCAGGAAAGCACCAGGGAGAGCGGCAGGTCGTTGACCCCGCACTCGAAGGCCCCGGCCAGGGCGACGGCGATCTGGATGGCAGAGTAGGCATCGTTGCACTGGCCCACGTCGAGCAAGCGCGGGATGCCGCCGATGTCGCCCAGTTTTTTGTCAAAGAAACGGAACTTGCCGCAGGCCAGGGTCAGAACCATGCAGTCCGTGGGGATCTGTTCCACCAGCTCGGTGTAGTAGTTGCGCCCGGGCTTGGCGCCGTCACAGCCGCCCACCAGGAAGAAGTGGCGGATGGTCTTGGACTTGACCGCAGCGATGACCTTGTCGGCCACCCCGAGGACGGTATTACGGGCAAAGCCCACCAGGACCGAGTCCTTGTCCAGGGTGTCCGTGAAACCGGGCAGAGCCAGGGCCCGGTTGATCACCGGGCTGAAATCCTTGATTTTGTCCTTGCCCTCGCCAATGTGCGCAACCTCGGGCCAGCCGACCAGGCCGGTGGTGAAGACGTTGGCCTTGTAGGAGTCAAGGGGCTTCTGGATGCAGTTGGTGGTAAAGAGGATGGCCCCCGGAAATTCGGGCATCTCCTTATGCTGGTTCTGCCAGGCCGTGCCGAAGTGGCCGTAAAAATGGGGGTATTTTTTTAACTCCGGGTAGCCGTGGGTGGGCAGCATTTCACCGTGGGTGTAGATGTTGATCCCTTTGCCCTTGGTTTGCTCCAGAAGCATGGCCAGGTCTTTGAGATCGTGGCCGGTGACCAGGATACACTTGCCGGGGATATGTCCCAGCGGCACCGGGGTTGGGACCGGATGGCCGTAGGTGCCGGTATTGCCGGCGTCGAGCAGTTCCATGGCTTTGAGATTTACCTCGCCGCATTTCAGGGCAAGGCCCACCAGCTGGTCAAGGCCGAGATCCTTGCGGGTCAGTTCGGCCATGGCCTCATGGATGTAGGAATAGACTGTGTCGTCTTCCTTGCCGAGGATGGCGGCATGGTCGGTATAGGCGGCAAGGCCGCGCAGTCCGTACATGGTGATCTGCTTTAAGGATTGCAGGTCCGGGTTGGCGTCCAGGGTGTTGATGAAGTTCAGGGCCGCGCCCTGGGCTTCCAGACCGGCCAGGGAATCGGCAGGAGCAAAGGTGGCTGCCGGGGCGGAGGAATCAACCTTGCCGCCTGCGGCCAGAACCTTTTTCTGCAAAGACTCGCGCAGTTCTACGGTTTTGCGGATCAGGATCTCAAAGCGGCTCGGGTCAAAATCCACATTGGTGAGGCAGGAAAAAATCGCCTCGCAGGTGAAACGGTCAATGGCGTTGTCAATCACCCCGACCTTGCGGCCTGCAACGGCAACCAGGCTCAGGCCCTGGACTGCGTGGGTCAGCAGGTCTTCAAGGCCTGCCAGGGGCGCGGTTTTTCCGCAGACTCCGAGTACGGTGCATCCGGTTCCCTTGGCGGTTTGTTCACATTGGTTGCAAAACATGGCGATTCTCCTTGGTTGATGTAAAGGTTGAAGTAACCTGTATTGGTGCATTTGTTAAGGAGACTATAGTGGTAATTATCCTTCCGGGCGTTGACTTAAATCAAGAAGAAAGATATTTTTTGTCCGGATTGCTTTTTTGCAAAACTGTGCTGAAGATTGCGGTTTGACGGCTGAAAGCAGAAAAATAAACATGAAAAATGTCGCCTTGCAGTTTAGAGTTACGGGCGCAGAGAATATTTTTTCATTCTTCACAATGTGGCAGGGGTGGCATGGAATATCTTTTGGTTCTCGGATCGTACTTCATCGGTTCAATACCGTTTGGCCTAGTCTTGGGGAAAGTGGCAGGCGTTGACGTGCGCGTCGCAGGCAGCGGCAATATCGGCGCCACCAATGTTGCCCGGCTGGTCGGCAAGAAGCTCGGGGGGCTTACTCTGGTCTGCGATGCACTCAAGGCCATTCTGCCCATGCTGGCTGCGGCGCGGCTTCTGGAAAATGGCAGTCAGCGGGAATTCTGGGTGGCGCTCTGCGGCGGCGCGGCCTTTCTTGGCCATCTCTACCCGCTGTATTTGGGGTTTCGGGGCGGCAAGGGCGTGGCAACGGCGCTGGGCATTTTTCTTTATCTTGCGCCGGTGGCCGCGCTCGTTGATCTGCTGATCTTTGTCGGGGTGGTCTACAACTGGGGCTATGTTTCCCTGGGTTCGCTTACCGCGGCCCTGATGATGCCGGGGCTGGTCTGGCTGCTGACCGGCTCGCTGAGCAACTCCGTGCTGGCTTTTGCAATCGGGGTGTTGATCTGGGTCAAGCATTGGGACAACATCTTGCGGCTCATGCAGCACGAGGAAAAGAGCTGGCGAAAAGACACGCCGGGTCAGGACGCGCATGACCAACGATGAGTGGAAAAAAATCTTGGCTGCCAAGGATCTTTTAGGGTTGCCGGATCAGGCGACCCTGGCGGAAATAAAAAAGGCCTACCGTCGGCTCTCCAAGGAACACCATCCCGATCTTGCCCGGCACAGGCCGAGTGGGCCAGAAGGCCAGGGGCTGGAGATGCACAGGCTCACCGAGGCCTGCCATATTTTGCTGGAATATGGGAAAAAGTACAAAATCCCCCTGGTGCCGGGGGAAGATCAGCCCCTTGAGGGGGAAGACTGGTGGATGGAGCGTTTTGGCAATGATCCCCTCTGGAGTCCGGGGCGCGGCAAATAATCGCCAGCGACCACAGGGCGGCACATCTGCTTTGTCATCGGTCTGTCCGCATACCGGGTGTATGGCGAACAGGCCTCTTTCGCGCATCTGCACCACCCTGTGATCGCTGGCTGACCAAGGGCGTGCATCTCAAACTTTTTGCTTAGCCATCCCCAGCCGCGCAGTACCCCTTTTTACTCCGTGAATTTCTTGTCGGTGGTGATTGTGGCCCGGCTTTGCAGATATGCGAGCCAGGAGCCCATGACCTGCATCTGTTTTTCCTGGGTCAGCATTTTCCGGAGCGCTTCTTTCTGGCTGGCAAATGCTTCCTCGCTTGCCGGTTTGTCTTCCTTGAAATGGAGCACATAGAAAGTGGTGCCGTTCTCTGCGACCTCTTTAGCATAGGGTGAGGCGACGCTGAGTTTCAGGCCCTGCGCGGCAACGGGGGCGGGCAAGCCGCTGGCCGTCTGCTGGCTTCTCGTGAAAAAAGAGGTTTCAAGAACCTTGCTCTTTACCTTTTCCGCCTCAGCGGCAAGGGAGCCCTCCTTTTTTGCCTGGGCCAACAAGGCCACGGCGGCATCCTTGGCTTTGGCCTGGGCCTGGTCATCAAGGAAATCCTTTTCCACCCTGGCGCGAACTTCCGCCAAGGCCGGAACCTGTGGCTCCTTCACCTCGTCAAGGTACACAATGGCGTAGCCGCCATTGATCTCAAGCAACGAGCTCAGTTCGCCCTTTTTCAGGCCGAAGATGGTTTTGAGCAGCGCGGGCTGCCCTGCCAGGGCCTTGGCAGGGCTGGCCTGGGTAAAGTAATCGGTGGTCTGCACCGGGGTCGCTGCGCTGGCCGCATACTTGTCCATGCTGCCGGCCTGGATAATCCCTTCGTAGGCCTGGTTTGCCAGCTGAAAAGTAACGTCCTTGCCGCGCTGGGCTTTGAGTTCAGCGACGATTTGTTCCCGTGCCGCAGTCAAGGTGGTCACGTTTGCCGGTTTGATTTTTTCAAGCTTGATGAGATGGAGGCCGAATTGGGTTTCCACGATTGGGCTGACTTCTCCCTCCTTGAGGGCAAAGGCTGCCTCGGCAAAGGGCTGGACCATCTGCCCTTTGCTGAAAAAGCCGAGGTCGCCGCCATTTTTCCCGCTTGCATCCTCGGAATGCTCTTTGGCCAGTTGGCTGAAATCCTTACCCGCCTTGGCCAGCGCCAGGATGGCCTCCAGCTTTTTGCGTTTGGCGGCTTTCAGCTCAGCGCTGTCCTTGGCGTCCGACCGGAGCAGAATGTGCCGGGCCTGGCGTTGCTCGGGGGTGGAAAATTTGTCGGGGTTCATTTTATAGTACTGCTCAATCTCTTGATCGCTTATCTGGACGCTGGACGAGGCCTGTTCATTGAGAAAGGTGATATATCGGAGCTTGACCTGCGGTTCGGTCAGGTAGGCTTGCTTGCGGCCTTCAAAAAAAACATTCAACGCCTCATCGCTAACTGGGCCGGAAGTCCGGAAGGCATCGGCGTTAAAGGCGACGTATTCGAGCTTGAGCTGATCGTTGTCAAAGGCGAAGCGGTCTTTGAGCTCGCTGTCTGATATCCGGGCGAACCGGGAAAGATGGGTAAGAATTTTGCTGCGGAGAAGGTCGGTGCGCACACTGTTTTCAAAATCAGCTGTGGTCATCCGCGAGGAAGCCAGGAGTTTTTTGTAGCGGTCGAGCTTGAATATCCCGTCTTCCCGGAAGGCGTCCATGCCCTGGATAACCTTGCGCACCTCGTCGCTGCCGACGATCAGTCCCGCTTCCTTGGCGCCCTGCTGCATGACCATCTCCTGGATCATCTGGTTCAGCACCTGCTGCTTCAGGTTCAGGGCTTCAAGGAGCCCCGCGGGCAGGGTGCCGCCGAACTGTTCCTGGTACCGGTTGATGGTCTGGTTATAGGTCCGGTGGTATTGCTGCGCGGAAATATTCTGGCCATTGACCGTGGCAATGGCGTCGGGGCCGCCTTTTTGGGTTTTCCCCACCCCCCAGAAGATGAAAACCAGGACGATGATGAGAATGGTGGCCTGGATATAGGTCGATTGGGCCTTGCGGCGCATGAAGTCGAGCATGTGTCACCTAACGTAGTAATGAGAAGGCTGTTTTGTTAAAAATTCAGGACGTTATCCTAATTTTTTTCGTAAAGACCGTCAACCGATTTCACCTAACAGAGGAGGATGGGGATGCGGTCCTTACACCTTGGCCAGATTTTCTCCCACCACCGTGTTCACCACCAGGGGAACCTCAAGCTGCATGACCCCCTCCATGGCCTCCTTGACCACGGCTCCGGTCGCCTCGATTTCCGCAGCCGGAACCTCAAAGACCAGTTCGTCGTGGATTTGGAGCAGGAGCTTGGCATTAAGGCCTTGCTCGCTGAGTTGTCGGGTGGCGGCGATGGTGGCCAGCTTGATGATGTCGGCGGCGGTGCCCTGGATCGGGGTGTTGATCGCAGTGCGTTCGGCAAATTCGCGGCTGACCTTGTTGCTGCTGTTGATGTCGGGCAGCAGGCGGCGCCGGTTAAGCAGGGTGGTGACAAAGCCGTCCTGCCGGGCCTTTTCGACGATCTCCTCCATGAAGCGCTTCACCCCGGCATAGTGGGCAAAGTAGCGCTCGATGAAGGTGGCGGCCTCCTTGCGGCTCAGGTTGAGCTGGGCGGCAAGGCCAAAGGCGCTTATCCCGTAAATAATCCCGAAGTTGATGGTCTTTGCCACCCTGCGCATCTCCGGCGAGATAAAGGCCGGGTTGACCCGGAAGATCTCCGCCGCGGTTTGGTTGTGCACGTCCTGGCCTGCGCGGAAGGCGGCAAGCAGGGCCGGATCCTGGGCATAATGGGCCATGACCCGCAGGTCGATCTGCGAATAGTCGGCAGAGAGAAAGAGTTGCCCCGGCGCGGCGACGAAAGCGGCCCGGATTTTCTGGCCCTCGGGGGTGCGGATCGGGATGTTTTGCAGGTTGGGGTTGCTGCTGCTCAGGCGGCCGGTGGCAGTGACCGTCTGGTTGAACGAGGTGTGAACCCGCCCGGTTTTGGGGTGGATGAGCTCCGGCAGCCTGTCCACATAGGTGTTCTTGAGCTTGCTCAGGGTCCGGTGGGCCAGGATTGCCGCGGGCAGATCGTGCTGCCGGGCCAGGCTTTCCAGGACCTTGACATCGGTGGAATAGCCGGTCTTGGTTTTCCTTCCCTGGGGCAAGCCCAGCTTGGCAAAGAGGATCTCGCCGAGCTGGCGGGTGGAATTGATGTTGAACTCCTCTCCGGCCAGGGCATAAATAGTCTTTTCCAGCTCCGCCAGTTGCTGGCCGAAATCCTCGGACAGGCGGTGCAGTTGGGCCTGGTCCACGGTGATGCCGGTCTGTTCCATCCGCACCAGAATGGGGACCAGCGCCATCTCCAGACCGGAGAAAAGCTCCCAGAGGCCAAACTGTTCCAGTTGGGGCCGGAACTGCTGCCAGAGGAGAAAGGCTCCGACCACATCCTCGCAGGAATAGTCCTTGGCCGCCTCCGGCGCAACATAGGCAAAGCTGTCGGAACGCTTGTCGCTATTGGTGACTTCGCTGAAGCTGGTCAGACGCTTGCCAAGCATCTCCAGGCACAGGTCGTCGAGTTTCTGGGAACGGCGGGAGGGGTCGAGAAGGTACGAGGCGATCATGGTGTCCCACAAGGAGCCGGACAGGCGGAGGCCATGGTTTTCCAGGATGGGCAGATCGAACTTGAGGTTGTGGCCGAGTTTGGGCAGGCCGGGGTTGGAAAAAAGCGGGGTCAGGTTTTTTTGGACCAGGGCAAGGGGCAGCTGGTTGGCCACGAGGTTTCCGTCCCCGTCCCGGTGGCCAATGGGCAGGTAATAGGCCTCCTCGGCTGAGCCGCAGAGCGAAATGCCCACCAGCTCGGCCACCAGCGGGTCAAGGGAGGTGGTTTCCGTGTCCAGCACCAGAAAGGGAGCCTTGGCCAGCTGTTGGCAGACGTCGCGGAGCTGGCTTTCCGTGGTTACCAGGTGGAACCCCTTGGTGTCAAGGGCAACGGCAGTAGTGGTCGGGGCCTTCAGCAACCGGCTGAAATCGAGAAAGGCGTAGAGTTCCTGGAGTTTTTCTTCGTTGGCTTCAGGAATCGCGTATTCTTGCAGCTCCGGCGTGGCAAGATCCTCCTTGAGGGCGATGAGCTGGCGGGAGAGAAAGGCGTTTTCCCGGCTGGCCAGAAGTTTTTCCTTCAGCTTTGCCTGGGAGAGGGTCTCGATATTCTGATACAGGCCCTCCAGAGAGCTGTATTCATTGATCAGTTTCTCCGCGGTTTTTGGGCCGATGCCTGCCACGCCCGGCACGTTGTCCGAGCTGTCGCCCATCAGGGCGAAAAAATCGAGGAGCTGGTGAGGCGGGATATTGTACTTTTTCTGCACCGCAGCGGGGTTCATGAACACGTCCCGCATGGGATCCCAGACGGTGATGGTCTCCGAAACCAGCTGGAGCAGATCCTTGTCCCCGGAGACCAGGATTACCGGGTGTCCCTGGGCCGCGAGTTTTTTGGCTGCGGAGGCCAACAAATCGTCGGCTTCGTAGCCCTGGCGTTCCAGGCAGGCGAAGTTGTGGGCGGCGACGATCTCCTTTATGTAAGGGATCTGGCAGGCAAGGTCGTCGGGCATGGACGGGCGATTTGCCTTGTAAGCCTGGTACATTTCGTGGCGGAAGTTGGGGCCGCGCACATCAAAGGCGATGCCGATGAATTTGGGCGACTTTTCCCGCAGGACCCGGAGCAGGATATTGGTGAACCCGTACACCGCATGGGTGGGCAGGCCGCTTTTGTTGGTGAGCGGGGCGATGGCGTGGTAGGCCCGGTAGATATAGGCGCTGGCGTCGATGAGGTACACAGGTTCTTGCTGGATCATGGGGCATGATACTACCAGCCGGGGGGTGGTTTGGCAACATTGTCCCGCGTCCTGTTGCGCAACATGCGGGGGCGGGCGGTATCGTCGAGGAAAACAAGGGCGAAAGCCGGGTGGCGGATGCTTGGTTTCCGGTTGAATTACGGTGTTTTTTGGAGGGAGGGTTTTTTATTTTAAGTTTGTAATCAAAAGGCCGATATGATATGTACAAAGGTGTAGGTAAAGGTGGGACATGGTGTCCCCCGGAGCCTCAACCTTCATGAGCGGCTGTAAACAAACAGTAGAGAAGCAAGGATTTGGTTATGAAACTAACAGACATTTTCCCTTCGATCAAAACAGAGAAGGTTCAGGTCAAGAAAACTGAAAGCTCTGCCGCTGCCAAGGCTGACAAAACCGCCCTGCCAACGGATCGCGTGGTGCTGTCTGCTGGTTCCCTGGATGTGCAGAAGGCCAGGGCTATTCTTGAGCAGACCCCGGAAGTTCGTGCGGACAGGGTTCAGGCGCTCAAGGAAGAAATTGCCCGCGGCGAATATCAGGTCGATCCTCACCGGCTTGCCGATAAAATGATGGGCAGCCTGTTGTCCGAGACCTTGGTGGAGTAACGCCCAGCCGATCACCATTTTTCCCCCTCTTCGTTTTCCCTCACAGTAGTCCCGGTTTTTTTTCGTAATCTCGTCATTTGCCATTGCCCTGCTATTCCGTCTGGTCCATGGTGAAAACAGGCCAGCAGGCATCGTAACGCGTGGGATCCTGTAATACCTGTTTGGCCAAACGTTTTTGGGAGTTGATCGCCACCGGGCCGAGCAGATTGGCTGTCATCCCTTCGGGGTTTTCCTTGGGGATGGTCAGGATCAGCAGAATCTCCAGCGGCTGTTCCGGCGAGCCTTGCAGTTCCTGCCGGGTCAGGCCGGGAATTTCCGGCTGGTATTGCGGGATCAGGAGGGCCGCCTGAATGGCCACAAAGGCGAGCTTCGGGTCATCCAGGGACTGAAGCCAGAGAAAGGGCGATTCTTCTCCGTGCGGCTTGACGATGAACCGCTTTGAGTCAGGGAAGCCCAGAAAGGGGGAGGTCATGGTGATGATCTTCTCCGGGTTCACTGACAGTTGGCCAAAACGGCTGGTGGACACCGTGATTTCCCCATGGGTTTCAGTGCAGGTTGTGGTGGTCATGGCGAGCATCATCCTTTCCTCCTTCGGGGCTGAAGAGCAGTGTGACGGCGTGCGGTGGTTCCCATATTATTTCATGCCCCGTCTGAATTTTTTTGTCCGAATCTCTTATTTGCCGCTTTTTGGCGACGGTTTGCTTCGCGCCTTGTCGCCGCCAAAAACAGAGGCAAGGGAAGAAAGATCTGCCGGGGCTTCCGCTGCCGCCCGGGTGTTCTCCTCCACGATGCGGAGATAGATTTCTTCGCGGTGGACCATGACCTCGGCTGGGGCCTCGACCCCGATCTTCACTTGGCCGCCTTTTATCTCAAGAACCCGGATTTTTATGCCATCGCCAATGGCAATGGCTTCTCCTGGTTTTCTGGCAAGTATGAGCATTGTGGTCGCCCTCCCTGGCTTGATTTTATGACTGGGTACGCTCTTCCCTGAACGCATTCTTCCTTTTTTACCAAGAGAAAACAATACTTACTTGAGGAAGTCCACCAGGCTCAGCTGCATGGTTTTGGCGGCGGCCGACAATGCCGCTTCGTAGGCCGTTTCTTTGCCTTTGAGTTCCATCAAGGCTTTTGTGAGATCGGTGTCTTCCTTTTCCGAGAGATTTGCCGTGGTGGACAGCTCAAGGTTTGAATAAATTTGCTGTTGGACAATGATCCGGTTCGCCCGGGCGCCAAAATCGGAGACCTGATTGGTCAGATTATTCATGAGGGTATCCAGATCGGCGATGGACTTGCTGATATTGCTGACCTGAATGCTGTCCGTTTCGCTGCCTGTGGCCCTCAGAAAATTGCTGGTGTCATTGGAGAGAGTAAAGGTGTAGCGTTCCGGATCATTGCTGTTGATCTGGAGATGTCCGTCTTCAGACCAAGACGCGGAGATGCCGGGCACTCCATTGATGCGGTTGGCAATGTCCGTCAGGGAATCTTTGGCGGTGTCAATACTGATGGTCATTGAACTGAGCGTTGTTGGTGGGTTTGTGTCATGACTGCTCACCGCAATGGTGAATGAGCCATTCTGCAATTCGTTCTCAAGCTCAAGTCCGGTTTTGCCGCTGTTCATAAGAGCGTTGGTGTCTGTGGCCTTGGCTGCGCCGTTCAACGTTGTGTAATTTTGTCCTCGCAAGGCGTCCTGGAGACCTTTAAGAACAGTGAAGATGCCGGTGTCCATGACAGCGGATTTGCCGTTTTTGCCCACGTCTATTGAGCTTTGCTGCCCGACCTTGACGGCGAAATCATTTTTCCGGTCTCCTGCGTAGCGAACATAGCCGGTTTCGTACTCGATTTTATTGACGAGTATTTTGCCGTCGCCGGCGACGTCTTCCGTTTGCCCGGTGACACTGCTTCCTCCTGCCAGCCCAAGGGCGGTAAAGCCGGTTTCGTAATTTGTAAGCGCTCCCACCGTGGTGGTGTTGCTGTTCATGGAGAATTCATTTGCTCCCCACAGGCGGAGCTCGCCAAAGTAAATCTGATCCTGGGGAGCGCTGCCGCCGTTGAGCTGAGTGACGTTCTCGCCAAGGGCACTGGTTTGGATATGCAGATTGCGTCCGTCCATAGCGGAGAGAATAATCTGCCCGATACTGTTTTTCCCAGCTTTTATCCCGGTTTGGTCAGTTTTTGCGTTGATGGCGTTGATCAGGGCATTGCTGCTATCTCCAGTGATTATGGCTGTTGCGTGCGAAAATATATCTATCCCGTTGATGGTGAGGTCTCCGCTTTTCAGGTAGACCGGGGTGGAGCCATATTCGAGAGCGCCGTCCGCCGCAGTATCTCCGGTGATGCCGGTGCTGCTTTCGCCGCCGCCCAGATCCAGTTCGTCGAGGATAAGGTCGTTGTTGAGATTGTTGGGGCTCGAGAGTTGGAATGCCGTTGCCGAGGAAAAGACGACGCTGCCAGTGTTGTGGGTGGCGTCCGCTGCCTGGCTTACATTGGAGAGGCCCGTGCGTGCTGTTTCGGCTGCGTTCAGCCCTGCCACCACGATAGGGGTTTCGTCGCCGGTCAGGGCATTGTAAAGGACGATGGAGTCGGTAATGCCGCCATTGGTGCCGGTGCCGACGGTGGCCATCACCCCAGTCTGTTCGGTCATTGCGTTGATGGCGTCCACCGCCTGTGTGGCCACGGCGCCGTCGGTTACCCCGTCGGCATTGATGCTGACAGCCACGCCGTTGATGGTGAAGCTCACCGCCGAAGAACCGAGGGCGGCATGGTCGGCCTTCACGCCGCTGGAGTACAGGGTGGTCAGGGAGGCGGTCACTCCGGTGGAGCCGCTGGCGGCATTGATGGCCTGTTTGGCGTTATCCGCCATGCCCATGTTGAGGCCATCGGTGACGGCGCCGGCGGCAATGGCGCCCAAGGCAACTCCGTTGATGGCGAGATCAGTGGCGGCAATGCCGTTGTTTTGGGGCCTGGCGGTAAGTTTGGATGTCTCGGTGCCGCTGGTCACTGCGGAAACCGCCGTGATGCTGGCTGGCGTCACGACGGCGGAAACGCCGGTCTGACTGGTGGCGTTGTTGATGGCCGCAGCTTTGGCCATGGCCGAGATGTCTTGGTAAACATCCGAGACGCCGTCGGCCGAGGTGGTGATTGCCACGCCGTTGATGGTGAGATCACCGGTGCTCAGAGAGGAGCCGGAGCGCAAAATGCCGTCCCCCGCATTGTCTGCAAAGCCCTTGAGTCCACCCCCCAGGCCGAGGAGGTTGAGAATGGTATCGTTCGCGGCACTGGTGGTGATTTCAAAGGCGGAGGTGGACGAGAGGGAAATCGTGCCGGTGTTGTGGGTGGCATCGGCTGCCTGGCCGGTGGCCAAGGTGTTAGAGAGGCCGGTGAGAGTTGTTTCTCCGGCGTTCAGGCCAAGGACAGTGATGGCTGATGCGTCGCCCGGTAGAGTGTTGTGGAGTATCACCGAGTTTGCCACCCCACCATTGGTGCCGGTGACATTGCCCACCTCAGCGGTGACGCCGGTGCGATTTGCAATGGCATTGATGGCAGCAACCACGTCGGTGGCGGTCTGGTTGGCACTGACGCCGCCAGTGGTGACGTCAATAACTTCGCCATTCAGGGAGAAGGAGGCGGTGGTGACTCCGGGAAATGTGGCGACGGCTCCTGCGTACAGGGTGGTCAACTTGGCGGTTACTCCCTCGGTGGCCTTATTGTTGGAAAGGCCGGAAATGGCTTTTTCAGTGGAGTTGAGGCCGGTGATGGTCATGGGGGCGCCATCGTTCGAGCGGAGGATAAGGGCGTTGGCCTCCCCGCCGTTGGCGCCGGTGCCCTTGGTGGCGGTGATTGTCCCGGTTGGAAAGGCTGCGTTGATGGCATTGACGATCTTCTGGGACACGGAGCTGGCGGAGTCTCCAGCGAGGAGATTGTTGGCCGGTACGGCGTTGGTATCGACAAGGGTGCCGTTGAGATAAAAGACCACCCGGGAGGCAGCGCTCGTTCCGGTGGCGGGCGCGCCCGCGTAAGGGGAGGCAAGGGTGTCGCTTACCCCGGTCTGGGAAATGACTTCCTGGTCGTTGATGGCATTGGCGGCGTTTACGGCGCCGGCCATGTTTAGGCCGTTCACGTCCGCTGTGCCGGTGAGATCAATGGGGCCGGTAATGTTCGCCACATCCACGTTGTTGATCAGTAGATTGCCGGCCACGATATTTGCTGCCCCTGGAGCTGCTGCGGAAAGCACCGCGCCGGTCAACCGGGTGGTGCTGCTGTCCGGCATGCGGCCACCGTTGACAAAATATCCGTCCCTGGCATCTTGAACAAAGGGGGCGGGTTCGGCCTTGGTGTAGCCGGTGGTGCGGAAGCCGCCAAAGGTGTACTTGCCGTTGATAGAGGTGTTGCCCAGAGCAATTGCCGACTCGAAAAGATGTTGCACTTCTTCAGCGGCACTTAATCGGTTTTCCGGAGTTATGGAACCATTGGCCATCTGGATGGCCAGCACCTTTGCCCGGGAGGCCAGTTCTTTCATCTGGGTGAGAGAGTTTTCCGCGGCGGTGATGGTCTTGTCGCCGAACTTGAGATTGTCCTGGTACGTGGTGATCTGGGTGAGACTGCTCCTGAGCCCAAGGGCAGTCACCAGATTGACCGGATCATCGGAGATCGTTGACATCTGCTTTCCCGATGAAATCTGGTTGTTGATCCGGTTCATATCCGTGGTGAGCTTGTTGAGATTCGTCAGGATATTGTTGTGGATGGACTGCATGGTGATTCGCATGGTTTTCTCCTTTTACACCGCATCAAGCAGGGTCTTCAGCATTTCGTCCGACATGGTGATGAGACGGGCGGCGGCGGTATAAGCGTGCTGGTATTTGATCAGATTCGCCATCTCTTCATCAAGGGAAACGCCGGAGACAGAATCGCGCATTTCTCTCACCTGTTTGTTGACCAGCACCGTGGAATCGTAAGATTGGCTGATGGTGCGCGTGGTGTTGGCAACCTGGCCGACCAGGGTATTGTAAAAGCCGTCCAAAGTATTCTGGGTGCCGCCGGTGAAGGTAACATACGCATCGTGCTGGATGTTCGTGATATTGAGGGAATTGGTGTTGTCTCCGCTAAATATTTGACCCTGAGAGTCAACGGTGGCTGCGGCCAGATTGTTGAGGTCGCCCGTAATTACACTGTTTAGACCGATACTTGCCGCGCTGTTGCCGGAGAAAAAGGTGTTGAGTCCGGCAACCTGGAGAAAGTTTGAGGTGTCGTTGGCAAAGGCGAACTGGTGGCTGCTATCCGGGGTGAGACGCAGGCTGTTGTCGGAGTTTGAGGCCGTTACCCAGCCGCTGCTGTTGGTGGCCGCGGCAACCGTTTTATTGATGATGTTGGTAACGTCATTCAGGCTGTAAGCCCGTTCCAGGGAAATGGTGACGGGCTGGGGCAGGGCCAGGGTTCCATCGTCCTTGTTGTATATCCAGATATCGAAGCTGCCTGTGTCCGTGCTCAGTTGGTCAAAGTACTTGTATCCGGAAAGCAAGGGGCCTGCCGAGCCATCTTCATAGGTGAAGGTGAATTTTCCGTCGTTGGCAACTGTGTCGCCGACTACCTTGCCCACCTGAGCAGTGAAATTTCCGAAGCCGAAAATGTTGCCGGTGCCTGCCGTGGTGGTGAAACTATCCACCACTATGGGGGTGTTGTCGCCGGACACGTTGTTTTCAAAACGGATTTTGCCGTTGACGAGGCTCACCGTGATGGCCGGAGGTGGGGCTGGAGCGGCATTGATTCCTGCTTGGACCGCAGCCACTAGTTGGGTGGCTGACTGGTTGGCAAGAGCATTCACCGTAATCGGTTTTCCGTTGAGATTGAAAGTGATGGTAGTGAGCGGGTTGGTGGAGGTGTTATCCACGGTGCCGCCATCATAAAAGGTGGTGGCCTGATTGCCGCCGCCCATGCCGAGCTGGGCTAGGGTATAGTCATTGGGGCCGGCATCAACATTGATGGTACTGGTGGAAAACAGGGTGATCTCTCCGGTGTTGTGGCTGGCATCGGCGTTGTAGGTGCCTGCGGTGAGACCGGTGGATGCTGCAAGGCCGGACACGGAGGAGGTCAGGTTGTCAATAACGATATTTGACTCATCGCCGGGGTTGGTATTTTTCAGAACAATGGAGTTCGCCGCTCCGCCATTGGTGCCATCCCCGACTACGGCTTCGATGGTGATGGGATTGGCGGTGGTGGGCAACGCATTATAGGTGTTCAGGGCGCTGGTGATGGCGCCGACCAGATGACCGGCAAAGGTGGCAGCATTTCCTGCCCCCACATCGCCAGCCACTACAGGGTAGCTGACCGTGACGCCGTTGATATCAAAGGAGATGGTTTGGCCGATATTGGCAACTCCTGGATCCGTCACTGCCGTGCCTGCCATCAGGGTGGTGAGCCGTGCCTCGACCCCGGTCTCCGCCGTGTTGATGGCTGTCACCGCATTGCGTGCCTTGGTCATGGCCAGGCCATTCACTGTTGCACCGCCGATGATTTCGCCGACAGGCCGGTCGTTGATCGTAATGGTGCTTGCCGGAATTGTTGTGTCCGCTGTGGAAGCGTCTACAGGAGTGGTCAACCGGGCCACATTTTTCACCTGTTCCGAACCGGTCAGGGAATCCTTGAACAGGGTAGTTCCGACCCCCTGAGAGTGCTGCTGGTTGATTTCGCGGATCAGGGAGTTGGCAAAGGCGTCCAGGCGGCCAAGGAAATTGTCGGGGTCGCCTTCGGCCAGATTGCTGCGCACCTCGAGCCAGCCCCCGATTTTGCCGCCCAACTCAGTCCCTTCGCCAAGCGCTTGGCTTGTTTCGGCGCCTTTGCTGTTTTGGGTTGCCAAAAGAAGCTGGTTGTTCTCCCAGTCGATTTTCGAGGTTTGGTTGCCGTCCACCAGGGTGTGGCCGTCGGCCATGAGTACAGTGTATCCGCCGTTCTTATCCTCGAAATAGGTGACGTCAAGCAGGCTGGAAAGATTCTGGACCAGGGTGTCCCTTTTGTCGCGCAGGTCGTTGGCTTGGCCTGCCGAGGATTCCGCCCCGGAAATCTGCACGTTGAGATCGGCGATCTCGCTGGTGATGGAGTTGACGTCGCCGACGGCCGTGTCAAGACTGGTCCCGATATCGAATTTGGCCTGGACCATCTGGCTGGTCATGGAATGCAGCTGGTCAATGATCAGTTGGGCAGACTGAATAACCCCCTGTCTGGTAGCGGGTACTTCCGGGTTGTTGGACAGATCTTGCCAGCTGCTCCAAAATTTGTTCATCAGGTCGTTGATGGCCATGCCCGGCGCCTCATTGAACACGGTTTCCACCAGCTTCATGGAGTCCTGCTGGGCCTGGAGGTTGCCCAGAGTTGATTCCTGGTTGGCAAGCCTTTGCACCATGAATTGATCGTAGTTCCTCAGGATTTTTGTGCCCGTCACGCCGCCGCCCAGCATGCCGGCGCTGATGGGGGTTGCATTGTTGGCTTCCAGTTGCAGCGATTGTCTGGTGTAGCCGGGAGTGTCAACGTTGGCGATATTGTTCGACGCCACCTGGATCGAAAGCTGGTGGGTGAGGAGCGCCTCCTTGGCAATGCTCAGCACATGGGAGATGCCGGCCATGGCCTAGACCTCCCTGCTGATTAAGGAAGGCGGGTTCAACGAGGGCTTTTTGCTGAGGCCGGTGAGACCGTACATGGGGCGGTCCGCTATCCCGCTGGTGATGAGCGTTATGGCGTCGTTCAGGTATGTTTTTACATCCTCGGCAAAGTGCCTGTTGATCTGGTTGCGGCTGAGGATGTCTTCCCGCAGCCCTGTCAGTTTTTTCCGGTATTGGCTGACTTTTTTCCCTTCTTGCGGGCTGAGCAGGGGAATGAGGGCGGCAAGTCTTGCCGTTTTGGCGTGTGTTTCCGGGCGGAGTTCTGCGGCCAGGTCGGCGAGCAGGGAGTCCAGAGCCTGGATGCGGCTCAGTCTGTTTTCTTTTTTGCCGCTCAAGCGGATGAGGGCCTGCATATCCATGGCCACCAGGGCTTTTTGTTCTTCGCTCAGGATGGCAAGCATGTCCTGGGAAAGAAGGATTTCCTGTTCCAGGGTCTCGAAAAATCTGGCGGGCAGGGAGCGGTGTTCGGTGGTCTCTGTGTGCTGCATGGTCTATTTCTCCTTGCTCTGTGGACCCGGTGGGACATGGGCTTGGGACAGTTGCCGGTAGAGCATTTCGCCAAAGCCGAGACCTTTGCTTCCCGCCATTTTCTGGGCTATCTGGTCATCGTGGACGGATTCGAACATTTCTTCGCCATAGCCGCCGTCAAGCAGGCCGCTCTTGGGAACGCTCTGGTGGGCCAAGGTCAGGATCTGCTTGATCATCAGGGCTTCAAACCCGGCACAAGCCTCGCGGAGTTTCCCCTTCTTGAGCGTATCGGCAGAATTGGTGGTTCCCTTGAGTCCGGTTGTTGCTTCGCTGAGAATATTCATGTGCTTCGGCGGCCTCCAGGGCCTAAATGATTTCCAGTTCCGCCTGTAGGGCGCCCGCAGCCTTGATGGCCTGGAAGATGGCGATCAGTTCACGCGGGGCGACCCCCACCGAGTTCAGAGCCCGAACCATCTCGCCCAGGGTCACGCCCGGTTGCAGGGTCACTACCTTTTGGCCGATCTTGGCCGTGTCCACCGGCGCGTTGGCAGGGGCGCCGGGCTGGGGCGGGGGCTTGACCTGCAGGCTCAGGTTTCCATGGGAAAGGGCAAACTGGTTGATGGTGACATTGTCGCCCATGACCACCGTGCCGGTCCGTTCGTTCAGCACCACTCTGGCCTTATGTTCCGGGTTGATCTCGATGTTTTCCAGGGCCGCCAGCAGGGCGACTTCCTGAGCCTTGTATTTTGCCGGGACCGCGACATCCACCGAGGCCCCGTCCTTGGCGGTGGCGTAGGCCCCGCCAAGATAGGTGTCAATGGCGGTTTTCATCAGGGAGATGGTGGTGAAATCCGGCGAGGCCAGGCTGATGGTGATGCTCTCCTTGTTGGCAAAGCTCATCGGCACTTCCCGCTCCACCGAGGCGCCGTTGCTAATCCGGGCCACGGTAAGGTGATTGGTTTGCCGAGCCGTGGCCCGGGCATTGGGGTCGGGTCCGCCCCCGATGCTGATCGGACCCTGGGCCATGGCATAGACGTTGTTGTCCAGACCTTTGAGCGGGGTGACCAGCAGGGTGCCGCCTTGCAAGGAAGTGGCGTCGCCCACCGAAGAGATGGTCACGTCGATTTTTTGGCCCACCTTGAAAAAAGGCGGGAGGGTGGCGGTCACCATGACGCTGGCGATATTTTTCACCTTGGTGGCGTCCGGGTCCACCTTGACCCCGAGATTGTTGAGCATATTGGCGAGTTCCTGGCCGGTAAAGGCGGCCTTGTTGCCGTCGCCGGTGCCGTTTAAGCCCACGACAATCCCGTAGCCCACCAGCTGGTTGTTTCGTACCCCTTTCACCGAGGCCAGGTCTTTTAAGCGGACGGCATGGGCAAGTCCGGTGTTCAAGAGAAATCCGAACAGCAGCGCGCCGACAAAGAGCAGCGTGGTGCGGCGAATGGTCTGCTCAGGTTTGTTCATGGGTGCGGTTGTTGTTTGCATGGAGCTGTCCTCGGCCTGCGCTCTTCGGAGTCTGTATCTTGAAATCTTAGCAAGCAATGTGCCATGGGAGAGGCAGGTGTTGTAATGCGCCATTTTTAAAGGAAATATTCTTTTTTTCATGGAATCACCTTGGAAGTGAAAGGAATATTTTGCCTAGCACTGCGCTTCGTTATTCCTTAAAATGGCCAAACGCTGTCCAGGGCTCTGGCAAACCATCCTGGCCGTTGCTTGTCGCCGAGAGACCCCTGGCCACTGTATTCTATCCGGGCGTCGGCAACATGGGTCGAGAGGACGGAGTTGTCCTGGGCGACATCCTGCGGCCGGATGATGCCGGAAAGAATGATGTGCTGGGTTTCGTCGTTGACCTTCACCTCTTGGTAGCCGCGGATGTTCAGGTTGCCGTCGGTGGTGATGTCGATGACCCTTGCGGAGATGGTGGCGGTCACGTTGCTTTTCCGGTCGGTCTTCGCTTTCCCGTCAAAATCATTGGTCAGACTGGCCTGAAGTTCGGTGAGCGAGGGTAAAAAGCGATGGTTGTTGTCCGCCAGCCAGGTTTCCAGGCCGAACAGGTTCGAAATGCCGCCAGTGGCGGTGGATGTCCGTTGGGTTTTGGTGTTGGCCTCCTTGTTGGCCTTGGAGGTTTCCACGATGCGGACCAAAACGATGTCGCCGATCCGTTTTGCCCGGGTGTCCGCGTAGAGGTCAAGGCCGCTGCTGGCCGCGTAAATCGTTCCTTCCGGCTGGGCTTGCGCGGCACGGGGCGGGGTGGGCAGGGTGTAACGCTCCGGTAGGGCCTGCTGGTTGCCTGTGCCGGCGCAGCCGGAAAGTCCGGCGAGCAGGAGGATAAGAAAGCTGGAGTGCAGTGTCGTGCGCATAATTTTCTCCTTTAAGGGATGGGAGATGTGTCTTCAAAATTGTTGAAATCGTAAAAAAACCGCGATTACAACGGTTTTAGCTGCGCCGCTTCGCTGCTGTAACTCATTAGAGTTTGTGTCGCGGACCTGCGGCCTCTTTCCTTTTTTTGTGAGTCCGTCAAAATTCGGCTTCCACGATGCCGACGCCCGTAACCCGGGCGTAGATCTCGCGGCGGCTGGTGAGGTTCTTGACCCGGACCATTTCGCCGAGCGCCCCGGAGTTTCTGGCCTCGCCGGGGGTGGTTATCTGGATTGCCTGCGATTTCGCCATGATGGTTACCCGCTCGCCCCGGTTTACCAGGGGAGGGGAGTCAAGGTTTTGGGCATACAGGACGGCCCCGGCCGGAAGCGAGAGTTTGAGCTTTTGTCCCACCGCCTGTTTCGGGTCTTTGATGAGATCGGCATCCAGCATGGAGATGTCCTGCCGCTTCGTGGCGATGTCATCGCTGTTGATGATCTCATTTCGGTTCAAGCGTTTTGTCGTGTTGACCACCGTGCCGAAAAGCCTCAGGTCGCCGGTCATCTTCACCTGGCCTTGTTCCAAGCCATCTTTCAGGATATCGGCGCAGACATTTTTTTTGCCGGGGCGGAAGTCGTTTGGCTTTTGGGTGATCCGGTAGTCAAAGCCGCCCGCCGGCAAGGTCATGGCAAGGGGGCGGACGCTGAAATTGGTGATCTGGACATCCTCCCTGGGCCAGGGGGAATCCTTGAGCACAACCTCGCTGAAGATATTCTCCAGTGCGGCAAGTTCCGGGGCCGTGATCTTGTCCGCCGTTTGTCCGGGAGAAGGACAGGCAAGGCAGAACAGCACGGCAACCACGAACAGGCGCGCCAGGCGCAGCGGCATCTTAGACATTCTCCTCCTAACGGACCAGGGTATTCGCTATTTCCAGCAGCTTGTCCGCAGTGGTGACCGATTTTGAGTTTACCTCGTAGGCCCGCTGGGTGATGATCATGTTGACCAGCTCTTCGGTTACATCCACGTTGGAGACCTCGATGAAGCGCTGCTGGATGGTGCCCAGGCCTTCCTGGCCGGGGTTGGCCTCGGTTGGGGCGCCGGAGGCCAGGGTTTCCTGGAAAAGATTGGCGCCGAGACTGCGCAGGCCGCCGGGGTTGATAAAGCTTTGCAGGGTGATCTGGGCCGTGCCGACGACCTGCTGCTGGGCATCCTTGGCGGTGAGCAGGCCATTGTTATCGATGGCGATAGAGGTTGTCCCCTGAGGCACGGTAAATTCAGGCTGTAGCCGGTCGCCGTTCTGGGTGACCACATTGCCGTTGGAGTCAAGAGTGAAGGCGCCGGATCGGGTATAGTAATCCTGGCCGTCGCGGAGCACCTTGAAAAATCCGGCGCCCTCAATGGCCCAATCCATGTCGTTGCCCGTTTCGGTGAGGCTGCCCTGGGTGAAGATCTTCTGCACCGAGGTGGGGCGGACGCCGAGGCCGACTTGGATGCCGGAGGGCACCCTGCCGCCGTCGGCGGTTTCCGTGCCCATGGACCGGATTTCCTGGTAGTAGAGATCCTCGAACTGGGCCCGGCTTTTTTTGAAGCCGGCGGTGTTGACGTTGGCCAGGTTGTTGGCGATGGTGTCCAGCTGCAACTGCTGGCCGGTCATGCCGGTGCGTCCCGAGAATAATGCGCGGATCATGCTGGTCCCCTTGTGCTAAATGTTGACGGTTATCCTGCCAGGCTGCCGACTTTGCGCACGGCCAGGTCGTCCAGGTCGTCCACGGCCCGGATCATTTTTTGCTGCCCTTCATAGGCACGGTATAGATCGATCATCTCCGTCATTTCCGTGACGGTGTTGACGTTTGATTTTTCCAGATGTCCTTGCAGGAGCTGAGAATTCGGCGAGGCCTCCTCCGCCGCCCCATCCGCAAGGCGAAAAAGATTTTCGCCTTCCTTTTTCAGGGCCTTCGGGTCAGCGGTGACCACAGTCAGGCGGTTGACCTGGACGCCATCGACGTACAGGCGACCGTCGCCGGCCACATCGACCTTGGTGCCGGTGAGGGCGACGGGGCCGGCTTCGCCGAGCACAGGGTAGCCATCGGCCGTGACCAGCAGGCCTTCATTGTTGCGCTGGAAGTTTCCGGCCCTGGTATAGCGGACGCCGGCCGGGGTCTGGACCCGGAAAAAACCATCCCCGGAAATGGCCAGATCAAGGGGTGCGTCAGTTTTTTGAACAACGCCCTGCTGGTGGATTGTGTTGATCCGTAAGCCTTTGCCGACCCTTTGGCGGGAACGGTTGGCTTGGTAAAGCATCTCGTCGAAGGTGACGGTTTCCTTCTTGAACCCAGGGGTGTCAACATTTGCCAGGTTGTTTGACACCTGATTGAGCCGCTGCTCCTGGTTGATCAGGGTTTCAACGCTTTCCAGCAATCCGAGCCTGTTGTTGATGAACATGGCATACCTCTCGTGTGTTTGCGCTTAGCTGCTGCAAGAGGCGTGCCGGGCTTGTTGCGGGGATGGGGCAGAGGGGTTTGTGGGAAAATAAATTAATGAATACAGGGGGATGTGTTGCTGAATCCGGATTGGTTGGTCGAAAATTTGGGTGTCAAAAAAATGGATGCGGGTGCAGGGAGACCGGTATATTTTTCCTAGCGGAGATGGGTTGCGTGCTATGGGATTTTAGCTGCTACGAGGGTGTCATCTTGGTGTTGGCCCGGTAGATAAAGGCGAGAATCTCCGCCACCACCAGGTAAGTCTCCGGGGGGATATCGGCGTTCAGATTCAGCTTGGCCAGAATCTCCACCAGGTCGGCATCCTCCTGGATGGGGATGCCGTACTCCTTGGCCAAGGCGATGATTTTTGCCGCCAGCTCCCCTGCTCCCTTGGCGACAATCTTGGGCGCGGCATCTCGGGTTGTGTCGTAGCGGAGGGCAACAGCCTTTTTTTTTGCTGGGGTATCTGGCATTATGGATGCTTTCGGGTTGGGTGAGTCGTGCTCAAAGGACCATTGGTGGTAATTATACCCCACAACAGTCGGAGCGGATGAAAAAAATGCAATTCGGACAGACCTTGCAGTCGGGGAAACTTGTCTCCCGGTACAAGCGGTTCCTCGCCGACGTGGAAATGGATGACGGTCGTCTGCTCACCGTGCATTGCCCCAATTCCGGCAGCATGCTGGGCTGCAAGGAGCCTGGCAGCCCGGTGCTCGTCTCCCTGGCTGACAACCCCAAACGCAAATATCATCATACCCTGGAGATGGTGCGGGTCGGCGCAACCTGGGTGGGGATCAACACCGCGCGCACCAATGGGTTGGTCGCTGAGGCCATCAGCTCCGGGGTGGTGGCGGAGTTGGCCGGGATCGAGACGATCCGGCCCGAGGTCAAGGTGTCGGAAAAAAGCCGGTTGGATTTTTTGCTCACCTGCGGGGAGGAGAAAATCTATGTGGAGGTGAAAAATTGCAGCCTGGCTCTGGACCGGGCAGCCATGTTTCCCGATGCCGTTACCGTGCGGGGGGCGAAGCATCTGGCGGAGCTGTTGACCCTGCGCCAAACCGGCTGCCGGGCCGTGGTCTTTTTTTGTGTCCAGCGGGAGGATGTCGATTATTTCTCGCCAGCCGAGCACATTGATCCGGGCTATGCGAAAACTCTGCGGGAGGTGGCGGCCCAAGGGGTGGAGGTGCTGGCCTATGGCGCGGCCTTGAGCCCGGAGGCAATCACCATTGTCCGACCGCTACCGGTGCGGCTGGGTGATTTTGCCTCCCCTCCCTCGACGGGAGGGGACTGAGGGGAGGGTGAAATTGCCGATTGCCTCAGGTGTGACAAGCACCCCCACCCCCGAACCCCCTCCCGCATGGGGCGGGGGACTGTATCACAAAATGCAGGCACGAATTTTCTCAGCTTGCACCGCCGCACCCCTTACAATAGAGTGGGAACAGAAAGGGCCGCATGGCGCGGCATGAGGAGATATTATGATGCAGGAAAAACGAAAAGCCGTGGTGTTACTCAGCGGCGGGCTTGATTCGGCCACGGTCCTGGCCATGGCCATGGCCGAGGGCTACGAGTGCTGTTGCCTGAGCTTTGCCTACGGCCAGCGCCAGCAGGTGGAACTGGAGCGGGCCAAGGCCAATGTCGCCCGGCGCGGGATCAAGAACCATCTCATCCTCCGCCTGGACCTCGACGCCATCGGCGGCTCGGCCTTGACCACGGATATCGCAGTGCCCAAGGGCCGCAGTCAGGCGGAGATGAACGCCTCCATCCCCATCACCTATGTGCCGGGCCGCAACACCATCTTCCTTTCCTATGCCATGGCCTGGGCCGAGGTGCTGGGCGCGGGCGATGTTTTTCTCGGGGTCAATGTCATGGATTACAGCGGCTATCCCGACTGCCGCCCGGAATTTCTCGAGGCCTTTGAGCGGATGGCCAATCTGGCCACCAGGACCGGGGTGGAAGGCGAAACCCGTTTTCGGGTCCATGCCCCGCTCCTCAAGCTGACCAAGAGGGAGATCATCGAGAAGGGGTTTGAGCTCGGGGTGGATTACGGCCTGACCCACAGCTGTTATGACCCGGACAAACAGGGGCGGGCCTGCGGCTCCTGCGACAGCTGTCTGTTGCGGCTCAAGGGGTTTGCCGAGGCCGGGCGGGTTGATCCGGTGGAGTATCAGTAATATGCCGATGCAAAGGATTCGGCTTGGGATGAGAATGTCTCTTGGGCGTCTCTGGATGGTGTTGGTTGTATTAAGTTATACTTAGTTATACTATTATTGTATTATAAGTACTTATAGTTCAATATAGGTGAGACAGCCATGGACAAGATTAAAAATCCTTTCTCCCCCGGCGCAGGATCCCCTCCTCCAGAACTTGCTGGGCGCGATGGTATTTTGGAGCAAGCAGGCGTGCTGTTGGGTCGAGTCCGCGCCAAGCGCCCGGAAAAGAGCCTCTTGCTCACCGGGCTGCGCGGGGTGGGGAAAACTGTTTTGCTCAATGAAATAGAGCGGCTGGCGCAAGGGACAGGCTATCGCACCATTCTGGTTGAGGCGCACGAGGGAAAGTCGTTGGCCGTATTGCTTGCCCCCCACCTCCGTCGGCTGTTGTTCGATTTGGATCGGCTTGTCGGGGCTGGTGACAAAGTGCGACGGGGCATCGCGGTGCTCAAAAGTTTTATTGGTGCGATCAAGATCTCGGTTGGCGAAATCGACATTGGTCTGGACATTGAGCCGGAGGCGGGCGCTGCCGACAGTGGTGATCTTGAAGTCGATCTTCCCAGTCTTTTCATGGCCGTGGGCGAAGCTGCGCAGGAGCGAGGCACTGCCGTTGCTATCCTGATTGATGAAATTCAATATTTCAGTTCATCCGAACTGAGTGCCTTGATTATGGCTATGCATAAGATGCAGCAGCGTCAGCTTCCCTTGGTGCTGATCGGCGCCGGCTTGCCGATTTTGCCCGGGCTGGCAGGGGAGTCTAAGTCCTATGCCGAACGATTGTTCAGTTTCCCGGAGGTTGGTCCGTTGCCGGAGCCGGATGCTGTCAAGGCGCTCCAAGATCCGGTTCGGGTGGCTGGAGAAGCGTTTGAGCCTAACGCATTGCGTGAGATTTTCCGGCTGACCAGGGGGTATCCTTACTTCCTTCAGGAGTGGGGCTACCAAGCATGGAATCACGCTGCCGCTTCTCCGATTACGCTGCAAGTGATTCAGGAGGCCAGCGATCTAGTCTCCAGGCGATTGGATGAAAACTTTTTCCGAGTTCGGTTCGACCGGCTGACTCCACGAGAAAAGATGTTCCTGCGGGCAATGGCTGAGCTTGGTGCAGGGCCATACCGCACGGGCGATGTTGCCGACAAACTCAGCGTAAAGATCAGCACGCTTGGGCCGTTGCGCGCCGGATTGATCAAGAAAGGGATGGTGTACAGTCCCTCCTATGGCGATATGGCCTTTACGGTTCCACTTTTTGACGAGTTCATGCGGCGCGCCATGCCGAGGTTTGAGCCTTGATGGTGACTGCCGCAAAAGGCAAACCCAGGAGATGATGCATGCCTTTTTTGAATAAACAACTGGGCGGCCTGTTCATGGTCGGCCTACCTGGAACGGAGCTGGATGATTCCACCCGCACCCTCATTAATGCTTACGGGATCAATAATTTCATCCTCTTCAAGAGAAACGCCGAGACCCCGGAGCAGATCCGCACCCTCTGTCTGGGGCTTGCGGCTGCCTGCCGGGCGGCCGGGCTGGGCGCGCCGCTGATCTCCATCGATCAGGAGGGCGGTACGGTGGCCCGGCTTAAAGAGCCCCATTTCACCGAGTTTCCCGATGCCAGGGCGCTGGCGGAAAGCGAGGGGGCAGAGGAGCTGCTGGCTGATTATGCTAAAACCTGCGCCAAAGAGCTGCTGGCCGTGGGGATCAACATGAACCTGGCCCCGGTGCTGGATGTGAGTCCGGCAGGGCTGGGGCTGTTCATGGAAAGGCGCTCCCTGGGCGGGACGCCGGAGCAGGTGGCCCGCTTGGGCGCGCTGGTGATCACGACCATGCAGGAGAACGGTCTGGCTGCCTGCGCCAAGCATTTTCCGGGCTTAGGCGGAGCAACCCTGGACCCCCACAAGGTGCTGCCCGTGGTGGGCCGCTCGCTTGAGGAGCTGCGCAGGTGCGATCTGGTGCCGTTTGCTGCGGCGATCCGGGCGGGAGTGGCCGGGGTGATGACCTCCCACACCGTGTACCCGCAGCTTGATTCGGACCAGCCCGCCACCCTGTCGCCGAGGATTCTGGGCGGAGTGCTCCGTGAGGAGTTGGGCTATGATGGCATGGTGGTCACCGACGACCTGGAGATGGGGGCCATCGAAAATGAAGGCACTGTGGCGGATGCCGCCCTTGTTGCTTTTAGAGCCGGGGCGGATATGCTGTTGATCTGCCATGAGCATTCGAAAATTATTGCGGCTTATGAGTTGCTGAGTAAGGCTGTGGGTGGGGAGATTTTCGGGGAGCGGGTGCGGAAGTCGTTGGAGAGGATTGGTGCGGTGCGGAGGCGGTTTGCCGGGGATTGAAGGGTAGATTTTGTGTATCATGCAAGGCTGATGATAGCCGGAAACGCAGAATAACTTATTTAGAGGTTATTTATGAAATCGCCATCGATTATTTTTCGCGACAGCCTTGAAGAAGTTCACCAGCTTCTAGAAATTCACACCTATATCAC
>Ga0334722_10001322_pt1 | contig 31585 bp, 34 predicted proteins | sample C3_bottom_MG_FD_207210 | JGI IMG/M metagenome (GOLD analysis project Ga0334722, IMG submission 207210) | Sediment microbial communities from Yellowstone Lake, YNP, Wyoming, USA - C3_bottom | ecosystem: Environmental > Aquatic > Freshwater > Lake > Sediment | place: USA: Wyoming | collected... | reverse complement strand
CTGGCGCCCTCCGTGCGGCGGTTGACCGCCTCGAAGGCCATCTTGTAAAAGGGCTTTATCACCGCACGCGGCACCAGGCGCCTCAGCCTCAGGAAGTCTATGTCGAGCAGCTTCCTCGCGTAGCCCTGCTCGGCGGCCTTTATCTCCATGTAGCGCGCGCTCCCGAAGAGCCCCGCAACCGTCACCTCCCGGAACACCTTCCTGAGCGCCGTCTCAAGCTCTCCCGCGCTGAACTCCTTGTAGTGGTACGGGTTCACCCCGTCTAACATTGCCTTCCTGTTGGGCGTGGCGATAAGGGCTATGCCGCCCGGTGCAAGCACCCTGTGCACCTCGCGGATAGAGCGCATGTAGTCCTTTACGTGCTCTAACACCTGCGAGCTTACGACGACCTCCATAGAGCCTTCCGAAAACGGTATGCTGGTCGCGTCGCCCTTTATGAAGTAAAGGTTCTTCCTGTCGTACTTCGTCCTCGCGTGCTCAAGGAGCGCCTGGGATACGTCCATCCCTGTGAGGTCTTTCGCCACGTCCGCGAGGTAGTAGCTCCCGTAGCCCTCGCCGAAACCGACTTCGAGCGTTTTTTTGCCCTTTATGAAACCCGCGAAGTATCTGTATACTGCCATGTGCCGCATGAAGAGCGGGGTGATGTTCTGGTGGTCCGGGCTTATCACCTCGCCCGTAACGTCTATCGGGTCTGTCATTTTGCTAAACCCCAGCGCTTCTTTATATATGGCCAGCATATTATCAGGGCCAGGTATAGGAGCGCCGCTATGCTTATGGCGGCACTCAACCTGAATATGCCGGGCTTGAACTCCATGACTACCTTGTGCGCGCCCTTAGGCATGACCATGCCCCGGAGCAGGTAGTCCGTGCGGTAGACCTTTGTCTCTTTGCCGTCCACGTAAGCCTTCCAGCCCGGATACCATATCTCCGAGGCCACCATGAAAGAGTCGGAAGGCGCTATGACATCGTACACCACCGTGTCCGGGGTGTAAAGGGTTACCTGCGCACTCTGGCCGGAGAGGTCGGAACGCGGCGACATCCCGCCCGTGTCCACGTCTTCAGACACCAGCGCGCCCATGCCTGGCTTGAAGAGCGGGTCCGATATGACGTCCAAGGCTGCATCGGCGTTCTCGACCCTGTAGAGGTTGTTAACCAGAAACGCGCGCGGAGACGGGTTTCTCTCCTTGTAGAAGAAGAAGTCTCCGTTTGCCAGAAGCTCGTACTTTTTGCCGAGGGCCTCCCTGACCCCTTGCACGGGGTAGTTGGCGAAGTCGTAGTCCGGCTCCTTGGGGAGCATGAGGTACTTTGCGTTCAGGAGGTCGAGTATGGAGTTCTGGAAGTCTATCCGCTCCAGTGCGCGCTCATAATACCCCAACGGGACCGCGTGGTAGCCGGTGAGGCTCTGTATGCCCCGGTACATAAGCTCGTTGTTGGTCACCATCGAGTAGACCCGGAACGGCCCGGAGGTGTCTTCCTCCATCGTCTTTATCTCAGGCAACTCCCTGAAATACACGGACTCCAGCGTGTTCACTGGCACGGTCTTGATGAACTCCCAGCCCACCGGCCAGAGGTCGGCGAGTATGAACAATACGGCAAACGCTGCCATGTATTTTGTCTTCAGCACTCCCAGCCTGTAAAGCACAAGCGCAAGCATGGAGGCCGACAGGAGCGCGGCAAACACGAGCACGTTCTTTATGAAGAAGCTTAACCGGACGAATATATCGCTGTAGTCGCCCCATAGCATCTCGCGTACCCAGTTGAAACTCAAAAACCAGTTGGCGGAACGGGTCAGGTCGGACTTCCAGTATATGGCAAGCGCGAAGGCGACAACGGCCAGGGTAGCGCCTGCTACGATGAGGCGGACAATGCCTTTGCCCGTCTTCGCGGCCTTTGCGTCAAGCAGGTATTGCAGGCCGAACGCGGCGAGCGCGCCGCAGCATAGCGGCATGAGTATCAGTATGGCGTAAGGCACACGGAATATGGAGAAGCCGGGCACGTACTTGTAGACATATACATAGAACGGGTTGAACCCGCCCATCGCGAGGAATGCGGCAAGGAGCGCAAGGCCGGTGAAGTACCACGTGTAGCGGTTCCGGTTGAGCGCCGCGCCTATGAAGGCGAGCACAAGCCCGAACACGCTCAGGTAATCGATCGAAAGCCTTAGCCCTATCCTGCCCCGGTAGAATATGTCTTTTGTGGTGGGTACGTTCGGGCCGTAGTCCTTGCCCCAGCCGAATGGGTTGCGTAAGAAGAAGTAGGACATGTCCTCCGGCGGCTGGGAGAATGAAGTGGCGAACTCGTAGGTAGCCGCGCCCGTCATCCCGCCCGCCCTGTGCGTGTACCCCCGGTACTCCATCGCCGGGAAGAGTATAACCGCGTAGAGTAGCACTGCAAGCGCGAATGCGTAACAGAAGCCCGCCGAGGACTTGAGCGCCCATGCTCCGCCTTTCACTCGCGCGTCCAGCGCCAACCGCACCAGCAGGAACAGCAGGAGCGTGATGCCGCAGTAAAATAGTATCTGCACGTGCCCGGCATAGAACATAAGCCCTACCATCAGGCCCATGACGCTCATGTTGTAGAACGGCCTCTCCTCTAACGCCCTGTCGAGGAACATCAGCGCGAGCGGCAAATAGGTCATGGTGAAGAGCTTGCTGCCGTGGCCTGGATAGATAAGCGATATGAAGTGGGCGTTGAACATGAATATCAGCCCGCCCACAAAAGACGCCTGACGCGAGAGCTTCAGCCGCCTTAAGAAGAGGTACATGAACACGCCCATCAGGAAGAAGTGCAGGAGCACCTCGTACCCCATAGCGAAGCCGAGCGGCAGTATGAAGAACAGCAGCACCATCGGGTAGAACACGGGGAACGAGAAGCTCGCCAGGAACGGCATGCCTGAGAATATGTACGGGTTCCAGAGCATGATGGAGCGGCCCTTCAGCATCTCGCCCACCGCCATGTGCTGGAGCGGGTAGCTCTGGTTCTGGATATCCGTGCCGAATATCATCTGGCCCGGCACCAGGAACTTGTAGAAGAATACATGCGTCAGGATGAAATAAAGCAAGACGTAGAACCGGCCGTTTAAGCTGCCGTCTTTTTTGTCTATGAAGAAGCCGCTAAGAGAGCTCAATATATTCTCCCGTTTCAGACCTTGCGCGAAACGGCCACAAACGTGCATCCGCGTCCTGCAAGCCCTATCAATAGTCCGGCAGGCAGGAGCGCTGCGTCGAGCGCAAGCTGTACCGCCTTGTATAAGTACCTCGAAGTACGGCCCGCGCCCAGCGCCGCCAACTTCTTATAGTTCAGCCCGGGCCACGCGGAACGCACAAGCATGGCGGCCTCGTAGCGGACGCCTCCGTCGTGATACACCGCTTCCCCGAAACCGGCCCTTGACAGCATGGCCGAAAGTGTCTGCCTGGTGAAGTGCGTGAGGTGCCTCGGCGCGTCCACCCCAAGCCAGTCGGCCTCATACCTGCCCGCCTGCCAGCTCCCGAAATCAGGGGCCGCCACGAATAACATCCCGCCGGGCTTTAGCGCCTTGCGAAGTTCCATAAGCGCGCCCAGGGGGTCCGGCAGGTGTTCCAGCACGTGCCAGAGCGTGGCCGCATCAAAGGACGCTTCAGGGAGTCTGGCCTGTCCGAGCGAACCGTTTATTATATCGAGCCCGTACTCCTCGGCCCCCCTCCTGGCCGCCTCCGGGCCTGGCTCAAGGCCGACGACCTCGAAGCCTTTGCCCCTGAGCATGGCAAGGAACTCGCCCCTGCCGCAGCCGACGTCCAGCACCCTGCCATGAGCAAGCCCGGCCCTTGCAACCGCCCTGACCTTGTACGCCTCCTTGAACCGTTCCTCCAGGCCTCGAAGTATTTCCCTGACGCCTTTCTGCCTGTCGCCCCAGTAGGTCTCCGGGTAATACCCGAGAAGTTCGCGGTCGTCCGGACGCGGGTTTAAGTAAACAAGCCCGCAGCCTGCGCACCTGACCAGCGTGAAGCTGTCCGGCGCAAGCCTGAGGCGGTCTTCCGCCGTGAAGACCGGCGCGGCGTTATCTTGCGAACACAGAGGGCAGTTGACATTTTGCATTTACAACTGAACCCTTCTTATGTTAATTCCGCCCGCGTCCGGAGGGGACGGCTTCTTTGGCCGCAGGCCCTTTATGGCCCCCCATAGAAAACCTGCGCCGTAACCCAGGTGCAGGGTGAGAAACAAAAAAGGCATCACAAAAAAATGGAGCGGGTTCCCGCCCTCTAAGGCCGCAGCCGCCGAGAAAACGGCATTCAGGATAAGATATAATATTATTGGTGAAAAGTAAACAGTGTAGTTGAGAGGTGTTAAGCTTACGCAGTTAATGAATAAAAGGCTGAGAAAGTACAAGAGGAAGGCGGACGGGGCGAGGTGGAGCGGTCTGAAGCCCTCCGGGTGTGCGTAGTTCTGGTCCATGCGCCCCCGGCCGTAGGTGAACACCTGCCTTGCGTATGCGGCGAAGCTGCTTCGCTGGCTCCTGTACAGGGACGCCTCCGGCACGTACATGAACTTACTGCCCCCGGCTTCGAGGCGGTTCATCAGCTCATTTTCCTCGTTCGGGTAGAGTTCCTCGTTGAACCCGCCCGCGCCGATGAACACGTCCCGCCTGAAGCTCAGGTTGGCAAGTATCAGCTCGTTTTCGGTGGCGCGTCTGGCTGCACCGAGCCTCTTGTAGCGCGCCCTGATGGTCGAGCCGCCGAACGGGGAGGCCAGCGCGAGGCCGAAGCCCTTCTGCATGAAGCCGTCCGTATCGGGCGTTAATATGGGGCCGCCTACCGCGGAGACCTCCGGGTCATCGTACCACCTGGCGACTTCCCTGAAAAGGCCCGGCGGGGCAAGCGAGTCGTCGTCCAGGAAATAAAGCACGTCCCCCCTGGCCTCGGCCGCGGCCCGGTTCCTCTGGGCGGACGGCCTCCTGCCCTCGGCAACGATCACCTCAAGGAGTTCCTTAGGGTAATCAATATCCGCGAGGGGCCGGAGGGATTTGACCTCCCCTCCGGGCTTCACGGGAATGATGACGGATATTTTGGGCAGTCCCAAGTATTACGCTCCGTTTGCCTAAAAGCCTTTAGTTTTTGAGATATTAGCACACTCGGAAAGGCATGGCAACGGAAAAATGCCCCCGGCTACCTTATGACGTCCGGGTCCACCCAGAGGTGGAACTTGAGCACCGTGTTGACCTCGCCGCCCTTTCGTATCTCCACCTCGGCGAAATACCTCCTGAGAGTGACGGCGGTGTCCGCCGAAGAAAGGCTGACAAGGCCCGCGCCCTGGGAGACGTTGGTCACGTATGCGGTTATGTCCCTCAGCGGCACTGAGTAGCCGTCGTCCGAGGGGTTTGCCTTCGCGCCGAACCAGACCGTCCAGCCGGTTATATTCTTGCCTATGGAGTACGGTATGGACACGCTGTCGCCGCGCACTATGTGTACGTCCTTGCCCTGGGCTACCGTATCGTAACTCGCCGCGCCCTGGAACGGTAGTACGGTTATGTTGCCGACCGCGCTCCAAAGCCCTGGCCCGTGCGTCGCCGTCATAAGCCTGTCCACGCCTGAGTAGTTGGACATAGTGCGGCCAGACGCGGCCCACACGCCAGAGTTGGTCGCCCTGCCCGACACGGCGGCGTCAAGGTTGTCCACCTTCGCTGCCCTCGCAGCCGTCCAGTCGGCGGCCTTTGCAACCTCCGAGCTTGTCGCGATGACCGTCGCTGGTATACGCGCGTCGTTTACCAAAAGCGGGTTTCGCGGTATGCGGCCGTTCAGCGCACTCACGTTTGCGAATGCAGGCAGACGCGTGTCGTTAGCTAACAGCGGGTTGGTCGGACGGCGGTTCGAGACCGTGCTCAGGTTGCCAAAGCGTATGCCCTGCCTGGCGTAGCGGTTGTTGCCAGCTGTGGACATGTTCCCGAAGCGCAGGGACTCGGCAGCATAGAGCGTGTCCGCGTCATAGGAGTAGGCCGTAGTGCAGAACGTGGCCAGCGGGGAACCGGAATAAGACAGGAAGGCCGAGTAGCGCCCCGCGGCTGCCGGGGTCACGCGCCATTTGTAGTTACCGTTTGCCGTGTAGTTGCGGAAAGTCGCCGCAAGCGTGACCGGCAGGCCGTCCTTGTAGAGCTTCAGCGAGAACCGCGAGGCGGCGCAGTTGTTCCTGCCTGCGCCTGCGGCGTCCGCGACCTGGAAGTTCTCTTCCCACGGCTTGTTTGCAGTACCGTCGAACGCGGCGGCCAACCCGCCGAGCGCTACGGTCAATGCTACCATCGTCAGCGCGATATATTTTGATGCCATTTTTGCCTCCAGTTTAAAGCGCGCCCACCTCGGAGTCGGTCAGCGCCTTGTCGAATATCCTGACGTCCTGGACATATCCGGCGGCAGCGGCGGTTGCCTTGCCCACGTAGATGTTCGAAGTAAAGTTCCAGTTCCCGTCGAATGTGCCGCTTGCGCTCGTCCCGTCCGTGGAGTTGTATAACTTGCGCGTGGAGCCGCTCCAGGTGCAGGCAAGCCGGTACTGTTTCCTGGTCCAGGTAACCGAAAGCGTCATGCCGTTAGTCCCGTCCTGGCTGTAAAGAAAGTTCTGGCTGAGCGAACGCGCGAATACATAGGCGTATGGCGACACTTCGCTTCCGAACATATGCAGCCAGTATGGCGAAGAGGTGAGCGGGCCTCCGACGTAGGGCCTGTATTTCATGGACACCGTCCCCTCCGCGTCGTTCATCAACCCGGTCGCCGGGAGGTACAGCAAGTCCTGCGCCCTCGTGACCGGCGTGCCGTTAGTGACTATGGCGCTGGTCTGCCTCACCGAGTTTTCCAGCTGTATGAAGCTCAGGCTGCCGCTTACGGTCAGGTCTACGTTTCCCTGCGAGGTGACAGTCAGGTACACCGGGCTGGACGCGGTCGCAGTGCCCCACCCGCTCCCCAACGCGCCTGACATCGGGCTGGACGCCACCGCGCACGAACCCGCGCCCTCCACCCATAACGTGTAACTGGCGGCGGCAAGGTATACCGTCTGGGTAGACGGGCCCTGTGAATAAAGCGCGTAGTTCGTGGCCGGGTTTTCGCTCAGGTAGCCCTGCTTCTGCCACTTCCAGCCTGCGGTCGTCGATACGTTCTCGAACCCGAACCTCGGCGTGTTGGCCGGGGCCGCCGTCCATGCTCCCGTGGTGTTCCTGTACCATGCCGAACTTGTGCGCGTGAACGTGGCAGTACCCTTCCTGCCGCCCTGGTCGTAGTAGTCAAGGTTGTCCATGAGCGGCATCATAATAAGGGGCATGTGGTCCTTCTTCGACCAGCGGGACGTGCCGTCGTCTTTAGGCTGTAGCACCCAGTCCACCCCTGCCGAGTCCTTTGCGACAAGGCCGCCGCCGGGGTTTGAAGTGCCGACCGAGCCCGTGGAGGTGTCCACCCCCGCAGAGTTTATATACAGACCCTGTGCCTGCTGCTGGGACAACGGCAGCATGTCCGCCTGCGCTGCGATGCCGACGGCCAGAAGCGCCGCTACAATAAGTGATGGGAGGAGGTGTTTATTCATGCGCTATTTCACCTGCTTCCCGTCCTTGGCAAGAAGCCCTATGACCATCGCGCCCATGCCCGCGATAAGCCCCACGTTGTCCGACACAGCCTGCGGCACGCCCACGTGGAACGCGCCCAATATGCCCATGATGCCGGTCAGTAACCCTGCTATGCTTGTCTTCCAGTTCTCGAACATGTTGCCCTCCTTGTCGTTACGTTATCCCCGCATGTTTTCGAGCCTCGGCGAGCGTGAGGCCGGGGTGGTACTCGAAATGGCCAAGGTCCCCGGCCATGCCCTTGAAGTCCCCGCCCCACACAAGGCCGACCGACTTTCCAAGCACGCCGACAGCGGCGTACTGCCGAGACTCCCATACTACTTTTCCGCCAATGACCACGGCCACGTCATACGCGCGCCCGAAGTTGTGCCATGAATATCCGGGCCGCGCATTAGTCACCACACTGCCTTGCTCCGTCCTGCCTTTCGCGTAAATGGCTTCCTGCTCACTGAGGGAGCGAAGGCCCTGCGTCACCCTGAGCACGAGGCCCTTTGACTCAGCGAGTAAAATGTGCCTATCGGCGATGGCGCGCACATCCGGGAGCAGGCCTAAGAGCATCCGGGCGTTCCATGCCTTTAGCCTGTCGTCCATCAGTCCCCCCGGGCGCCGGTGGAGAGTATGCGTTCCACCAGCCTGTCAATCTTTGACTCTATGCGTCCCATGCGCTCCATAAGTTCGCCTTTGTCCGCCTCGTGGTCACGGCTGCACTTGAGCCTGAACTCGCGGCAGTCGTCCTTTTTCGCGTAGGTGTCGGGCAACCTGTCCACCAGGCGCATGGTGCGCGTGTAGAAATAACCCAGCAGGAAACCGAGCGCGGCAAAAAGCCCGGTCGCAACCATCTCGTACATGCTCACACCTCTCTCGCCTGGATGAGTATCTCGTCCGGCCTGCTACGCACTGCGCTTCCCGGCGTGAGCGTGACGACCTCGACTGTGTACACCGAGCCGGTCAGGTCGAACGCGGGTGATGCGTACTCGATGCCTATCACGTCGCCCGGCTCAAGCTCCAGGTTGTCGAGGTATATCGTGAACGTAACCCGCCGTTTCACGTACTTGTAGCGCGTGATGCAGAACTCCCGCAGGTCCTGGGCCACAGCATCGCCTGAAACGAAACCGAACAGGCAGGGACGCTTTAGCGTGCGCGGCCCGTATGCGGCAACCGAGGCCGGGTCGCCCTCCCTCGGATAGAGGGCGGAGGCGCATGCCAAGGACATGTAGTCGCCCGGCTGGTTGCCACCTTTTGTGTAGTCCCGGCGGTAGTGTATGTCCAGCTTGTTGATCAGCTCGTCTCTGCCCGTCCTCGTCACCCTCACGCTGTCCATCTTTATAATGGATGGGTCTATAGACTTGACCGGCGCAAACGGCGGAGACGACATGAACCTGAGCCTCGCCGAATACCCGTCATGCGAGAGCCTGAGCCTCGACTGGGAAGACAGTTCCTCCAGCAGGCCCAGCCCGTCCGCCGCCTTTGTTATCGCGCCCGCGAACTTGTACCCACCGCTCACTGCGCCGGACAGCGCTGCCCTTGCCACCGTGAAAGACGCGTCCACTTCGGAGGCCGTCATGCCCATCTGGTTGACGAGAAAATGCCTTATCACGTCAGCCGGGTTTTCTATCAGCGCGTTCGGCGCGCCGGTGTACGTGCCGGAGCCGTCGTCTGCATAACCGTCCACGTTGCATGTGACAGGCCCTCCCACAACCATGTCTGCCGCAGAGTTGCCGGACAGGGTCACGCCCGCCGCCGCGTCGGATGAGGTGTTGGACGTGTACTCCACGTCCCAGTAGACCTCGTCTATCGCGGGGTAGGACGCGGGGCTTGTCTGGTCCATAAGGCCGCTTGCCGCCTCGCAGTCTATGTTCCACGTTCCCCACGAGCTTATGGTGGTGCCAAACGAGCGCGATATGCTCTGGTAGCCCTGGTTCGCCGGGAAATGCGTGGACGTGTCTGAAAGCCCGGTGCCCCTTATGTGGAACTGCGGGTCTGAGCCCGCCTGTATCAGCACGTCGCGCATCGTTACATGGAGCGTCACGGATATGATAGCGCCCAGGTTGGCGCCCGCATTGACAGAGCAGCAGTCCGTGTACCAGTGGTTCTGCCCCGCTCCAGTCATGGTGAACGGCGAGCCGTAGAACCTCTTGGACGACGTGCCCGCTGCGTGGCCGTGGCTGCCCTGGCTGACCGAAAGGTCTACTGACTTCTCGAGCGTGAACCTGTCGGAGAAAACGAGCTTTGCCTTACCGCTGTCGTTTGTCTTTTTAGTGACGCCGGATGTTACGCGCACGCCGCCTACGTACACGTCCCCGATGGACTTGACCGGGTGTCCGGCGACAAGGAACGTATAGTCGCTCCTGACCTCCCAGGCACGCGCGCCCTTTTTGTGGACCGCGGCAGTCGTGCCTCCATATCCGCGCGTGACTGTCCATACCCTGTACGGGCTTGCGCCCTTTGATGTAACGCGAAGCTGCTCTTTGTCGACCTGCACCGTGAACGGCGCGGCCGGAAATGCGGCTTCGCACGCGCTACCGGATATTTCGAGCGACGTCGCCGCCGCCGTGATGTCCGAAATAAGCGTTGAATATCCGCCCGCCACTACGGCAGGGCACGGAAGGTTCGTCAGGGAGCCGTATACGATGCTCTCAACCCTGCCTACCGAGTCCGGGTCTGCGCCGGGATACTCGTCAAGCCCTATGGCCCTGCCGACTATGCGGTTTCGCTTGACGAACCCGCTGACCAGCCTGATGCGTACGCTTGTCTCAGTAGCGACCACCGGGGAGGATATGACGTATTTGCCTATCGGCATCTTGTCGGAATAGGACATCCCCTCGAACCACTGGAACAGCTCGACCTCCGCGCCCTCCGGGTCTCCGCCGTCGAGCAGGCCGGAAAATGGAGATGACGCGGTGTTGGCAATCTCTATAGCGGTTTCGGACAGCCCGACTCTATACGGCCCTCCGGCACCCTCGGTTATGCCGCCCCAGGAGGTTATAAGGCCCATATATGCCGGCATGTCGCCGGACGCAGCAACGTCCCGGTCGGAGACATACTGCACCCCGCCCGTCAGGTGGAACACGGCAAGCGTAACCGGGGCTGACGTTTTGTAGTTCTTATATGCGGTGAAGTTTGCGTTCAGGGTCTTCATGCTATTGCTCCGACAATTAATGGCAGCTCTTGATTGTCGCCCCGTGCTTGACACGGCTGCCGGATTATCAACTCAGAATTTCTTTAAGCGTGATTGCCCCGTCGTAGCTGCCCTTATCGGTAAGTGAGAACTCCAGTTTGTCGTCAGCGAGCGAGACCGTGCGGGCCTTGCCGAACGGGTCCGTGTACGTGAACGTACCGGAGCCTGCCTGCGACACGTTGACAAACCAGTTGACAAGCGACTGAGTGCCTGCCCCCTGTAACCCTGTGACATAGTCGTACCCGCCGTCGTAGTCGGACGAAGGCAGGCCCTCGAACCTGATGAAATGCAGGGCGTAGAGCGGCCCTTTCCTGTACGCATACTCCGTCCCGCCCTCGCTCACACCCCTTGCGACGCCTGAGTTAAGGCAGACCCTTACCGGGTAGCACGGGTTGACCGAGAACGAAAGCGGTGTAACGCCTGCCCCGGCGGTAAACACGGTGTCGGCCATCATGCACCCCTTTCAGGAGTGCCGAGGCTCGCATACGCCGCCCTTATCTCCTCCACGGCCTGGAGGGCGTACCTCCTGAACTCGTCCACCTCCCGGCGTGCTGCGGCGGTGTCCACGTTAACAGTGATAGTGAGTTCCGTCATGGCTTCCATGTCTGCTCCTGTCTATTGCTCAAGTGACCTGCGCTAACAGTCTGACCCTCTGTGAGATGCTGTATGCCGAGACGCATGCCTCCGTGTCCCCGTCGCTCCACAGAGACGAATCCCGGAGCAGCCTGACGGGCGTCACGTCGAGTCCGAGCGTGCTGCCGCACAAGATGTCGCGCACGTCTTTCAGTACCTCGTAGGCGCCCGGCCCGGCCCCGGCACGGCAGACCGCTATCACGTTGAACGAGAGCGTCTCGTCTGCGTAGAGGCACGGCCCCGGCCTGTACGACGAAGAGCTGTACGCGGCAAAGACGCACGGCATCTGCAACGTTTCATGCGCAAGGCCAGGCCGCGAGAGCTCGCCCCTGTACGCTGAAAGCGCCCTCAGGTATCCGCCGCCCTGCACGGAAAGGGGAGCGAGCGCGGACACTATAGCGTCTTCCAGCTCGGCCTTCGTGTACCCCGTTGACATATCTGCTCCTTTGTTATGCGGCTCCACGCCCGCTCAGGTAACCGCCTACCACCTTTACTATGGCCGCTACGTCTGCCTGCTGGATGAGCAGGAACGGCCTTGCGGGTATGCGGGGCGTTCCCTCCTGCTGCACCCTCGCGTATGGCACGGGAGCGGTTACTGTGAGCGAATTTGCGTTCGCACTGAATACTATGGACGACATGAGCCGGCCGGTCTCAAAGAGTATCGGGCCGTGCGTTTTTTTTGGCGTCCACGCCTCCGGCCTGCCCTGTGCGGCGAAGTTGTCCATCACCGATTCGTGCATCAGGGCTCCCGCACGGTCGAGCGCGGGCGAGAGGTCGGCAAGCCTGGCCGAAAGCACAGAAAGCTCGTCCGTGAGCGTGACCTCGGCCATCAGAAACCCTCCATATACTCGCGCGAGAACTCCCTGTCCTGGTACGTGAACGATGACGTCTGCGCGGGAGAAACGCCCAGAGGGATTAACGCGCCCGACGCTATCTTGTCGAGTACGGACACTGAGTCTGCGTAAGCCGCCCTGACCTCGGCAGGCATACTACCCAAGCGCAGGTACATGTTGTACACAGTAAGGTCTGAGGTCAGCTTCTTTATAAGTTCAGGCGCGTCCGCGAGCGGCAGGTCGTATAGCCTTGTGAGGGCCGCGTCAACCAGCGCCTGCGCGGAGGCTATCGCCGCCTCCGCGCGCGTCGTGTTGACCGAGCCCGCGCCCTCGTCGTCCGTCAGCCTGATCAAGACCTCTTCAGGTATGCCCAGGTCGGATACGGTGATGTACATTTAGACCCCCACCATTAACGCCCCCTCAATCCCCCTCTTAAGTTAAGAGGGGGAAGGGGGAGTTATGTTTACACGCTGCCGTCGCTGCCGAATGCGAGCTGCCAGAGGCCGTAGCCCGCATTGTCCCTGGAGTCCACGCCGAAGAGGTACTCCTTCTTCATGAACACGCCCTCGTCCTCAGGCTGGTCCTTGGATACGAACACTGGGGCCTTTCTCCTCTGGAAGATGAACGGCTTAACCGGCTTTTTTGTGTCGAGCAGGTACCATGCGTTGGGGCTGCCCGCAAGGTACGGGGCGACTATGAGGTCCGCCGAGTCCCTGTAGATGTTCGACCCGCCGTCTACGGTCAGGTCTGCGCGCAGTACTTCGAGCGCGGCCTTCTCCATCTGGGGCGGGACGATGAGCAGGTCGGGTATCACGTTCAACGGCTTGCCTCGTTCGTCCACGAGCGACATCATCTGCGAGCGGGCTGCGGCGTAGCTTGCAGCCGAGAGCGCGGCAGTGCCCTTGTTGGACTGTGCGGCTCCGTCGCCGGTCGGGTGAGCCGTGTCGAAGTACGGCCTGCCGTCGTAGCATACATTCACCAGCCCGCCTGCGAGGAGGTCGAACACCAGCTCGTCCGGGTGTGTCGCGGCGGCGTCCGCAAGCGCCCTCACCATCGGGGTGTATATGCCTACCGCGTCGTCCTCCACGTCGTTTCTGTCCACCGCCACGGTGGCCTCCCAGTCGCGGTTCTTTATCGTGTACGAGTACGCGGAGAGGTTCTGTATAACGCGCTCCCCGAGCCACTCGCGCATCCTGGGTACGCGGCCGAGCCAGTTGTACTCCTCCTGTCTGGACGTGGACGGGACCTCGGTCGCGACGCGCTGGTACGCGCCGTTTATCGAGTCGAAGGTCTCCTTGAATATGGCCGAGAAGCCACGGTAAAGCGAGCTTAGGTTTGCCTGGTTGATTATCATGTGTGTCTCCTTTGTTATAAGCCCTCACCCCCAACCCCTCTCCCGCAAGGAGAGGGGAGTATTGTATTTCCCCTCCCTCGATGGGAGGGGATGGAGGGGAGGGTGCGGGTGCAATTTATTGCGCCCTACCTCGAAATATCCACGTACACGCTGGTGGCGGAATTGAACTCGGATACCCTGCCGCAGGGGACGTCGTTGGTGGTGGTAGCTGCGAGGCCTATTGTATGGTCGTCCACCACGTACACAGGGTCGCCGAAGTTAGCGATGGCCATGCCTGAGGCCGAGACCTCGAACACTCCGCGCCTCCATACCTCTACCATCAGCGCACCGTTTGCGCCTGCCGTGTTGTCCGCGTATGCACGCGCGACTCCGGCGAACTTGAGACCAGCCGTATCCGAGCCGGGGATGGCATAGCCGTCCGTGCCGATGCACACTATGCTGCCTGCGAATACCTTAGCGCCGCCCTTGACCGGGTATGCAGCGTAGTCACCCTGCTTCCTCACTGTGTTCCTGTCCTTCGTAAGTCCTGGCATGTTGCCCTCCTTGTTAGCCCAACTGGAACTTCAGCCTGGGCGCGCTTACGTCTGGGCCGAAGTTGAACATGACGAGCGGCCTTATTAGGTCGCGGTTTATCGTGCGCTCGAGCGCGCGGGCGTCCGCCCTCACTATCCCTGAAAACACGTCCTGGTGCACGCGGCCTGCGGCCAGGCTGCCCGTGCCGCTGACCTCGGTGGTGAGCGTCTGGCCAAGCACCGCCTTCGAGAACTCGCGGTTCAGAAGCTCAATAAGCCCGCTGTACGGACCGCCGTCGCCCTTCTTTGCCGCCTCCACGAACTCTATCTTAGTGCTCTCCGATATGATTCCGGCAGCGTCGCTCCCGAGGCTCGTCACAGCCTCGACCAGCGCGTCCTTGTCCTCTTTGGTGGCGGACGGCGAGTAGACGCCCAGCCTGAGTGGCATCCCGAACACCTCGCAGAACGAGACCCAGTCCTTGAGGGCATAGTTCTTGAAGAGGTATATCCACGCGAGCGTGCGGAGAAGTCCGCCCCGCTCCGGCATGTCCGCGCCCGCGCGGTACACGTGCACCATGAACTTGTTAAACGGAAGCGGGACTCCGTATACAGGCTCTTCCTCTGTCAACAGGCGGGGGGCCTCCGACACTCCGTTATCGCACAAGAACGTGAACCGCTTCTGCTGGCGTTTTATAATGCTCCTGGGCAGTATCCCTTTCGAGGTGGACTCCCAGATTATTTCGGAGACCGAGAAGCCCTTGCCGACCGCATCCAGGAGGTCCATAAGCGCCTCCTCAAAGTTGTCCAGCCCGGCAAGCGCGTCCTTTACTAATGAAACCGCGCCGCCGTCCGCTCCCCCCGGCTCCACATCATAGGAGCAGCCTGCGACCGCAAGCTTTCTGGTCTGGAGGCAGGAGAAGAGGTGCGCGTCCTTCTGCTCCATCTCGGAGAAAAGCTCCATCTGCCTGACCAGGTCGCCGCCGTCGGCCTCCCTGAGTATATTCGTCAGGCGGCGCGGGGTAAGCCCAGACGATGGGTAAGACGACCAGCGGTCTCTTATCCCCGCAGCCGCTACTTCTCTCGTATCAGGCGTATCGAACCTTGTCTGCATTTCCACCTCATACCGTTAGGGCGCCGCCTGTACGTAGCGCATGAATGTACCGTCGTCAAGCCCCAAGAGCCTGTTGACCTCACGCTGCGAGCGTTTAAGCTCCGGTGCCCGCTCACTCGCGGACACGCCGAGCGGTGCCAAGGGGCACGCCTTGCCGAGGTACTCCCTGAATCCCGATACGTCGCGCGCAGCGTATGACCTGGCCCAGGGTACAAGCGGGGGAGTGAGCCTGCCGTCCCTGAGCGCTTCTTTGACCAGTGCGTCCACCTCGCGCTCCCTCAGCTCTTCCTTCAGGGCCTCGTGTTCCGCCTCCAGCACAAAGCCGGGCGGCACGACCGCGCCGTTTACCACGGGGGTCATGCCCTCTATCGCTGGCAGGTTGGTGAGTGCCGCGCCAAGCAGCTCCACGGCGCGCCCGTCAATTTTTCTGACCAGCACCACGGGCGATATGTAGCGGTACTCCCGCTTCTTGAGGTACTCGACCGCGCGTTCAGTCCACTGCACGCGCGCCCATACGCCTTCCTCGCCCCTGTCCTCCAGGGACTTTATCCAGCCTGCGGCGGGGGCCTCGGAGCCTGAAAGGCTCTGGTGCTCGTAGTCCACCACGAGGTCTGTGGCGCTGCCGTCGAACGCGGACATGATGAGGGCTTTGGCCTCGCCGTCCACCTTGAACGCGGTCTTACCCTTCGGCGATACCTCGCCCGACGGGAGCACCTGCACAAACTCCGGCGCGGTACTCTCCGCGCTCAAATCCGACTCGAGCGTGAAACTTAATTTCTCTGATAGTTCTGACATGTAGCCTCCTTTGAAATGCGCCCCATGAATGGGGCAACTACAAGTATTGGTGGGCGGTGCCCACCCTACATCAAAAACCCCTCTTTTCGCTTTTTCTCCCGATACCCGCGTACTCTACATGCGAGGGCGGACGTATGGGGTACTCGTACTCTATGAAATAACCTATGGCGTCCGTAATGTGCTCGACGCTCGCTGCTTTGTCTACCACCGTTGTGCCGGGCTTGTAGCAGGTCTGCTCGAACGAGCGTATCGTCTCCCTGCACTTGTCCGACACGAACAACCCCGCCTTGTTGGATGAATCGGTCAGCCGTCTGTTGACCGCGTTGATGCGGTCCTTCACCGCAGGGGAGCGCGTCCTCGCACGCACCTCGAAGCCGCGCGTCATAAGAATCGCAAAGTCGGACGGGGCATCCGGCGAGCCCGCCGTCTTCCTCGCCCTTCCTGTCGGGTCGGGGTACGCGACTATGCTCCCGCCTCCGTACCGCGCACGGACTTCATCGCAAAGCTCGTATGTATTGGATGAAGACAACACTATCTCGTCCACTACGAGTACTTCGTCTCCGTCCACCTGGACTACCGCCGCGTGGAGCGGGTTTACGTTGAAGTCCACTGCTATGATTACAGGCATGCTGCTGTCGTACACAAGGCCCGGCCTGACGTGCATGTTTCGGTCGAAGCCGCTGTACACGCGGCCTGCCGCCGGGTTCACAAACTCGCCCGCTATATACTGCCTTACAAGCAGCGGGTCGTATGCAGCCTCCAGGTCTCTGACGTACTCGGAAGGCAGATGTATGTTCTCCGATGTGTGCGCGCGTATGATCTCGTAGCCGCGTTTTTTGTTCACTACGAACTCGTCGTACAACCAGTTGAAGCCCTCTGGCGTGGTCGTGATGAACGCGGCCAGGCGTTTCGCCTTCGGGTGCCGGATGCGTGATATGAGCACATCCCACGCGGCCTTGGTTATAAGCGCGCCTTCGTCCACCCCGACCCACGCGAGGTTCGGGCCCTTTAAGTGCGCGGGGTTGTCCGCAGAGCGGAACAGCACCCTCGAACCCCAAGGGAGCGACAGCCTGCCCTCAGATGAGCGGTACTTGTGCTTTATTCCTGCCCTGTCCAGTATCTCCCTGAACGCAGGCAGAGTTGCGTCTTCAAGCATCCGGTAGGTCGGCGCGACCATCATGCCGGTGAGACCTTTGTTTATGTACGAAGACCAGATGGCCTCGTGGCAGCCCGCGTACGTTTTGCCTGAGCCGTACCCGCCCACATACGCCCGGTACTTTGCCTTTGAGTCGTGGAAGCTCGACTGCGCATGCAACGGGTTGTAGCCCATCTTTATCTTCCAGTATTTCTTCATCGCCGAATGTCACCCCGCCCGGACCAATTGCCCCGTCTGTCACCCATTCAAGCATCATGCCGTCATAACCGGCAGGCGTCCCGCCTGTAGACACGAGCGACTCGCGTTCGCCCTCGACCGCGTCCTTGTAGGCGGACAGAAGCGATTTCATGTCGCCCGCCTTCAGGTTGTCCATGCCTTTGGTGAGCATCTTCAGCGCTGCGCGTTGGAACTTCCTGAAGCCCCGTGCGTGCCTTTGGCTGCGCCTCTCCGGGGAGTTGATCGTGCTGGATGTCATTGAAGCCCTCACCCCTGCCCCCCCCCACCCTGCCCTCCGTGCTCAGGCGCACCACATTTAACCATCTTCGGAGCCTTCGGCTCCGTGTGGTGGCCACAGGTGGGGAGGGTATTGAGGAGGGAATAACAGGACGCGATAGAATGTTTTTCTACTTTACTAACTGAATTTGTCTTCTTGATTCTTAAACGACGTTCTTAACGAACCACGCAGGCGGGTCGGTAACGCCGAGCCACTGCCAGCCGCCCACCTTGAACATCAGTCCGAGCCTGTGCTCAGACCAGAGGAGCGGCACGCCTGCGTCAGGCAGATACGAATACGTTCCGCATATGGGGCAGCGCAGACTTATATACTCCCTTATCAACGAGCCGTTGCCGCACCGGCGGCATATGTTGGTTGTCATGGATTTTCTCCCTCTACAATATGTGATTTGGCGGCGGCACAGACCTTCGTGCGCGCCCTGTTCATGCGGCTTCGTAGCGTTGCGCGTGATATTCCCAGACGTGCCGCAGCCTCTGACTGCGTGAGCCCTGCCGCAAGCAGCATGACTGCGCGGCGCTCACCGGGGGCAAGCGCCGTAATGTCCACCGCCGTACCGCCGGACGCATACTCCTCCTGGCTCCACATGACGTACGAGCGCATCTCCATCAACGCATCGAAGGCCGCCGTACCCATGCCCAGTTCCAGGTGCTGGTTCTTTCCCGTTTCGTCCTTCGGAAGCCGCGCCTCCACCTCCGGGCATACGCGGACGCACGTATCCCTCCCCTTGCAGTTCCTGCATGACTTCATACACGCCTCCTTTCGGGTTGCTCTTTGTCAATTCGGGGCGAGTGTATCAGCGAGTAGTCGCAGGCGTCCCCTGAAGGGGTTGAGAAAATGCGTTCAGTGGGTGGAGTGGGGAAGCGGTTACAGAACTATTTCCTGAGAAGCTCTTTCTTGAGCGAGAACAGCAGCGCGTATGTAACGAGGCATATGCACGCGCCGATGGCGACGGCATAAGGCGTGCCGAGGTAATGCGCCATAGCGCCCACCATGAGGTTGCCCACGGGTATGAAGCCCAGGAATACGAGCGTATAGAGGCTCATCACGCGGCCACGCAGTTCGTCGGGCACGTCCGTCTGGATGAGGGTGTTGACCGTGGCGAGCTGTGTTATCATGCCCCAGCCGACCACAACCAAAAGCGCGTCCGAGAGGAGCGGGTTGCGTGAAAAAGAAAAAGCGAGGAGCGCAAGGGCGGAGGCAGTAGCGGACACGAGCGTAGTCAGCCCCTTCCTCCTGAACCCGCCCGTCGAGGCGAGAGTGAGAGCGCCCATCAACGCGCCCGCGCCCGCAGAGCCCATCATCACTCCAAGCCCTTTTGCGCCCACGCCGAGGATGTCACGCGCAAAAACCGGCATGAGCGCGATGTAGGGTATGGAGAACAGGCTGGTGATAGCGACCATGAATATGAACGAGGATACGGAAGGGGCGTGCCGCACGTAGCTCAGGCCCTCCCGGAGTTCTTTGAGCATCGGGTGCGACTCGCGCCTTTCAGGACGGGGCCCGAAGCGCATCATCAGCAGGCAGGCAATGATGGCCAGGTAGCTTGCCGCGTTGACATAGAAACATGCGGACAGGCCGACCACGCCAATCAGTATGCCGGCTATCGCAGGGCCCACTATCCTGGCCCCGTTAAACACGGCGGAGTTCAGCGCGATGCCATTCATCAGGTCCTCCTTGCCCACCATGTCCACTAAGAAGGACTGCCTGCCGGGTACGTCGAACGTGTTGACCACGCCAAGCAGGCCTGCCACGACCATCACATGCCATACGCGCACAACGTCCATGCTGACGAGCACGGCAAGGGAAAGGGCGAGCACCATCGAGAGGCACTGCGTGACCAGGAGCAGGTTCCGCTTGTCAACGCGGTCGGCGACCACGCCGCTGATGAGCGAGAAAAAGAGTATGGGGAGCGAGCCCATCGCCTGGACGAGCGAAAGGTAGAACGCGGAGTCGGTGAGCTTGAGGACGAGCCAGCCCTGCGCGAGCGAGTGCATCCAGGTGCCGATGAGCGATACGGACTGCCCGATAAAGAACAGCTGGAAGTTCCTGTGCCGGAGCGCGGTGAATGTCTTGAACTTCATATGAATATAGGTGCGGTGGCGCGCAGTATGGCTCCCCTGTCCGCCGCACGGCGGAAAAGCTCCTCGACCGCACTTACTCCCTCGGCCCCCAGGTCGAGCGAGAAGTCGTTGACGTAGAGGGCTATGTGCTCTTCTATCACGCGGTCGTCAAGCTCCTGCGCGTGCGCCTTGATGTATGCCTTCGTCTCGTCCGGGTGGGCCCGCGCGTAGAGTATGCTCTGCCTGATTCCGTCTTCGACTGAGTGTATGACGTCAGCGCCCAGAGAGCGCCTCGCAAGTATGCCGCCGAGCGGTATCGGAAGTCCGGTCACTGATTCCCACCACTCGCCCAGGTCGAGCGCACGGACAAGCCCGCGTGATTCGTAAGTGAACCGGCCCTCGTGTATCACGAGGCCCGCGTCCACCTCGCCTGACGCTACCGCGTCCATCACCTTGTCGAAGGGCACGACAACCACGTCGTCGTAGCCTTCGCCGTACAGCATGAGGAGCAGGTGCGCGGTGGTGTACCTGCCGGGTATGGCGAACTTTTTGCCCCTCAGGGCATCCATGCTCATCGGCTTCTTTGTCACCACGAGCGGCCCGCATCCGCGACCGAGGGCGGCCCCGCTTTTCAGCAGGCAGTAGTCCTTCATCAGGTATGCGAAGGCGTGGAAGGATACCTTCGTAAGGTCAAGCTCCGTGCCGAGCGCGCGCCGGTTGAGGGTCTCCACGTCGTCGAGAGACTCCGTGAGTGTTACGCCAGGCATATCCACCCGGCCGTGCGTCAGCGCGTAGAATATGAACGTGTCGTTGGGACACGGAGAGTAGCCTAAAGAGAGATTAATCACCCTCACCCCCACCAACCCGCCTTATCAGACACTCGACGACGAGCGCGCAGTTGGCCGATGCCGTCTGCACGTCCCATGAGCCCCGGTCGCGGTCTACGACCATATTGCTTATGCCGCGCACCTCCATGAACGAAACCCCATAAAGGGCCGCGACCTGCGCCGCCGCCGCGCCCTCCATGTTCTCGCAAAGCGCGGCATGCCGCCTGAACAGCTCATCGCCGCGCGCCCTCGTGCCGCTGACCGTGGACACCGTGAGGAAAGCGCCCTTGAACACGCCCGGCGGCCTCATGCCGCCTGTCCTCCCCGCCTTAAGGCCGTCGCTGCACGATGCGAGGAATACCTCGTCGTAATGGCCCGCGTCGAGCTGGATGTTTGTGGGCACGCCAATGTTGTCGAGGGCGTGGAAGCCGTCGGTCGTGAGCACGCCCAGGTCCGCGTAGACCTCGCCGGTAGCAACCGCCACGTCGCCAACCTGCAGCCCGCTGCCGGCATACGCACCCGCGCAGCCACACATGACGAGCATGGATGCATGGCCAGACTCTATTACAGAGGTCGCGGACTGGGCCGCGCTTGCCTGCCCCACGCCGCATATAAGCGTGGTGACGCGGCTGCCCGCTACGATGCCCGCATAGCCCGGCCTCCCGACAAATTCGTCAGCAAACCTGGCGGGAATGCGGTCATCCATGAGGTCGAGGAACGGCTCCGCCTCGCCTGTTGTGGGGAATAGTATATAAATCAAGACAGCCTCGGTGGTTCCAGTTTTGTCATTGCGAGGAGCGTTTTTGTTGCGACGCGGCAATCTCAATATGATCATAGCCGGGATTGCTTCGCCACGCTCGCAAAGACAGGCCCTATGATGATACCACTTACCCTGCCTATGTGCAAAGCAAAATCGGGAGGTTGCAAGCCACATCGGGCTTGACACAACGGGGCGGTTGCCCGATAATGGGGATTGATGCGCAAGACTGCAACCTTACTCATATTGTTGATGGCCGCCGTGTTGACGCCTTGCGCCGCCCGGGCAGAAGTGCCTGCGGACGGGCCGCGTTTCGCGGACATATCCACCACGCCCGCACATCCTGACGTATTCCCGAACATCTCATCGACCGTAGGCAAAGATTTCAGGCTCGCCGTGCAGTACATGAAGGCGGACTACTACCACGCGGCGGTGAACGGGGGGCTGGAGACGTCGAGGCTCGCCCCGGACACCGTCTGGGACGGCAGGGGTACGTTCCTGGCCGCAAGGGCATACGCAGCGCAGAAGGACACGGACGCGGCCCTGCTTCTCTTCCGGCTCACGCGCCAGAAGTACCCCGTCCTTGGCGACTACGCGCTTTACCTCTCCGCCAAGGCGTGCAGGGAGGCGGGACGGCACAAGGAGGCTGCGGCCTTGTACCACTCCATGTCCGCCGAGTACCCGGAAAGCGTGCTCGTCTCCGAATGCCTGCTAAGCGCGGGCGAGGAATATACGGAGCTTGAGCAGTACGCTGAGGCCGTCGTCTGCCTGAGAGAACTAATCGACAGGAGGCCGGAATACAACACTGCCGCGAGGGCGCGGTTGTTGTTGATGAAGGCGTGCATCGCCCTGAAAGACGGCCGGGCGGCTCTGCGGGAATACCAGACGCTGAGGTTAGACTACCCCGGCACGGCTCAGGCGAGGCAGGCGGAAGACCTGGCGGCGAGGCTTGCAGGGCTTGGGTACGCGCCGCCTGAACCGGGCTTCGACGACTACCTGCACAGGGCGGAGAAGTTATATGACAGGGGTGCGTACAGGTCTGCTATTGCCGAGTACGAAAGGGCCGCAGGCAGGCTGCCCGAGGGCTCCAACCTCGCGTCCGGCATATACATGAGGGAGGGTAACTGCCGCTTTCGCACGAAGGACTACTCGGGAGCGGAGGAGGCGTTTAGCTTGGCACTCGATGCTGCGGTAAAGACCGACGACTCGGCGGATGCGCTCTACTGGCTGACGAGGACTTATCTGAGGCGGGGCAACGCGGATGGGTTCGAGGCGGCGGCTCTGTCGCTTGCCATGATGTACCCCAAAGACTCCCATGCGGACGACACGCTCTATATGCTTGGCGCGGAGCTTGTAGACGGGGGCAGGTTCGACGACGCGTTAGGTGTATTGAAGACGCTTACCCAGGACTACCCGGACTCGCAGAAGGCGGACGAGGCGCTTTGGCAGACCGGGTGGGCGTTGTACCAGAAAGGCGACTACGCAGGCGCGAAGACGGCGTTCGACGATATAACAACGCGCTTCAAAGGCTCGGCCCTCGTGCCTCAGGCGCTCTACTGGGGGGCGAAGGCCCTGGAAGCGGCCGGGGACAAGGACGCGGCCACCGCGCGCTACGCCGCGCTCGAAGATAAGTATGAGCTGACGTTCTACGGGCTGTACGCGGCAACGGGTGTGAAGGGTGGCGGGGGATACCCGTCCACCGCGCCTGCTCCGGGCTTCTACGGTACGGACGGAAACTCCTCGCTCGAACGGGCATGTGAGCTTTCGATACAGGGCATGAGGGACGAGGCCGTGCGCGAGATGAGGCGCGTAGAGGGCCGGTACGGCGGGAGCGCGAGGGGCGTGAGGATACTCGCGGGTATGTATGGTATGGCAGGTGAGTACCGGCGACCCCTCCTCATGGCTGCGCAGCTATACGGCGAGGACGACCTGGCTCGTGCAGCCCCGGAAGACATATCGCAGCTCATCTACCCGCTCGGTTACTGGGACATCGTAAGGAAGGAGTCTGAAGGCTTTGGGCTCGACCCGTTTTTGGTAAGTGCCGTTATACGCGAGGAGTCTCGGTTCGACCCCTGCGCTGTGTCGGGGGCCGGGGCATGCGGGCTGATGCAGCTCATGCCGGACACGGCAAACGCGATGTGCAGGAGGCTTGAGAAGGAGCGTGCTGTCTCGCTTTCGGACATCAAAGAGGACTACAATGTGCCGCTCGGCGCATGCTACCTAAAGTCCCTCATGGACAAGCATGGCGGCAGGCTGGTATACGTGCTTGCAGAATACAACGCGGGCGCAGAGCCGCTGAAGAGGTGGGTAGCAAGGAGGCCGGAGGCCACGGACGACGAGTTCATCGAGGGCATAGGCTACCAGGAGACGAGGCGGTACGTGAAGAAGGTGATGAAGAACTACCTCATGTACAGGCGGCTGTACGGGGTCGAGGGTGCAGTTGGACAACCGTAGGAAGTCGGTCATATACGCGCTGACCGCGTGCATGATATGGGGCACGGTATACGTAGCGCTCCGCATCGGGCTGATGCACGGGATGAAGCCGCTCAGCTTCGCAGGGGTCAGGTTCCTGACGGGCGGGCTGATACTCCTTGCGATTGCGTGGGCGAAGGGTACTCTGGCCGTCTCATGGCGCGACGTCAAAGTGCTCTCTCTGTTCGGGCTGTTCCAGACCGGCGTGCAGAACGCGCTTTTCTTCACGGGCGTCGGGCTGACCGGCGCGGGCATCTCCGCCATATTTATAAACACCCAGCCCTTCTTCGTGATTCTGATGGCCCCGCTTTTTTTCCATACATCGAAGATAACACCGCTCAGGCTAATAGGCGTGGCGGTTGGATTTGCGGGCGTGATGCTGACCCGCTATGGGCACTGGCACAGCTCCGGCGGGGACGACCTGGGAATTGTCCTGTTGGTACTCTCGGCGATGACCTGGGCAGGTTCGAACATAGCGGCCAAGAAGGTGATGGTGGGACGTGACGCGCTTACCGTGACCGGCGTGCAGATGACCGCGGGCGCGCTCCCGCTGCTTGTCGCCGGACTTATGACCGAGGACGCGCCTTTCTCCTCGGCTGACTCCGTTGCCTGGGCGACGCTCGGCTACCTGGTTGTGTTCGCCACGTCCATACCGTTTTATGCATGGTTCAAGGCGCTCGACTTAGGCGAGGTCGGGAAGGTTTCGGTGTTCTCGTTCACACTGCCGGTACTCGGCGTGCTCTCCGGCTGGCTTTTGTTGGGCGAGCCTGTGAACGCGGCGGTGTTCGCAGGTATGGCGCTGGTCGCTGCGGGGATTGTGGTGGTGAACAGGTAGCCACGAGCCCTCACCCCTAACCCCTCTCCCGCAGTATGTGTCACCCTGAACGCAGTGAAGGGTCCACCTTTCATAACTCCCCCTTCCCCCTCTTAGCTTAAGAGGGGGACTGAGGGGGCGTTACTGTGGTATCTTCACTTCGTTCAGAATGACAAGTAGTGTCGGGCAGTACACACACCCCTATATAAACCTCTTTAGTCCGTCACTGAACTTCACCGGCTTTATGCCCAGCTCGTCCATCGCCTCCATCGTGCATACGTTGTCCTCTTCGAGCATAGTCAGTTGGTCGTTAGTCACCGGAGGGCGCGGCAGGAGATGCTCCATCGCGCATGCTACCGGGCGCATAAGTGCCAGAGGGAAATGCACCGTGGGCTTACTGGTGCCGAGCGCGGCTTTCAGCACCTCGACTATCTCGCTGAAGGTGAGCTGCTCAGGCCCGCCGAGTTCGAGCGTGCGCCCGTAGTATGCGGGGTTGCCGACAACCTTCACAAATACATCTACCAGGTCGTCTATGTATATCGGCTGGAGCTTGCCATTGCCTTGCCCTATGACTGGCACGACCGGCGTCAGCTTTATAACTTCCGTGAGCTTCTTAATGAAACCGTCGCCCGCGCCGTATATGATGGATGGCCGGGTAATCGTCCAGTTGAGCCCGGAGCCCTTGGTGAGTGTCTCAGCAATATACTTCGTCTTGTGGTAGTCGCTTACCGCGTCTATCCTCGTGCCGAGCGCGGACTGGTATATGAGGTGCTTCACCGTCCCCGCATCCTTGGCCGCCCCTACCACGTGGCGCGTGCCTTCTACGTGTATGGACTGAAACGTGTAGCCCGGCCCCGGCTGTATTATACCAACTAAGTGTATTACGGTGTCGCAGCCGGACATAGCCTTCAGCAGGGACGCCTGGTCCGATACGTCGCCATACGCGGCCTCCACTCCCTTGAAGGCAGCCCTCTCGAACGCGGCCTTTCCCCTTGCAAACGCGCGCACCTTGTGCCCGGCCTTTGTAAGGCCACGGACCAGGTGCGTGCCCACAAAACCTGTTGCGCCGGTGACGAGTATCATGGCTAATCCTTAAGGGGTGTGCGCGTGCTCATGCTCATGCTCGTGGTCGTGGTCATGCGCGTGTCCGTGCCCGCCGCGCCTTGGCAGCTCGCAGTGGGTTACGTCGCACACGAGGCTGGTAAACTCGCACTGCCCCTTCTCCAACTGGAGCGTAGAGTGGTTTATGTGGAAGCAGGACACCAGCCGGCAGTTGATGTCGTTTATGATGCGCTTCCTCTCGCCGTGGTAGTCCGGCGCTATCATGATGTGCGCGGAGAGCGCGGTGATGTTAGAGCATATGCTCCATACGTGCATCCTGTGCACGTCCACCACGTGGTCCACCTTCTTTATCTCGTCGACCACGGCCTGTAAGTCCATGCCCTTGGGCACGCCCTCGAGTAGTATGTGCGCCGCGTCGTACATCACCACCACAGAGCCCCGGAGGATGACGAACGAGAATATGACGCTCAGTATGGGGTCCACCATGAACCAGCCTGTGAAGTATATAATCACCCCGCCGATGATTACGCCGACCGACAACAGCACGTCGCCCAGCACGTGCAGGAACGCGCTACGCATGTTTAAGTCGTGCCCGCCGTGTCCGTGCAGGCGGTTGACCACAATAAGGTTCACCACGAGCCCGAAGGCAGCGACCACGAGCATCCCCACGCTCTTTACCGGCTCAGGGGCCATTAAGCGGTTCACTGCCTCGTAGAGTATCACCCCCGATATGACAATCAGCGTGACCCCGTTGATTAGCGCGGCGAAGACCTCGCTTCGGTGCCAGCCGTAGGTGCGGGTGTCCGTAGCGGGGTATGACGCAAGTATTATCGCAAGGAGCGCAAGGGCAAGCGATACGAGGTCCGCCAACACGTGCGCCGCGTCCGTAAGCAGGGCAAGGGAGTTGGTCATGAAGCCGCCGATGGCCTCTACCACCAGTATGAATGCGGTGAGGGCTATCGCGAACACCAGGCTCTTAGCTTCTCCTGAGCCCGCCTTTAGTCTGCCGAATATGTCCATACTTAAAAGATACCTCATTTCCTCCGGGTTTTCAAGGATGGGGAAGATAACCCCCACCCCCGCCCTCCCCCGCAGGTGGGGAGGGTGACTATAAAGTGTGTTTGACATAGCCAGTCGGCGTGGGCTATAGTACCAGTATGGACAGTACGGAGTTCGAGGGCATAGTTGTCGAGGCGCTCAGGTACGTGCCGGAGCGGTTCCTGGAAAAGCTTGAGAACATAGAGGTCACGGTGGAGGACGAACCGCCGGGGCGGCTGCTTAAGGACATGGGCATTGGACGGGGCGGAACGCTACTCGGCCTGTACCAGGGCGTACCCCTGACGGAGCGCGGGTTTTATTACGGCAACACCCTCCCGGACAGGATAGTGCTGTACAAGGGGCCTATACTGCGCTCGTGCATATCCCATGAGGAGATAGCTGAGCGGGTGCGCGAGGTGGTGATACACGAGATAGGCCACTACTTCGGGTTCACAGACCGCGAGCTGGAAGCGATAGAGGGCGAAGGGGACGATACATGAAAATCACGGTGAACGGAAACCCCATCGAGATGCCGGAAGGGGCGGGCCTGACGGCCCTGCTTGGTACGCTCGGGCTTTCGGACAGGCGCGTGGCCGTCGAGCTTAACCGGGTGATACTGGCGAGGGAGTCATACGAGGGCACGGCCCTCAAGGACGGCGACGTGCTGGAGATAGTGGGGTTTGTGGGGGGTGGGTGAGCCACCAAAAGAATCAATTGACATGCATCAATTTTAGGCATACAATTATAGCATCACATGGAGATGCACATTATGAGGACTACATTAAACATACCTGACGGCCTTCTCTCGGACCTCGACAAGGTTGCGAAAGGCAAACCCAAGACCAGGGCCATATGCGAGGCCATCGAGTATTTCATAAAGCAGAAGAGGCGAGAAATGCTCTTGGGGTTGAGGGGCAAGCTGGACGTATTGGACGTATCCGATGAGCTGGAAGCTGCCGAATTAAAGGATGCCGAGAGAGTTGGAAGAAAACGCCGTAATAGTTGACACGTCCCTCTGGATAGAGTATTTCAGAAGGGACTCGGACCTCTCAAGGGCAGTAGGGCGGCTCGTAGAGGAGGACAGGGCTGTCATCACCGGGCCTGTACTGTACGAGGTATTGCAGGGCGCCCGTTCCCAACGCGAAGCAGGCCTCATGCTGACTTCTTTGCAGGGACTCGATTATATAGAGACAACCGCAGACCTATGGATGAAGGCTGGGGAGCTTTCCGCCTCGCTCAGGAAGAAGGGCACGACGCTGCCGATGTCCGACCTTGTAATAGCCACGGCAGCCATAGAGAACGGGCTGTCGGTCTACACGCTGGACAAGCATTTCAAACAGATGCCCGGACTGAAACTTTACAGTCAGGACTGACAAACAACAAAGGGCCGACACGGCTTTTGTTCATCTTCGGCAGCTTCGCAGCCGCAAGGTTGCGGTCGGCCCCTACATGACGGTCGTCCGCCGTCTTATTTCTTCCCCAGCCCCTTGAGGGCCTTGGCGTTCTTTGGGTCCAGCTTGAGCGCCTCCTTGAAGGCGTCTTCGGCCTTGTCCTTTATACCCGCCTTCTGGTACAGAAGCCCCAGGTTGGCCTGGTGGTCCGCGTTGCCCGGCTCCAGCTTTACGGCTTCCAACATCGCCTCTTCGGCCTCCGCCTCGCGCCTCGGCCTCTGGAGGAGCGCAAGGGCCAGGTGGCTGTAGTAGTTCGCGTTGGTGCCGTCCAGCCTTGCCGCCTCCTTGAAATGCACCGTGGCCGACTCGAAGTCGCGCGCCTTGAAGCTCTCCACGCCCTTTGCGAATACCTCCTTGGCCTTCTTTGTGTCCTTGGGCTTCTTCATCCTGGCGGTTGACGCGCCCGACTTGCCAGCCATCACGGTGGCGAGCGACAGGTCGTATTCCCAACGCCTGGAGTCGTCCGAGAGGATGGAGTAGGCCTCGGTTATCTTTGAGAACAACTCTTCTAACTCTTCCTTCAACTGCTCCATGCCGTCCTTGAACTGCTGGTCGGGGTGGTATAGCATGGCCATACTCTGGTATGCGGCCTGCACATCCGGGCCGGTGGCCTCGCTGTCTATCTTGAACAGCTCGTAGTAGTTCTGGCTTTTGGAGTCTATGTACGCCTTGTGGATTGCGGTCTTGTCGAGCGGGGCCGGGGCAGTCGCACCCGCCAGGGCGGGCTGCTTCTCCTTGCCCTTCTTCGGCTGCTCCCCCTTTACCGCCACCTCTAACATCCCGATGGAGTACAGTATGTACACCGTCTTTAGGGCGTCGAAGTCGCCTACCTTGGCGTCGTGGAGGACTTCCTTTATGGTGCGCTTACCGTCGAACAGCGCGGTGATGCGCTTTTCGTCATCCGTCATGGCAACGTCCTGGTATAGCTTGAGGGGGTTGGACGTGACCCTCAGCACGCTTTCCATCGGGGGTATCCCGCGCGATATCCTCGTCCAGTCGTCTATGCGCTTGACGCCCTGGATGATGAGGTTCGCGGTGGACATGTGTAGCGTTATTACTTCAGTCGTGGGCAGCTCGCCCTGCACGAACTCGTACTCACCGTCCGTCCATGCGAACAGGCTGCATATTATCTCCTGCACCTGGTACTTCACGCCCCAGAACAGGTCCTTGGGCTTCAAGAACCCGAGCTCGACCATCACACCGCCCATGCGCTTCCCGGTCTGCTTTAGTACCTTGGACGCGGTCTCGTACTGCTGCATGTTTATCTTGCCGGACTTGAGCATGAGCTCGCCCAGGCGGTCGTCGGCATAGGTGGAGGTGGCGAATATTATGCAGCCGTTCTTCAGGTACAGCTTCTTGGTGACGCCGGAGTTGCCGAGGGTCAGGATGCCCGTGCTCTTGATATCGTTGAGATAGTTGAGTATCTTGGGCAGGGCGTTTTCTTCAAGCCTTCCTGACAACGGGACGGGTACGGCCATCTCTCCTCCTTGGTAGTCTTACGTGAGATGGGTAGATTATACTAAAACGGAACCCTTTGTCAATCCCCATAATTTTAAAAGAAATTTCTGGCCCAATTGGATTGACAAGCCCTTGGGCGCTGTGGTATATTTCGTTTGGTTTTCATAACTTCGAAAGGAGAGTATCAAGGATGAAAAAGATAGGCATCCTGACCGGCGGCGGCGACTGCCCCGGCCTCAACGCGGTCATCCGCGCGGTGTTCAGAAGGGCGGAGCAGTACGGCTACGAGGTTATAGGCATCAGGGACGGCTGGAAGGGCTTGATGGAGATGGACTACTACACCCTTGGCCGGAACCAGGTATCGGGCATACACCTCTTCGGCGGCACGATACTGGGCACGTCGCGCACCAACCCGTTCAAGAAGCCGGGCGGCGCGGAGCTTGTGGCGCAGAACATGAAGATAATGGGCCTCTACGCCCTCATCGCGGTAGGCGGCGACGACACCCTTGGCGTGTGCAACAAGCTCTCTAAGATGGGCCTGAACACGGTAGGCGTGCCTAAGACGATAGACAACGACCTCTCCGCGACGGACGTGACCTTCGGCTACGACACCGCCGTGTCCATAGCGACCGAGTGCATAGACCGCCTCCACACCACCGCGGAGTCCCACCACAGGACGCTGATAGTCGAGATAATGGGCAGGCACGCGGGCTGGATAACATGCGCGGCGGGCATCGCGGGCGGGGCCGACTTTATCCTCGTCCCGGAGGAGCCGTTCAACATAGTGGAGGTCTGCAACATCCTCAAGAAGCGGGCCGAAAGGGGCAAGACTTTCAACCTGGTCGCCGTGTCCGAGGGGGCGACGTTCTCGGATGCGCCGGGCGTCGAGGGGAGCCACGTGCTCCAGACCGCCGAGAAGGACGCATTCGGGAACGTGAGGCTCGGCGGCATAGCAAACATACTGGCCAAGGAGATAGAGGAGCGCACCGGGTTTGAGACGAGGGCCGTGATACTGGGCCACCTCCAGAGGGGCGGCACGCCCACGGCGTTCGACAGGATACTCGCGACCCGGTTCGGGGTCAAGGCGGTAGACTGCGTGCACGAGGGCCGCTTCGACGTGATGGTGGCGCTCCAGGGCACAAAGATAGTACCCGTCCCGCTCGAAGAGGCGGTCGGCAAGACAAAGACGCTCGACATGGACTTATACGAGACGGCGAAGATATTCTTCGGTTAGGAGGTCAATAGCCATGAAGACCATCGGGCTTATAACGTCCGGGGGCGACTCCTCCGGCATGAACGCCGGGATAAGGGCCGCCGTGCACAGGGCCAACGACCTGGGCATCAAGGTGCTGGGCTTCATACAGGGCTACCAGGGCCTCATCGAGAACAACTTCAAAGAGCTCGACCTGGCCGCAGTCGAGGGCATTGTACAGAGGGGCGGCACCATACTGCGCTCCGCACGCTGCCTCGAGTTCAAGTCCGACTGGGGGCAGAAGACCGCGCTTGAGAACATCGCCAAAAACGACATAGACGGCATGGTGATACTCGGCGGGGACGGCTCCCTGCACGGAGCGCAGGTGCTGCACGACCTGGGCGTGCCGGTTGTCGGCCTGCCCGCCTCTATAGACAACGACATATTCGGCACGGACATGGCCATTGGCGTGGACACCGCGCTGAACAACATAGTGCGCGCGGTGGACATGCTCCGCGACACGGCATCGTCCCACGACCGCGCGTTCATCCTCGAAGTCATGGGCAGGAGCTCCGGCTACCTGGCATACACCTCCGCGCTCGCATGCGCAGCGGAGGCCGTGCTTATACCGGAGGTCCCGTACAACCTGGAGGCTATCGGCACCAGGCTGCTCGAGTCCAAAAGGCGCGGCAAGACAAACAGCATAGTCATCGTCGCCGAGGGCGCGGCGTCCGCGTACGCGGTCGAGATGAAGCTCAAGTCCTGGGCCGGCTTCGAGACGAGGATAACCGTACT
>Ga0334722_10001321_pt1 | contig 31590 bp, 50 predicted proteins | sample C3_bottom_MG_FD_207210 | JGI IMG/M metagenome (GOLD analysis project Ga0334722, IMG submission 207210) | Sediment microbial communities from Yellowstone Lake, YNP, Wyoming, USA - C3_bottom | ecosystem: Environmental > Aquatic > Freshwater > Lake > Sediment | place: USA: Wyoming | collected... | reverse complement strand
CTGCTGACCACTCTCAAGGCAGCGAACGTCAACTACATCGCGACCGGCGCAGAGGGCGGCATCAGCAACACGATGCTCGTCTGGGGAACGATGTGCGATGGCAACCCGTTCAACTATTGGTACTCGGTTGACTGGATGCAGATCAACGTCGATCTGAACATCGCCAACGAGATCATCAACGGGTCGAACAATTCGCTGGCGCCGCTGTACTACGACCAGAACGGCATTGACCGCCTGCAGATCCGGTCGCAGAGCATCGCGGGGCAGGGTGTCGCCAATGGCCTTGCGCTGGGGCCGGTGAATGCCGTGGCGATGGCATCCGCAGATTTCATCGCGTACCTGACGGGCGGCACCGCACCGATCGGCGTCATCGTCAATGCGGTTCCGTTCGCCTCGTACACGAAGCTGAATCCGAGCGACTACTCCATCGGGAAGTATGGTGGCCTGTCGATCGCGTACACGCCGGCACGCGGCTTCACGACGATTGTTTTCAACATCAACGTGAGCCAGTTCGTTCAGGTCTAAGGGATAAAACATGGCAACTTCCAACCCCATGATCCCGCAAGGGACATTGAACCGGCTACGCGGAAGCGTCAAGTTCGTCAGCAACCCGCAGCTCAACGTCACAGCGAGCTATCTAGTCAAGGATGGGATCGAGATCGCACTCGAGGGCGAAGCCACCACGGTTATCCCGACGATGGTCGGCGTGGTGACGAGTCCAGATCCGTACATGATCGCCGCGGTGACGATCAACATCCTGAAGACGAATGGCCTGGCGGCGACATACAAGTCGCAGATGGAAAACTCGACCGTCATCGGCGATATCGTCATCACGCCCGACACGTCAGCGCTCCCGACGTACTACGTCAACAACGCATCCATCGTTGATGTGCGCCCGATGAAGATCAATGGCGAAGAGGCCGGCTGGTCGATCACGCTGCGCGGCTACTACAACATCAACAACACGTTGTGGAGTCTGCTGTAACGCTTATCCGCGCCTAGGGTAGCTCCCGAAATCTGTTCCTTGGCAGGCTGGCGCGGGTTCTCAACAAGGATATGACCATCAAGGAAAGTCATGAAACTAGACAAGCGCCTCAATCTCGTCATTCCCATTGATTCGGACAGCGGAAGGATTTACGCGCACAGCGTCCCTATCTCGCGCGAAGTATTCGAGGCAAACATTTTCATCATCTCGAAGACGCTCAGCGTGCTCTACGAAGACGGCCTGACCGCCTTTGCTGGCCCGCGCGTGGCCGCAACAATGATGAAAAACATTGCCATTGACCGCGGCATCTGGGAGGGCCCGCACGGCGTTGAAAACACGCTGATGAACGAGATCCGCCGCCTGACGAATGTTGTCATCCCGGGTGAGCGCGGATGGACCACAATCCCCTTCGATGACGCTGTGAGGTCGGGGGCCATTGATGCCGATGCCGCCTCGGAGGTGGAGGGGCAGGTTGTTTTTTTTACGTGCATCTGCTGGATGCACAAGCCGAAGGAAGCGAATCCCCTGCTTCAGGGCGTGCACGAGATTTGGGAATCGCAAAGCACGTCGCTGAACTCTACGGAGTGGGCGAACTCATTGCCGACATCGATGCCGGAAGAGAGTTCTGGCGTGATGGCGACAGCATCGTCCATTCCATCCTGACGTGGATATCTGAAGCGGGATTCGAGGCTTTCTTCTCTGAATACGACTTTCCATATGCGTCGGCGCATGAGTTCCGGCAGCGGCATCTGATCCACGCACTCAAATCAAATAGAGGAATGTTCTGATGGCTGGCACAAAGGCAGTTGTCACCATTGACGTCCGCGATGAGGCCTGGAAGGACTTCCAGAAAAGCTTCCAAAAATACCAAGCAGCCGTCGCACATGGCGGCTCGGAGTGGAGCAAGGTAAAGGCGAACTTTGCGGCCCATAAGAAGCAACTCGGCTCGATGCCTGCAACGTGGGGGTCGATCGGCAAGGCGATGAATTCGGCGATGCGTCCGTTCGTCAAGATCGCCGCGGCTACATCCGTCATGAATGCCCGCCTGAAGGCTGCACCTACCTTCATGGGCAAGCTGCGAGTCATCGCTCAGTCGGTCGTTGGGGTGGTGGACAAGATCGCCAAGGGCGCGTTCTCCATCGCGAAGAACATCGGCAAGGCGACGCTATCGCTGCTTAAATGGGCCGGCCTGACATCGATCTTTACTGGCCTGATGGGCGGTGTTGGGCTGTTTGGTCTCGACCGTCTGGCGGGCGCCGCGGCAAACTCACGCCGCCAATCTCAAGGATTGGGCGTTGACCCAGGCGACCTCAAGTCTGCGCAAGTCAATTTCTCCAAATTCGCAGATGTCGATTCGACGCTCGAGAATATTGCGAACGCGCGAGCGGACCTGAGTAAGCGCTGGATTTTCTCGGCGTTGGGCGTCAATCCCGAGGCGGGCAGCAACGTCGATGTCATGTCGGCATCGCTCAAGGCCGCCAAGCATTCGTTTGAGCGCGGTGGCCTGACCCAGCAGAATGCTGAGGCGCATGGGCTGACTCAGTTGTACAGCATGGATGATCTTCGTCGTCTGCATCAGATGACGGACCAAGAAATCGATGATGCTGTGCGCAAACAGAATGCAGACCGCGAAGCGTTGCGCGTCAACGATGAAACGCTAAGGGGCTGGCAAGACCTTCGCATTCAATTGGATAAGGCTGGCTCGCAGATTGAAGCCATCCTCATCAAGAAGCTGTCGGGCCTTTCTGGTCCGCTGGCAACGCTCTCCGGCGCCGTGGCTGATGCAATCGGTACGCTGGCGGGCGACAAGGATCTCCCTGGCTACATCCAGACTTTCGGCGACAAGATCAAGCAGTTCGCCAAGTATCTGGCATCCGATGAGTTCAAGTCGGACATGGATAACTTCATCGACAGGGTGAAGAAAGTTGGCTCGGCTCTCGGGGATCTATTTGGCTGGATTTATGACAAGCTGAAATTCCTTGGAATCGTCAAGTCTGATGCCACACCTTCCGCCCCTGGTGAGGCTCCCAAAAAGCAATCCGATTGGGACAAGCTGACCCCGACGACGCTAGATAAGGTCGCCTGGAATGTTCAGCAAGTGAACAAGAAGATGCTCGGCGGAGAGCCGCCGTACTACAAGGAAATTGAGAGGAAAAACGGTCTTCCCCCGGGATCGCTCGGCAGGATTCAGTCTACGGAATTTTCTGGCAAGGATCTTTCCAAGGCTGTATCCCCGGTCGGCGCAAAGGGCCCATTCCAGTTCATGGGGGGCACCGCTAAACAGTATGGCCTTACCGATCCTTTCAGCCTTCAGGATTCAGCGAATGCCGCGGGCCGAATGCTTGGCGATCTGATGCGCAAGTACCACGGCAATTTCGAGAAGGCCGCTGCTGCATATAACTGGGGAGCCGGCAATATCGACAAGGATCTCGCTGCAAATGGAGATCAGTGGAAGGCGCACCTCCCGAGGGAAACGCGCGACTACATTACCAAGACGGCTCCAAGCCCCACGAATCTGGAATCTGGACGTTCATCCGGGACGCAACAGCGAGGCTCGACATCGGTTCATGTAGAGGTGCGGAACAACACGGGTGGCAGCGCCATCGTCACCACCAACGCATTGGCTCACTAATTGGAAACTTCATGGTAAACCCGTGATTTTGCCAATATAATGGCGGAAGCCCCGACGTGCTGGACACACGGCCGGGGCCTCCTGACCAAGCCAACCTGTACGAGAGGTCGAAATGGCTGCCCAAGATGCTAGCACATTCTGTGCTGAGTTCTCCTATGCGCGACGCTGCGGCAAGTTCTATACCTACATCCATCTAACTGGCGACAAGGCCGGCGATCCCGGGCGCGTGTTCTATGTGGGGAAGGGGCAGAAAACCAGGGCCTGGATGACAAACAGGACGAAATACTGGAAGCACGTGGCAGATAAACACGGGTTTTCAGTCCAGATATGCGCCTACTGGGATTCGGAATCCGATGCGTTCTTGCATGAGAGGCTTTTAATTTCGAGTTTTCGGGATATGGGCGTCGCTCTGTCCAATTTGACGGATGGAGGAGAAGGATCTTCAGGCATAGTTCCATCAGCGGAAAAGCGCGCAAAGATCAGCAAGGCAAGAATGGGGCAAAAGCAGTCTGATGAAGTTTTGGCAAAAATCAGCGCCTCCTTGACCGGAAGAATTTTCTCGGCGGAGCATAGAGAAAAAATCGCGAAAGCGAACCGAGGAAAGATTCGCGACCCGGAAATTGGGAAAAAGATAAGCGCTGCCAAGAAGGGAAAGAGGCAGTCCCCTGAATCTGTGGCTAGGCGTGCAGCAACGCAAAAAGCTCTATACGCCACCCCGGAATACAAAAAGATTCTCAGCGCCGCCTCTATAGGTCGATCCCATACCGAAGAGGCGCGTGCGAAGATTGGCGATGCGCACAGGGGGAAGGTGCTATCTCCGGAGACGCGAAAGAAGATTAGCGATGCCCGAACGGGAAAGGCCCTCACACCCGAGCACAGGCTAAAGATAAGCGAAGGTCTTAGGGCGAGAAGATCCGCAAACCAGCCGGAATTGAACCTCGATAGTCATGTCGACTGAACGTACTATATGGCAGTTGGGTTTCCAGATAAGTCCCATAATCCTGACGGGTGGTTTGGCGAAATTCATACCTGGCGGGATGCTACCGATTGTTGCGCTCACACAGACTGGGAATTTCGCACTGGGGCTGCTGCAAGGAAACGTCAATCTGAATCTGGATTCGTTCTTTGCGCAGTTCCGGCCGCTTCCGGGAACCTCGCTCGTCAACAATCAGATCGGCAAGTATCCCTTTGCCAATCAGGCAGTCGCGGCCAATGCAATCATTGCGCAGCCTTTGAATGTATCGCTGCTGATGGCGTGCCCAGCCAATTCGCAGGGCGGGTACATCTCGAAGCTGATGACGATGAGTGCGCTCAAGGTGGCGCTTGACGCGCACAATTCGGCGGGCGGGACGTACACCATCGCAACGCCTTCTTACATCTACACAGGATGCATTCTCACGAATCTGCGCGATGTTTCGCAGGGAAACGGTAAGCAGGTTCAAACGGAATGGCAGTGGGACTTTGAGAAGCCCCTGGTGGCGCAAGCTGATGCCGCGCAAGCGCTTAATGGACTGATGGGAAAGATCGGCGGTGGCCTGCCTTTTAGCGGGCTCCCAACATGGTCTGGCATTGAGTCTGCAATCGGCAGCGTGGCAAGTGGGATCGGTAGTCTGGCAAGCGGATTGGTAGGGGCAGTCGCAGGCGTAGCGCCGACGCCAACTAGCACTGTGGCGGTAACCCCATGACGACATACATTCCGTTCGCGCCATCCAGTGCATCAAACTTTCAGTTCCAGCCGACGCTTGATGGTCAGCAATACACCGCCATCGTTACATGGAATCTGTTCGGGCAGCGCTATTACCTGAATCTGTATACGACGCAGAACGTCCTGGTGTTGTGTGTGCCGTTGATAGGCTCCCCAGACAACTACAGCATTTCCATGGTATCCGGGCACTTCACATCCACATTGGTGTATCGAGTCTCGAGCGCGCAGTTCGAAGTGAGTCCGTGAGATGCGTTATTACGATGTGCAGATTAGCGACCCCGCCACCGGGAGCATCGTCAAGCGCTTCACGTCAATTGATCAGGCGAGCGGCTCGACTCTGCCCGGCGCGCTCAATATCGAGATTGACGTTCCGATCTATACCTATGATGTACCGGCCGGTGCCGCATTCCTGCGAGTATGGGGAATCGCCCTGACGGACATAGGACAGTCATCGAATTTCAACGGGAAGACGATCAAGATCTTCGCGGGCATGGCGAAGGGTCTACCACTGGCCAATCCCGCGCAGGCCGGTTTGATAGCGCAAGGAAGGATCTTCCAGGCATTCGGAAACTGGCAGGGCATCAACCAGACACTCGATTTTGTCTTCTACGCAGATACTGGCAGCGCTGAGGCACCGCAGAATCTGGTACTCAATTGGAAGGCCGGCATGCAGTTGAGTGTGGCCATTTCCAATACCCTGCAAACAGCTTTCCCCACTTATAAGCAATCGATAAGCATCAGCCAGAACCTTGTTCTGGCCCATGATGAACCAGGGGTGCATCAGTCCCTGACACAGTTTGCGGGTTACATCAACACAATCAGCAAATCCATCATCGGCGGGACGTATAGCGGCGTCAGGATGCTGATCCGCGATGACACGTTTCTGGTGTATGACGGCACAACGCCGACCACGCCCAAGCAGATCATCTTCACGGATGTGATAGGCCAGCCAGTCTGGAAAGATTTCGCGACGATAGGGCTTTACTGTGTTCTTCGGCATGACATTCAGGTTGGGGACTACATTGTTTTGCCCAAGGCCCAGGTGACCACAACAGCGCAGTCCTATCCTGCGTACCGGAATAATCTCGTGTTTCAGGGATCGTTTCTGGTGACTCGCGTGAGGCATGTCGGAAACTTCAGGGACCCAGATGCAGCATCGTGGGTTACCACGATCGATGCGGTGACAACTTAATGGACCATCTTCGAACACCGCTCGCTCCGGCATTGACCCAGTTTGCCGAGAAGATAATCAACGACGCGTTCCAGTTGACCGGGAAAGGCCTGCCATGCTCGGTAGCGGCGGTCTCCGGTTCAATTGTCACGGTCAAGTTCGAGGTGAACAGCCAGTTCACGCTGCCAGAGGTGACGGTCCCTCTGTTCGGGCCGGAGTACATCCGCTACCCGATTCAGGTCGGCGACAAGGGCGCGGTGATCCCATTCGATGCCTATCTTGGCGGGGTGAGTGGGCTTGGCGGAGGTGTGGCGGACCTAACGCAGCGCGCGAATCTCTCGACACTCGTTTTCCTGCCGGTGGGAAACAAGATCTGGACGTCAGTTGATCCGAATGCAGTGACAATCTACGGCCCCAATGGCGTTGTCTTGCGAGACACAAGCAGCAATTCGATCGTCACCCTGACGCCGACGAGTATCACTGTTGTTGCGCTGAACCAAATTCAAATGAAGACGGGCTCGACGACGCTGACGATCACGCCGACCGGATGGAGCATCGCGGGCACAAATGGATCGCTTTCGGATGGAGCTCACACGACGTCGGTGACGTTGATGAATCAGGTATGGGCGGCGCTCATCGCCTTTCTAAACGGACACATTCATTCGAACGGGAACGGCGGCGCCAACACAGGCGTGGCAGTGACACCGTATAGCGGCGGGAGTATCGCACCATGAGCAATCGTCGCACGTATGGTCGTGTCGTCAACGCAGATGGCACATACAAATGGACGCAAGTCAGCACAGATGCAAACGGAAATTCGGATGCGGTCTATCTGACTACGCTTATTCAATGCCTGAAGTTGAATTTGGGTGAATCACCGTTCTTTGCGAACTATGGCATCCCAGCGCATCCGTCCGTTCTGACGCAGGTATTCCCAGATTTCTACGTGAACCAAACACAACAGCAATTCGCACCGTACTTCGCAAGTCTGACCATAACCAAGACCAACTCGACGACGCCGACATACAACATTCAGGCCATCACGCACAACGGCGCGACGATCTCGGCGAGCATCCCCGTCTAGTCGCCGCGAGCCAGCCTGACGTTCCGGGTGTTCATGGCGGTGTTTTCTTTCGTCAAGTGGACGACCCAACAGTCGGGGCAGATCCATTCGGCCGTCCGCGGTATCTGCTCAAGGAAGTATCCGCAGTCGTGGCATCGATTGGCGTTCGGGTAATCGCGGCTCTCGGCCAGTTCGGGTTCCGGCTCGGCCATGCCACGAAAGCGTGGGTAATGCGTCTGCCCCGCGTAGAACGCCCTGAAGTCTTTCTCTAGATCTCGCAGCGCCTCATCAAGTGACTTCAGTGGTGCAGCCGCGAGAAACCGGTATTCCTTCAGTCCGGAAATGACCCTCAGAGCACTGACTGTCTCCGGATAACCGATCTGCGTCTGACGCCAGTACCACGCGTCAGAGCGCAATCGCAGCATGTAGTTGTAGACAAAACGCACGCACGCGGCCACGCGGGTCATGGATACGCCATGCTCGCCGGCTGGACGGATTGCGTGCGCTTTCATTTCTCAGATTGAGGGAGGAATCCTTCAGTTTAGCCCGAATTCTCCATGACCGATCTCGTAACCGTGCCGCCGCTGGTGATGACGTCAGCCGGCCCGCAACCGCAATCGCCGACGAGCCTGAATTCCCAGCTGATCGCGCTGGCAACACAGCTCTCTCCGGGGTTGACTTCCGATCTTCCGGGTTCGCTCATCGAGGACATTTCTAGCACGGATACAGCGGCGCTGGCAATGATTGACCAGGCGCGCGCCGATCTCATCAACTCCCTTAGCCCGTTCGCTGCCAATCCATCGTTGCTCATTCAGTTGGGGGCAATTTACGGTGTTCCGCAAGGCATCGGATCGAACACATCGGTCTATCTGGTCTTTAGCGGGCCGGTCGGCTACGTCGTGACCAAGGGTTTCACCGTTAGCGACGGCACGAACCAATACATCGTGCAAGACGGTGGAATTGTTGGATCGGGCGGAACGACCATTCCGCTTTTTGCGGTTGCGGTACTTGCTGGAACATGGGCCGTTCCGCAGAACACGGTCAAGCAGCTCATCACGTCAGTTCCATCCACCATTACGCTGACAGTCACGAATCCGAACCCCGGAACACCGGGGCTATCAGCGCAGTCCGAACAGGACTACCGTTCGCAGGTATTGCAAGCCGGTCTTGCCTCGTCCCAGGGCATGGCGACGTACCTGAAGACGTTGCTGCAAAAGGTCTCGGGCGTGCAGCCGAACCTGATCTCTGTGCAGCAGGGCACAGGAACGGGGTGGCGCGTTATCTGTGGTGGCGGCGATCCCTACCAGATTGCGTATGCAATCTACTCGGCATTGTTCGACATCTCGACGCTGGTCGGTTCGCAGCTCGCCATCACGGCGATGACCAATGCCAATCCCGTCGTCATTACGACAAACCTGAATCATGGCTACACCGCAGGACAGACGGTCACGGTCACGGGAGCCACGCCCAACGCGTACAACCTGACGTACACCATTACATCGGTCACGGCGACGACGATCACGACAACGACGAACGGAACGGGATTCGGCGCGTACTCGAGCGGCGCAACTCTTTCGCCGAACCCTCGGAATGTGACGGTTTCGATCAACGATTACCCAGACCAGTATCAGGTCACCTTAGTCAATCCGCCCCAGCAGGCTGTATCTATCACGGTAACGTGGAACACGATATCGACGAATTTCATTTCGCCTGCAGCAATCGCACAGCTCGCCCAACAGCCGCTGGCGAACTATGTGAACGGAATCCCGGTAGGCCAACCAATCAATCAGTTTGAGTTGCAGAACGTTTTCCAGACGGCTATCGCCTCGGTAATCCAGCCTCAGCTTCTAACGCGCATGGTCTTCCAGGTCATCATCAATGGAACCATTGTTTCTCCCAATACGGGAACGGGCATCTACGCATCTGATCCGGAATCTTACTTCTACACGACTGCAGCCCAGATCACAGTCAACCAGGGATAAATCGTGTCTACGCAAGTAACTGTCACTCTACGCTCGGGCACTACATCTCCGCTGACATTCGCTCAGGTTGATGGAAATTTTTCCTCCCTCGCCTCGGCGATTAATGCCAACGGAGCGCAACTCGACAATCTGTCGAATGGCGCAGGCGCGACTTTTTCCGCCGCCATGGTCACATGGTTCAACAGCCTGCCCACGACTTTGCCGGCGACACCCGGTGTACTTTGGAACAACATGGGGACGCTCTCCCAATCATGAAAAAAATTCTTCTCGCGCTTTTATGGTTCGTTTCGTCCGCAGCTCTTGCCCAAAGCTATCCGAGTCCGACATACAAGAACGTCACGATCACAGGTGGCATCACTGGTGGCACAATCACCGGCCTCTCTGCACCGATCCCATTCGCCTCGGGCGGCACCAACGCTAGCACGGCAACGGGCGCTACAAACCAACTTCAATACCTTCAAGGCGCGACTGGCAGTGTTGCTCGCTCGCTGACGAACAAGCTACAGGATTCGGTCAGCGTACTGGACTTCACGGGCTGCGACGCGACTGGCGCGGCTGATAGCACGACGTGCCTGCAAAACGTATTGGCAGGAACGTCGGCCGCTTTCATCCCCCCGGGCACCTACAAGATTAGCGGCACGCTGAATTTGAGCAAGAATGGTCAAGCGTTAGTTGGCGCAGGTACGGGTCTTGTCACTATCACGAGCACGTCGACTACAGCCCCGATGCTCACGGCGACTAGCGGACTTGCGAACTTGTACGTAGGCGGGTTTACGCTTACGCGCTCGGTGACGGCAGTACCTGGAGGAAATGGCATCGATTTCGCAGGAGCGGTTCTAAGCACGTCCAAGATCGACAGTGTTAATGTCAATAACCAGTGGAATGGCATTACACTGGGTAGCACGGATTTTTCCACCGTATCAAACGCCATAGTCCAGACCAATCAGAACTATGGCGTTTATCAGACTAATACTGGCAGTAATGGCCAAGTCCAATGGTATGTGAACAATCTGCTGTCGCAGAAAAATGGCAACGATGGTTGGCATATCCAGACGCAGACGGGGCCGCCGCAGATCACCGTCGGAACTTGGACAGCGCTGTACACTTTTGCCAACAGCGGGTTTGGGTTCGCGGCCTTTGGTTCCGCAAGTGTGCCGGTCCAAGATGTTCGCATTGTAGGCGGTTTTCTTGGGCAAGATGCAAAGAGCGAAATCTACTTAGACACCTACGGGGATCAACACAAGATCGACGGCACTTTTGTTGAACTCGCTGGCACCGCGGCAACCGGCCCCACCTTGGGAACACCTGCAAGCAACGTCGGCTCCGGCATTGAAGTCACGGGCAACAATACTACGGTGCAACTGACTGGCGTGCACTCATACGGCAACTCGTTGGATGGATTCTATCTGGCCGCAACATCCAACGGTATCGGAAATTGTCGCTCTATGAACAACGGCGCGGCAGCAACGGCAGGGCGAGCCAACGGCATTAATGTGGTCAGCGGGCGCGCCGTGATCAATGGCGGCACGTTCGGAAATACGGGCGCTGGCACTTCTCAAAAATACGGAGTCTTCGTCGCTGATGGCAACAACTTGAGCGTGATGGGTGCGGACCTTTCCAACAACGCCACTGGAGCGTGGGGCGCAACGTCGAACCTGAGCTATGTGAGCAGCGTCGGCAATCTGCCAAATACCTTGAATGTCGGCTTGTCGCCACAAGGGACGGTGCTGGTCGGGGGTGGTGCTACTGGCGGGTTTGGCGCGGGTGCGGGCACCATCAACGTTTCAGGCGGCCTGCTGAAGAACAATACGGCGTATACGAATCCGTAACTTATTGGCGCCACAATGACCATCCATCGTCCGGTACGCAGTTCGCGCTGACCGGCACTACTACGGATACTGTGGCTTTCATGTGCGCGGGGAACTGACCCGCCGCCACACCCCACACAGCCGCCTCCGGGCGGCATTTCTTTTTGAGCCTGCTGAGTGCGGGTTTTTTAACATGGCCCTCACTAAAGGCACACGATGATAACGAGTGTTGTCTATGTGGCAAGCGGATATTGGGTGGATGGGTACGCCATCGCCATTCAGGTGCCCCCGGTTCCAGCACCGTCGACGCTACAGCAGATCATCCCATCGTATGCGTATGAGCAGTACAACGATGATCAGGACATTCAGGCTTTTATCACCGCGCTCAACACGCTTGCGCAGCAGTACGTGAACTGGTTCAATCAGATCGGCCTTCCGGTCTACACCGGGACACTTATCGTTGGCGCTTTGCTTGACTGGGTCGCCCAAGGGTTGTATGGGATCACACGACCATCTCTTCCCGGGGCGGGGCAAACCCGCACATTCGGGCCTTTGAACACGGTGAAATTCAACACACTGGTGTTCAACGGACGGAGATCCCTATCATCCTCGATTTATTACCAGACCAATGACGACATTTTCAAGCGTGTCATCACCTGGAATTTTTATAAGGGCGATGGGCGGGTGTTCAACATCCGTTGGTTGAAGCGAAGAATCATGCGCTTCTTGCTGGGCGCAAATGGTGTCGATTACAATGTCGATAACACCTCGCAGATTGGCGTGACGTTCGGTCTTAACAATCAAGTCAACATCAATATCCGGAGCCGGGTGTCAACGCTGAAAAGCGGAGCGCTGCTCAATACGGTGGCGTTCAACAAATCGACGTTCAATGCCTACAAGGTTCAGGTCAACAACCTTCCACCTTTGCCTAACTCCCATATTATCGCGTCAGCAATTCAGTCCGGCGCACTTCAATTGCCGTTCCAGTTTCAGTACACCGTAAACATCACCTGACGTAACCACCATTCGCCATTCAGCCGCCTCCGGGTGGCTTTTTTATTGCCTGAACGAAATGACCATCTTCATTGCAACGAATAATGCGTCTACCACGCTGGCGGGCGCAATTACTGCTGGTGCAACGACGTGCGCACTAGCCCCCGGAACCGGCGCCAACTTCCCGAACCCAACAGGGGGACAGCAATTCGCACTGACGTTCATCGACGCGGCCACTGGCCTGAATACCGAAATCGTTTATGTGACGGCGCGTTCGGGCGACACGATCACGACGATGGTTCGCGCGCAGGAAGGCACGACGGCGAAGGCATGGCTGGCCGGCGATCTGGCAAGCAACTTCTACACCCAGGGCCAAGATGCAGCAAAAGCGCAGATCCCAGGCGTGCAGAACAACACATACACGTACGCAGCAGATACGGGCGCAGCGAACGCCTACGCTGTTGCGCTTTCTCCCGCGCCCACGCTGTCCCAAGGCGCAATCATCGGATTCACCGCGGCTCACGCCAACACGGCGGCATCAACGCTCGCAGTCAATGGCGGTACGGCCTATCCGATCTGGGGTGCCGCACATCAACCATTGCAGGGCACTGAAATTGCGCTCAATGGCTATGTCGAGGTTGAATACAACCCCACGCTGAACAGCGGCAATCCGGTCTATCTGCTCCTTGAGTGCACCGGCGGTGCCCTCCAGGTCGCCACCGCCACGCAGAGCCAGCATGCGGTGCAATTTGGGCAGTTGACCGGTCTCATCGGCTCGATGCGCAACGCCAAGATGTCGGTTGCCGCCGCTTCTGCGACGGCCACATTCACGGCGGATCAGATCGTTGTCGGCACTGCGCTGAACGGTCTGGAATACCTGCTCCCGAGCTATAGCCAGTCGATCAATCTGGCTGCGACCGGCGCGGGCGGGATGGACACCGGTTCTGCCCCAGTGTCGGGTTATGTCGCGCTGTATGCTATTTACAAGCCAAGCACGAACACGACGAACATCCTCGCGACGAACTCTACCAGCGCCGTTCCCTCGACGATTTATAGCGGTGCAAACATGCCAGTGGGTTATACCGCATCGGCGCTGATTGGCATCTGGGGAACCGATGGTACTGGAAAGTTCCGTATCGGCATTCAGCGCGAGCGGCGGGTGTCTTGCCCGTTTGTTTCTGTTTTGTCGGGCGGAACTGCCACGACTTACACGAGCACATCTCTCGTGGCCGCAATACCTCAAGGTGCAAAATCATGGACCGGCAATGCCTCCGTTGCATTGACTGCCGCCGCTGCATCCAATGGCATTTTCGTTGCTGGCGACGCGAATGATACCGGATTGCAAACGGCAATCAACCCTGTTGGTTCATCGTCAAATCAATCTGGCGGCGGCCTTAGCAATGTTCCAATCATCACGGAACAGGTCATGTTTTACAAAAACACTGTCGCAAACGCGACCTCCACCGTTACCGTATCTTCCTACGAGTTCTGAAAATGAACGCATTCATCGACAAAAACGGTGTTCTAGTTTGCCTTAGCCAAGATGCGGAGAATGGTGGGGCGACAGCAATTCCAGTTCTTGACGGGACTGTGATGGAGGCCGGAAAATGGAAGTGGGATGGGAGCAAGTGGGTCGCCTACGTCGCCCCGAAACAACCCTAAATCCCCAACATCGTTTTCAACAGGATTTGGGCGAATACCACGTACATAAAATCATTTGGATGCGCTGCGCCGCTGCCGGTGATGTCTGCATAAGTCTTCTTTTGTAGTATCTGCAGCGACGTGGTGCTGAAGTCTGCGACGAACACGTCTGACAGCGTATTGGCGATTGAGTATTCGACGGCCCGATATTCACCCAACTGGGAATTGTTGCTGACGATCCAATCTGGATTGGATGGCCACGACGCGACAAGTATGATTTCGCACGCGGGATTCGCAGCTCGCTGGGCCATGATCAGGGCCATGATGTTGGCTCGGAATTGCTCGGTCGTGACGCCGCCTGGTGGGTCGTTCATACCCAAGCCAATCACGAGCACATTCGTATTCGGATTGGAGAAAGCCGCAAGATGCTTCGTGAAGTAGGCTGACCCCTCTCCAGGGGCCGACACATTGTTCATCGTCACTTGGCCAGGGTAGAGCTTGGCGAGGTATGCCGTTGCGAGTGCAGCATATCCAGGCTGGTTCGGCGCTTGTTTGTCGATGGCAGTTGAGTCATCGCCCTCGGTGATACTGTCACCGGCAAATAGGATGTTCACTGGCTTCCGCGCGTTCAGCTTGGCTAGCATCAGCTTTGTCACCTGACTTGCCGTCGGCGACGTGCCGACATCTGCCGAGGTGTAGGTCACCGCGATTTGCCGAGATTGGTATCCACCCGCATCAATTCGCAAGGCCTTCCCGTCTTTGCGCACCGGCTGCCAGAGAGGCGGATTTGTAGGGTCAGCCGTGATCAGCCACGACAATTTGGTTCGTGGGATAGTGGAGCCGGGGGGGATGACGATTTTCCCTGCCACCAGTCGGTAATCTAGGTTTGGTTTGTAGAGCTGCCCTGTTTGCCGATTCCTAACCTGTTCGATAGAGATGGCCGGACGCCAGAGCGAATAGGTTGATTTACCGGTGAGAGGAAAGATCGTTTCGTCGCGGACTGTTTTTGAACTCCAGAACCACTGATCAACGTGGAAAGCTTCGACCAGATCGCTGCTGCAGGATGGAACCGAGCACGTTCCGGTGAATGTCGGGCTCACCGGAACGGGGGTGGCAATTGCAGTGGTAGCGCTTGGCTTGGATGAGCTAGGATGGCCGCTGTCGCCGCCGCATCCGCCGCAAACCATCAAAAGCAGTCCGAGAAGAAATGCGATAACTCCGCGCGCCATGCTTCTTCGCCTTGTTTTCCTTGAAAGGGGCGATGATACCTATCTTTCAGAAAGGCTCTGCCGATGAGTTCGCAGAAGTGTGGCGCGATGGTGATGCGCCCCTAGTCACATGCCCAAGATTGACTTCAGCACCGTCTGCGCATAGAGCGTGTACATCCAATCATTGGGGTGATTCACCCCGTTGCCTGTGACGTCGTAGAAGCTCTTCGTGTTGAGCATTTCCGAGTTCCAAACTGCGCTCGTCACGTCAGCCACGGACACGCCCTGCGTCGACCCGGCAAGTTGGTACATCGCCGCGTTGTAATCGACGAAGGCTTGGTTGTTGGTCAGTGTCCAGTCGGGATTGCTCGGCCAGCTCGACACCAGCAGAACTTCGGTGGCGCTATTGCACCAACGCGCTGCGGCGATGATTTGTTGCAGATTGCTCTGGAACTGGGCGCCGGTGATGCTGCCGGCCATGTCATTCATACCGACGGCTACGATCACGAGGTCGCTGGCAACATCGGCGAGGTTGGCTGATGCATTAGAAAGCACGCTACCCGACGTGTATCCGCCCACGGCATGATTTCGCACGTACACCTGTCCCGGATAGTGCTGCGACAGATAGGCTATGACAAGATCGACGTAGCCTGGTTGCGCCGGCGCCATGCTCATCGACTTCGTGGAATTCAGTCCAGCCGTGATGCTGTCCCCCTCGATGGTGATTGCGACCTTCTGGCCGGCGGCCAGCTTGGCGAGGAACTTGGCCGGGTAGGACGACACCAGCGGCGGCGCAGGCTGATACAGCGGCGTGCTGTAGGTCGCGGCGATCTGTTTCGATTGGTAGTCATTTGAGATGCGCAGCGGAGTGCCTGCCTTGGTGGTTGGCTGCCACATGGCTGGTGTCGTCGGGTCTGCGCTGTTGATCCATGCTGGATCGGTCAAAGGGATCGCTGACCCCGCCGGAATCACGAGTTGGTTGCCCTGCAGCGTGTAATCGGTGCCTGGCACGTAGATCTGGCCGGTCTGCCGATTGCGCACCGACTCGATGTTCGCGACGGGGCGCCATAGCACATAGGAAGCGCGGCCAGACGTGGGCATGATCGATTCATCCCAGACTTTCAGCGATGTCCAGAACCACTGATCGACGTGGAACTGAGCAACGAGATCGCCAGCGCATGCTGATGATGCGCACACCGTGAATCGGGTGAAATCGTAGGTTGGCGGGTTGGTTGCGGCGGTCTTGCTGGGCGGCGCGACTGCGGTGGCGGTCGAGTCGGTTGTGTTTTCGCCTCCGCCGCAGGCCGCCAGCGCGAAAGCTACGGCTGCGAGGGCGAATCCAAGTCGATGATGGCGCCGACCTCGCGCATGCGATTCATGATGCGCTCGATCGTCTCGGCGTCCAGTTCCAGACGGGCCATGGCGAAAAACAGCATGTACGCGCTGATCTCGCGTCGATTCCGATCGATCGGCGACCTCGACGTGTACCGGCGAAACGCTCGCCTGTCCGCCACCCCGAACAGATCGGCTATCTGGCTGCCATCCATTCCGAGGCTTTTCTTCAGCGACTCGATTTGTTCCGCGCTCGGCGGTTCGTAATGCATGCAGGTATCCATATGCGCGAGTAAGCGCACGAAAACTGAGTTTCATGATCGTCCTTTCGGGATGTCGGACCGCGCGATATGCGAGGTGCCAGTGCGATCAATATAGGTCCGTCGGACCCATCAGTCAAGCAATACCAACACACCGCCTCCGGGCGGTTTTTCTTTTTCCGGGGCATCTCATGGATTTCACGACGGGCGCCTTTGGCGCTGTTGCGGCTGGCGTTTTTGCTGTCTTCGGATGGGTGCTCAAGCGCTCAGTCGCGCAGATGGACCAGAAGCTGAGGGATCACAGCGACGCACTGCAAGAGCAAATCGCGGCGCTGGCTGCGTACAAGCTTCACGTCGCAGAGCACTACGTCACACAGAGCGAATTGACCAAGGCCATCGAGAGCTTGGACAAGACCATGCAGCGCCTGTTGGACGCCGTTGCTGCGGGCGCTAAAGAAACGCGAGAGGGCTTTGCCGAAATCCATCGGCGCATTGATACCAAGGCCGACAAATGACCCCCCAGGACTTCATTAAAGCCATCGGGCCGGCAGCGCGCGCATCAGCAGTTAAGTCCAAGATTCCCGCCAGCTTCACCGTCGCAGAGGCCGCGCTGGAATCAGCCTGGGGCGCCTCGCAGCTCGCGCGTGATGCGTTCAACTTGTTCGGCGTGAAAGCAGACCGGGCATGGGGCGGCGCGGTTCTGACGATGCCAACGCGTGAGTACCTGGGCGGCGGCAAATGGGCGATGGTTCAGGCGCGCTGGCGCAAGTACAGCGACTGGCTCGGCTCGGTTACCGATCACGCGCAATTCCTGCTGACGAATCCGCGCTACAGGCCCGCATTCCAGCATGCGGACGGAGAGGGCTTTACACGCGCCGTTGCCGCCGCCGGCTACGCGACCGATCCGCAGTACGCGGACAAGATCATCTCGATTATCCGCCAGCACAACCTAGCCGACTTGGACAAGGCATGAGCAACGTAGAGCAAACGCACGAACAAGCGCACTCGTTTCGTGAGGTCGTGGAATTCCCCGGCCACGAGGCTCGCACCGAGTCGAGCGAGTTCCGCAAGAACAAGCGCGTACTGGTGAAGCAACTGGACCTGCCGTGCTGGATCTGCGGATCGCGCGACAGCCGAGAGGTTCATCACCTCCACGAATGGAGTTTGTGGCCGGCGCTGGACCCGGAAAAGGTTCTGGACACGCTGCACGTATTCGACCCGTATGGATTCACGCACAAGATGGGCGAGCAGCCCATCGAATCGCCCGACGACATCCGCAACCTTTTGGTTTTGTGCGGCCACCACGAAGTCGGCGGCGTTCCGGTGCCAGGTGGCCATCATCGCGGCGTCGATCTCGGCGTCCATGACCTGACCATGCCGACGTGGCTGGCGCTCAAGTCCGTCAAGCCTGGAATCGAAATCACAAAGGCCATCGGCCACGCGCAGGACGAAGACCACAAGCTGCGCGGCACCAAATCAACCAAGGAGTAAGTATGAACAAGGCAATCATCAGCGGCGGCCTGACCGTCAGCGCCGCCGAACTCGTTCCGGCAGTCGAATGGGCGCTCGGCGGCTTCCATGGCGCAGTGCCGACCAATCTGGCGGCTCTCATTGCAGGCGCCATCGTCATGGCGCTGCATGCTGGCTACAACGTGATCGCGGCTCGCGCTGAAGCGAAAGCGGCTTCGACCGCTCCTGCTACTCCGGCGCAATGAAAGCCGCCGCTCTAGCGCTGCTCCTGCCTCTGGCTGGGTGCGCTGGCCAGGCCGCGTACTCGGTGCGCCCGTTCTACGAAGAGCATCTACAGCGCATGGTGTGCTGTGAAGCGATGGCTAGCAATTCCAAGGACATCGCCTCGCTGTCGTTTGATCTGGTAACGCAGTCTGATGGTGTCGTCACAGTTCACTTTTCCGAGGCCGGAGTCGGCGCGACCGCGCCAATCAAGGCCGATACCACTGCCGTCTCTGCCGTCGCCAGCGCAGTGACCGCCACGGCAAACGCCGCCTCCAAGTTCTCCCTCAAGCCGTAAAGGATTCCCATGCGTAAATTTATGCTGCTCGCGGCAGGTCTTGTCGCGTCCGTTCTCGTTGGCTGCGCTTCGGCGCCGCAATTGACCTTTGGCCAGCAGGTCAGCATCGCCTGCGGCGCTGCCCAAGGCGAGTTGGCAATTCTCCGTAGCGACAACGTCTTCACTGGTGGCGCGGCCAACACGCTGACCAACGACATCGAGCCGGCCATCGGCAAGGTCTGCGCAGCCGGCGCGACGGTAACGAGCCCCGATCTGCAAGCGGTCGTCAATTCGACTCTGCCGCTCATCAAGTCGGTTGTGGATGCGTCCTCGCTGCCGCAGGACAAGAAGAACGCAGCGAACGCGGCGATCGACACCGGCATTCTGGCATTCAACATTGCGGTCAATCTGGCGCCGGTTGCCACTTCTGGTGCTGCTGCGAAGTGAGCGAATGTATTCGCGCGGCGTGCTAAAATAGCGGAAGCCCGCAGGTGAAGCAACACCGTGCGGGCCTCCTAACCACCATTCATGATACTGGCATGAACAATGGCTGCGAATGATTTTACCCCAATTGGCGCAAGATTCGGGATGCTTGAGGTAGTTGGCCGCCTGAATTGGCTTTGAAGCCCCTAACGCGCAGCTAACGAAACTTCCTTTTCTATAGCCCGTCCGGAGAAATCCCGACGGGCTTTTTGTCGTCTGGAATATGCCAATCCCCATCAGAATCGCCCTGAGCGGCAGCGGATTTAGACTGCCAGCTCATGTCGGAGCGCTCAAAGCCGTGCTCGATGCTGATTATAAGCCCGTCGAAATATCCGCCACAAGCGGGGGCGCCATCGTCGCCAGCTTCTATGCAGCTGGCATTTCGCTGACCGACATGCAAGAGCTAGCGCTGACCATGGACTGGTCACCCATGATGCGTTTCTCGCCGTGGACGCTGCTCACCAAGCAGGCCTTGTGCGATGGCGATGCGCTGCTCGATCTGCTGACCAAGCATACCGAGGGCAAGACGTTTGCGGCACTCGACGTCGATCTGAAGGTGATCGCGTCCGACCTGGCAACGGAAAAGGAGTTTGTCTTCAGTCGGGAGACAACGCCGGATGCGCCGATCGCTCTGGCGGCCCGGGCGTCGGCATCTATCCCGATCGTGTTCGCGCCGGTCACGTATGGCCAGGTGATTGCCGTAGACGGGGGGTGTGCGAACAACGTCCCCGCAAGCGTTCTGACGGTCGATAGCGTGCCGCGTCTCGGCATCTACCTGCAATCGGACGATTCCCCGCTCAAGCCCGGCAAGTACGGACTGGCTACGCTGGCCCCGCGCATCATCGACCTGATGCTGGCATCGAACGAGGCCTCACACGTCGCGCTCGATACGCACAACGGCGCGCACATCGTGCCGGTCTCAACTGGGTTCGCGGGCAGCTTTGACAAATCAATGCCGACGGCCACACGCCTGCGCCTGTTCAAGGACGGCTATGCCGCAACGCAGGCCGCTCTTGCTACCTGGGGCTGACTGCGGCCAAGAAGAAGCAACCCGAATACCCGCAATGCGGGGCTTGCGCCTATTTCTTCGCGGAAGACGGCAAGTGCCGGCGCCATCTTCCGGTAATCGTCGGTATCGACGCCGACTACCAACCTATTCAGGCATTCCCTGTGCGAGAGGCTGCATCAATCGCATGCGGTGAATTCCGCCATCGTCTCAATAGCTAACCATGATCGACAGCCGACTGAAGCAATGGGCCACGCCGCGCGAAATCCAGATTCTGGAGGCGATCGAATCGGAGGGCAGTGAGCGGAGGGCGGCCAAGGCGCTCGGATTGGGCCATGGCACGATTTCCAATACCGTCGGGCGGCTGCGGAAGAGGGCGGCGCGGCAGGGGTATAGCCCGTCTCACGATATGCACCGCACCGTGCCCGATGGTTTTCTCGTCAAGGGCGTCAGCACGTACTATGACGAGGAAGGCAAACCGCGCGGGCAGTGGGTGAAATCCGCTGTTGATCGGGACCGCATGGAAGCGATCATGCGCGAGGCGTATGCGGCGATGGCAGAGACGCTGCCGCGCGTGAAGGCTGCGCCGGGGCCGATGAAGACAGATGCCGCCCTGTGCAACCTGTACACCTTCACCGATATGCACGTTGGCATGCTCGCATGGGGCAAGGAAACGGGCGGCGGCGACTGGGATCTGAAGATTGCCGAGCAGACGGTAACGGCCGCTTTTGCGCACATGGTCGATGCGGCCCCCAAAGCCGAAGTTGGTTTCATTGCACAACTTGGCGATTGGATGCATTCGGATGGGAGTAATGGGCTCCAGCCGGTGACGCCCCTGCACCACAACGTCTTGGACCAGGACGGGCGCTATTCAAAGATCGTCGCGGCATCGATCCGCATCCTGCGGCGCATCGTGGATTTCGCATTGGAGCGACACAATCGCGTCGTCGTTCTGATGGCAGAAGGAAATCACGATTTGTCGTCAAGTGTCTGGCTTCGCGCCATGTTCCGCGCGCTGTACGAGAACGAGCCGCGCGTGACAGTGATCGACTCCGAGATGCCATACTACGTGTATCAGCACGGCCAGACAATGCTGGCGTTCCATCACGGACATCTCAAGAAGAAAGACGACCTGCCGATCCTGTTCGCGTCGCAATTCCCCAAAGTGTGGGGAAACACCACAAAGCGGTATGCTCACACCGGCCACATGCATCATGTGGACGAGAAAGAGCATAGCGGTATCACGGTGATCCAGCATCCAACGCTGTCGGCCCGCGACGCTTATGCAGCACGCGGAGGGTGGATCTCGGAGCGGGCAGCGACCGTAATCACGTACCACGAACGATTCGGCCAGGTGGCGCGCAATACGGTCGTGCCGGAGATGTTCGAAGAGGTGTAATGTCGCCGCGCGGGCTGTACAATGCCCAGATGGACATCAAAACAATCCGCGCGCGAAATACCCGACTGCTTGCGATAGAAATGGGCGGCCTGCATGCGCTCGCCCGTCGGGCGGGCATGTCGCCGGCGTATCTCTCCCAGTGCACTAGTTTTCCCCCGATTCGGTCCGTGGGGGAGAGCGCGGCGCGCCGACTTGAGCGGTCAATGGGGAAACTCGATGGCTGGCTCGATGAGCCTCGCGAGGCGGAAGGCGAGATGCCGCTTGATCCAAGTCTTGATGAAAAATTCAAGAGCATTTGGGAGCGCATCACCAAATTGTGAGGCGGCAATCTGTCGCTTAGTCCGCCACCCCAGTCGACCCGTCATGCGTCGGGCCGCGCCATTCGTGATCTGCGGTGCCGATCTTGACTGGCCGGACCGAATACTTCATTGCCTCTAGTAGTTCTGTTTTCAGGATAGAAACAGCCTTGGTCTGCTCTAGGGCCAGTTGCAGGGCGGCTTGTTCAATCGATATCCCGAGGTTGACCATTTGGACTGCGCGATATGCTGCTGGATCGTCGCGCGCCAGCTTGGCGATCTCTTCCCATAGTTCGCCTTAATACATCATCCCTCCTAGCCCGCATTCTGCGGCGCGTCTTTGCCCACCACATCCGTCCGCATGCCGACTGGCGTGTATTCGTAAGCCAGCGCCTTGACTGCATCAACGAACTCGTTTGGCACGATGACGCGCATGTGACAAAAGCCAACGATCTCTTCATACATCCATGGGCAGCCCGATTCCATGACTTTCCGGCCAAAGTCAGTGAGGTGTGTGGTGTTGTTCATCCCGCCTCCTACCCAGCCGATCCCGGCTGCGTGTCCTCTACCTCATCCCCAAATCGACTCGCGACATAGGCGCGCATGGCTGCAATGAGAATCGTTGGCCCGTCACCGTAGCAGCCATTTCCCATTGCGTTCCAGCCGTGATTGTCACGCCGAATTTCCAATCGCTCGCGCTCGATGATCGGGCCACCCTGCGTCCAGTCGGTTGATGGCGAATAGCGGTCGCTGGCTGCGTTTCCGGTATCCGCGCAAACCTCCCAATCGATCGAGGATCGTTCAATCCACCACATGATCCCTGCCGCCCGCGCCACCCAGTAGTCCAGAAGCGCGCCCTGTAGATCGGCAACTTTCATCGTTTCCCCGCCTCCATCGCCTCGTCAATCATAGCCCGCAGATCCAGTCCGCGGCGCTCGCACTTGTACTCTTCGCCGAAATCATTCCGCTCACTGGTCATGATGACGCCAGAATCAAGGCGTCGGATGTCGGCCTCGGCACGCTCCAGTCTTTCTTCCGCCTCCCGCCGAAACTGATGCGGCGTCTTTCCTTGCTTGCGCTGCAGCGTGACAAGCAATTCTCCGACAGCCGGGTCATTGCTGGCTAGATGCACCTCAAGATAGTTCGTCGCGCCACTGTCCTTGAACTGTGCGGCGAATGCCTCAGCGAAAATCTGCGCTGCCGCTCCCTTCAGCCCAATATCCATGGAATTTTCGTGGATCTGGATGCCGGTCAGTAGGGGATTGGCGATGGCGTCCTCCGCGCACTCCAGGCGCTCGATCAGCGCCAGCACGACGGTGGAATTGATGAGAGCCGAGAATTCCGCATCGGGCTGGCAGCCACAACTGCCCACAATCCGGCCCACCAATAACTGCCGGCAGCGAACCGGTTGGCCGTCAAGAGCAGCCCTGTCGGCAAGCCAATGGCGGCACTGAAGAATAGTTGCTTGCTCATCGTCTCTCGGTGATATCTGCGGTTTATCGGCTGGGGATGATTATTCGTTGCTGGTGGGCGGGGCATAAACGCGCCATCAATCATCCACAGCCACATCCAGCGGGCAATGCCGGCCACTGCGTTTTGGCTCGCCGTCACGGATCTGAGGGCACAATGCGTGACAGCATTCGCCGTCTTGTCCGGCTGCGCAGCGCTTCAACGAAATCGGCGTTTCCGGTTTCCCACTCCCCGTCATCGCGGGCGGTTGCGCGAAGCCGCGCCATGCTGTCATCTTGTCGCGTGCGCTTTCCCACATGTTGAACGGCCCGAGCACGCCCCTGTAGAAGAACCAGTCGTAGTGATCGGTATCCTCCAACTTCCTCCAGTGGACAACGATGCGACAGCGCGTTCGTTTCTCGCGGCCCTCATATTCGCCCGGGCGCACTGGGTTCTGGCCCATGCCAAACCATGGCGTCATCTCACTCATGCCCCACCTCCGGCGTTGCGGGCGGTTGGGTGCACTTGTACGCTTTGTGCCAAGCGTCTGCATTGGCTTTGGCTTCTTCTGCGGTGGCAACAAGGCTTTCGGATGTGTTGTGTCCGAGACCGGCCCAATACCAACCCTTTGGTCTTTTCGCGTCAAAGCTCTCGGCCCACGAGACGCGAATGATGACTTTTCCACCAACGCGCAATTCATAACCACGCCGCTGTAGAACGGCTCTCAATCCAGTGGCTTTCGGAGTTTTTCTCCAGCGTGCCACTTGTTTTTTCTCACTCATCGCTCTCTCCAAGGGCTGCGGCTGCGCTAGGATGCCTTTGCGCTCTTTTCACTCGATCCAAGAAATGACGCAGCCGGAAGAGCGTTCCTACTGCCTTCTTGTAGTCTCCCCACGATCCAGCCATGTATCGAATGCCCCCGCAGCGCGGCCCGAACTTTGCAAGCGCGATTGAAAGATGTTGTTCTGCGCGCTCAAGGTGCTGCTGAACATCGCTGAGAACTTCGGCATCCGTCTTCATTCTCCCCGCTCCTTCTGCTGCGTGGGCGCGGCGGCGGCCTTCTCGTTCGCGGCTTTCAATGCGGCCTCGAACGTCGTCCCGCGACCAGATACAAACAGGTCAATCTTCTCCCGCTCTTCGTCCGACAAGGCGTGCCACCACTTTGAGCTCGCATCACCCCGTTTGAGCATGACAGTGCCCCAGTTCGCTGGATTGCGAGCATTCATACTGAAATCCGCCGAGTAGAAACACCAACCCTCCGCCACCCCCGCTCGCTGGCCGGACTGGGCGGCGCGCTGGATGATGTCGGACACTTCGGCCACCCAAGAACTGCTGCGCGGCAATGCGCCCGTCACATCGTTCCAGCGCTCAAACTCCAGCACAAATCCATCGCCAAGAAGCGACCCGCTGTCTTCGCGCTCATCCCCCACCGGCTCGGCCTGTTGCTGGGCGTTGAACGCATCCATGGCGACCTTGGCGGCGCGCTTCATGTCGGCAGTGATGGCAGAGCCAAGCGGCGCAACGAACAAGGATTCGAGTTCTTTGAACCACCACTGGTCGGCGCTGTAGTCGCTCGCCGTGTATTCGCTCGGCTCGGCCACGGTCGCGGCGTCCTCCAGGTCGTATGCCCCTAGACGTTCAGACGAGGCAACTAGATCGTCAAGGACTTTACGCTGAGCCGTTTTGCTGTCTGTCGCAGCGCTGCGAGTGAGGATTTCCTGTCTGCATGCATTCCATCCCATGACATAAGCCCAAGCTGGCTCATTGGCCATTCCGATGGGGGCATCTTCGGCATCAATTTCTTTTGGGATGCTCAACCCCACCTGCGCAGCTTCAGTCTTCCCATCCTCCACGCCTTGGCGATACCCGGTCCAATCGGGCTTGAACTTGGGCTGCGCTTCTGGGGCGGAGGGGTGGGTGTAGAGCGCATCAGTAAACTCAGAAGCCTGATCTGGCCAGTGTTCGTTCCAATGCTTTTTCATGCCATTTGTGATCGGCATGTGCATAGGTTTTTTAGGGTTCATCCAAGCAACCGCCCCCGCTTCAGCCTGCGCGCGCAGGACTTCAGCCTCAACGGCGCGAGCAAAGCGCAAGTTCAGCGTCTTGTTGAAGGATGGATTCAAGATATCCAAGTCCTTCCACTCAAGCGATTCCCATATCTTCTGAATTTGATCAGCGGTCAGCATGTCTTCTTCTCCTGTTCGCGGGCGGAGTCGATGGCGCGATCCAACTCATCACCTGTCACAAGACGGACGGCAGGGATCGTGCCGACTGCGTGCGAGTACAAGGACGCATGCACGTGCGCGCATGGCGGGTTAATGTTCACGCCGTCCTTGCAGCGCAGATCAAAATTGCGAAGCCACAGATACCTCTCGGCGTCCTCCACCATCGGCGCCAAGTGCTGGTAGCAGGCGATCCACTCTTGCCATGCGTCTTCAATGCGTCCGTTGACGTAGCCACCCCACCCATTGCGCGTCAGGTACTTCGGGTTGAATCCATCGCGCTTCCCGTATTGCGTCTCGAAACCCTCACGCAGTGCTGCAATTTGCTTCTCGTTCATGCCTTTCCCTTCGTCGCGCCATCAATGAATGCGTCGATCATCGGCTTGCCCTGGTAGAACACAGAGGAGGGAATATCGTTGGAGGTGTCGCACCACCATTGGTAGCGCTGGGCGTCTTGGAGAAGCGGAGCCAAGAAGTCGGCGCAAGCGCTCCATGCCGCCCGGGCGATCTCGTCTTTGTTGGGGCCGGTCCCGCCATCCAAAGCAACGGTGACTGCGTGACGAGCGCGCCATTTCTCAAACGCCTCGCGGATTTGATCTCTGGTCATGTCTTCCTCAAATTGGGTGAGAGACGCAGCGCTCCATGCAGATCGGCCCGGCGGATTGGGCCTGCTGCATCTCCCGTTGATCTTTCGACCTGGCGCGCTTGTCCCGCTGCTCCTCGTAGGCTTGTAGCGTGTCGGCAGCGTCGTCCAGGTCAATCTTGTCCATGTCAGCCGTGGATCAGCCACAACAAGGAAAGGGCGGCGGCACCGGTCGCAATGCCCGCGAAGAACAGAGCCACGCCGATCAGCAGGTCGTTGCTCTTCGGCAGGTCGAGCGCCGCGCCGGGGCCGTATGCCTCTTCAAGCGCCCGGCTGACGTTGTATTCGAGAATTTCCTGTGTCTGCGCTCGCATTACGCCACCCCCTGCGCCCATTTCAGAACGACCGCCACCACAAGCAACGCAGTCAAGACGCCGTACAAGACACGCCGGTTGCGCGCCTTCTCTTCGTAGGTGTAGAAACGGTCATGCATGATTTCCCCCTTGTTTCCAGTTCGGCCAGTTGATCGGAGGAGGTCCGGAAGCGCGATGGACAATCCTCTTTTCTGTGATGCGCTCAAGAAATTCGTCCGTTTCCTCGATGACATCAATGGCATCTGGAATGCGGCCGAGTAGGTCTTTGTGAGTAACCGTTCCGTCATCATTGACGAATCGATTTCTCATCCATGGCAGTTCTTGCGTGTTCATGGCGCCCTCAGTCGGTGTATGCGATGAACTTGAAACGTCCGTCGCCGAAGTAAGCAAATGAACCGCCGAATGTTCCGTCGACCAACTTGCGCACTTCTTCGATGATCGTTCCTTCCGGATAGACACCTTCCTTGATCATCGAACTGTTGCTGTGCGGCTTGTTGTGCCAGTCTATCTTTGTGGGATCAAGCGGGCGCGGACGCCATGACTCGTACACGTGACTCTTCGTGTTGATCGTGACCACATAGTCGTTGATGATTTGTTCTTCCGCTTCCCATCCGCAGCCTGGGCAATGCAACCTCACGGACGTGCACGAATAGCAAGGAGGACTGATATGGCATGAACAGTTCTCACTCTTCTGGAACTCGATCACACCATCGCAGCCGTTGCGATGGCAGATGGCGCCTTCTTCGAATCCGATGATGCTCACGTCCGCCTCCTAAAAGTCATCGCACTGCGATACCAGCCGATCCCACGCGATCTGCCGATTGTTCAAGTACCAATTGACGCTTGAGCCATCGACCAGAACCGTCACCGAGTCATCTCCGAATTGCTGGACGATGGATGTGGCGCGCCTCGCGGCAATCGCGCCGCAGTTGGCTCTCTGGAACAGTTGGTTTAGCTGGGCCTGGGTCATGTCAGGCTCCCGTGGCTTTGCGGTGGTCTTCGCAGTGGCTATAGCCAGAATTGCCGGGGCCAAACTCGCCGCCGCATTGAGAGCAGAAGACGTTCTCGAAGCGCGGCTTGGCAAAACCTTCGGCTTTGGACACGGCCGCGCGAGCTGCGATGATTGCCCTGCCGGTAGGCGTATCGGCGTCAACGTGCGAATCATCAACAAACGCATCATCGATGGCCCGCAGGGCTTTCAGCAGTTCCGGTGCGGCAGCAATGAGGCGGGCGTTTGCGCGCATCTCGTCTGCACACTCAAGCCACGGGAAGCGCGAGCAAAGAATGTTTGCTTTGCCCGCATCCTCCGAAGTTCCGATGCTGAACGAACCAGGTTCGCGCGCCTCAGCGCCCATCGTTGTCGAAAGCGGCAGAACAAACCACGGCCCAGGTGTGTGCTTGGCATCCATGTTTTAGGCTCCCTGTTGGGTTAGGCGGCGGTTATTTCCACGACCGCAGGAAAACAAGCGTGCCGAAGTCGTCCACCACAGCACGCGACTGCGGATGACACGCATCCAGCAGCAGCGTTCCGTCGTGCTCCATCCCGATCACCAGCGTTACGAGGTAATTCGGCGTGCGATGGTCATACGTACGCTGTACGCGGCACTCGACCATGGCTGAAAAGGATTGGCACATATCTCGTCTCTCTCGTGTTCAGTGGCGGGGGTTAGGCGGCGCGAGCCGCACGCAGTTGCTTGCGCCGTGCAATTTCAGCCATGAGTTTCTGCATTGCTGCTTCGTGTTTCTCTTCCGGCGGCATGAGAAACAGCTCGATCGCACATGCGAGCGTCGGGCCGTCAAAGGTGGCCGTCAGCTTTTCGGTATTCACCTTGACCAGGCGTGATTTTCCTTGCGCTTAGCCATGCTCATCCCCTCTGTTCAGTAGCGCTCGTCATGCGCCGACGATGATGATTCCGCTGCGCGCGCCGAACGTGACAGCTTTCTTGTCTGCCATGTTTGGCCACTCGACAGGCGTTTCGTCGGCAGCGATTTCCGTATCACCGCCATCGGCAGCAGTAGCCGCATCGAACCAGTGACCGCTGTAGGTGCCGTAGACCTTCCCGCCGTCGAATGCATAGGCGTAGTCGGTGGTGGTGCTGTCATCCCAGGGCCACGGCCAACCATCAGCCGGTGTGGTTCCATCCTTGCGGCTGGCAATCTCAGCGACCACCGCTTCACGGAATTGCTGCTCGGTTGTGGCATTGAATAGGCCGTCCCTATCGAAGCCATCCGGGTAGCCATCCCATGCCACGCTGCCGATCCACTCGGCGCTCTTGCCACGGCCAACATAGAAATCCGCTCTCGTTCCCATTTCCTTTCCTTGTTCAGTAGCGCTCGCCGTAGCGGGCTGGTGTGGTTAGGCGAAGGATCGCGGATAGTCGTTTGCGATAATCCACGATGCATACATTCGCGCCATTGCAACGTCATACGGCCAAGCCTGCGACAAACAGGCCAATTGTTGATAGCTGCGGAGTGCCATTGCGAGTTTGCTCATTTCGTCATCCCCTTGCGTGAGTAGCGCCGATCAAGCCGCGATCAACTCAGGCCGCCATTCGCGCACGATGGCCTCGAACTGCTTGCTGTAGCCAAGCGTGTCGGGGTAGACGTTGTTGCGAGCTACCCAGGCGAACACCAGCACTACGTCATTGACGATCTCGTCATCCAGACCCCAGGAGGTGGTGAAATCATACCCGCCGCACTCAGCGGAGTTCCACCAAGCGAGAAGGAAGTCGGCCACACGGCGGCTTTGTCCGCTGTCCCGCTGCGCATGCGCGATCAATCGCTCAAGGGCGGCACGCACTTCGTCGTTCATTTGAATCATGGTCATTCCCCTTATCCGCGCCGACGCTGCGAGCGCTGGTTGTCTTCGAACTCTTCCATGTCCTGCACCGAATAGCCTTCCTTCTTGATGCGCCATGCCACGAAGCACATGCACACCAGGGCCATCAGAGCGCAGGTGGCCAGAAGCACATAGAGGCGGCTCATGCGGCCACCCCATACGGCGAACGATCCCTGTCGTAGGCAGCTTGGGCGTCGGCTTGCAGCGAATCCCATTTCTTGCTGTCGATGACGCTGGACAGGCTCACAGTCGTCCCGGCGAGCGTCACGTCATCCAGATCAAGTTCGCCGCGGTCGATCTCGCCCCACAGATCGACGGCAACATCACCGAGATGGCCGTGGCCGATGAGCTGCGTCTTCCGGCCCTTGGCGAGCTGCGGTTGCCCAGCAAGAGCGCGCTCAATGCGAACGGCCTCATTGCTCATGGCGGCTTGCCGGGTGATGGCTGTGTCGTTGGTCATCTGGCGCCTCGTGCTAATGTCGTTGCTGTATGCGAATATATTAGCACGATGGGCGAAGGGCGCAAGGGGTTTTTGCAGATTGGTTTGAGCGGGGAAGGGGGGATTGCGCAATCCGACATGCCCGGGAGAATTGCGGCCTCATTTTGGCCCCATAAGTGCTGCAGATGGCGTATCTAAGCCAAATTGGAGTCCCCTCCCTCGCACCAAACATCCCCTCTTGACCGGCATTTGCCTGGGCTTGGATTCAACGCACAATGCGCGTCGCATCCATTTTTCCCAAGGCATTTGCCATGAGCGCATCGCTCGGAACCCTCCTGATCATCGCTGGCTATTCGCTGCTCATCCTCTCGATGATCGGCATTGGGCTGCATGCGTTCACCGGCAACCCGATCCATGGCGTGCTGTGCTTGATCGTTCCGTTCTACCTGTACGTCTACGCCAAAAGGCATCCGGTTGGCCGGGCGCTGATGCGCGCGTGGTATGCGGGGATCGTGGCCTTGATCGCCGGGACGGTATTGCTATCGTAGGCGGCGCACCTACGTCGGCGCGCTTTCGCGCACCGCCTCATGCAAAACCTCCATAAACCGCGCCGTCATCGGCTCCGCATCCCCCGCGCGCCGCATCGTCTTGGGCGCCAGCGCCACGCCCATCCCGAACCCGACCATCGTCACCACCGTCTGCCATAGCCGCGCCTCATGGCGGATGACGGGGCTGAAGCCGGCACCCAGCTGCCGTGCACGGCTGTGATCATCGTCCAGTCGGCATGGCCCATCTGCTTGGCGGTCCACATTGGGTGATCGATCGCGCGATTTGGCGTTGGCCAAGGTATCGACGCGCTGCCGATACCTCGGCGCACACAGCGCAAGGAACTTCAGCGGGCGTGCCTTCTCACGACGACTCATGCGCGCCGAATCCCACACCGATGTCCAGATCAGCCGCTTGCCAAGGATGCGACATTTGAACCGTCTGTCAGGCGGTTTGTGCGGCCTACTGGCGAGGAACGCAGAGCAGTGCTTGGCAGTTGAGCCGGCGTAACTCTGGTCCGGCTTGGATGGAATGATCTTATCTTTGACTCTTATATAAGATATAAGACATTTGACCTTGCCGGGGTATTGCAATTAGAATCGCGCTCCAGCAGCGCCCGGAACAGCTTCGGAGTGCCTGAAAGCCTTCTCCTGTAACGTCATCTCAGCAGGTCCCCATGCTTGAAAACTTTCGTGCTCACGTGGCCGCCCGCGCCGCACTCGGTATTCCTCCCTTGCCGCTGACGGCTCAGCAGACCGCCGAACTGGTGGAACTGCTGGCGAACCCGCCCGCCGGCGAAGAGCAGACCCTGCTCGACCTGATCACCTATCGCGTGCCCGCCGGCGTGGACGAGGCCGCCCGCGTGAAGGCTGGCTTCCTGGCCGCCGTGGCCAAGGGCGAGACCGCTTGCCCGCTGATCTCGCGCGCACGCGCCACCGAGCTGCTCGGCACGATGCTGGGTGGCTACAACATCCAGCCGCTGATCGAGCTGCTGTCCGATGAAGCCGTCGCCGCCACGGCTGCCGACGCGCTGAAGAAAACCCTGCTGATGTTCGACCAGTTCCATGACGTCAAGGAACTCGCCGACAAGGGCAACGTGCACGCCAAGGCCGTGCTGCAAAGCTGGGCCGACGCCGAATGGTTCACCAGCCGCCCGGAAGTGCCGC
>Ga0334722_10001320_pt1 | contig 31593 bp, 29 predicted proteins | sample C3_bottom_MG_FD_207210 | JGI IMG/M metagenome (GOLD analysis project Ga0334722, IMG submission 207210) | Sediment microbial communities from Yellowstone Lake, YNP, Wyoming, USA - C3_bottom | ecosystem: Environmental > Aquatic > Freshwater > Lake > Sediment | place: USA: Wyoming | collected... | reverse complement strand
CCCTCCCTTCTCCCGCCCCCCTCCCCCCCGGAACCAGGGATCTCAGTGTCCTGCCCTCCGGAGTCGCGCCGGCCGAAGCCGAGAAGACCATGGCGGTCGGGCTCGGCCAGGTCCTCGCCTCCCTGCCCGACGAGCTTCCCTACGGGGAGGGCGCCTCGATGAGCCGCGTCAACCAGGCCCTGCCCGGAGGCCCCCGGGCCGTCCTGGACCGCCTCGCCTTCGTGGGATCGGGCGTCACGGCCTTCCTCCTCCTCGGGCTCGGTTTCCTGGGCGGCGGCGGCCTGGCCGCGTCCCTCGCGAGGACGGGCCGGTACCTCATCCTCCCCTCGACCCTCGTCCTCGCGGTCGGCACCCTGCTCGCGATCCCCGGGGCCCAGCTCATCGGCATCGTGCCCGCCGAGGCCCAGGCCGTCCTCGGCTCGCCCTTCGCCGAGTCGCTGCGCTCCTGGCTCTCTTCCTGGCTCGGCGTCGCCTCGCGGAGCTTCTTCGTCGTCGGTCTCGTCGGGGTCTCGGTCGGGGGCGTCCTCGTCTCCCTTCGCCGCGCCCTCGAGCCCTCGGAACTCTGAGCCCGAGGCCGCCCCATGGACGACCGCCACGAGGAGAGCGCCCACCTCCTCCGCAACCTCGGCTTTCCCCTCCTCGAGGTCCATCATCCCTTCAACCACTTCGATTTCTCGAGGCCCGCGCGGCGCATCCTCGTCGTCGGCCCCATGGGCTCGGGCAAGACGGAATTCTCCGCGCGCATGTGGAGGGACAGCATCGTGGCCCGGCGCAAGGGAGGGGCGGCCGCCAGGGAGACCACCACCCGAGGCGCGGACCGCCGCCAGATCTTCGTCGTCCGCCAGGCCCTCGACGGCGAGCGCTTCCCCGACTACCCGCCCGACGCCCTCGCCTATCGCGGAGGCTACGAGCGCTGCGGCACGAGCATAGGGCAGGCCCGCGACTCCTTCGCCCTGGAATCCCTCCTCGCCGAGAATCCCGGGGCGGGCACCTGGATCGTCGACGAGGCCTCCTTCTTCGACGAGAGGCTTGCCTACCTCATGAAGAACGAATCGGAGGAGAGGGGACTCGTCTTCGTCTGCCCGACCCTCGTCCTCAATTTCCGCAAGGAGATCTTCAACCAGACGGCGCGCCTCCTCCTCGAGACGGCCACCGACGTCTTCCCCCTCTCGGCCTACTGCGAGCACGAGGAGTGCCTCTCCGACTCGCTTTATACCTATAGGTACTATCTCGTCGACGGCGCCGAGTGCCCGGCCCTCTACTTCGACCCCCTGATCATCATCGGGGGCGACCGCACCAAGGACGACGGGAGGGAGCCCAACTACTGCACGCGCTGCGACGAGCATCACTGGCTGCCGGGCAAGGAGTACACCTTCCTGACCCTGAAGCCCCTCGGCGAGCGGGCGGCGCGCGGCGACCTCGCCCCCCTCATGGCCGAACTCCTCGCGCTCTCGGGGGACATCGAGGGCTCGCGCCTGGCCTCCTCCCTCCGTTCCCGGGTCGCCGCGGGCGGCCACGCCGTCGAGCTGGCCGCGCTCCGCGTGCCCTGCATCGCCGAGCGGGCCCTCGTCTACCTCTACGCCGAGCAGAACCTCCTCTCCGTCGAGGACATGAGGAGCATCGTCGGCGATCTGGGGCTGGACCGGGATTATCTCTCGCGCCGCCTCTCGGACAACCGTCGCCCCCTCTCACTCGACTGAATTCAATACAATTCCGTCTACCATTTCGGCGCCGACGGACCGACCGGAATTCCCGCCCAGGCCCGTTAAAACCAATTCTGTCTACTTTGCCTCCGCGCCCCGACGACGAAAAAGCCCCTCCGGAGAGGGGCTTCGGCCTGCCGGGTCGGACTCAGCGGGACTTGCGGGCGGGGGCCTTCTTGACGGCCTTCTTCGCGGGAGCCTTCTTCGTCACCTTGGCGGCGACCTTCTTGGCCGGCTTCTTCGACGCGGCCTTCTTTTCGGCCTTGCGCGGCCTGCCGGGCTTGCGCTTTCCGCCCTCGGGCACGGCGGGGGCGGGAATGAGACCCTGGGCGAAATCCTTGAGTTTCTCGAGGAGGGCCATGAACTTCTTGAGGTCGGCCTCGGAGAAGGCGGCCTTTCCGGGCGCGAAAAGGGTGGCTACCTCGGGCGTGACCTTGGAGATCAGGGACTTGCCCTGCGCGGTCAGAACGATGCGCCTGATACGGGCGTCCGAGGCGTCGGCCTCGCGCTTGACGAGGTCCTTCTTCTCGAGGGAGCCCCGGAGGACCATGGCGGTCGTGGAGTCCGTCTCGAGGGCCTGCGCGAGCTCGGCCTGGCTTAGCCCGTCCTGCGCCGCGAGGGCCTGGAGGGCCCCGTACTGCGCGAAGGTGAGGTTGCGGGCCCTGAGCTTGACCTCGGCCGCCCTCCTGCCGCGCGCCGAAGCGGAGGCCACGAGAGCGAAAAGGGAAAGGATATCTGAATTGACTACACTCATTTGTCTCTCCTTTCCTTTCATGTTATTTGTGATGGTTTTAATTGTCAATGGACAAATTGCGATTTTTACGACTATTGATAGTGCAAATGTGTCGTTTGCCCGCGCAAACGGCGAATTCCGGGAAATCGGCGTACATCATTGCGAAATGAGCAGTTGTGTCGGTTTCTTGGACGGCTCATTCCGCGAGGCTGAATGTCGGCCTATCCGGCGGGCCCGAAACCGCCTTCGAGCCTTTCCGCGGCCGGCCTCGCCGGAGGATCCGGACGGGAATATCGCCGACGTCAAGGGGCAGCTGGTCGATTTTGGGGGAAAGTCTATCCGGGGTATTGTGCGCTCTTTTTCCCGGGAACCGGCCCGGCGCTTCTTGGGGAATCCTCTTCGTCCGCTCCGGGAAGCGGCTCGGGAGCCCCTTCCCGGCCCCCTCAGGGCTCGAGGATGGTCCGGACGGCGGCCAGGAAGGCCTCGAAGGGCTCCTTCCCCGGGAAGGCGGCCCGGTAGGCCGTCTTGCCCCCTCCCCCCCTCCCGCCCAGGGCGAGGGCGGCCTCGGCCAGGGCCTGGCGGGTCTCCGGCAGGAGACCGCCGGCCGCGACCGAATGGAGCTCGGGGAGGACGGCCAGGCCGGTGAGTTTCCGGCTGGCGAAGCCGGCGAGGGCCTCGTCCAGGCCCTCGGGCCCGCAGCCCTCCAAGGTGATGGAGAGGGGGCGCCCCGGCCCTCCGGAAGCCAGGGCCCCCTCGATTTCCAGGGAAACGAGGCGTTTCAGGAGAAGCTTCGCACTGGAATGGGCTTCCCGGAGCCGGAGCGAGAGGCCCTCGGCTCCCGGCCCGAGGTCCTCGGGGGGGGCCGAGAGGATCCGCGAGGCCGCCCGGGCCGAGCGATGGAGGCGGTCGAAGGCCGCGAGGGCCCTTCCCCCGGCGACGAAGGAGAGGCGGGTCATGCCCTTGTAGCGCTCGCCGGAGAGGATCTTGACCAGCCGGAGGGTCAGGGCCGACCGGACATGGGTGCCGCAACAGGGACTGAAATCCAGGCCCTCGATCTCGACGATCCTGATGAGCTTCTCCTCGGCCGGAGGGGCCTTGCGGAGGGGCAGGAGGGCTGCCTCCTCGGGGCCGCAGGCATGGAGGATGAAGGCCAGGTTCCGGCCGATGGCCGCGTTGGCCTCTCTTTCGAGGGCCGAGAGGGCCGCCTCGTCGAGGCCGTCGACCTCGAGGTCGATGGTCGAGGTCTCGGGGCCGAGGTGAAAGGACTTGGTCTGGAACCCGCGCTCGCGGCTGGCTATGCCGGAGAGGAGGTGCTGGGCAGAATGCTGCTCCGTATGGTCGCGGCGACGGTCCCGGTCGAGCCGGAGGGCGACAGAATCCGAGGGGGACTTCGCGAGGGGCGAGGCGAGGCGATGGAGGATCCGCCCCTCGATCTCGACCACCTCGAGGAGGGGGAGACCGTCCAGGCTCCCGAGATCGCAGGGCTGCCCCCCGCCCTCGGGATAAAAGAGGGTCCGGTCCAGCTCGAGGAGCCTTCCGCCCTCCTCCGAGGCGACCAGAGTGGCCTCCCAGTCGTCGAGCTCCGGGGCCGAGTAGTAGAGGCGATCGCCGAACAATCCGGGGGCCCGGGGCCACCCGGACCCTGCCTGGGGTGTGGACATGGGCGAAGTCTAGCCGAGGAAATATCCCCGGTACAGGGCCGGGAGGGGCCGGAACAGGGCGGGCGCTTGCGACGAGGCGCACTGTTCCGGTATCCTCCCGCCATGAAGATCTGGATGAAGTACCTTCTCGGCGCCCTCGTCGGCGGGGCCGTGGCCCTGGTCCTGCCCTCCTCGGACGCCGATTCCGCCAAGATCCTCTCGACCCTCTTCGGGCTGGCCATCCACATCGGACGCTACGCCCTCATACCCCTGATCTTCTTCTCCCTCCCGGTGGCGGTCTTCGAACTCAACGAGGACAAGGAATTCTGGAAGGATCTGGGCAAGGCCACCCTCTTCCTCCTCCTCTCGATCCTCGCCTTCGCCTTCATCGGGATCCTCGTAGCGGCCGTCTTCCATCCCGGCAGGATCCCCCTCGTGGCCGATCCCGTGGCCGCCATGTCGGCGCCCACCATCGGGCAGTACCTGTCCACGATCTTCCCCTCGAGCGTCTTCGCGGCCCTGACCCAGGGCGATTATCTCCTCCCCATCTGCTTCCTCGCCGTCCTCCTCGGACTGGCATTCTCGCAGGAGCGCGCCCTGACCAAGCCGGCCATCCTGGTCTTCGACGCCCTCTCGAGGGCCTTCTACAACATCAATTCCTTCTTCGCGGAATTCCTCGGCATCTTCATCATCGCGGTCACCGCCTACTCCGCCTTCGAGCTCAGGCAGGCCCTCACCGGTGAATTCTACCGCCCCCTCCTCATCCTCGTCGGCATCGAAACCCTCGTGATGGCCCTCGTGGTGGTGCCCCTGGCCCTCTTCTTCCTCCTCGGTCGCAAGAATCCCTATCGCCATCTCTACGCCCTCCTCGGGCCGGCCATCGCTGGCCTCGTCTCCGGCGACGCCTATTTCCCCCTGGGCTCCCTGATGAAGCACGTCCGCGAGAGCCTGGGGGTCCGTCGCCGCGCCAGCGCCCTGGCCATCCCCATGGCGGCCATCTTCGGCCGCGCCGGCACCGCCCTGGTCACGGCCACCACCTTCATCATCGTGCTGGCCTCCTACTCGGACCTCGGCATCACCCCCGCGAGCCTCCTGTGGATCCTCGCGGCCGCTCCGGTCATGACCCTGGTCCTCGGCACCGTGCCGGGCACGGGCACCATCACCGCCCTCATCGCCCTCTCCGCCCTCTACGGGCGCGGCTTCGAGAACGGCTACCTCATCGCCGTCCCCGTGGCCCTCCCCCTCTCGGCCGCGGGAGCCTTCCTCGACATCCTCTGGGCGGGCACGGCCGCCCTCGTGCTGGCCCGCGACGAGGGCCACGCCAAGGAGAGGGAAGCCCGCTTCTTCATCTAGGAGCCCGTTCCGGGCTCGCTTGACGCGGATTCGCGGCGATCCTACAATGCGGCCATGAACCTCAAGAACATCCTCCGGGAAGACTCGATCGCCCTCCACCTCAAGGGCACGACCAAGGAGGAGATCATCGACGAACTCCTGGCCTCGGCCTCCCGCACCGGCAAGATCAAGGATCTCGCCGCCGCCCGGAAGGCCGTCCTGGAACGCGAGCGACGCATGAGCACGGGCATGAAGCACGGCATCGCCATCCCCCACGGCAAGACCGACGCCGTGGACGGTCTCCTCGCCTGCATCGGCGTCTCCGACAAGGGCGTCGACTTCGAGGCCCTCGACCGCGAGGACTGCCGCATCTTCATCATGACCCTCTCGCCCGCCGACAAGACCGGCCCCCACCTCCAGTTCCTGGCCGAGGTCAGTCTCCTGTTCCGGAGCGAGGAGAAGCGCGCGGCCATCATCTCCGCCTCCGAACCGGCCGAGGTCCTCAAGGTGCTCACCGAGACCCTGGGCTGAGCCCCGCCGGGGGCCCGCGCGGGCCCGAACGAAAAAGCCCGTCCCGGATGCTCCGGAACGGGCTTTTTCTTGAAGGAGGGGCGGTGTCGCCGACCTCCTTCGCCGACCTACTCGATGACGGCCAGGACATCCTGCATCTTCACGATGAGATGCTCGACGCCGTCGATCTTGACCTGGGTGCCGGCATACTTGTCGTACATCACCTTGTCGTTCTCCTTCACCTTGATGACATCGGTGTCGGTGCCGACCGCGACGACCACGCCCTCCTGGGTCTTCTCCTGGGCGGTCTGGGGGATGATGATCCCGCCGGCCGTCTTGGCCTCGCTCATCTGGACCTTGACGAGGACACGATCTCCGAGTGGCTTGAGTTTCATGCGCGACTCCTCCTGAATAGGTGGTGATTTGATGGTTGTGCGGACGCGAAGTGAATATACGTAGGAGGAGGCCGCAGGGTCAAGTCGAGGCCGTATGGCCTTTCGGGCGGGGAACGGCATTGGCGCCGGACGGCCCGAGGCGCTATCTTGGACTGGACAGGCATAACAGGAACAAAAGGAAGGACGCGACATGGCCAGGAAAAAGCCCCAGAAGGGAAGTCCGTGGAACAAGGGGCAGGCCGGCGGGCCCACCCCCAAGGGCGAGAACAACCCCCTCCTGCCGCCGGGTCTCGGAGGCGGTCCCTTCAAATTCTCCTTGGGCTACCTGGCGGCCCTCCTCGTCGGCGTGGCCCTCTTCAATTACTTCCTCCTCGCCTCCGACGGGACCGTGATCCCCTACTCGGCCTTCAAGGACAAGGTGAGGGGGGGCGAGATCACCAAGGTGGAGCTCGGCACCAACTACTATGTCGGCTATCTCGCCAAACCCGCGACGACCGACAGGCCCAAGCCGTCCCTCACGCCCTTCATGCAGGGCCCCGAGCAGCTACCCCTGGTGAAGACCGTCCCCCTCCCCGACCCGACCTTCCTCCCCCTCCTCGAGGAGAAGGGAGTCGTCTACCAGTCCCCCCCCCGCGAGGGGAACGGCATCATGAGCATCATCTTCTACTGGATCCTCCCCGTCGTCTTCATGATCTTCGTCTGGCGTCTCATCTCGAAGCGGATGGGCGGCGCGAACTCCAACGTGCTGGCCTTCGGCCAGAACAAGGCGATGATCGTCGCCGAGGGCGACGTGACGACTCGCTTCTCCGACGTGGCGGGGGTCGACGAGGCGAAGGAGGAGCTCGTCGAGGTGGTCGACTTCCTCAAGAACCCCAAGAAATACACGGACATCGGCGGCAAGATCCCCAAGGGGGTCCTCCTCGTCGGCCCCCCCGGGACCGGCAAGACCCTCCTCGCGCGCGCCGTGGCCGGCGAGGCTGGAGTCTCCTTCTTCAGGATGAGCGGCGCCGACTTCGTCGAGATGTTCGTCGGCGTGGGAGCCGCCCGCGTCCGCGATCTCTTCAAACAGGCTCGAGAAAAGGCGCCCTGCATCGTCTTCATCGACGAGCTCGACGCCATCGGGAAGTCGCGCATAGTCGGGCCCATGGGCGGCAACGACGAGAGGGAGCAGACCCTCAACCAGCTCCTCGTCGAGATGGACGGCTTCGACGCGACCAGCGGCCTCATCATTCTGGCCGCCACGAACCGCCCCGACGTCCTCGATCCTGCCCTCCTCCGCGCCGGCCGCTTCGACCGCCAGGTCCTCGTCGACCGCCCTGACCTGGTCGGGCGCGAGGCCATCCTCCGGATCCACGCGAAGGCCGTCCAGCTCGACTCGGCCGTCGATCTCTCCAAGGTGGCGCGCGGAACCCCGGGCTTCGTGGGCGCCGACCTCGCCAACATCGTCAACGAGGCGGCCCTCCACGCCGTCAGGGCGGGCCGCAAGAAGGTCCTCCTCGCCGACTTCGACTCGGCCATCGAGAAGGTGGTCGCGGGCCTCGAGAAGAAGAGCAGGGTGATGAATCCGAAGGAACGCGAGACGATAGCCTGCCACGAATCGGGCCATGCCCTGGTCGCCGCCCTCACCAAGGGGGCCGATCCGGTCAAGAAGATCTCGATCGTGCCCCGGGGCTTCGGCGCCCTCGGCTATACCCTCCAACTCCCCATCGAGGACCGCTACATCATCACCGAAGAGGAGCTCCTCGGGCAGATCGATGTCCTCCTCGGGGGCAGGGCCGCGGAGGAGCTGCGCTTCGGCAAGGTGTCCACCGGGGCCTCCAACGACCTGACCCGGGCCACCGACATCGCACGTCGCATGATCTCCGACTACGGCATGTCGGCCCGCTTCCGGAACATGGCCCTCACCCGGCGGGGCACCTCGATGATGGGCCCCCAGGCCGAGGCCTATCTCGGCAGGGAGTACAGCGAGGAGACCCAGCGCTACGTGGACGAGGAGATAGCCCGCATCATCGCCGCCCGCTACGGGATCGTGCTGGCCACCCTCGAGGCCAAGCGGGAGCTGATCGACAGGCTCACGGCCATCCTCCTCGAAAAGGAGACCCTCGACGAGGCAGAATTCGCCGCCCTCGTCGCCGGGGGCCCGGCGGTTCCGGAGGCGCCCGTCCTCCCCGCCTGACGTCGGGCTTTCGCCTCCATATCGAGGTTTATTTATTGACATCCGGTCCCGAGTAAAGTACCACCATAGCGGGAGTGCCCACCATGCTTGTACTGACCCTCATCGGCCTACCGGTCATCTTCGGCTTCCTGGTTCTCATCCTGCCGCGAGGCGCCCCCTCGAGCTTCGCTCTCATCGCGGGGAGCCTGGCCCAGGCGGGCCTGGCCCTGGTCTTCGTCGCCCTCGGGGGAGGAGGGGCCCAGCCCCTCATCGCCATCCCCTGGGAGAGGGAGGGGATTCTCGGCCTCGAGCTCCTCCTCGCGGCCTTCTTCGCGGTTTCCGCGGTCCGCAGCCGCCGCCTCCTTCCCCTCCTCCTCGCCCTCACCCAGGCCGCGATCGCCTTGATCGGCGAAACCTGGACCGAGGGCATCGAGGCGCGCTCCACCTGGTCCTACGACGGCCTCGCCGCCCTCATGGTCCTCGTGATCGGCCTTGTCGGCGGCCTCATCGTGCTGTACTCGGCGGGCTACATGAGGCGCTTCCACGAGGAGCACCCCGAAATCAAGGACAGGAGGAGGAGCTTCGGCGCCATCTTCCTGATCTTCCTGGGGGCCATGTACGGCCTCGTCCTGGCCAACGACCTCAGGCTCCTCCTCCTCTTCTGGGAGGTGACGACTTGGGCCAGTTTCGTGCTGATCGGCTACAACCGCGACCAGATCTCGGTGCGGAACTCCTTCCTCGCCCTCGACCTCAACCTCCTCGGGGGCATAGCCTTCGCCCTCGGGAACCTCATCCTCGCGGCGACCACAGGCAGCCTTGAGCTCGACGGCCTCGGCGCCGCGAGTCCGGCCGTCATCGCCATTCCCCTGGCCTGCATCGCCCTGGCCGGCCTCGTGAAATCGGCCCAGCTCCCCTTCACCCCCTGGCTTCTCGGGGCCATGGTGGCGCCCACGCCCGTCTCCGCCCTCCTCCATTCCAGCACCATGGTCAAGGCGGGGGTCTTCCTCATCATCAGGCTCTCGCCGGCCATCGCGGGCACCTTCATCGGCGACATGGTCGCCCTGGTCGGCCTCCTCACCTTCGTGACGGGCGCCTTCATGGCGATCTCCCAGCGGAACGCCAAGCGGGTCCTCGCCCTCTCCACCGTGTCGAACCTCGGCCTCATCGTGCTCGCAGCCGGCATCGGCACGCCCCAGCTCCTCTGGGCGGCCTTCTTCCTCGTCCTCTTCCACGCGGTGGCCAAGGCCCTCCTCTTTCTTGGGGTCGGCACCGCGAGCCTCGGCACCGGCAGCCTGGACATCGAGGATATGGGCGGCCTCGCCGTCACCATGCCCCGCCTGGCCCTCCTCCTGACCATCGGCATCGCGGGCATGTTCATCGCGCCCTTCGGCATGCTGGTGTCCAAGTGGACGGCGATGGAGGCCTTCATCGATTTCGACTCGCCCCTCGGGCTCGCCATGCTGACGGGCCTGGCCTGGGGCTCCGCGACGACGGTCTTCTTCTGGACCAAGTGGCTCGGCACCCTCCTCAGGGTGCCCGACCCCGGGGCCCCGCGGGGCGCCCTCGAGACGGGCACCACGAGGACCGAGAGCCTCTCCGAGACCCTCCTCGCGGCCGCCGCCCTCCTCTGTTTCGGCGGCTTCGCCCTCGTCTCCTCCTTTCTGGCGGAACCCTGGCTCGCCTCGGCGGGTCGGGCCTGGAGTCCGGGATCGGCCAACGTGTCGACGACCCTCCTCATGGTCGGCCTGGCCGTCCTCCTGCCGGGCGTCCTCATCCTCCTCGCCCGGCGGAACACGAAGGCTCTTTCGGGCGCCTATCTCTCGGGCCGCCCCGCGGGGGCGGGGCTCACCTACAAGGGCTCGGCGGGGGTCGAAAAGACCGTGGCCCTGCGCTCCATGTACCTCGAGGGCCTCCTCGGCGAGAAGCGCCTCCTGCCCATCGCGATCGCCCTCGGAATTCTCCTCATAATTGTGATGTTCGGGACGGTGATCGCATGAACACTGATCTTCTCGCCGCCCTCCCCTGGGCCCTCGGCTACCTCTTCGCGGCCCCCTTCCTCGGCGGCCTCCTCGCGGGCATCGACCGCAAGGTCACGGCCCGCCTCCAGGGCAGGGTCGGCCCCCCCCTCCTCCAGCCCTTCCACGACCTCAGGAAGCTCCTCTCGAGGCGCCTCGATCCCGTCAATCGCCTCCAGATCCCCCTCGTGGCCAGCCACCTCGTCTTCTCGGCCCTGACCGGCTTCCTCATCTTCCTCGGCACCGATCTCCTTCTCGTGATCTTCATCCTCACCCTGGCCGCCGTCTTCCTGGTCCTGGCCGCCTACTCCAGCGGCTCCCCCTACGCCAAGGTGGGCGCCGACCGCGAGCTCCTCCTCATGATGGCCTACGAGCCCATGGTCATCCTGACCCTCGTCGGCCTCTTCCGCGTGACCCGCTCCTTCGACTTCTGGGGCATCGCCGCCTCGGGCCTCCCCCTCGTCGCCCTCCTCCCCGGCGTCTTCCTCGGCCTGGTCTTCATCCTGCCCATGAAACTCCGCAAGTCGCCCTTCGACCTCTCCACCTCCCACCATGCCCACCAGGAGCTCGTGAAGGGACTCACGGCGGACATGGGCGGCCCGGTCCTGGGCCTGGTCGAGCTGGCCCACTGGTACGAGAGTGTCTGGCTCTACGGCCTCGTCTTCCTCTTCTTCGGGTGGAACCCCCTGGCCGCCGTGCTCGGCCCCACCCTCACCTATTTCCTCATAATACTGATAGACAACGCGACGGCCCGCGTGAAGTGGGAGGCGGCCCTCGCCTCGGCCTGGGCGGTGACGCTCGTGGCCGGCGTGGGGAACCTCCTGCCGTATTGGCTGAGAGGCATGCCGTGAACAAAAGCACCAAGGGGCCGGCGATCGAGAAGTCGCCCTGGCTCATCCACTACGACGCCTCGTCCTGCAACGGCTGCGACATCGAGGTCCTGGCCTGCCTCACCCCGGTCTACGACGCCGAGCGCTTCGGCTGCATCGTGACGGGCGACCCCAAGCAGGCCGACATCCTCCTCGTGACCGGCGGCGTCAACAACCTGAACGGCCCCATCCTCAGGAACCTCTATGCGCAGATGCCCGAGCCCCGGGCCGTCGTCGCCATCGGGGCCTGCGCCTATTCCGGCGGCGTCTTCGCCGACTGCTACAACGTGCTGGGGGGCGTCGCCGAAGTGATCCCCGTCGACGTTTATGTGCCGGGCTGCGCGGCCCGACCCGAGGCCATCCTCGACGGCGTGGTCAGGGCGGCGATCCTCCTCGCGGAGCGCGAGAAGGCGGCTACCGCCGCCACGGCTTCTGCCGCCACGCCGACCGCCGCCACGCCCGTCTCCACCGGAGGTGGGAAATGAGCGCCTACACAGAACACGCGCCGCGGAAGCGCGTGACCATCGAGCCCATCGGACCCGAGCACCTCCTCACCGAGGCCCAGGCCCTCCGTGGCGAGGGCTGGAGGCTCGTGCAGATCCTCGGCATCTCCTCGGAGACCGAGATCGAACTCAGCTACTCCTTCGGCCTCCTCCACGAGATGCGCGTCCTCCGCTTCTCCGTGGCCCCCGGCTTCCCCCTGCCGAGCATCACCCCGGCCTTTCCGGGAGCCTACCTCTACGAGAACGAGCTCCGCGACCTCTTCGGCGTGACGATCGAATGCATCTCCATCGACTGGCTGGGCAGGGTCTTCGACGTGGCGGAGACCACGCCCTTCAGCAAGGTGAGGATCGAGCTGCCGAGCAGCGAGGAGGCGCGGTCATGAGCGGCGAAGTCGAGCCGGCCGGCCGCGCCGAAGGCCACGCCGCCCGCCCCGTCTCGGGCCCGACCACCCTCCCCTTCGGCCCCCAGCACCCCGTCCTCCCCGAGCCCCTCCACTTCGACCTCACCCTCGAGGACGAGAAGGTCGTCGGGGTCGTGCCCCAGATCGGCTACATCCACCGCGGCCTCGAGCTCCTCATCGACAAGCGGGACTTCCCCGACTATGTGCACGTGGCCGAGCGCATCTGCGGCATCTGCTCCTTCATGCACGGCATGGGCTACTGCGAGGCGGTCGAGAGCATCTTCGCGACCGTCGTGCCCGACCGCGCGCGCTGGCTCCGCACCTTCTGGTGCGAGCTGGAGCGGATCCAGAGCCACCTCCTCTGGCTCGGCCTCGCGGCCGACGCCTTCGGCTTCGAGAATCTCTTCATGGCCTCCTGGCGGGCCCGCGAGCTCGTCGTCGACGTGGCCGAGGAGACCGCGGGCGGGCGCGTGATCTTCGGCTCGGCCCTGGTGGGCGGCGTAAGCCGGGACCCCGGGGACGAGACCCTGCGCCGCTGCGTCCTCGCGATGAGACCCGCCCGGGCCGAGACCCTCCGCCTCGCCGAGGTGATGGTGAAGGAACCCACGGTGCGCCACCGCCTCGAGGGGGTGGGCGTCCTCACCAAGGCCGAGGCCTACGACCTCGGGGCCGTCGGTCCCATGCTCAGGGCCAGCGGCCACGATTATGACGTCCGCGCGCGGGGCTACGCGGCCTACGCCGAGGTGGACTGGAAGCCCGTCGTCGAGACGGCCGGCGACTCCATGGCCCGCGCCCTCGTCAGGATCCGCGAGATCGAGGAGTCCTTCGCCATCCTCGACCGCCTCGTCGCGGGCATGCCGGCCGGCCCCATCGCGGCCACGGTCCGGGGCATGCCCCCGGCGGGCGAGGCCTGGATCCGCCTCGAGCAGCCGCGGGGCGAGGTGCTCTACTATGTCCGCTCGAACGGGACGAGGCAGCTCGAACGCTTCAGGGTGCGCACCCCCACCTTCGCGAACATCCCCGCCATGGTGGCCGCCTTCAAGGGCAGCTCCCTGGCCGACGTGCCGACCATCGCACTCACGATCGATCCCTGCATCTCCTGTACGGAAAGGTGAGACATGACCCTCCTTCCCATGGCCCGGATCGCGCTCAGGAACCTCGTCACGAGACCGGCCACGAGGCGCTATCCCTTCGTCGTCCGCGAACCCTTCGCCGCCTCCCGCGGCCGGGTCGTGATCGACTTCCCCACCTGCATCCACTGCATGGCCTGCGCCAAGCACTGTCCCGCGGACGCTATCGTCGTCGACCGCCTCGGCAAGGCCTGGTCCATCGACCGCTTCGCCTGCGTGATCTGCGGGGCCTGCGTCCGGGCCTGCCCCAAGGACTGCCTCTCGATCACGAACGAGAGGCCGGCCGTCGTCGCCTTCGCCGAGGCCGGGGCGGCCATCGAGAGCCACCAGGCGCCGCCCGCCCCTCCCCCTACCCTGGACCTCGCCTCCGATGCATGAGGCGAGCGTCGTCGAGGCCCTGGTCTCGATGCTCGAGGCCGAGGTGGCGAAGCAGGGCGGCGGCCGGGTGACGCTCGTCCGCCTGGTCGTCGGCGAGGCCACCGGCTACATGCGGGAATCCCTCGAGTTCTACTTCGGCCTCCTTTCCAAGGGCACGAGCCTCGAAGGCGCCCGCCTCGAGCTCGGGCTCGTGAAGAGCCTCCTCCACTGTCCCGCCTGCGCCGAGGACTTCGAAAGGCTCCGCTTTTCCTTCGACTGTCCCCGCTGCGGCGGTCCGGGCCAGATGACGAGGGTGGGCAAGGAATTCTTCGTGGAGTCCATCGATCTGGAGGAAGCCTCCGCGAAGGCCCCGGCGAAGGCCGGGGACGTGGCCGGGCCCGGGACGGCCGGGGCGAGGTCCTGATGGCTACCATCGAGATCAAGCGGGCCGTCTACGAGGCCAACGACGCGCGCGCCGCGGCCATCCACGAGGGACTCCGGGCCCGCGACATTTTCACGGTGAACATCCTCGGCAGCCCGGGGGCCGGCAAGACTAGCCTCATCGCCCGCCTCGGGGCCCTCATCCAGGCCTCTCCCGAGCCCCGCCCCCTCGCCGTCATCGAGGGGGACGTGGCCAGCGATCTCGATACGAGGGCCCTCCGAGCCCTGGGCATCGAGGCCTACCAGATCGAGACCGGAGGCGACTGTCACCTCAATGCCCCGATGATCGAGGGCATCCTGGCCCGGATGCGGGTGCCCGACGGGGCCTGGCTCTTCATCGAGAACATCGGGAATCTGGTCTGTCCCGCCGAATTCGTCATCGGCGAGGACCTGAAGCTAGTGGTCGCCAGCGCCGCCGAGGGCAGCGACAAGCCCTACAAATACCCGGCGGCCTTCGCCCGCTCGGCCGCCTGCGTCCTCACCAAGCTGGACATCGCCGCGGCCGTCGGCTTCGACGAGGCCTTCTTCCGCCGCGGGCTCCAGGGGGCCGCGCCGGCCTCCCCCCTCTTCCCCGTCGACGGCCGGAACGGGGCGGGGGCTCCCGAGCTCCTGGCCTGGCTCGGAGAGCTCCGGAGGGCCTCCCAGAGCGGAATATGAATTGACAATAACGCATCGGTTGTCATATTGACGATGCTTTCGCATTGGGAGTATGCTCCCCACAGTTGACATTTTTCACTATTCTGTCAATTGGAGGCAGCGATGTCAGTCCTCATCAGGTCGATCGGAACGCACATTCCGGAACGCCGCATCACCAACGAAGAGCTCGGAGCCATGGTCGACACGACCGACGAGTGGATCCGCTCCCATACGGGCATCGGGGCCCGCCACATCGCGGCCGACGGCTCCCTCACGAGCGACCTGGCCGCCGACGCCGGACGGAAGGCCCTCGCGGCCGCCGGCGTCTCCCCCAAGGATCTCGATTTCATCGTGGTGGCTACCGCGACCCCCGACTATCTCGGCTTTCCCTCCACCGCCTGCATCGTCCAGGACAAGCTCGGAGCCCACGGTTCGGGGGCCTTCGACCTCGTCGCCGGCTGCACGGGCTTCATCTACGCCCTGGAGGTCGCCTCGGGCATGCTGGAGGCGCGGCGGGGCCACCACGCCCTCGTCATCGGCGCCGAGACCCTCTCCAGGGTCACGGACTGGAGCGACCGCACGACCTGCGTCCTCTTCGGAGACGGGGCAGGGGCCGTCGTCCTCTCCCGCATCGAGGAGCAGGGCCGCGGGGTCCTCAAGACCATCCTCGGGGCCGACGGCGGCGGGGCCCAGGACCTCGTCCTCCATCAGGCCGAGCGCTCCAAGAGTTTCGAGCGGGCGCCGGCCGAGGTGCCGAAGATTCTCATGAACGGCAAGAACGTCTATAATTTCGCCGTGAAGTCGATAACAGTCCTCGTCGAGCGCATCATGCACACCACCATGTACCGCCTCGAGGACTTCGCCTGGATCGTCCCCCACCAGGCCAACGCCCGCATCGTGCAGGCCGCGGCCAAGCGGCTCGGCATCCCCGAGGCGCGCTTTTTCATGAACATGGACGAGTACGCCAACACTTCGGCGGCGAGCATCCCGATCGCCCTCGGCGAGATGGACTCGAAGGGACTCCTCAAGCGCGGGGACCTCGTGATGCTCCTCGGCTTCGGCGCCGGCCTGACCTACGGCGCCACGGTCCTCCGCTGGTGAGCGGGGGACGGAACGACAGGAATTGGGAGGAAAGCGCATGAAAAAGAGAGTAGCGATCACCGGCCTCGGCGTCGTGAGCTCGATCGGCAACGACGTGAACTCATTTTGGGCGGCCCTCAAGGCGGGCAAGTCCGGCATCGGCCCCGTCACACGCTTCGACGCCTCGCGCCTCGACGCGAAGATCGCCGCCGAGGTGAAGAATTTCGACTCCAGCCAGTGGATCGAAAAGAAGGAGGCCCGCAAGATGGCCCCCTTCTCCGAATACGCCGTCGTCGCCGCCGTCCAGGCCTGGCGGGACGCCGGCTTCCCCGAGCCCCTCGACGGCGAGGGCGGCTCCCCCCGCCGCGCCCAGGGCCCCTACGCCCCCGAGCGCGTCGGCACCGTCCTCGGCAACGGCATCGGCGGCCTCGACATCTTCGTCGAATCCCACAAGAAACTCCTCGAGTCCGGCCCCGGCCGCATGCCCCCCATGACCGTCCCCCTCATGATCATGAACGAGGCGGCGGGGAACATCGCCATGCGCCTCGGACTCCACGGACCGGCCCTCACCCAGGTGACGGCCTGCGCCTCGAGCACCGACGCCATCGGGCAGGCCCTGGACCTCATCCGCGCGGGGCGCTGCGACTGCATCGTCGCGGGCGGCACCGAGGCCTCGGTGACGGAGTTCGCCATGGGAGGCTTCTGCCGCCTCCAGGCCCTGTCCACCGCCTACAACGACGACCCCGAGAAGGCCTCGCGCCCCTTCGACAAGGCCCGCGACGGCTTCGTCCTCGGCGAGGGCGCCGCCGTCCTCGTCCTCGAGGACTACGACCGGGCCCTGGCCCGGGGCGCCCGCATCTACGCGGAACTGGCCGGCTACGGGGCCACCTGCGACGCCTACCACCTCACCGCCCCCGATCCCAGCGGAGCGGGCGGCGCGCGGGCCATCAAGCTCGCCCTCGAGGACGCCGGCATGGCTCCCGAGGAGATCACCTACTACAACGCCCACGGCACCTCCACGCAGATCAACGACCCCACCGAGACCAAGATGATCAAGGACGCCTTCGGCGACCATGCCCGGAAGCTCAAGATCTCCTCGACCAAGAGCATGACCGGCCACATGCTCGGCGCCGCCGGCGCCATCGAGGCCCTGGCCTGTGTCCTGGCCATCCACGAGGGCTTCGCCCCTCCCACGATCAATCTCGAGAATCCCGACCTCGAGGCGGGCTGCGACCTGGACTACACGGCCAACAAGGGCGTGGCCATGCCCATCGCGGCGGCGGCCTCTTCCTCCCTCGGCTTCGGCGGCCACAACGGCGTCCTCGTCCTCCGGAAGCCCCGATGAGCGGGCCCGAGAAGGCGGGGGCGAAGACGCCCCCCACCGGCCCGGCCACGAAGGAGGAGATCCTCTCCTACATGCCCCATCGCGAGCCCTTCATGTTCGTCGATGCGGTCAGCGTCCAGGACGGCCGGATCCACGGAGAGCGTACCTATCCGGCCGACTCCTGGTTCTTCAAGGGCCACTTTCCCGCCTTTCCCGTGGTCCCCGGCGTCATCCTCACCGAGACGATGATGCAGGTGGGCGGCTGCGGGGTGAAGAGGATGGGGATCGAGACGAAGGGGACCTTCCTCGTCGCCAAGATCAAGGAGGTCCGCCTCCGCAGACCGGTCCGGCCCGACGAACGCTTCCGCATGGAGATTGACAATATCAAGGCCTCGGCGAATATTGTCCATCAGAAGGGCGTCGGGTACGTCGGCGACGAGCCGGCCATCGAGGCCGAATGGATAGCCATCTCCGGGGGTGATCTCACATGATCCACAAGCCCATGGTCCGCAACAACATCTGCATCAACGCCCATCCCAGGGGTTGCGAGGTCGAGACGAGCAGGCAGATCGAGCACATAAGGGCGAGGAAGCCGCGTTACGACATCCTCCCCGAAAAGCCTCGGGCCGTCCTCGTGGTCGGATGTTCGACGGGCTATGGGCTGGCCTCCCGCATCGGAGCCGCCTTCGGCTTCGGCGCCGCGACCCTCGGCGTCTCCTTCGAGAAGGCGCCGAGCGAGTCCAAGACCGGCACGCCGGGCTGGTACAACAACCGCACCTTCGACCGCGAGGCGGCCAAGGCCAAGCTCGCCTCGCGCACCATCGACGGCGACGCCTTTTCCAGGGAGACCAAGGAGGCCGTGATCAAGGCCGCCAAGGAGCTGGGCCTCGTCTTCGACCTGGTCGTCTACTCCCTCGCCGCCCCCGTGCGGACCGACCCGGTCACGGGCGCCATGTACCAGTCGGTGGTCAAGCCCATCGGCGAATCCTATTCGGGCCGCACCTTCGACACCTTCACGGGCCTGATCAAGGAGGCTTCCATCGAGCCGGCCGACGCGGCGGAGATCGAGGCCACGGTCAAGGTCATGGGAGGCGAGGACTGGGAGCTCTGGATCGCCGCCCTCGCGGGCCAGGGCCTCCTCGCCAAGGGCGCGAAGACCGTCGCCTATTCCTACATCGGGCCGGCCCTCTCCTGGCCCATCTACCGCGACGGCACCATCGGCCGGGCCAAGGCCCACCTCGAGGCCTCCGCGAGACGTCTCAACGAGACCGGGCCGGGGATCTCGGCTTATGTATCGATCAACAAGGCCCTCGTGACGCGCTCGAGCGCCGTCATCCCCATCATCCCCCTCTACATCTCGACCCTCTTCAAGGTGATGAAGGAGCGAGGCACCCACGAGGACTGCGCGGCCCAGATCGACCGCCTGTACCGCGACCGCCTCTACGCGGGACGCACGGGAGGCCCCGCCCTCGACGAGGAGAGGCGGATCCGCCTCGACGACCTCGAGATGCTCCAGGGCGTGCAGGCCGAGATCGAGGCGCGCATGTCCCACATCACCCAGGACAATCTGCACCGCCTCGCCGACGTCGAGGGCTTCCGCAGCGACTTCCTCAAGGCCCATGGCTTCGAGGTGCCGACGGTGAACTACGACCTCGACGTGCCCCCGGACTACGATCCCCTCGATTCATAATCGGGCTGATGGCTGTGTCGCGTCGGCGGATTCCGTGCTCGTGTGCAAATAGCACACTCCGCGCGGAATCCTTGCCGCTCCTTGCCATCAACCCGATTCTTGCGTCGAGCCCTTCTGGATCAGCCACGTGAACCTTCTTCTTCTCGCGGAGCCCGAGCTCGGTTCCCTTCTTCCTCCAGATGACCGCCGTGTTATTCATGTCATGAAGGTCCTTCGGAAGAGGCAAGGCGATTCCCTGGCGGCCGGACTCCTCGGAGCTTCGCTCTTCGGCCCTGCCCCTGGCAGTCTGGGAAGGGCCTTTGTAAGGCGGCTCGACGCGGAAGGAATGGTCCTCGATTACGAGGCTGAGGCGGAAGCCCCTTCTCTCGCGCCCCTTCGGCTCCTCCTTGGTTTTCCGCGTCCCATCCAGGCCTCCCGTCTCCTCCGTGACCTCGCGAGTCTCGGCCTCGCCGAGATCCTCCTCTCGGGCACCGAGCTCGGGGAGAAGTCCTATCTCGAGAGCGACCTGTGGAAAAAGGAGGAGTGGCGTCAGGCCATTCTCGAGGGGGCCGAGCAGGCCGCCAATCCCCGCCTGCCCCGCGTGGAGAGGGCCTGGACCCTCGAGCGGGCCCTGGGGACTCTCGCGGGCGCCGCGGCCGGCCCCGGAGAGCCCGACTGGAAGGCGGGAGGCTTCGTGGTCCTCCATCCGGGCGAGGACCTGCCGGACCTGGGTTCCCTCCCGCCTGCCTCGCCCCTCACCCTGGCCATCGGCAGCGAGAGGGGCTGGACCGAGCGCGAGCTCGACCTCCTCGACTCGGCGGGCTTCGTCCGAGCCGGGCTCGGCTCCCGCATCCTCAAGACCGAGACGGCCGCCATCGCGGCTTCGGCCCTCGCCCTTTCCCGCCTCGGCCTCTTGTAGTCCCGCGCCCGCCCCGGCCGGCGGCTCCGTCCGGCATCATCATACTTGGTACCTTCATTTTCTCTTCCCGGAGCCGCGGCAGAATTCCAGGACGAGGGTCTCGACGGCGGCCAGGGATGGGGCCTCGATCAGAGCGGGGCCGTCCCCGGGGCCGTGGAGGAGGGACCAGGTCGCCGGCCAGGCCGCGCCGAGGGCCGCCGCGGAGGGCAGGCTGGGAAGGCCCGCGGGGAGGGAGCCGAGGGCCTGGCCGTAGCGGAGGGCCTCGGCCTCGGGAAGGAGGGAAAGGGCCAGGGCCGGCAGTCCCGCGAGGGTGAAGCCGAGGTCGTCGGACCAGGGCAGGGGAAGGACGAGGGGCGCGGAGAGCCCCGCCGCCCCCGCCGCGCGCGCGACCTCCTCCTCGAGGGCGGCGAGGGTCCTTGCCCGCCCTCCCCTCCCTCCCCCGGTGCGTTCGAGTCCCCGCCTCGGCGCGGAGGAAAGAAGGACCCGCTCGCCCCGGCCCACCACATCGAGGACGAGGATGGAGGGATGGGCCGGGCCCAGGACGCTCCGGAGGCCGAGCCCGAGGGCGTAGGAGCCCTGCGAGAGGGGCCCTTCGCCCGCCTGGGTCTCTTCGCCGTCGGTGAAGAGGAGAAGGACGCCCGCGGCCCCTTCTTCGTCCTTGAGGCGGGACGCCGCCTCGGCGAGGGCCAGGCAGGCCGCCGAGTTGTCGAGGGCCCCGGGGCTTCCGGCGACGCGGTCGTAGTGGGCGACGAGGAGGATGCGCGGGATTCCGGGGCCGAGGCGCGCCAGGACGTGGCGTCGTCCCGCCATCGGGAGGATCGTCCCTTCGACGCCTCGGGCCGCGAGCAGGCCCATGAGGGTGACGAGGCGGTCGGCACCCAGCGCGAGAAATCGGTCGAAATCCGCCCCGAAGCCGCCCGATCCGGCCTTCATCCGCATCCGGTCGATCTGCTAGCCGATGACGCCGGGATTGGGCAGGGGCAGCCCCGCCCAGGGCCTCGCGGGACCCTGCCGGGCCGGCCCGGTCGAATCGCGAGCGAGGAGCTCCACCGGCAGGGAGCGGTTCTCCACCGTCCCGCCGTCGAGGAGGGTGAGGACGGCGGTCGCGGCCGCGAGACCCTTCTCGTAGCCGGGCTGGCGGATCGTCGTGAGGCCGGGCGAGGCCCGCGAGGCCAGGGGGATGTCGTCGAAGCCCGCGACGGAGATGTCGCCCGGGATCGAGAGCCCCAGGCGCCGGAGCGTGTCGTAGGCCCCGAGGGCGATGACGTCGGCCATCGCGACGAGGGCCGTGGGCGGGTTCCCGCCGCCGCCGAGGAGGGTCGCCGTCGCCGTGCTCCCTCCCTCGAAGGAGCCCTCGGCCATGATGAGGGGCGCGTCGTCGCCGCCGAGCTCGATGGAGCGCCGCCCGAGGGCCCGGCGGAAGCCCGCGAGGCGGCGGTGGCTGACGCTCGTGGGCGAGTCGGCGACCGTCGAGTCGAAGTCGGGCATGAGCTGGAGGACGCCGATCCGGCGGTGCCCCAGGTCGAGGAGGTGCTCCATGAGGAGTTCGGCGGCGGCCTCGTCGTTGATGCCGATATTGGCCGAGGGACCGCTGTCCGAGCCGTCGATCGTCACGAAGGGGAGGTGGCGCCTGACCAGGATGCCGATGACCCCGCTGTCGGGGCCGATGCCGATGGTGAGGAGGGCGTCCACGGCCGCGCGGCGGGCAGCCTCTTCGGCCTCGCCGCGGATCGGGGGAAGCAGGGTGAGGGCGAGGCCCCGGTCCTCGCAGACCTTGCCGATGCCGCGCATGAGCTCGCAGAGATAGGGGTTCGCGAGGGCCTCGTGGAGGGGCTGGGGCAGGAGGAGGCCGATGGCCCCGAGCCGCCGGGTCGCGAGGGCGCGGGCCACCGAGTCGGGTTCGTAGCCGAGCTCGGCTATCACCTCCATCACGCGCTTTCGCGTCTCGACCGAGATCCGCGAGGGATCGTTGAGGGCGAAGGAGACGGTGGTCTTCGAGACCCCCGCCTTAGCCGCGATGTCCTTGATCGTCACCCGCACAAGTTACCCGCTCTCTCGGCCGCCGACGCGGCCCGGTGATGTCCGGGCCTGCGCCCGGCCGCTTCTCTCGTTCTATTTTATCGAGCCCGCCACCATGCCCTTGATGATGGACTTCTGGGCGAAGAGGAAGAAGACGATGACCGGCACCATGGCCATGAGGATGGCCGTCATTATGAGGTCCCATTGCTTCACGTAGGCCCCCGCGAAGTTGCTTATCGCGAGGGGGATGGTCATCACCCTGTTGCCCTTGCCGAGGACGAGGACCGGAAGGAGATAGTCGTTCCAGATCCAGATGCCGTTGAGCACGAGAACCGTGGCGTGGATGGGCCGGAGAATCGGCGAGATGATGAGGTAGAAGATCTCGTGGCGCTTGCAACCGTCGATGAGGGCGGCCTCCTCGAGCTCGAGGGGGATGCTCTTGATGAAGCCGTGGTACATGAAGATGGATTGGGAGAGGCCGAAGCCGACATAGGCCAGGAGGATTCCCGAATAGTTCCTGAGGAGGGGGATGCCCGTGAGTTCGGTGACCGTCCGGAACCAGGTGAGGAGGGGGAACATGACGATCTGGAAGGGCACGACCATCGCGGCGACGAAGACCAGGAAGAAGGCGCTCGAGGTCCGCGTCTTGGTGCGCACGAGGGCCCAGGCCGCCTGGGCCGAGAGAAGGGAGAGGAGGAAGAGGGAGCCGGCCGTGATGACTACCGAGGAGACGAAGGAGGACTGGTACTGGATGTTCTCGCTCGTCCATATCCTGGCCGCGTTGGCGAAGAGCCGGCCCCAGTCGCCCGGGAGGGCCATGGGCCTGTCGGTGACCTCGAAGGCGCCCTTCGCGGAATTGATCAGCACTATGAAGAAAGGAAAGACGAACAGGAGGAAGAGGCCGAGGGCGAGGACCTCGAGGAGGATGAGCCCGCTTCTGCGCGTCCTCATAGCTCGATCTCCTTCCGCTTGTTGGAGCGGACCTGGAGGGTCGAGGCCACGGCGAGGACGACGAAGAAGATGACGGCCCGCGCCTGCCCCTCCGCGAGGCGGTTCGAGATGAAGGCCGTGTTGAAGATGTTCATCGCGAGGAGCTCCGTCCCGAAGATGGGCTTGTCGAGGAACATCGTGGAGGGCCCCCCGCTCGTCAGCGAGATGTTGACGTCGAACTGCTTGAAGGAGTTCACGAGGGTGAGGAACATGGTGATGGTGAAGGCCTGCGAGACCATGGGCAGGGTGATGGCTCGCATCCTGCGCCAGGGTCCCGCCCCGTCGATCTGGGCCGCCTCGTGGAGCTCGATCGGCACGTTCTCGATGGCCGCCACGTAGATTACCATGATGTAGCCCGCATACTGCCAGGTGCCCGCGATGACGATGGCGACGAGGGCCGAGCCGCTCCGCGCCAGGAGGAGATTCTCGGGAAGGGCCCAGGACGAGAGGCCGAGGAGGCTCCCCAGGGTTGGCACGGCGTTGTTGAAGATGAACTGCCAGATGTAGCCGAGGATGAGGCCGCCGATCAGGTTCGGCACGAAGAAACCGGCGCGGTAGAAGTTGCGGAACCGCAGCTTCGAGGTGACGAGAAGGGCGAGGGCGAAGGCCAACAAATTGATGGCGGCCATGTTGGCGACTGTGTAAGCCGTCGTGATGATGAAGGAATAGACGAAGGAGGGATCGGCGAAGCTGTTGAGGTAGTTGGCGATGCCGACGAAATGCGGGCCGCCCGAAACCCGGGCGTTGGACGACCAGTCGGTGAAGGAGTAGAAGCTCCCGAGGATGAAGGGGACGACGATGACCATCGCGAAGGCGAAGAGCACCGGCGCGAGGAAGAGCCAGAAGACGAGGGACTGGTCCCGCTTGAGCCTCATCGCTGCCTCCCTTTTCTCCGCTTTTGCAGTCCTTCCCCCGCGGGGCGCGACCGTCGGCATCATAGCATGGAAAGCGCGGGAAAGCCGAAGGTCCCCCCGCGATCGGGAGGACCTTCGTGCGCGGCCGGGGCCGCTGACTACTTCTTGAGCTTCTCGAAGGCGCCCTTCAGGAGGGCGGTGAACTTGGCCTTGTCGATGGAGCCGTTGGCGAACTGGTTGTAGATCGGGGCGAGGGTCTTGTCGCGGAAGTCGCCCGTGAAGAGGTACTGGTTCCAGCTGTAGACCTTGCCGGCGGCCGACCAGGCCTGGACGGACTTGGAAAGCTGCCCCTCGGGGTTGAGCTTCACGTTGGAGAAGGCGGGGATCATGCCGGCTTCCTTGACCATGTAGGTGGCGCCGCGGTCGGTGAGGGCGAGGTCCTCGAGGAACTTCTTCGCGGCCTTGATGTTCTTGCTCTTGGCGTTGACCACGTAGAAGGAGGGGGCGGCGACGAAGATGCCGTCGGTCACGGCCTTCATGGAACCGTGGGGGGCGAAGGCCATCTTGAAGGTAGCCTTGGCCTCCTTCATGTTGGGATCGGTCCAGTTGCCCTGGTGGAGGAAGACGGCCTTGCCGTTGGCGAAGGCGCCGACCTGGGCGGCGTAGTCGCCGGTGGTGAGGACCTTCTTGTCGGCGTACTTGAAGAGGAGCTCGACCCAGTCGGCGTACTCGCCGAGGCGCTTCTCGTCGACCTTGCCGGCGAGGAGGTCGGTGGCGACGGAGGTGTCGCCGTACTTCAGGCCGTTGGAGAGGAGGCTGTTGAAGTTGTGGTGGGCGGTGACCCAGCCCATGTCCGGGCCGGCGGCCATGGACACGACGGAGTTGACGCCGAGTTCCTTCTTCATCTTGTCGAGTTTCTCGAAGGCGGCCTTGTAGGCGTCGAAGTTGTTGAGGGTGGCGGGATCGATGCCGGCCTTCGCGAGGAGGTCGGCGTTGTAGGCCATGCCCCAGCCCTCGACGGCGACGGGGAAGCCGTAGACCTTGCCCTCGTAGGTGAAGGCGACGGAGGTGTTGGCGACCCATTTCTCGGCGGAGAGGTCGGCGACGATGGCCTGCCACTCCTTGTAGTCCTCGGGACCGTTGATGCCGAAGATGTCGGGCATGTCGCCGGCGGCCATGTCGGCCTTGAGCTGCTGGCCGAGGCTGATGTTGCTCGAGCCGCCGACCGACTTGACGACGACCTCGATCTTGTTGGCCTTCGACCAGTCCGCGGCATAGGCCTTGAGCATGGGGTCGATCTCGGGCTTGCCCTGGGCGAGGGTGATCTTGGCCGGGGCGCCCGAGCAGGCGCCGATGGCCAGGGCGAAACCGCCGAGGGCCACGAGGGCGATGAGAATCGTGAAGAGTTTCTTCATGTCTGCCTCCCTGTCTGAATTTCTTCCACTGGCTGCCGGTATGCCCGAAGGTAAACCGGGTAAGCGCCTGGTGGGAACCGTTTCGGTGGAAGTATAGGAAGCCGGGGGAAAAGGATCAAGAGGGGAAACAAACCGGTTTACCATCCCGAATTGGCCAGGAAATCGGAGCTTGCACCGCGCCCTGCTTTGGGCAATCCTGAATCCGCGCCCCAGGGGCGCAAGGAGTCGCTGCGCATGGTGGAAAGGGAGATCGACTGTCCCTCCTTCGACGAAATTCTCAGGAGCCTCGGCGCCGACGAAGAGAACCTCGGGCTCTTCCTCGGGCGCCTGGGCGGGGCCTGGGCGGGGATCCGGAGGGGCTTTCTCGACCTCTACGGCGGGAAGGCCGGTGCTCCCGCCCTCCTCGGGAGGCTGGCCCAGCTCCTCGCCGCGCAGTACCGCGGGAGAAGCCCCGCCCTCAAGGCCCGCGACGCGGCCGACCTGCGGGGCCGGCCCTGGTACCTGGAGCCCGGCCTCGCGGCCTACATGCTCTACCTCGACCGCTTCGCCGGGGATTTCGCCGGCCTCGCGAGGAGGATCGACTGGCTCGAGGCCCTCGGGATCGGCCTGGTCCACCTCATGCCCTTCATGAAGTCGCCCCCGGGGAACAACGACGGGGGCTATGCCGTCAGCGACTACCTCGAGGTCGATCCGCGCTATGGGAGCCGGCAGGACCTCGAGAGAACGGCCGCCCTCCTCCACTCGAAGGGCCGGAGGCTCGCGGCCGACCTCGTCCTCAACCACACGGCCGACGACCACCCATGGGCCAGGGCGGCGCGGGCCGGCTACCAGAAATATCGCAATTATTATTATATTTTCCCGGACCGGGAATCGCCCGACCGCTACGAGGCGGCGATGCCCGAGGTCTTCCCCGCGGCGGCCCCCGGCAACTTCACCTTCGTGCCCGAGCTCGGCTCCTGGGTCATGACGGTTTTCCACGACTTCCAGTGGGATCTCGACTGGTCCAACCCCGAGGTCTTCCTCGAGATGCTCGAGGTGGTCCTCGAGATGGCCAACTCCGGTGTCGACCTCCTCCGCCTCGACGCGGTGCCCTATCTCTGGAAGCGGCCGGGCACGAGCTGCCAGAACCTCCCTGAGGCCCACGCCATCGTGCGCCTCCTCAAGGCGGCCGCCGGGACGGTGGCCCCCGCCCTGGCCTTCCTCGCCGAAGCCATCGTCCAGCCCTCGGAGATCGTGAAGTACCTCGATTCGGCGGACGGCGCGGGCGGAGTGCGCGAGGAATGCCAGCTGGCCTACCACGCCTCCCTCATGGCCCTCCTCTGGGAGGCCCTCGCGACGAAGAGCGCCCGCCTCCTCGCCCTCTCCTTCGGTCGCGAGACGCGCCTGGCCCCGGGGACGGCCTGGCTGTCCTACGCCCGCTGCCACGACGACATCGGGCTCGGCTTCGACGAGGGTCTCATCAGGGAGCTGGGCTTCGATCCCGCCCTCCATCGCCGTTTCCTCGTCGAGTGGTACACGGGGCGCTTTCCCGGCTCCCTGGCGCGGGGCCGTCCCTTCATGGAGGACCCGGTGACGGGGGAGGCGAGGATCTCCGGGACCTGCGCCTCTCTCTGCGGCCTCGAGACCGCCCTCGAGGCCGGCGACGCCGCCGAGACGGAGCTGGCCCTCCGCCGGATCGAACTCCTCCACGCCCTCGTCTCCTCCCTCACCGGCATCCCGATGATCTACTCGGGCGACGAGCTTGCGACGACCAACGATTATTCCTGGGAGGAGTCCGAGCATCGGGCCGGGGACAACCGCTGGATGCACCGGCCCGGCCTCGACTGGGCAAGGGCAGAGGAGGCCCTCGCGACCGGCAGCAGGGGCCCGGGCCAGCCCCTCCTTCCCCACCAGAGGGTCTTCTCCTGGATCAGGACCTGCCTCGCGATCCGGAAGGGCCTCCCCGTCCTCGCCCAGGACTCGCCCTTCGAAGTCCTGCCCACCGAGGGGGCCCTCCTCGCGGTCAGGCGCGGCTCCTCGGAGTGGGTCCTCGTCGTCGCGAACCTCGGACCAGGGGAGGTGGGCTACCTGCCGCCCCCGTCCCGGGGAGATGCCGAGCTCCGTGACCTCCTTCGCGGCGGAGTCCTCCACGAGGGAGAGACCCTCCGCCTCGGCGCCTACGAGGTGGTCTGGCTGGCCCCGGAATCCTCCGCCCCCGCCCTTCAATCGGCGGTCCCCATGAAGTACCCTGTGAAGCAGGCCAAGGAGAGTACATGAAACAGATCGACGTGACCTTCCCCTCGGGCGAGAAGCTCGCCTACCCCCAGGGCGTCCTGGCCGCCGATGTGATCGGGCGCCTCGGCCCCCTGCCCTGGCCCCTGGCGGCCGTCCTCGTGAACAACGAACTCCTCCCCCTCGAAGCCCCCCTCCCCACGGACTGCCATGTCGAGGCGGTCACGATCGACAGCGCCCAGGGCGCGAACGTGTACCGCCGCTCCCTCTGCTTCCTCCTCGCCCTCTCCTCGCGCGAACTCTTTCCCGGCCGCCGCCTCGTGGCCGGCATGGCCATCGGCAACGGCTTCTACCACTTCTACGACGACGAGCGCGGCATGGACGAGAAGGAGGTCGCGGCCCTCGAGCGAATCATGCGCTCCTACGTCGAGCGCGACGTGCCGATCACCCTCGAGCGCCGGGCCTACCACCAGGCCGTCGAATACTTCAAAGAAAGCGACCAAGCCGAGACCCTCCTCCTCCTGGAGACCTGCAATCAGCCCGTCATCCCCCTGAACCACTGCGCCGGCTTCCGCGACCTCCATGTCTTCCCCCTCGTGCCCTCGACGGGGATCCTCCGGACCTTCGAGGTCCTGCCCTACCACGGGGGCCTCCTCCTCCGCTTCCCGCACAAAGAGAGCCCCGACCGCCTCAGTCCCTTCCGCGACGACCCCGTCCTCTATTCCATCGCCAAGGAATATCGCGAAAGGGCCGAGATCCTGGGCATCACCTCGGTGGGCAGCCTCAACCGCGTCAACTCGCAGAAGCGCATCAAGGAATACATCCAGGTCGCCGAGGCCCTGCAGAACAAGAAGATCGCGGCCATCGCCGACCAGGTCGCCGAGCGCTCCAAGGAGGTCAAGGTCGTCCTCATCGCAGGGCCCTCGAGCTCGGGCAAGACGACCACCTCCAAGAAGCTCTCCATCCAGCTCACCGTGATGGGCTTCGACCCCGTGGTGATCTCCCTCGACGACTACTTCGTCGAGAGGGACAGGACGCCCAAGGACGAGAAGGGAGACTACGACTTCGAGTGCCTCGAGGCCCTCGACGTGGCCTACCTCAACGAGCAGCTTCTCTCGCTCTTCGCGGGCCAGGAAATCGAGCTACCGACCTTCGATTTCAAATCGGGGAGCCGCAAACCCTCGGGGAAGCGCCTCAAGCTGAAGGGCAACCAGATCCTCGTGATGGAGGGCATCCACGGCCTCAACGACCGTTTGACGCCCAAGGTCCCCGCCGCGCAGAAGTTCAAGGTCTATGTCTCGGCCCTGACCCAGCTCAACCTCGACGACCACAACCGCGTCTCGACCACGGACAACCGCCTAATCCGCCGGATGGTGCGCGACTACAATTTCCGCGGCCACTCGGCCATGGCCACCCTCTCGATGTGGGGCTCGGTGCAGCGGGGCGAGCGGAAGCACATATTCCCCTTCCAGGACTCGGCCCACGCGGCCTTCAATTCCGCCCTCGACTACGAGCTCGGGGTCCTCAAGGTCTATGCCGAGCCCCTCCTCAAGACGGTGAAGCCCTCGGCGACCGAGTATGCCGAGGCCAAGCGCCTCCAGGCCTTCCTCGAGAATTTCACGCCCATCCCGGCCAACGCGGTGCCCCGGGACTCCATCCTGCGCGAGTTCATTGGGGAGAGCGAGTTCAAATATTGACGCTTAATCATGAAGGCGCGGCCTCGCGGCCGCGCCTTCTTCCTTCCGCTTAATCAAACTAGTTATGAATACATCTTCGCGTACTCGGCGGCCTCCGCCTCGTTGGCGAGTACGAAATGCCCGGGCAGGACCTCGCGCCAGGAGGGCTTGTCGACCTCGTATTTGTGGGCCGCCTGGTCGTAGACCACGAGCACCTTCTCCTTCTCCAGGTCGGGATCGGGCAGGGGGACGGCGGAGAGGAGCGAGCGCGTGTAGGGATGGAGGGGCCTGGCGAAGAGCTCCTCGGTGGTCGCCAATTCCTTGAGCTCGCCCTGGTGGATGACCGCCACCCGGTCGGCGAAATAGCGCACGACCGTGAGGTCGTGGGCGACGAAGAGGTAGGAGACGCCGTGCTCCTTCTTGAGGTCGTGGAGGAGATTGAGGATCTGGGCCCTGATCGAGACGTCGAGGGCCGAGATCGGCTCGTCCGCGATGATGAACTTGGGCTCCATGGCGAAGACACGGGCGATGCAGATCCGCTGGCGCTGGCCGCCCGAAAACTCGTGCGGGTAGCGCTCCGCGTGCTCCTCGAGGAGGCCCACGTCGTCCAGGGCCTTGAACACCTTCTCCCGGCGCTCGTTCTCGTCCTTGAAAAGGCCGAAATTGTGCAGGCCCTCGGAGACGATGTAGTCGATGGTCGCGCGCTCGTTGAGCGAGGCCATCGGATCCTGGAAGATCATCTGGATGTTCCTGATGACGAAGGAATCGAGCTCCTTGCTGATCGGCCCCGAGATCCTCTGGCCGTCGAAGATGATCTCTCCCTTCGAGGCGGGGTTGATCCTGATGATCGTCCTTCCGATGGTCGTCTTGCCCGAGCCCGATTCGCCCACCAGGGCGAAGGACTCCCCTTCGTAGATGTCGAAGCTGACGTTCTTGACGGCGGTGAAATGGTCCTTGCCGTTCTTGAAGGTGACTTCGAGGTCCTTGACGGACAGCAGCGTCTTCTTCACTTGGAGGCCTCCGCACGGTCTTCGACCTGGACCTTGCCCTTCCTGCGCATGAGCTTGACCGCCTCGGGCGGGTCGGCCGGCGGCGCCTTGGGATCGAGGAGCCAGGTCTTCGCGAAATGGGTCGGACTGACCTGGAAGAAGGGCGGCTCCTCCTCGAAATCGATGTTGAGCGCGTAGCGGTTCCTCGGCGCGAAGGCGTCGCCCACGATCTCGTTGAAAAGGGTGGGCGGGGTGCCGGGGATGGCGAAGAGCGCCTCGTCCTTCTTCGCGAGGGTGGGCAGGCTCGAGATGAGGGCCCAGGTGTAGGGATGCCGGGAATCGTAGAATATCTCCCGCACGGTCCCGTACTCGACGATCTGCCCCGCGTACATCACCGCCACCCGGTCCGCCACGTTCGCCACGACGCCCAGATCGTGCGTGATATAGATGGTCGTGAAGCCGAAATCCCGCTGCAGGGCGCGGATGAGGTTGAGGATCTGGGCCTGGATAGTCACGTCGAGGGCCGTCGTCGGCTCGTCGCAGATGAGGATTCTCGGCTTGCAGGCGAGGGCGATGGCGATGACGATGCGCTGTCTCATGCCGCCGGAATACTGGAAGGGATAGTCGTTGAAGCGCTTGGGCGCGTCCTTGATGCCGACCTTTTCCATGAGGGCCAGGGCGATGCCCCTCGCGTCGGCGGCGGGCAGCTTCTGGTGCTTCTCGATGACCTCGGAGATCTGGATGCCGATCTTCTTGAGGGGATTGAGGCTCGTCATGGGATCCTGGAAGACGGTCGCGATCTTGGCGCCCCGAATGGCCTCCCAGTCCTTGTCTGTCTTGATGTCGAGGAGGTTCCTTCCCTCGAAGGTGATGCTGCCGGAAGGGATCCTGCCGTTGGACTCGAGCATCCCGGTGATGCACTTGGTCAGCACGGTCTTGCCCGAACCGGATTCTCCGACGATCGCGAGGGTCTCGCCGTCGTAGAGGTCCAGGGAGGCCGACCGGATGGCCGTCAGCTCCTTCTTGCGGACCCGGAACTTGACGACCAGGTCCTTCACCTCGAGGACAGGTTTCTTGGTGTCGCTCATCTGTCTCTCCTATCGGTGGGTTCGCGGGTCGGACGCGTCGGCGAAGAGTTGCCCGACGACGTAGAAGGAGATCGTGACCATGGCCAGCACGATGCCCGGGAAGAAGATCATGTGGGGGTAGGTGTCGACAAAGGACCAGTAGACGTCGATCATGCGGCCCAGGGAGGGGAAGGTCGAGGGCAGGCCGATGCCCAGGTAGGAGAGGACGGTCTCGGTGTTGATGAGACCGGGGATCTCCTGGTACACGAGGGTGGCGATCACCGACACCATGAAGGGCAGGATGTTCCTCGTGACCATCCTCCGTATCGGGGTGCCGAGACAGCGCGAGGCCATGTTGTACTCGCGGTCCCTGATGATCATGACCTGGGTGCGGATGAAGAAGGCGATGCCGAGCCAGCCCGTGATGGTCATGGCCAGGATCATCTGCCAGAAGCCCCGACCGAAGATGTACATGAGCATCATGGAGCGGAGGATCGCCGGCACGTTGGATATGACGTTGTAGACCGCGAGGAGGATGGGGTCGATGCGTTTCGAGTAGC
>Ga0334722_10001319_pt1 | contig 31610 bp, 23 predicted proteins | sample C3_bottom_MG_FD_207210 | JGI IMG/M metagenome (GOLD analysis project Ga0334722, IMG submission 207210) | Sediment microbial communities from Yellowstone Lake, YNP, Wyoming, USA - C3_bottom | ecosystem: Environmental > Aquatic > Freshwater > Lake > Sediment | place: USA: Wyoming | collected... | reverse complement strand
CCGCCATGGACGAAGCCGCGAAGAAGACCGCCCTGCGCATGATCCCCTATGGCCTCTTCGTCGTCACCGCCCGTCAGGGCGATGACTACGCCGCCGCCTGCATCAACTGGATCAGCCAGGCCTCGTTCCAGCCGCCGCTTGTCGTGGTCGGCCTCAAGGGCGACAGCGCCACGCTGACCCACGTGAAGGAGTCGCGCACCTTCGCCGTCAACGTGCTCGCCAGCGGCCAGAAGGACATGGCGTTCGCCTTCTTCAAGCCCACGCAACGCGACGGGGACCGGCTCAGCGGTTACGAGTTCGAGCACGGCCCGAACGGCTCGCCGCTGCTCCTCGATGCCCCGGCCTGGTTCGAATGCCGCCTCACGGACCTCGTGGAGCGCGGCGACCATACCATCGTCGTCGGAGAAGTCACCGAAGCCGGCGTCCGCCGCGAAGCGCCCCCGCTCACCCTCACCGAGGTCGGCGTCTTCTACGGCGGGTAATCGTCAACATTGCCTCACGGGGGGTCGCGGCTGCTTCTGCGCAGAAGCAGCCGTCACCTCACCACGCCGCCGTGTCCCCTCACGCCGCGGCGGCTGGCGCCGTCGAAGGTGCCTGCGCGCCCTCGCGGTCGTACCTCGCGAAGAGCTGCCCCCACGGCGACTCCTCGCGCCAGCGCTCGTAGATCTTCTTCTCTTTCAGCGGCCAGTGGTAGTAATCGTGGAACGCCTCCGAGAACAGGTTCGTCGCGTGTACCAGCGGCGTGTGAAAAATCGCCTTCTGCAGCACCTTCGTCGGCCCGAACCACGCCAGGTACCCCATGAAGCTGTGCAGCGTGCCGCCGACGCGAAACCCCCACGACTCGCCCGAAACGTCGTCCCCCACGATCTCGATGTCTGATGGATCGCCGACTCCCAGCCCCTCATCGTGCGCCGTCCGGATGTATTGGATCGACATCGGGTCGAACCCCATCATCTTCGCGGCCACGGCGTCGATCGCCACCTGGTCGTCCGACGCCAGGATCACGTTCTTCGTCGTCGGGTACATGATCCGCGGCCCCGGCCCATTCCCCGCCGTCGATCCGTCCATCATCGCGAAGATGCCCGTGTGGATCTCCTTCTGGATCGCCAGCAGGTCCACCAGCGTCTCGTGGATGTGGCTGTGCGTGTAGTGACGGTTCGTGTTCAACAGCCCGCCGAACGCGTTCTTCATCGCGCCCGTCGTCGTTGTGTAGATGTGGCACTTCACCGTCGGCAGGTGCACGATGTTCTTGCCCTGGAAGTAGTCCGGGATCTTGATCCCGCCCGGGAAGATCTTGTCCAGCACCAGCATCTTCCGCTTCGGCCGGTACACCTCCCAGCGCATGTCCTCGTCGCGGAAGTTGAACCGCACCGGGATGTCGTGGTGGCGGAAGATCGGTACGTAGTGGTTCAGGTCTTCGCCCTTGAAGGCGTCCGTCACCACCGTCTTGTTCTGCACGCAGACCAGGTCCCGGTAACCCGCCTTTCGCAGCCCCACGATGGCGCCCTCCAGCTGCCACGGCGTCGTGTTCGCCGAAGGAAACGGGAAGTGCCAGGAGATGTTGTCCTTCAGGATCGTCGTCGCCGAAGGGTCGAGATGCCGGCTCACGTCCGCCAGGTGCATCAGCCGCTCGTAATCTTCGAGCGCCGTCTCGGGCGCCGTGCGTAAGACGGCAACCTTCGATTTCGTGGTCATGCGGGGATCCTCCATCGCCTGGGCGCGGCCCGCCCCGCTCGTCCCGGTTCCCGGGGGACGGCCGCCAATCACCTGCTTCTCGAAGCATAGCAAAGCCGCCCGCCCCCAATTCCGGCGCCCGCGCCTGCCGCCTTGTCGCAGTTCGGGCCGCCGAATCGAGTTTGAGCGTACATCGCCTCCGTGATAGCCTTCGCATGCCTCTGGAGGGCGGATGATCGCATCGTCCCGGTACCCCCGAACGCCGGCGCTCCCGAGTCTCACGATCCCCACCGGCCGCGGCTCCCACCGCTCCTTCGCGTGCATCGACGCATCCGTGGCCCACCCCCCGGAATTCCCGCGTGGCCGCAGTCGCCACGGGAAAGGGTAGGCCGCCTATGGCTGTCTACGAGCACGACGTACTCGTCATCGGCGCCGGCCTCGCCGGCATGCGCGCCGCCATCGCCGCCCAGCAACTCGGCGCCGACGTCGCCATGATCTCGAAAGTCCACCCCGTCCGATCCCACTCGAACGCCGCACAGGGCGGCATCAACGGCCCCGGCGTCGGCGAGGACGGCGGCCCCTGGGAGGAGCACGCCTTCGAGACCACCAAGGCCTCCGACTACCTCGGCGACCAGGACGCGATCGAAATCCTCTCCCAGGAGGGCGGACGCGAGGTGCTCCAGGCCGAGCACTGGGGCGTCGTCTTCAGCCGCAAGCCCGATGGCCATATGGCCGTCCGCGCCTTTGGCGGTATGAAGAAGGCCCGCACCTTCTTCGTCGGCGCCATCACCGGCCAGGCCATCCTGCACGTCCTCTACGAGCAGCTGATGAAGCCCGGTGTCTACCAGGCCATGCGCACCTACGAGGAATGGTTCGTCACCAGCCTCATCGTCCTCGATGGCCAGTGCCGCGGCGCTGTCGCCATGAACATCCGCACCGGCGAGCTGCACGCGATCACCGCTAAGGCGACCATCGTCTGCACCGGCGGCCTCGGCCGCGTCTATGAGCCTTCCACCAACGCACTCATCTGCACGGGCGATGGCATCGCCCAGGCCTACCGCGCGGGCGCGCCGATCATGGACATGGAGATGGTCCAGATCCACCCCACGACCCTCAAGGGCACCGGCGTCCTCATCACCGAAGGCGCCCGCGGCGAGGGTGCCTACCTGCTGAACAAGGACGGCGAGCGCTTCATGTCGAAGTACGCGCCCAACATGATGGAGCTGGCGTCGCGCGACGTCGTCTCCCGGGCGGAGCAGACCGAGATCGACGAGGGTCGCGGCGTCGACGGCTGCGTCTACCTCGACATGCGTCATCTCGGCGAAGCGCTGATCAAGGAGCGCCTCGAGGAGATCTATGAGATCGCCCGCGATCTTGTGAACATCGATATCGGGAAGGAACTCCTGCCCATCCTCCCGGGCGTCCATTACATCATGGGCGGCATCAAGACCGACGTCGACGGCCTCACGCCGATGCCCGGCCTCTACTCCGCCGGCGAAGCGGCCTGCGTCAGCGTGCACGGCGCCAACCGCGTCGGCGCTAACTCCCTGCTCGATACCCTCGTTTTCGGCCGCCGCGCCGCGGAGCACGCCGTGCCCTGGCTCCAGGGCCGGAGCTTCAAGCCGGTGCCCGAAAGCGTCGTCGAGGACGACCGCAGCATGATCCGCGGCATCCTCGACCGCCCCATGAACGGCGACCGCGTCGCGAAGATCCGCCGCGACATGGGCGAGTCGATGAGCGCCAACGTCGGGCTTTTCCGTTCGCCCGACAAGCTCGAGAAGCAGGTCGGCGTGCTCAAGGAGATCCGCAAGCGCTACGAGCAGGTCGGCGTCGACGACAAGGGCTGTGTGTTCAACACCGACCTTCTCTTCCACATCGAACTCGGCTACATGATCGATTGCGCCGCGATGATCACGAAGAGCGCCATCGAGCGGAAGGAGAGCCGCGGCGCCCACACCCGCCTCGACTACCCAAAGCGCGACGACGAGAACTGGCTCAAGCACATCGCCCTCACGAAACAACCCGACGGGACCGAGAAGATGTCGTACATTCCCGTGACGATCACGCAATGGCAGCCGCAGGAACGCAAGTACTGATGATCCGGAAGCGTCACCCTGATCGCACACGTCAGCCTGACCGCAAACGTCATCCTGACCGCAAACGTCATCCTGAGCGCAGCGAAGGATCTTCACCGCGTGCTGCCAGCGCGTCGAGCCCGGCCGCCCACGTCATTCGAAACGCAACCACGCCCGCTATCCTGAGCGCAGGGGCCCCTGTCATGGTGAACACCAACACAAGTGGCATCTCGAGCGCGGCGAAACACCTCGTCCTCCTGCCACGTGCCGTCGGCTCGCGGACGACACGTAAACCGGCAACCGCGACGCATCATCCACGGAGGGCGCGCACGTGAAAGTCAAGCTCAAGGTCAAACGCACCGCATCCGACGCCCGCGCCGCCGGATACAGCAGCTACGAGATCGACGCCGCCGACAACGTCACCCTGCTCGATGCCCTGATCCAGGTGCGCGAGTACACCGACGGCACCCTCGCCCTCCGCTGCTCGTGCCGCAGCGCCATCTGCGGCTCCTGCTCCATGCGCGTCGACGGCCAGGCCCGCCTCGCCTGCCGCGCCAAGGTCAGCGCCATCACCCGCGGCGACCAGGACCGCGAGATCACCGTCGAGCCCATGGGTAACATGCCCGTGATCAAAGACCTCGTCGTCGACATGGACTCCTTCTGGGCGAAGGTCCGCCAGGTCGATCCCTACATCCAACCCGTCGGCCCGGAGCCCGAGCATGAATACCGCGTCCCCAACGAGGCGATGATCGACCTCACCCACACCATGAACTGCATCATGTGCGGCGCCTGCGTCAGCGACTGCACCGTCCTCGAAGTCGACACGAACTTCATCGCGCCCGCCGCCCTCGCCAAGGCCTACCGCGTCACCGCCGACCCCCGCGACGGCCATGCGCACGAGCGGCTCGAAAAGCTCAGCGAGTACGCCGGCATCTGGGACTGCACCCGCTGCAACATGTGCGTCGAGGTCTGCCCCAAGGGCGTCGCGCCCATGAACCGCATCCTCCAGCTCCGCGAGATGGCGATCGAAGCCGGCATCAAGAACAACTCCGGCGCGCGCCACACGAACATCTTCACGAAATCGATCGAAGACGGCGGCCGCCTCAACGAGGTCTGGATGGTGCCCGGCTCCGTCGGACTGTTCAACATCCCGCGCTTGATCAAGGAGGCCATGCTGCCCGGCATCGCCATGCTGCGCGCCGGCAAGGCGCCCATCGCGCAGGCGATCCCGCCCGGCTTCCCGGGGTCGCACAAGATCAGCGGCATGGACCGCGTGCGTAACCTCATCCGCAAGTCGCGATCGTTGAAGCCCCCGAAGCCCGAGGTGAACGACTGATGGCACTGAAATACGCCTTCTGGCCCGGCTGCGTCTCCAAGGGCGCGGCACCCGAGCTCTACGTCTCGACCAACCGTGTCGCGCAGGCGCTCGGCATCGAGCTGGTCGAACTGGAGACGGCCGCCTGCACCGGCGCCGGCGTCATCCAGGAACAGAACCCCGAGATGGCCGACGCGCTGAACGCCCGCACCTTCGCGCTCGCCCAGCAGCTCGGCCTCCCTCTCATGAACATCTGCTCTACCTGCCAGGGCATCGAGAGCATGGTGCAGGACAAGCTCGCCAGGAACCCCGACTACCTCGCGAAGGTCAACGTCATCCTCGCCGACGAGGGCCTCCACTACACGCCCGGCCTGGAGATCAAAAACTTCCTCTGGATCCTCGTCGAGGATTTCGGCCTCGACCGCCTCAAGGCCATGGTCACGCGCCCGCTGAGCGGCCTGCGCATCGGCCCCTTCTACGGCTGCTACATCCTTCGCCCGAGCGCCATCCTCGGCAAGGAAGAGCACCCCGACCGCGACACCTACCTCGAGCAGGTGATCGCCGCCGTCGGCGCCACCGTCGTCGACTACGAGGGCGCGAAGAAGTGCTGTGGCTTCCCCCTCCTCACGATCAACCGCGAGAACTCGCTCAAGCAGGCCGGCAACCACATCCACGAGGCGCAGGACCTCGGCGCCGACGCACTCGTCTCACCCTGCCCGCTTTGTCACCTCAACCTCGACACGCAGCAGCCCGCCGCGAAATCCGTCACCCGCTTCGACATCGACCTCCCGATCCTCCACCTCCCCCAGATGATCGGCCTCGCCATCGGCATCGAGCCGAAGGATATGCGCCTCGACCACCACGTCGTCTCCACCAAGAAGCTCCTGGGCAAGCTCACCGCGCCCGCCGCCGTATAGCCCCCGCTCCTCGAACTACGATTTTGGGCGCACTGTTGGTGCGCCCTTTCAGTAACGCCTCAGGATCGAACCGTGGATGTCGTCCGGAGTGTCAACGGTGTTTCCATCCGGCTCGCCGATGAGCGATGGGATCACATCATCTCACGCCACGAAGCGCTCGCCGGCAGGCGAGCCGCCGTGCTCGATACGGTGAGATTGCCCGACGCGGTGCTGGATGGCGGCGCTGGCGAGTTTCTGGCGGTGCGCCGAGTGGAGCGGAGATGGATTGTTGTAGCATATCGGGAGTTGACTGACTCGGATGGATTCGTGATAACGGCGTTCCTGTCGCACCCGGATCCGTCGAAAGGGCGAACGTTGCTATGGCCGTCGACGTAAGCGAGATCCGGCGCCTGGTGCGGGAGCCGCAGAAGATCCCGAGCGACTTTGACTCCTACTACGATCGAGAGGCCGACGTGCTGTACGTGACCTTCGCGAAGGGCGTCGAAGATTACTCTGATTTCACCCAGGAAGATGTTGTGCTGCGCTACCGCGAAGGAGACCTGTTGAGTATCACCGTCCTCCACGCCAGCACCCGCGAAGGCCTGCACCTCACTGCCTGACCAGCATGCAGCCGCGCCCACCACGCGATCTCGCCGCCAGCGCCTCGATCTCGCCCTCGTCGATCGCAACCTCGCCCCCTCGCGCGAGAAGGCGCGCGCCCTCATCCTCGCCGGCGACGTCTCGGTCGATGGCCACCCCGAAGCGCGCGCGGGCGCCCTCATCGGCCCTGAGTCCCGCATCGACATCGCCAAACCCGCCCGCTTCGCCAGCCGCGGCGGCGACAAGCTCGACCACGCGCTCGCACGCTTCGCGCTCGACGTCTCCGGCCTCGTCGCTCTCGACGTCGGTGCGTCGACCGGCGGCTTCACCGACTGCCTCCTGCAGCGCGGCGCCGCGAGCGTCTACGCCGTCGACGTCGGATACGGCCAGCTCGCCCTTCAGCTCCGCTCCGATCCCCGCGTCGTCGTCATGGAGCGTACGAATGTCCGCGGCCTCGCTTCCCTGCCCGAGCGCCCTGAGGTCGCCACCATCGATGCATCCTTCATCTCGCTGACGAAGGTGCTGCCCGCCGTCGTCGCCCTCCTCCGCCCGCGCGTGCCCATCGTCGCGCTCGTCAAGCCCCAGTTCGAGGCACAACGCCACGAAGTCTCCCGCAAGGGCGTCGTGCGCGACCCGCTGGTGCACGCCTCCGTGATCGGCCGCGTCGCCTGGTGGTGCGTGGACCACGGCCTCCGCGTCCGCGGCGTCGCCGCCTCGCCTCTCCTCGGCCCCGCCGGCAACCGCGAGTTCTTCCTGCTCCTCGAAGCACCGCCTCAGGAGGCGCCATGACGACATACGACCTCTACGTCGAGTCCGGCCCGATGAAGCGCAAGACGATGGTCCACGTGCCCGCCATCGCCGGTTGCACCGCCCGCGGCGACACCACCGACGCCGCCCTCGAAGCGACGCCCGACGCGATCCACGCGTTCCTGCGCTTCCTCGCCAGGCACGGCGAGCGCATCTCGCCGACGGCGCCCTTTCGTACTCGCGTCGCGGAGCATCAGACGCAGGGCACATTCCTGGGCAATGGAGCGATCTTCATCGCGCCCGACCTCGAGCCGCTCGCCGACCGCGACGCGCGCCTGGCGCTCACCCGCCTCGCCGCGCTCCACGCGGAACTGCGCCGGGTCACGCGCGGTCTGACGGCGAAACAGCTCGCCGCAACGCCGAAGGCCGGCCGTCCGATCGTCGCCATCCTCGCTCACATCGTCGGCGCCGAGGGCGGCTACCTGCGCCAGGTTTCCGGCGCCTCCCGGCTTCACCGCGAGGTCGAGCAGGCCCTCATCGATCCGCACGACGCACTCGACCGCCTGCACGAGCTCGAGTCCGCCCGCCTCGACGCCATGAGCTCGCGCGAGCGCTCGGAGATGGTCATGCGCGGCCAGTCCCGCTGGACCGCCCGCTGCGCGCTCCGCCGCATGCTCGAGCACGCATGGGAGCACTACGTCGAGATCGCGGCGCGCACCGGCACGACGCCCTGATCGAGCAGCCCCGCACCACACGCTCCCCCCATGGCGTTCGTGCTATCGTTGTCGCACATGAAGCGGGTCGGCGTCACCTACCACCCCAAGTCCGAAGTCGCCCAGAGCGTCGCCGAGGAGACGCGCCGCAAGCTCGCATCGCTGCTCCCCGAGGTCTGGCTGGCCTCCGCCTGGGATGACGGCGCCGCCGCCGAGCTCATACCCGCCACCGACCTCCTCATCTGCTGCGGCGGTGACGGCACGGTCCTGCGCGCCGCTCGCGCTGTCATCCCTCACGCCGTGACGCTCCTCGGCGTCAACGTCGGCCGCCTCGGCTTCCTCACCGAGGTCAGCCCTGCACAATTGTTCGAGCGCCTCGGCGAGATCGTCGGCGGCGCCGGCCGCATCGAGACGCGCGCCATGGTCGAGACCGAAACGCTGCGCGCTGGCGAGGAGCTCCGCGAGCACTTCCACGCCCTCAACGACGTCGTCGTCGGCCGCGCCGCCATCGGCCGCACCGTGCAGTTCACCGTCCGCACCGACGACACGCTCATCGGCAGCTACCGCGCGGACGGCGTGATCGTCTCCACGGCAACCGGCAGCACGGCCTACTCCCTCAGCGTCGGCGGCCCCATCATGCACCCCGAGTCCCGCGAGATCATCATCACCCCCGTCGCCCCCCACCTGGCGCCGGCAAACAGCGTCGTCCTCCCCGAAGGATCCCACGTCGAGGTGCAGATCGCCCCTCGCCAGCAGGCCATCCTCAGCATCGATGGCGAGCCCGATATGAACCTCGCCGGCGGAGACACCGTGCGCGTGCACGCCAGCGGCCACGCCGCCCGCTTCCTGCGCCTCGGCCCCCCCGGCGAGTTCTTCCTCCGCGTCGGCCGCCGCCTCAACTGGCTGAGCGAGTAACCCTGCCGCCGCGCCTCGTCCGCTCCACGGCGTTCAACTCCGTCGGACGTGATGTCAACGCCCGACCTGCTACAGTGGTGTTCGAGCGGGCGCAGCAGCCCGCTCGTTCGATCCGGCGAGAGACATGACGGCCTCTACTGACAACCTGGTCCGCGCCTCCATCTCCGATGCAAGGGCGATCCACGACCTCGTCAACACCTTCGCGCGCAGGGGCGAGATGCTGCCGCGCACCATGGCCGAGGTCTACGAGAACCTGCGCGACTTCTACGTCATCCGCGACAACGCTGGGCAGACGATCGCTTGCGGCGGATTGCACATCCTCTGGGAGGACCTCGCCGAAATCAAGTCGCTCGCCGTCCGCGAGGACGTGCAGGGCCGCCGTCTCGGCGCCCGCATCGTCGAAGCCTGCGTCCACGAAGCGCGCCAGATCGGCCTCTCGACCGCCTTCGCCCTCACCTACCGCCCCGGCTTCTTCGAGAAGCTCGGCTTTGTCCAGGCCGACGTGATGACGCTCCCCCGCAAGGTCTGGGGTGAGTGCTACCGCTGCCCCAAGTTCCCCGGCTGCAACGAGATCGCCATGGTCCTCGCTCTCTAACGGCGCTCGCGTTATAGTCTCGCGTTCGCGGCACCTGCTCACCGAAGGAGATCCTCGTGAAGAAGCTCCTCTACAACCTCCAGTTCCTGGGGTCCGCCGCGCCGAAAGATGGCAACCCTGCCGTGCTCGCCGTCGTCGCGAAGGCGTCCTCCGGCGTCGGCGCCGGCCTCAACGCCGCGCTCGGCGCCACGTCCGAGGCCACGTTCGAGTCCACCGTGACGATGGGTGCCGACGGAGCCACCTTCGACGAGAGCGGCAGCATCTCGTTCGGCCGCGGCAACAGCGTGCGCTTCACCACCGTCGACCAGGGTCACGTCGCTCCCAGCCCGGAACCGGGCGTCACCGCCGGCGCCGTCATCTGGAAGATCGATGGCGGTGACGGTGACTTCGCCGGCGCCAGCGGCTATATCACTTCCAACTTCTGGTTCGACATGGAAGGCCGTGTCACCGACAACCAGCTGGGCGCGATCTTCGTCCCGTAGTGTCCGACGACGCCCCGCACGTCCCGGCCGTCACCGCGACGGAGCGCATCTTCAGCGGCAACCTCATCGGACTGCGCGTCGATACGCTCGCCGGCGCGGACGGCCGCGCCTACACGCGCGAGATCGTCGAATATGCCGGCGCCGTCGTGCTCGTCCCGCTCGACGCCGAAGGCCGCCTGCTCATGGTCCGCCAGTACCGCCACGCCGCCCGCTCCTGGCTGCTCGAACTGCCCGCCGGCGGCATCGACCCCGGCGATGCCACGCCGGAAGCCGCTGCGCTCCGTGAGCTGCGGGAAGAGACCGGCTACTCCGCCACGCTCGAACGCATGGGCGGCATGTTCCTCGCCCCCGGCTACTCCGAGGAGTATCAGCACGTCTACGCCGCCCGCGACCTGCGCGACGAGCCTCTCGCCGCTGACGAGGACGAGGACCTCCGCCTCGAACGCGTCCCGATCGATGAGGCACTCGCCCTCGTCGACGCCGGCGGAATCCGCGACGCCAAGACCATCGCCTCGCTCCTGATGTACCTCCGCCACATCGGCCGCGCCTGACCGCCCGGTCCACGCGCAGGTCGCCAGTTGTCTCCCCGCCTCGCGTGGGCTCTAATAGTCCGGCGGCTTGGGCTGCGGGCGTGCCGTCGCGGCACGATGGGGGGCGCGATGATCGAAGAACAGACCCTCGTAACGAAGGATGAGCAGGCACTCAAGGTCTTCAGCTGGGCCGCCGGCGCGGCCAGCCTCCGCATGGCATACTACGGCCTCAAGCTTGGCCTCTTCGCCCGCATCGCCGCCTCCCCTGCCGGGCTCACGATCGAAGAGCTCACCGAGCAGAGCGGCCTGGACGGGCGCTACCTTCGCGCCTGGGCGAAAACGGCCCTCGCCGGTGAGCTGCTCGACTACCACGACGACGCGGGTCGCTTCACCATGGCGCCCTTCATGGACACCCTCCTGCTCGACGATCAGGACTTCCAGTACTCCGCCGGCACCATCACCAGCCACGCCGTCGAGTCGCGCCTCGCCGACCGCGTCGAGGCCTGCTTCGCCTCCGGCGAAGGCATCCCCTTCGCCGACTACGGCCAGGAGATGGTCGAGACGATCCACGCCTTCAGCAAGGCCGCCTACGAGCTCTTCCTGCCCAGCGTGCTCCTCCCCGCCATGCCCGGCCTCGCCGAACGGCTGCGCGCCGGCGGCACCATCCTCGAAGTCGGATGTGGCGCCGGCGCCGGCCTCGTCTCGCTCGGCCGCGCGCTCCCCGGCTGCACCGTCACGGGCCTCGATCCAGACCCTGTCTCCATCACCCTCGCGCGGGACCGCATCGAAGCCGCCGGCCTCTCTCAGCACGTCCACGCGGAGGAGATGCGCGCCGAAGATCTCACATCGGAGGATGTCTTCGACTTCATCTACGTCCAGATCTCCCTGCACGAGATGGACGACGCCCGCATCGTCCTCGCCAACGCCCGCCGCGCCCTCAAGGAGGATGGCCTGCTCCTCATCACTGAGATCCGCGGCCCCGAGCGATTCGCCGACTGCCACGGCCCCTACAACGCCGTCCTCTCCCACATCGATCTCTTCTACGAGATCCCCCAGGCCATCGCCAAGGGCGGCCACGCCGTCGGCTTCTTCACCTTCGCCGAGATCCAGTCCATGGCCACGGAGGCCGGCTTCCGGACCGTCCGCGAGCTCGATCTCGAGCAGCCCCTCTACGCCGCCTTCCTCGCCATGCCGTGACCTCCCCACGTGTGAAAGAGGCACCGCATGCGGTGCCTCTCCTGCGAGTGCGCGCGATCGTTCGCGCCTACGGCGCCTGCGGCCGGATCTTCTTGTTGTTCACGAACCCCAGTTCGTCGAACGGCCAGTACGACAACCACGCCTGCCCGATGATGTCCTCCTCCGGCACGAAGTCGCACTGCTGCTGCTGCGTGCATCCGGTCCCCCACGCGTGCGAGTCGTAGCTGTTGCGCCGGTTGTCCCCCAGCACGAAGTACGAGCGCGCCGGCACCGTCTTCGGCCCGTACGTGTAGTTCGGAGGGTCCAGGATGTAGTCCTCCTTCAACGGGCTGCCGTTGATGAACACCTTCTCGTCGTGCACCTCCACCGCGTCCCCCGGCACGCCGATCACCCGCTTGATGAAGTCCCGCGACGGGTCCAGCGGAAACTTGAACACGATCACGTCGCCGCGGCGCGGCGCGCGGAAGAGGTGCTTCTTTTCTCCGTCGTTCCCCGGCACGAACGGCAGGAAGTCATGCACCCGGTCCATGTCCACCTGGAAGTAGATCGCCTTGTTCACCAGCAGATACTGGTTCGAGTGCAGCGACGGGTCCATGCTCGACCCCTCGACGCGGAAGTTCTGCACCACCGCCCGCACCGCGAAGAAGATCAGCAGCGCCAGGATGACCGTCTCGACCAGCTCGCGCCCGACACGCCGCAGCCGTACCCCCGAGCGGCGTCTCCGCCTGGTCTCCACGCTTTCGTATGGATACGCCCGCTCCCAGGCGCTGGCGCTCAGCCCGAGGTCCGCCGGCGTGTACGCCAGCTCCAGCGACGCCGGCACGTCCGCATACGCATCCGCCGCCTCGGCGTCCCGGTAGGAGCGCGAGCCCGGAGCGTCCCGCCAGCTCGACTGCGCCTGCTCTCCCTCCGTCGGTTGCTCTCCCTCGCTCGTTATGTCGTGACTGTCCCCCGTCGGCTCGATGGCCTTGTCGCCGCCGCCCGCGCGCGCGTCCGCGCCACCGGCGTTGGGGGCCGCTTCGTTGAACATCGCGTTGTCGTCCGCAAGGGGCTGCCCGGCCGGATCGCCCGGGCTGGCGGGATCGTAGGACATAAGTGACCTATTCTAGCACGCGCCGCGCGCTCTCACGCTCGCCCGCGCGCTCGCCTTCGCAGGCACCCGCCCGTCCCTCTGTTAGAATCCCCCGACCGATGTCCAACCCCTCGCAGCCGCCTCCCGCGGGTGTCTCCGATGAAGCAGCGCTCGTCGCCGCCGCCAGGGACGGCGACCTCAACGCATTCAACACCCTCGTCGACTTGCACCAGCGCGCCGCCTTCAACCTCTGTCTTCGTATGCTCGACAACTGGAACGCCGCGGAGGATGCCACCCAGGACGCATTCTTGTCCGCCTTTCGCGCGATACGCGGCTTCAAGGGCGCGAACTTCCGGCCCTGGCTCATGCGCATCGCCGCCAACGCGTGCACCGACGAGATCCGCCGCCGCGCCCGTCGCCCGGCCCTCTCGCTCGACACCCCGCCGCCCGGCGCCGATGAGCCGCCCGATGTCGCCGACCACGTCGCCGGGCCCGAGGACGCCGCGCTCCTCCGCGAGCGACAACACATCCTCCACGAAGCCCTGGCGCGCCTTCCCCACGACCAGCGCGTCGCGGTCATTCTCTGCGACCTCCAGGGATACTCATACGAAGAGATCGCCGAGACGATGCGCACATCGATCGGCACGGTGAAGTCCCGGATCGCGCGCGGCCGCGAGAGGCTCCGCCTCGACCTCGCCGCGCTCGGGGAACAAGAGCACCGCCGGGAGCGTCCATAGATCATGAAGCTGCACAAGCCTACAGCGTTGGGCGGGATGAACGTGTGAACAAACTGTTAGATCTCCTCGCGCGGCGCCCGCGGCATGCCAGCGCCGAAGACCTCTCGGCGCGTCTCGACGGTCGCCTCGCCCAGCCTGCCGCCACCCGGCTCGACGCCCATCTCGCCGCCTGCCCGCAGTGCCGGCAACGGTCCGATGGCCTCGCCGCCGCGCGCGCCGCCTTGCGCTCCCTGCCCCGGGTGTCGCCCGCACGCTCGTTCCGCCTGCGCGAAGCCGACGTTGCGGCCGCGCGCTCCCCTTCCCGGCCGTGGTACGCCCCCCCCGTCGTCCGCGCCGCCGGTGCGCTGGCCGTCGTCCTCGCCGCATCGGCCGCCTTCTTCGTCGTAGCCTCCGTCCGCTCCAACGGCGGCGATCAGATCCGCGGGCTATCCATGTCCAGCGGGCAGCCCGCCGCACAGAAGGCGCTCTCCTCGCCCGCATTCGGCGATGCCGCCGCTGGCGCCGCGGAGTCCGGCGTCACGGGAACCCCCGCCCGGCCGCCCGTGGCGGCGCCACGCGCCGCCGCACCCAACGACGCCACCACCGCCGCCCTCGGCGCGAACCCCGAAACGTCGCCCTCTTCCGGCACCGCAGCCGCGGCGGACGGCGCCGCGCTCGCCCCTGCGACCGGAGCAGCTTCGGACGGGGAGCAATCATCGCCCGCCGCCGGTGCCGAGCCACAGGCCACCGCCGCCGCGGATGCGTCTGCCGGCACGCCCGCCGCGCGCGACAGCGGCGGTCACGACGGCGCCCGCCGCACCGCTATCGCCTTCATCGCCGTGGCGGCCGCAGCCGCAACCATCGCCTTCGTCGTTTGGAGCATCAAGTTGAGGAGGAAACCATCATGATCCGGATCACAAAGCCCCTGGCCGCACTCGTGCTCAGCGCCGTCGTCTTCGCGTCGCTCGTCGCCGCCACCTGCGGCGACACCACGACCCGTGTCGAAAACTCCACCGCCCAACCTCGCGGCATCAGCGTCAGCGGTCAGGGCAAGGCCACCGGCAAACCCGACGTCGCCCGGATCACGCTGGGCGTCACCCGCCTCGCCCCGTCCGTCCAGGAAGCGCGCGATGGCGCCGCCGCCTCACTCGACGCCATCATCGCATCCGTCCAGAAGAACGGCGTCTCCCGCGACGACGTGCAGACGCAACAGTTCAGCATCTCACCCGAGTACGACTACTCCCGCGGCCGCCAGCAACTCACCGGCTTTCGCGTCACCAACACCGTCTCCGTCAAGCTGCGCGATATCAACAGGACCAGCTCCGTCGTCGATGACGCCGTCACCGCCGGCGGCAACGACACGCAGGTGCAGGGCATCATCTTCACCATCGACAAGCCCGACGACCTTCAGAGCCAGGCCCGCGAAGCCGCGATCGCCGACGCGCGCGCCCGCGCCGACGTCCTCGCGAAATCCGCCGGCGTCACCCTGGGCAAGCCGACGTTGATCTCCGAGAACGGCGGCCCGCAGCCCGTGGTCTACGACCGCGCCCTGCTCGGCGCCGGCGCCGAATCCGCTCCGCAGCCGGCCACTCCGATCGAGCCCGGCACGCTCGACGTCGTGATCGACGTCTCCGTCACCTGGGAGATCGACTGACGCCGCTGCCGGCGCAGTCCGGCCCACGCGTCCACCGTCGCCGCGATCGCCTAACGCCCGGGCGGCGCGAGGAGGCTCTCGGCAGGATCGACGGAGTCGCTACTGCTCCGGCAGCGCGATCGACGCGCGCAGCTCCTCGCCGAGCCGCGCCCAGCCCGTCATCCCGATCTCGCTGAACTGCCGCATCGCCGCATCGAGCAGCGGCAGCGCGCGTTCCCGGTCGCCGTCCGCGCCGCGTCGCGCGTACATCAGCGCCTCGTCGTAGTCGACGATCGCCCGCAGCGGACGCGCGCCGTCCTCCTCGAGCACGCCGCGCGCCTCCGCGAACCAGCGGATCGCTTCGTCGTAGCGCCCCTGCAGCGCGCAGAGGCGCCCGAGCGCCGTACGCCCGTCCCGCATCGGGTAGCGGAAGTCCGGGACGACGACCTTCTCCCGCAAGTTACGCTCGATGACATCGATGTGGTCCGTGCGTCCGAGGATCCACAGCGCCCACGCGCAGTCGCAGATCACCGACGGGAGATTCGTTTCGCCGGCCGGAGTGCGCTGAATCGCGGGCAGCGCCCGAGCGAGCGTCGCCAGCGCCTCTCCTTCCCGACCGGCCCGCGCGAACGCGGACGCCCCGGCGCCCAGCACAGTGGCGCGCGCCCATCGGATCTCGGGCGCATCTGTCCGCAGCAGCGCCTCTACCCCGGCAAGCGTAGACTTCAGCGCCCCTCCGTGGGCGATGCTCATCTCGCCGGCAGCAGCCACCAGCTGCTGCGCGTGCAGCGACGGCCCCGGCAGCCGCGCCGTCAGCGCAACGCCCCGCTCGTGTGCAACGCGCGCTTCCGCCAGCTCGCCCAGCACGTTCATGCAGCGCGCGATGAACGCGAACGTCGCGACCTGCCAGGCGATCCGTCCCTCGCGCTCCGCCGAAATCTGCGCGTCAAGGAAGATGGCGAGTGCGCGACGCACGTCACCCAGGAAGAACAACGTCGCGAACCCCGGTTGGCTTGAACTGTTGACGGCTTCGATGACCTGAGCTCGGGACTCGAACCACGCAATCGGCCGTTCGTCAGGGGTCAGCCCCTTCAGCACGCGAATCCACGTCTCAAACGCCGGCTCGTCGATGGGCAAGCTTACGCCGGGCGCGTCCGGGTCGCTCGCGCTTCGCGAGAGGTAGTCCGCCTGAAAGAGACTCGCCCACACCCGGTCGCGTCGTTCGCCGATATACCGCATCCCCTCGCTGGCGAGCGCGCGCCCCGCGAACTGGTGGCCGGCCCATCCAGCCGCGTCCTTCGCCTCGTCCAGGTAATCCGCCGCGGCATCGTCGCCCCCGGCGGTGGCGATCGACTCAGCAGCTTCCGTCGCGACGCGGACGCCTTCGTCGGGCTGGAGCGCCCACATCAGCGCAATGCCCAGGCGGGCGAGCAAGCGCGGCCGGCGGCCGTCGCCCTCCGGTAGCAGCTCCAGCGCCATCCGCAGGAACGCGACCTGCTCATCCCACGCCGCTGCCGCCTCCGCCTGGTCCGCCGCGGCGAGCGCGTGCGGCACGCCGCGCTCTGCGCCCGCGATCGCCGCGCTGCGGTGGTACTGGTACGCCAGTTCCGCCGCATGGTCCTTCGCGCGATCGCCGTACACGCGCTCCATCGCCTCCGCGATCTGGCGGTGCAGTCGCACCTGCCGGGACGGGCTCAGCTCCCCGTACAGCGTGTGCCGGATCAGCGCGTGCATGAAGTTGTACGTGTCCGCCTCGCCCGTCGATCGCAGGAGCTGCGCCTGCAGCGCCTCGTCGATAGCGTCGAGCGTCGCCGTCTCGTCGAGTCCCGCGGCGGCGCCCGCCAGATCGATATGGAACGGTCCGTTGAAGCCGGACGCCGCCGTCAGCAGCTTGTTGGCCTGATCGGACAGGTGCGACAGGCGCCGCCCGATCACCTGCCGCACGCCCTCCGGGATGCCCATCTCCGCGATCGACAGATTCGACGTCCAGCGGCCGTCCTGCTGGAAGATCTTTCCCTCCTCCGTCAGGTGGATCAGCACTTCGCGGATGAAGAACGGGTTGCCGTCGGTCTCCTCGCTGATAGCGTGGACGAACGCCGCCGGCACGTCATGCTCGGTGATGCTCGTCAGCATCGCGGTGATGTCGCTCTCGTCGAGTCCTTTGAGCGCGATGCGCTCGTACTCGACCTCGCGTCGCAGCTGCGCCAGCGCATCGGACAGCGGGTGCTGGCGGTCCAGCTCGACATCGCGATACGCGCCGACCAGCAGGATGCGGTGCTTCGCCACGAAGCGCGCGACGTGGCGCAGCATCGCTATCGTGCCCCTGTCCGCCCAGTGCAGGTCGTCGAGCACGAACACCACCGGTACACGCTCCGACGCCGCGATGAGGAATTGCGACACCGCGTCGAGCAGGCGAAAGCGCTCCTCGTCCGGCTGCAGCGGCGCGGGTTCGGCGAGGTCCGGCAGCCGCTCGCGCAGCGACGGCGCGAGCCGCGCGATCGCGCCGGCGCCGTGCCCCAGGTCGGCCTGCAGCGCCTCGGTCGCTGCTGCCTTCGCGTAGCCTTCGATCGCGTCGGCGAACGGCGCGAACGGCGGCACCCATTCACCCTCAAAGCAGGCGCCGCACAGCACGGCAGCGCCGTCGCTCCGCGCCTGCTCGGTGAACTCCTCGATCAGCCGCGACTTGCCGATCCCCGGCTCGCCTACGAGCATCACCAGTCCGCCGTGGCCGCTGCGCGCATCGGCGAACTTCGTCTTCAGGCGAGACAGCTCGGCCTCGCGGCCGACGAACGTGCGGCTGAGCACCAGGCCGGGTTGTTCCGTCTCGTAGATCACCTCGCGCGTGGCGACGGCCGCGGAGATGCCCTTCAACTCGAGTTCGCCCAGATCGCGGAACGCAAACGCCTGCCGTCCCGCGAGCAGCCCTTCGATGACCGCGCTGCAGAGGATCTGCCCTGGCCCCGCGCGGTCGCACAGCCGCCGCGCGGTCACCACCGCCGTCCCGAAGTAGTCGCCTTCGTCCCGAAGCGCGTCACCGGCGTTGATGCCGACCCGGATCGCCACGCGCTCGCCGTTGACGGGGCGCCTCGACGCCTGCTGCATCGTGATGGCGCAGCGCACGGCATCCGCGGTCGACGCGAACGCCACCATCAGCCCGTCGCCGAGCGACTTGACCTCGGCCCCGCCGTTGGCGCTCACGGCATCGCGCAGCAGCTGGTAGTGCGCCTTGAAGATGCGCTGCGCGTCGTCGTCGCCCGCCCGCTGCATCAGCTCCGTCGAGCCGACCAGGTCGGAGAACAGGATCGTCGTCGTGGCCGCACGTTCGCTCGTCATCCTGCCGCGATTGTAGCACCGCATCGAGGCGGACGAGCCTCGAATCGGCGCGCCGGGTCAGGCGTGCGGCGGGCCTGGGGCTCCCGGACGTCCATCTCCTAACGCCGCAAGCCCGCTATGTGTCCCGGACGTCGCTCAGCAGCGCCTGTTCCAGGGCGGCCAGCGTTGCTGCATCGACGCCGCACGACGCCACGTAGCCGCGGATGGAGCCATGCCGCGCACGAATATCTTCCAGCAGGGAGCGCATGGCGGCCGGCGGCGTCTCGAAGAACGACCGCGGGAGCTCCTCCGTGAACGAACCGTCGGCCGGCAGTCGACCCCGCTCGCGCAGGCGTTCGATGTAGCGAGGCATGTTCGTTTCAGTCATCGCGTAGTCACGCACGATGTCGTCGTCGGCGACGCCCAACACACCGAGCACCAGTGCGGCGATCAACCCCGTACGGTCCTTGCCGGTGATGCAATGAAAGGCGAGCGGGTACGACGACTCCTGGGCGAACAGGGCGAAGGCTCCGGCGATCACGGCGTGCGTTGCCCGGTCGCGAATAGCCCGCATGAACGTTCGCGCGCTCGCATCGGCGACTGCGGCTCTCATCACCTCTACTGCCTCGTCGCCAAAGAGGGGCAGATTGACGCACCGTACGGCGAGCTTCGGCGGGAACTCCTGGTGCATCGCGGACGTGCGAAGGTCCACCAGCGTGCGGATGCCAAGATCGCGCTCCATCCGCCGGCAGTCAGCGCCCGACAGTAACGCAGTGTGGTCGCTGCGGAAGAGACGGCGCCATCTCGTCGCGCGGCCGTCGGCCGTGCGGTATCCGCCGAGGTCGCGGACGTTGTAGCAGCCTTCGAAGATGATCTCGCGGCTGGGATCGACCATCCGCGTACCTCCCCCCACCGCGGACGCGCGCAGCGACGGCGGCGTCCCCGGACTCCGGCAGGAGCGCCAGCGCCGCAGGCTGGCCGCCGCGCGCCGGCCGGCGATCCACACCGATGCTGTCGCTACCGCGCCGGCGGCCGGCGTCGATCGTCCTGGCGCCTCAAGAGCGGCGCGGCCCGGCTGCGCTCATGACGATCTACGGCCGGATGTTCTGGTTCATGTGGAAGAGGTTCTTCGGGTCATACCTCGCCTTGATCGCTTTCAGCCGGGCGTAGTTCGGGCCGTACGCCGCCGCCGCGGGATCCTCGCCCTCGTCTTCGCCGAGGTAGTTGACGTACCGCCCGGCCCCGGCGTATGGCTGCATGGCGGCGTACGTCTCGCGCGCCCAGGCGATGTTGCCGCCGTTCTCTGCGGCGTCCATCCACTCGGATACGATCAGGAGATTGTAGCCCGGGCGCCGATGGGCGAATGCTGTGTCGGTGGGGGCGACCCGCGTGGCAGCTCCATGAAAGTGTTCGAGCACGATGCCGCTCATCGGCGAGGGGCAGCTGCCGAATTGCTTCGCCAGGGTGTCGATCGCGCCGTCGCTGAGCTCGTTCAGGAAGCTCGACTTCCAGTAGTTGAGCGCGCCCTTCGGGAAGCCGGCGTCGAGCATCATGTTGGTCGCCTGGTACGTCTGCGGTGCCAGGGTGTCCATGATCGGCTGGCCGAAGCCTTTGATCGGCGCGACCGCCGCCTCCGCTTCCTGCGCGTTGCCGCAGTGGCACGCCGCGATGACGGCGATGGGCAGGCCTGAGCCATCGGGCGCGTGCAGCAATCCACCCAGCAGCACCAGCTCGTCCGGAAGCGAGCGCGTGGCGTCGCGGTAGAAGCGCAACACGTCGCGGCCCGCCTCTATCGGGTGAGCGACGAGACCGCTGACGACGGTCGGGCCGACCGGATGGAGCTGGAACTCGAAGGATGCGGCGACGCCGAAGTTGCCGCCGCCGCCGCGCAGCGCCCAGAACAGGTCAGGGTGTTCCGCCGCACTCGCCGCGATCGCCTCACCCGCAGCGGTCACGAGCTCGACGGAGAGCAGGTTGTCGACGACGAGCCCGTGCTTCGCCATCAGCCAGCCGATGCCGCCACCCAGCGTGAGGCCGCCGATCCCGGTCGTCGAGATCGTGCCACCGGTCGTCGCCAATCCGTGCAGCTGTGTCGCGCGGTCCAGTTCGCCCCACGTGACGCCTGCCTGCGCGCGCACGGTGCGCTTCTGTACATCGACGAAGATCCCCTTCATCAACGACAGGTCAATCATCAACCCGCCGTCGCACACGGCGTTGCCGGCGACGTTGTGGCCCCCGCCGCGCACGGCGATGTCCAGCGCCTGCGTACGGCCAAAGTTGACCGCGGCGACGATGTCCGCGGTGCCGCCACAGCGCGCAATCAGCGCCGGGCGCTTGTCGATCATGCCGTTGTGGACCTTGCGCGCCTCGTCATAGCCGTCGTCGCCACCGCGGAGCAACGGGCCGGCGAATGTCACCCTCAGAACGTCGACCGAGGTCGCATTGAGTGTCGTTGCCATCGTCGCCTCCTTCCATCCATCGGATCGTGGTTCCTCGCCGCGGCGGCCCCATGCCCCGGCCTTGGTGCGGCGATTGTAACACCGGCGTCAAGCCGATTCGGGCCCGGTGCCTGGCGCGCGCGGCACTACTGAGGTTCGTCTGCGCGGTTGCGGCCGGTGAGGGAGATCAGTTCTTCGTGGTATTCGAACCAGACCGTGTGGTAGCTGTCCTTCAGGGGAGAGGCGAGCATCGAGGCGTCGTCCGCACGGATTGCGGCGAGGGCGGCGTCGAAGCGGCGGGCGTAATCGGCCAGGCGCGGCAGCATGCGGCCCGCCTCGGCGACGAGACGGCCGAGGTCGCGGTGGAGATGCTCGAGCGCGGCGCGTGCCGCCGTCCAGGCCGCGGTGCCGGGGGCGTGTTCAGGTGACGTCTGCCAGATCGTGACGAGTGCCTTGAAGCGGTCGTTGAGAAGCAGGAACTCCCGGTAGCAGTCCTGGGCCGCCGCGCCGTCGCAACGCGTGCGCTCTTCCGCGAGTTGCTCCGTGAGCCAGCTGCGGCCTTCGGGCGTGACGACGAAGCCGCGCGGTGTGAGGCGAAAGAAGGAAGCGCTGGCCGCGATGACTTCGAGCACGGACGGCTCGCCGGCGCCGAGCGCGGCCGCCGCGCGACCGGCGTCGCACATACCCTTGAGGTGCACCGCCCGCACGAGTTCCACCAACTCGATGCTCCGGCTCGCGGGGCCGGAACTCCCCCTCGCCGCGCCACCCGGCTCGATCCCCAGCTCCGCGGCCCACCGCCGCAGCGTGCGCACTTCCTCGACGTCGGCAGCGCCCGCGATGCGGCGGTCGCCGGCGTACAACGTACCGCGCCCGCCATCGACGGTGACGAGCGCCCCCGCCGCAATCAGCCGCCCTCCAGCCATCAGCCCGCCCTGAACGAACGTCGCATCGAGTCCCGTGATCGCCGGGATGGCCCACCCGCGCGCGACCACCGCCGCGTGGCTCGCGACGCCGCCCTTCGTCGTGACGATGCCCGCCGCACCCACCATCCCGTGCACGTCCTCCGGCGACGTGTCCTCGCGCGCGAGCACCACAGCCGTCCCGGAGCGGCTTAACTCCGCCGCCTCATCCGGGTCGAAGCAAAGCACGCCCACGCCCACGCCCGGACAGGTCGCGCGGCCCATCGCCACTGGCGTCGCTTCCGAATCGACCGCGCCCGCCGAGGCCACCCGCTGGAGAAGCTCCGTGCTGACCCGCCTGACCGCCCCCGCCTTCGTCAACGGGAAGTCCGTCTCCGACGCCATCGCCACCGCGATGCGCACCGCCGCCAGCGGGCTCCGCCGACCGGCGCGCGCCTGCAGCACGTACAGCTTGCCGGCGCTCACCGTGAACTCGACGTCGCACAGGTCGCGCAGATGAAGCTCGAGCCGCCGCAGCGTCTGCACCAGCTCCGCGTGGACTTCCGGAAGTTGCACGCGCAACGCCTCGAGCCCCGACACAACGTGCGTTCCCGCGACCACGTCCTCCCCCTGTGCCCGCGGCAGGTAGTCGCCGAAGGCCGCCGCGTCGCCCGTGGCCGGATCGCGCGTGAACGCCACGCCGGTGCCCGACCGGTCGTCCAGGTTGCCGAACACCATCGCCTGCACCGTCACCGCCGTACCGAGCTGTTCGTCGATCGCCTCCTGCGCGCGAAACACCCGCGCGCGCGGCGAATTCCACGACCGAAACACTGCCTCGACGGCGCCCCGGAGTTGTTCCGGCGGCTCTTCGGGGATCCCGGCCCCGCCGTCACCCGCCGCAAGGCGGCCGATGCGCTCCGCCGCCGCGATCCGCTCCTCCACGGTGTCTCCGCACGCTGCCGCAGCCTCGACCTCCGCTCGTGACACCCCCAGCACGACCTCGGCGTAGGTACGGCAGAAGCGTAGCCACGTGTCTGCCGCGAACAGCTCGCTTCCCGCCTCGGCGGCCAGGCGCGCGCGGATCGCCGGCGTCATCCCTACGTTGAGGATCGTGTCCATCATTCCCGGCATCGACACCGGCGCGCCCGACCGCACCGACACCAGCAGCGGTGCGTCCGCGTCGCCGAAGCGCCGCCCCGTCTGTCCCGCCAGCCGCTCGAGATGTTCGGCGATCCGTGCTTCCAGGCCATCCGGCCAGCCGGCGGCCAGGTAGCGCCGGCACGCGTCCGTCGTGATGACGAAGCCCGGCGGCACCGGCAGGCCAAGCCGTGTCATCTCCGCCAGGCCCGCGCCCTTGCCGCCCAGTAGCGACACAGCATCGGTCGACCGGTCGAGCGGCTCGTCGAACGCCACGACGTCGGGAACGCGGCCGCGGTCTTGCGCCTCCATCGTCTCAGGGCAGGGCGAGAATCGTCACGGTGCCCGCGTCGCCGTTGACGTGCACCGTCGCGCCGTCTGGGATGCGCCGCGTCGCGTCCGTGACGGACGGCACGCACGGGATCCCCAGCTCGCGGCTCACGATCATCGCGTGGCTCTGCGCCGCACCCACGTCCACGATCACACCGCCTGCCCCCACGAACAGCGGCGTCCACGACGGATCCGTGATCGGCGCGACGAGGATATCCCCGGCATCGAGCGCCGTCGGGTCAAGCGGGTCGAGGATCACGCGCGCCACGCCCGTGACCGTTCCCGGGCAGCCCGGAAAGCCGGGAAGCACGTCCCCCACCGCAACGGGCGCCACGGCGGCAGCGCCGCGCCGCGCCCACGTGGACGCGTCCGGCAGCGTCCCCGAGAAGACGAATGGCTCCTGCAGCGAAGCGTACGCTGCGAGGAGCTCGCGCCGGCGGCGGATCTCCTCGCGCAGCGAGGACGGGTCCGCCAACCACCCCTCCATCTCCGACGCCAGCACGAGGCCGAAGTCGCTGACATCATCCGCCTTGCCCTCCGCTACAAGCCGCCGGCCGATCGCGTGCATCGCCATGCGCGCCTCGTGGATCAGCTTGACGGCGTTGGTCTTGGTCCGTTCGCGGCCCGCCTGGAAGAGCACGGCCGCCCTCGCGGCGGCCTGGAACATGCCCTGCGTCTCCGCGTCATCGGCGAGCATCTCCGTGATCTCCGCCACCACGCGCTCTCTCTCGGCCGCCATCTGCGCGTTGCGCCTCGCCGGCGCCGCCTCCGCGCCCGCGAGCCGCATCCGGTCGATCGCCGCCAGCGCCAGCTCGGGCTTCGTCTCCCACGTGTGGTTGCGCATCTCCCACTCGTTCGGCCCCCGCGAGCCGAACTTGCGCAGGAACTCGGCGAATTCCCCGACGAACTTCTTGCCGCTCGGTCCGTCGTCCCGGAGGCGCTCGAGCAGGCCGGAGACCCCCGCATTGAACGCGGCGGTCAGCGCTGCGTCCGCCGCGACCATGCGCCCCAGCTCCCACATCGCCAGCGAGGGCGCCGCTGACTCTACATCCCCCACGCCCGACAGCGCGCGCATGACGTCGTCGGGCCTGCCGACGGCCCCGCAAATCTGCGTCAGCACCCCGACCGGAAGCGGGCTCAGAAAGCTGATGAAGATGTGCTCCATGAACAGCCCGCGGAAGTGCGTGACGAGCAGGTTGCGCGCGTGCGCGTACAGCTCGGCGTTCGACATCGCGTCGAGGTTGGGCCGCTCGGCCCGCAGGCGGTCGGCAAGCTCAGCGCTCGCGGCAGGCGCGTCGATGTGGCTCGTGGTCATCACCCACTTGAACGTCTCCTCGACCGCGGCGGAGCGCTCCGGGTCCTGATCTCCCGGCATCTCGACGTACGGCGCGATTCCCGGCAGCGCCCCGAAGAAGAGGTCGTCCATCATCTGCGCCGACATGCCGGGCGCGCGCTCGCCAAGAATGCGCGTGATGGAGGCGTTCAGGTAGCAGTAACCGCCGAAGACGCCCATGGGGACCAGATCGCCGAACGCGAACTCGTCATGCGTGAACGCGCCCACCTTCACCAGCGCATCACGCCAGCCCGGCTCGGCGCAGTCCCGCATCAGCAGGCTGAACGTGAACGGTGCGACCGGGTCAGGGAAGACTTCGCCCACGTTGGCGCGGGTCCACAGGGGGTAGCGTTCGCTGGGCCCGCTGCCCACGATCCATGGCTCCATCCGTCGCCTCCTCCGGACACATGCTGCCCTTGTTTCGTGGCTGAAGACTACTGCACCGCGCAGTGCCGACACAGACCCACGCGCCAGCTCGGGATGTGACAGCCCGCCTTCCGCCCGCGTCCCCGCAACAGCGGTGTAGCGCGAGATCCTGGCGCCCGGCGGTGCGCCGTGCTCCCGGATGCCCGGCGCGAGACGCGTCGATCTGATGGCGACGCGGGCGCATGTGGACGCAAGTCCGGAGCATGAACGACGCGCGCGCCTGCAACCATCGCGTTCGACGCTACTCCAGCACGCCCTCGGCCAGCAGCTCGATGAACTCCTCCTCGCCGAGGCCCAGGATCTCCGTCAGCACCTGCTGGTTGTGCTGCCCGAACGTCGGCCCCGGCGCCTTCACGCACGCCGGCGTCGCCGAGAAGCGCATGCGGCTGTTCTCGATCGGCACGGGACCCAGCTCCGCGTGCTCGACCATCACGATGTGCTCCCGCTCCCGCAGCTGCGCGTCGGCGAACGCATCGGTGCTCGTCATCACGCGGTGTACCGGCACGCCCTCCGCCTGCAGGCGTTGCTCGACGTCATCCACATCCCTGATCCCCGTCCACGCGCCGATCGCCGCATCGAGAGCCTCGCGCTGCTCGATGCGAGAGACAAGCGTGGCGAAGCGCGCGTCTTCCGCGAGCGGCGCGCCGATCGCCCGGCACAACCGGTGCCACTGCCCATCGTCCGTCGCCACGATTGCCACCCAGCGGTCGTCCCCGCGGACGGGGTACACGCCATGCGGCGCATGATCGGCCGAAGCATTGCCCTGCCGCCCCAGCACGTGCCCGTTGACCGTGTAGTCCAGGATCGCCGAGCACAGGAAGTTCATCGCCGCCTCACCCTGCGCGAAGTCGATGTACTGCCCCACGCCGCAGCGGCGCCGGTAGTCGAGCGCTGCGAGGATCGCCGCCGCCGTGTACTTCGGCGCGATGTAATCCGTGTACGCGCCCGGCGCTCCCGCCGGCGCCCGGTCCGGCCAGCCCGCGAGCCCGCCGAAGCCCGCCAGCTGCTGCCCCATCGTGCCGAACCCCGCCAGGCCGCGCAGCGGCCCCGATTGCCCGTTCAGGCACGAGCTGATCATGATCACGTCGGGATTCACCTCGCGCAGCGCGTCGTACTCCAGCCCGAACTTGCGCATCGCCCCCGGCGCGAAGCTCTCCGTCACCACGTCCGCCCACGCCGCCAGCTTCCGCGCGATCGCCTGGCCCCTCGCGTGCGTCAGGTCCAGCGTCAGTCCCAGCTTGCCGGCGTTCAGCGTCGCGTAGATGGCCGAGCGTTCGGCGCCCGGTACGTGGTCCTTGAAGGGGCCGATCGTGCGGGCAGTATCCACCCGTCGCGTGCTTTCGACCTTGATCACCGTCGCGCCGTAGTCGGCGAGGTAGCGCGTACCCCACGGACCGGCCGCCACCCACATGAACTCCAGCACCTTGACGCCTTCCAGCGGCAGCGCCCGCCTCGCCGGCGCCACACCCGTCTGCGGCCGCTCCGCGCGGTGCGCCTCGCGCCCGACCTCGACGTTGTGCTCGCCGAGCAGCGGCGGCCGCCGCCGCGTCGTCACCGGCGTCTCGCTGAACTTCGCGAAGGCGCCAGGGTACGTGTGCGTCTCACCAAGCTCCGCGTGTTCCACTCTGCTCCAGAAGTCGCGCTCCGCCAGCTGCTCGGACCGCACCACGTCTTCGATCGTCGCCACCGGCACGATCAGCAGTCCCCGCTCCAGTCCCATCCTGAACAGCTCTGCCCTTGTGTGCGACGCCGTGAACCGGGCGATCGCCTCGATGCAGCGGAGCAGTTCGCTGACCGGCTCTTGCCCCGTCGACAGCAGGCTCGTGTACTGCACCCAGTCCTTGTCGCGCGTCGCCTCGTCGACGAATCCCTCCTCGCACATCACCTCCATCAGCCGCCGCGAGAACGGGCCGATCGCGCTGCCGAACAGGAACGTCACCGAAACGTAGCCGTCCTTCGCTGCGTTCACGAACTTCAGCGGGATGCCGCCGAAGTTCACGCCGCCCGCAAGCCGCCGTATCTCCGAGTCGCCCCACCCTGTCGCCAGGATCGTCGCCTGCGTCGACATCATCGTCGCCGTCTGCGCCGATACGTCCACGTGCTGGCCGATGCCGTCGCGCTCGCGCGCCGCGTGCGCGATCAGCGCGCCCACCGCCGCCTCCGCGCCCGCATGCAGGTACGCCTGCGGCACGGATAGCCCGACAGGGGGCCGGTCATCGTCGCCGCACATCACCATCGCCCCCGACGACGCGAACACCGTCAGATCGGCGGCGGCCCATCGCGCCTTCGGCCCCTCCCCGCCGAACGGCGAGATCGAGACCATCACCAGCGCCGGATTGATCGCGCTGAGGTCGCCGTACCCCAGCCCCAGCTCATCGAGGTAGCCCGGGGTGTAGGACTCGATGAGGAAGTCGGCGCTCCGCACGAGGTCCCGCAGGCGATCGCGCCCTGTCTCGGTGCGCAGGTCAAGCGTGATGCCGCGCTTGTTCCGGTTGAGCGACCACCAGGTCAGGCTGCGGTCGGGGTGCCGCTCGCCGCCACGAAACGGGCCGATGCCGCGCGCGCGGGCGCCCTCCGGCGGCTCGACGACGATCACGTCGGCGCCGAGATCGCCCAGGATCTGGCCGCAGACCAGCGCGCCTTCGTCGGTCAGGTCGAGCACGCGGTAGGGGCTCAGCATCCCGTCATCGCGCCGTCACCGCATACAGCGTGTGCGTGCCGGCGAGCCCCTTCAGCTCCACATTGCGCGGCTCGCCGAACGCCTCCGCGCCGACGCTGCTCTCCACCAGCTGGCGCAGCAGCGACGACACCAGGATCTCGCCCCCCGCCGCCTTGCCCGCCACCCGCGACGCCATGATGACGTTCTTGCCGTAGAAGTCGTCGCCGTCCCTGATCGCCTCGCCCGCATGCAGCCCGATCCGCACTCTGATGGGCTCCTGGAGGGAAGAGACGGGAGGCAGGGCCGCGCCGCCCTCGCTCCTGCCTCCTGCTTCCTGCTGCCCCGCGCCGAAGGCGCGCTGGATCGCGGTGGCGCAGTCGAGCGCCTTGCGTGCCGACTGGAACGCCACCATGAAGCCGTCGCCCATCGTCTTCACTTCGTAGCCGTCGTGGGCGCGCAGCTGCTCGCGGATCAGCGCGTTGTGTCTTCGCAACAGCTCCTGCCAGGCGTCGTCGCCCAGCCGCTCCGTCAGCACCGTCGAGTCCTCGATGTCGCTGAACATGATCGTGACCGTCCCGTCCGGCGCCAGCGCCTGCGCCGGCAACGCCGGTCGCTCCTCCCGCGCCGCGTGCGCCACCGCCTCGATCGATGTATAGATCCCGCTCGCCGTCGCCCCCTGCAGCTCGAGCTTCAGCGCCAGCGCGCGCTCGACGTCGGTCTTCATGCCCAGCCCGTCGAACGTCGCCAGCGCCTTCCCTGCCAGCTCGGCCGCCCGCGAGGCGTCGCCCGGCGCATCACGCTCATGCAGCATCGATGCGTATTCGTACTGCGTGCGCGCGAGCCACGGCGCCGCGCCGATCTTCTCGTCGAACTCCAGCGCATACTCGAAGTGCCGCTCGGCGTCGTCCAGGTGCCCAATCGTCGAAGCGAGCGTGCCCAGGTAGCGGGACGCCGACCCGAGCACGAGAAGCGCGTTCGCGACGACGATGTTCCTGCTCCAGTACGGCGCAAGGATCTCGTAGAGGATGGCGGCGCGGCGCTCATCGCGCAGGCGGTGCGCCACGTCCGCGGCAAGGACGACCGTGGTGATGAGCAGGAAGTCGCGCGGCACGTCCGCGAAGTCGTTCGCGGCCAGCCGCTCGAACCACTCGCGTGCCTTCTCCGGCCGCCCGGTGTCCAGGTACAGGTACGCCAGCGCGGCGACCCAGCTGTGCACGACGGGCGTCGCGTCGGCGTTCTGCAGCACGATCCCCTCGAGCTCTCCCAGGCGCCCCTGCCCGCGGCGGATGTCGAAGAACAGCGCCGAGACGCTGCCGATGTAGTTCGGGTGCTGCGTGCGCTGCGCGATCGGCAGCGCCTGGATCGCGAGCGCCTCCGCCTCCGCGTAGCGGCCCTCCATCGACGCGAGCATGCACGTCCAAATCGGGCGCCAGCCGCTGAACGCCGGCTCGCGCATCGCGTCCGCCATGTCGGCGACGATGAGCACCTCGCGGCGCACCTCGTCCATCCGGCCCAGCTCCGCGAGCGCCGTCAGTCTGAACAGCCGCGCAAATCGGACCGCGTTCGGGTCGCTCGCGGCCTCACCCGCCGCCAGCCACTGGTTCGTAACGTCGAGCCGTTCCTCCGTCGATGCGGGTCCCTGCAAGGCAAGCCCGCTGTGGACCGCGTCCAGTACTCGCGCCTGGGATGATGGATCGCCCAGCCGCTGCGCGATCTCGTAGGCCTGCCGCGACTGTGACAGCCGCTCGTCGGGCGCGAGCCCGGGGTCGTCCGAACTGATGCGCGCCAGCAGCCGCGCCCGCAGCGCGTCGCTACCCTCGCCGAGCGCCGCCAGCGCGCGCTCCATTCCGGGCACCGCCGCACCGCTCCCGAACAGCGGACCGCGGGATACCGCATCGGCGTAGTCGAGCGCGGTCCTCGCCTGCAACTCCGCGTCGCCGAACGTCTCGGCGAGGCGCACCGCCTCTTCGGCAGTAGCCAGTGATTTGTCCGGCACGTCTGCGCGGTAGTACGCCGTCCACAGGCTCCGGACCAGCCGGAACCGCGCGCGCTCGTCTCGCTGAGCGCCCAGCTCCGACGCTTGCAGCGCGCGCTCGAAGTGTCCGGCAGCCTCCTCGTACGCGAACAGCTCCGTCGCCCGGTCGCCGGCCCGGCGCGCATAGTCGATCGCCTTCGGCACGTCGCCGCCCGGCGCCGCCTGGTAGAAGTGGTGCGCCAGCTCCGGCAGGTGGGCGTCCATGTTGTCCGCGTACAGCCGCTCCAGCGCCTCGCCGATCTGCCGGTGCAACAGCACGCGCCGCGGCGTGCTCAGCTCGTCGTACAGCGTCTGGCGGATCAGCGCGTGCGTGAAGTCGTACGTGCCGGCAAGCTCACCCTTGCGCTCCGTGATCAGCTGCGCCGCCAGCGCCTCCTCCAGCAGGTCGAGCAGCTGCGCTTCAGCCATCGCGCCCGCAGCCGAAGACGGCTGCGCCACATCGTTGATCGCTTTCAGCGCCTCCCACGAGAAGCCGCCGGTCATCGTGCTGGCGAGCGTCAGCATCCGATTGCAGCCGTCGGAGAGGCGTGTGAGCCGCCGCCCGATCACCTCCCGCACGCCCTCCGGGATGCCCAGCTCGCTCACGCTCGCCACCCGTCCCACCCAGCGTCCGCCCTCGTGCACGAGCTTGCCCGTCTCGATCAGGTGCGCCAGCACCTCGCGGATGAAGAAGGGGTTGCCCTCCGTCTCCTGGTAGAGCGCGGCGGAGAGTAACTCCCGCCCCGCCGCGCCTTCCTCGGACGGGTCGAGCGCGGTGAGCAGGTCATGCACGGTGTCCTGCCGCAGCCCGCGCAGCAGCACACGCCGGTAGTTCGGCAGCCGCCGCAACGCCCCGAGCGCCTCCGACAGCGGGTGCGAGCGGTCCAGCTCCACGTCGCGATACGCGCCCAGTACCAGCAGCCGGTCGCGCGCCGTCCGCTGCGCAAGATGCTGCAAGAGCAGCAGCGACGGCTTGTCCGCCCAGTGCAGGTCATCGAGGTGCAGCACAAGCGGCTGCCCCGTTGATGCGTTGTGCAGGAAGTCCGTCACGCTCTCGAACAAACGCAGCCGCTCCGCCTCGGGGTCCAGCTTCGGCGCCTCCTCGATGTCCGGGAAGCGCTGCCGGATCTCCGATACCAGCGTCGCGATCTCCGGCGCGCCCGGCCCCAGCTGGCTCCGCAGTTCGGCATCCGGCCGTGAGCGCGTGTACTGCCGGAACGCCTCGACGAACGGCCGGTACGGCAGCGACGACTCGCCCTCGTAGCAGTGCCCCGTCAGCACCTGCGCCCCGCGCAGCCCCGCGTACACCCCGAACTCCTCCGCCAGCCGCGTCTTGCCGATCCCCGGCTCCCCCACCAGCATCGCCAGCGATCCCTTCCCCGACAGTGCGCCCTCCAGCGCCTCCTTCAGCCCGTCCATCTCCTCCCGCCGCCCCACGAAGACGCCCCAGTTGAGCGCCCGCAGGTCGTTCGCCGCGTCGGGCGCCTGCGGGTGCACCGTGTCCACGGTCGAGCGCTCCTGGACGCGCCGCAGTTCGGCGGCCACCTCCTGCGCCGAGGCCGGACGCTCGTCCGGCGACTTCGCCAGCAGCCGCAGCACCAGCGCCTCCAGCGGCTTCGGCACCGCCGGCTCGTGCCAGGACGGGTCGACCGGCGGCGTGTTGATGTGCTGCGAGATGATGCCGACGGCATCATCGCCGAGGAACGGCGGCCGCCCCGTCACCATCTCGTACAGCATCGCCCCCAGCGCGTACAGGTCGCTGCGCGCATCCGGTGTCCGGCCCAGCGCCTGCTCCGGCGCCATGTAGGCCACCGTCCCCACCATCATCCCCGCCATCGTCATCCGCGAGCGGTCGAGCGCGATCGCCAGCCCGAAGTCGCCCAGCGCCGCGTTGCCGTCTCC